>Ga0214919_10000536_pt1 | contig 64392 bp, 60 predicted proteins | sample LL1503_MetaG_FD_177994 | JGI IMG/M metagenome (GOLD analysis project Ga0214919, IMG submission 177994) | Freshwater microbial communities from Lake Lanier, Atlanta, Georgia, United States - LL-1503 | ecosystem: Environmental > Aquatic > Freshwater > Lake | place: USA: Georgia | collected... | reverse complement strand
GAAGGTATTTCAAATGGAGATATCAATGGAATTGAAAAAATGTTGAAATTGTCTACATCTGTATCAACAACTAATATGCATATGTTTGATGCAGACAGAAAGTTGCATAAGTACGAATCAGTTGAAGAGATTATCGAAGCATTCTTTAGTATTCGATTGAAAGCTTATGAAACCCGTAAAGCTGCCCAACTTGTAGAGATGAACAAGGTTTTAAAAAGGTTGTCAAACAAGTCTCGTTATATACAAGATACATTAGTAGGTACTATTGATTTAAGAAAAAAGAAATCAGATGAGGTAATCCAACTATTAGAAGAACTGATGTATGATCGTATGGAAGGTGAATATAAATATCTGGTTAAAATGCCGATGGATTCTGTCACAGAAGAAAATGTTGCACATATTATGAAAGATACGGAGAATACTTCATTGGCTATTTCAGAATTGGAAAAGACTTCAATTGAATCAATCTGGATAAATGAATTGAATATCTTAGAGAAAGAATATAATTCCTATAAGATAAAAAGAGAGAAGATTCAATCTGGAAGTGCAATTAAAAATAGTGGATCCAAGAAAGTATTAAAGAAGAAATAGATAGTATAGCTAGCTAGTATATAAAATGTCACATAATTTATAATTTATTAAATATTTTTTTTATAGTCATATTATGTTTCTTCATGAATTTCTTTGTTTTTCCCTTTGTTCTCTCCCAAATTCGTGTTCTCAAATAGCATACAATTGAAAGTCGGACAGCATCTTTCCCTTCCATTTGCATTGACAAATTTCCATGAGGTTGATGAACATCCATAAAAAGAATATCACCTGTTCTCAAATCAGCACCTACTCCATATTGTGGAAAACAAGTTTCACCTCCAGTATAAGATCCTCTTTCAATTACTGCTAAATTACCAAATCCATCTGGGTCATCACCTTTATCAGTGTGAATAGCTGTTCTAAAATTCATATTTGTTGTTACAGTTGTGAAGGCTGTATTATCAATCTTAAAAGGTGTTTGATTTGCTTTACGTTTTTGTTTTGCATAATATTCTGGAGTTAGTTTTTCGTAAAGATGATCGATTTCTTGTATTAAAGGTATTGTTTCCTTGTATTTTTCCGGCCAATCTTGATTAAATCTACATTCTCTCACTTCAAGAGGTTTTATTCCTAATTTTCCAAATCTTATTTTATGTGTAGGTGTCCATGAATCAAAAAATCCGAAAATATTACTTTGTGTTGGTTTATTTTCAAAAATCGTTTTTGTTTTAGATCCACCAGCACTTCCACGATTATGTGTAATTAAACTAGCAAACGAATAAATATTTTCATAAAAGATATCAATATCTTCTTTAGGGAGAACATTCTTACGAAATTTTAATAGAAGTGCTCCTTCTTCAGTATATACATCACTATCTTCTTTTAAAATAATATCGATCATGGATGGTTTGACATATTTTGACATCAATGTTAACATTTTTGCATCATCGAAATTTTTTTTTACGGTATATATTGTAATATCTCCTTTTTTTTCTTTGTTAATAATAGTCATTATATAATACGATGATATTATATAATTACATCAAAATATATCATTTATTCGTTCATCTAAATAGTTAAAACCAAGATTTTAATTCTAATTGTTTATATTCGCGATCATGATGTAATGGAAGATCCATAGGTAATACAAGAGAACTTTGATCTTGCATATATTTTAGATATCCTATAGCTTCATTATAGACAGTAGGAATAACATAATCTAAAACAATTTTATTTAGTTGTTCGATTTGTTCTCTAATATTTACAGGTGAATGTTCAGCATATTGTAAATAGGTACTACGCATAATAATTTTAAGTTGATCTATATTTTGCGGTGGAATAACAATCTCATTTTTGGACATTTTATAAACACCAGCTCGTAATCCATTTTGTATGATTTGAATGTTTTGTGCTGAGAAAAATGTTGTCGATATAACATTTTCTTCCCAATCATTACCAGATAAAGCCGATGAATAATTAGTTGCTTTATTGCGTATAGAAATTCGTTCTTGCATATTAAAAGCAGCTTTTGGATCAGGCTGTGATATAATATTTACTCGACCATTATATTTTTGCATATCTAATATGTTATTTTGTTCATTTACTTGCATTTATATATAGAATAGAAATAAAACTATAAAAACTACCTAAATAATAAGAACATCTTTAGTGAAAAAATAAAATAGTATTATATATGACTTTTTATTCTATTGTTTTAATTATAGCTATTATTTTATTAATAGTAATATTAACATGTTTAGGTTTACTAATGAAAAAGGGAACAACAAATGATTTTCCATCTTATGCTAATTCATGTCCTGATAATTGGAGTTCAGATGGATCTGGGAATTGTACTTCAAATATGAAAAATATTCCTAAGGAATATATTATTGATAAAACATACAGTCGTAATTCACCTGGATATATAAATTTTTATTACAATGATGGTATATTTAAAACAGGTGCTACTGCAACACAAGTACCTAATTCAAATAAGTATGTGCCATCTACATTAAAAATTAATACAAATATCCTAAAAAGTGTTTGCGATCAAAAAACATGGTCAACTGCAAATAATATCCAATGGGATGGTGTTACTAATAGCAATGCTAAATGCTGAAAATAAAGTATATGAAATATATATGAAGACATTTCATATACTAACTATTGTTATTGCAACTATTGTATTTAGTGGATTATTCATTTATTTATATATAAAACTACGTGAAAAAGATACTACATATACACCGGTCATTTCAAATTGTCCTGATTTTTGGAAAATAGATTCTTCAGGTAATTGTATTATTCCTACTTCTGGTAAAAATATAGGAAATTTAGAATCAAATCCCATTTATTATTATAATACTTTTTCTGATTCAAAATTAACAAAGGGTTATAGTTTTTTACCAGAAATGAAATATAATGGAATGATGTACAAAGGAATACCTTCTGAAAAGAGAGGTTATACAAAAATGGATATCCCAGATGGATTAGATCCATCAGATCCAACATATATAAATTTTAATGATATAGGTTGGTCTTCAGATGGAGATACTTATTGTAAAATGCAACATTGGTCAAATATGCATGGAATACAATGGGATGGAATTAAACAATATAAATGCTAAAAATCTAATTCTTAGAAAAATGATGGACTTTTGGTAAATCTGCACCTACTTCTATATGACGTTTATTAAATGGTATTGTGTGTTGTATTAAACGATACTCAGATTTATCAATAACAACTTCACAAAATGGATATTTCAATAAATATAAATTATTCATTTCTGGTTTTAATTGATCCATATATACTTTCATGGCATCTTGTAATATATTCAAATGATCTGTTTCCTTATATTTTTGAAAAAGCTCATTTAATCTTTCTTTTATTTTAAATATATCACCCATTTTTTTTGCCATTTTTAATTCACGTTCTTCATTTATATAAACTTCATTATATGTATCTAATAAATCTTTCAAATATCCTGAAAATTCAGTATAATCATCAAAGTTTTCTTTAAATAATTGTACTGAACGACTTTCGCTTATATAATTAAAAAGCGTATCTAATTTTTGTTTAATAATATCATCTTTTACATCATCTACATAAGTCTGAAATGTCTGAATAAAATCTATTAAATTTATATATGCACCTGCCTGTATATTTAAATTTAAATTACAAGGAGCTTTCTTATCACCACATTTTGCAATATATGTTCTTTTCTCTGTTATAAAAATAGATCCTACTGATCTTTTACAGTTCACACATTTTGGTTTTACTTGTTTTAATAGTTCTCTTGCTGCCTTTTTTGATGGTGCTCGATCATATGTTTCTTTTTTCATTTTATAGGCTGCCTTCTCATATTGTTGTTTTAATTCAAAATAGGTTTCTAAAGATTCTTGAACATCAGCATGTATTTCTTCTTTTTCTCTTTCATTCTTATTTGAATCCATTGTTTGAATCGTTGTTAGAGGATTATTTTCCATATCAAAATCTTGAATTGTGTCTTGTGGAAAGTTCTCAATACGTATCATACGATTATTTGAACAATGCAATTTTTTTAAATGATCAAGTCCTTTTAAATCTAATATCGACAAATGATTATTATCACAAATAATTGTTTCAAGTGATGCTGGAAGATCATGAAGTCTGGATATTTGGTTATTTGAGATATTAATAGATTTGAGATTTTTTAATGTATCAAGATTTATATGTTTCAAATAGTTATTATGTATATCTAGATCTATTAATGTATCAGGTAGTTCTCTAAGTTCTATTAATAAATTCTCTGAACAATGAAAATATTTAATTCCCAAAGGAATATTGCGAATATGTGTTATTTTTCCTTTTTGAAAAACAATAGTATCAATAATATTAAAATTACACTCTTTCAAAATGGATAAATCAATCTCACCAGAAAGAGGTTCTCTCATTCGGATTTCGGTGATTTCAGGAGAAAGTGTTTCTAAAAAATCAAGGAATTGTTCTTGTGCTGTATTTTCATTTTCCATGACTGATCTACGTTGTTCTTCTAAAAATGAATGGGATCTAGTAATTATCATTCTATCTTCCATAATTTCCATATCTCTTTTGGATTCTTCTTTTTGTTCTTCCATTTTTTTTCTAGATATTTCAAAAAGGTTATTTGTTTGTTCTTTCGCTTGATCCATTTATATATTTGTATATATATTTCTATATATAAAAATGAGGTCATTATATTGGTGAATATTGAATAATACAAATCATTTTCCTATTACCAGAGAACATTTTTTCTGATGGACCACTTATTTGAGCTTGTGAATGATTCATCATTTTTGTTAAATCTGTTTTTATAATATATCCATGATTAGTCAAATATGAGAAAAATGCAGGAATATCATCTGCCATCATATAGTTATTTGTATCTTTTACAATAGATCCCACTCCATATTTTGGATATTTAAGTAGAATATATGTACAACCATATCCTATGTCATTTTTTATATTTGAAGTAACATCTATAAAAGGAGATAGTTTTGGAAGAGAGAATATTTTTACCATTTCTTTGAGAGGTCCAGTTGGAATAGATGAGAACGTAATCACATTTATATAAGTTTTTGAATAAGAATCTAAAATTGGTTCTAAATAAACTGTAACTATTGATTGTTCATCATTATTATTATTTGGATAAAATGGACTTTCCATATATATGTTCTATTATTAATATATATATAAAAAAAACCAATATAAAGCATTCATATTATAATAATTATATAGGACATATAGCTCAGTTGGTCAGAGCATTGGTCTTATGAGCCAAAGGTCATGAGTTCGAGCCTCATTTTGTCCATATCAAACATTTACCTATTTAGAATATAAAAAGGTGTAAAAAGGTTAATCCTTTATTAGTGGTCCTATAGTGTAGTGGTAAGCACACCAGACTTTGAATCTGGTAACCCCGGTTCGAATCCGGGTAGGACCTTTGACATTTTTATGTCAAATATTCTTGTTTGTATACTTTATTTTTGGTAATCGAGCATTCTTGGCCGAGTGGTCTAAGGCGACAGACTTAAGATCTGTTGGACTACTGTCCGCGAGGGTTCGAACCCCTCAGAATGCAATACTATTTTCACTTCGATGAACCAGATAAGTAAACATTTTCGAGTATTTTGCTCCGATAGCTCAGTTGGTTAGAGCATTCGGCTGTTAACCGAAAGGCCGCAGGTTCGACTCCTGTTCGGAGCGTATAGTGCGAAAGTTCTATATATTTATCTATTTTGATAAATATATATATAGTGAAAATAATAAAATTGATTTATTATAATGTTTATAAATTATGTTGTATATTAATTCGAATGGAGTCAATAAAACCACAAGTAAATATTAGTAAAAATGCACAGACAGCTAGATCTGGATTTAAAGCAGAAGAAATTTTCAGAAAAGATGATAGTATTAGAAAAAGTTTAGAAATCTATTTCAAAAAGAATATACTTCAAATAGATAAAATTCATGGGAAAAAATATGATACAATTATACAATTTGAAGATAATACAAGGGCATGTGTACAAAATAAAAAATTCGAACATTTTGGTGGTAGAGGAGATTCTTTTGATAGACGAGCTATTCATAAAACATTTGATAATGTACAAATACAAGAAAATTTAAAATTGCTTACATGTAGTAGACCTACAAAAACAACAACATCAATGATAGAATCAGATAAAATATCATTTATGAAACTATGTGAAGAAAATATAGGGGATATTCACTCATTTATTACAAAAACTCTTATTGGAGAAGAATCTGAAAAGAATGAATATTGGTGTTTTATGAAAACAGATAATCTATTTACAGACATTCAATTATATATGATTTCAAGTGATAAACTATTACAATTTATGTTTGAATCATTGAAAATACATATTAGTACTAGACCAAATGGAACTTGTTTGCATTTATCACCATATATTGCATTGCAGAGAAAGGGTGGTAATACTACTGATCATTCTCCAGATGATATTCAATGTAAATTAAAAATGACATCTGAAATGATAGATATTTGTGAAAGAATATTATAAAGCATCTCTAGGATCAAGGGTAGGTAATCCTGTTAAACCTACTTTGCTATTGATTGTTCGTTGATGATCTTTATAAAATCGGATTTTTGATAAAATATAGTCTTGTTCCTTTTTAAGCATAAGTTGTTCTTCTAATGGATTTCTTTTATATGAATAACAATAATATAGGATACCACAAACAACTAGAGTAAAAATGAGAAAAATACTAATGTTTAAAAAATATAAATAAATGTTTACACGATTATCATGACATTGATGTAGTAAATTATTCATATACTGATGTGCCCCATTTTCGATAAGATGTGAAGAATGCATAATTGATTAACCACTATATTACTATAGTGGTTAATATTTTCTTTTTTTTTACTACTATTTATATTGCTAAAACAGCTAAATAAGAAAAAATGGCTAAAATAATAGCAATGATCCATATAGGAATTACTGTTTTGTGTTTGTAACCTACACCAAAAGGTCTAAATCCTCCACTAGTATTATATGCAAAAGCTGGTTTCATATAATGAAAAATGGAAAAAATCATTAAAAAAAGTATAATGGCAAAACTTACTTTGTTCATTTTAATCCATTGTTTTGAAAGATACATCTATATTATTCAAGTAAAATAATTTACATTAATATTCATTATCTCCAAATTCATCATCTGAGCCATCTTCAGAATAATATCCACCATCATTCCAATTAGATCTTAATTGAGAGATATCGATTCCACCATCTTGATTTTCTAAAGCATCTATTTCTTCCAATTCATCATCTTCTTCTTCATCTAAATTGCGATCAGCTAATGGTTGTTCATCTGATTCTGCATTATATATCATATCAAAATCATCAGATCTAATACCATATTTAGCTATTTCTAATTGTTCTTCTAATTCATGTTCTCTACGTTCACGATCACTTGTGGCTTTATCATAAATAAATAATCCTTTTTGCATTCCAACATTCCATTCACCCATTTTATATTTCTTCTTTTGATCCTCTATTTTACGTTCATCAATACTTATCAATTTCAATTTCTCAGTAATACGGTTTTTCTCAGCATCTTTTTTCTTACGGATAGATGCAGCAATCATTTCATATGATATATCAATATCGTCTTTATTGTCTTCTGTAATTTTCAAAAAGGCAATGATCAATGATGCAACACGTTCTTTCAACTCCTCTTTATTTCCCATTTCAATTTGTATTTCGGATAAATTATTGTATAAATCTTCAGTAGATTCATCGACTTCTTCTAAATCACTAGCAAATTGAATAGAAATATCATCTTTTTCTTTTAGTGCTGCTCTGCGTTCCATTTTAGTTTCAATACGATCAACTAATAATAATTCATCCGATTGACTAGCATGAATATACTCATGTAAAATCGAAAGAAAAACATATTCCAATAGAAAGAATATCATATCTTTATCGAAGATAGCAAAATATTCACGTCCATCTTTCTTAATAGGAGAATATAATGGTAATGTATTGAAAAATAGTCGCAAATCAGTAAACTTTGATTCAATTGTCTGAAATAATCTTTGTAGAATACGATCACCAGAAAACATTTGCAATGGTTGATGATATTGCCGATTAAAATTATAGAGAGCACGTTCATCATTTTCTGATAGACCCCAATATTTATGAATGCGATTATTTTGTATGTTATTTACAATCATATTTGGAAAAATAACTGTAATATTTTCAATGGCATTTTTAATAAAGGTTGAAATGGATGATAGTTGGTTCTCAAAATTCCATTTTTTGACAATAGTATGAATAAAATTTGATAATTTATCAAATGCTCGTTTTTCAAGTTTTCCATGAGATTTTAAAAAGGCAATTATTTCAGGTTTTAAGATTTTTTCATTGACTCTATTAAGATAATCTTTAAGAACTTTTGCTTTTTCAATTCGGTTATCACCTGCTTTTCCATCATTATCTGATAAAAATGTAATTAATTTATTTGCATCATGTATTTCTAATACTGCAAGCAAATGTTTTCGAAGAGGTCCTTCCATAATACTCGAATCATTATTATCAAAATATTCGATCATATTTTTCATCATTTCAACTGCATTATACTTCTTTGTTTTATGCAATTCTATGCGGTTTTTATTTGCAATTTGTTTCATCAAGACATCTAATTGTTCTTTTGAGAACCTCTTATCCAAACTTTTTAAAAATCCCATTTTTTCTATCAAAGACCAATTCTTATTCCATCCAGTTGGAACTTCAGTGAAAAAATTATGGAATAAAGTAGGTATTTGTTTATTGTCATCTAGACCACAATAATGAATAAAAGCAGCATAAATATTTTCTTCAAAAACAGCAGTCTTAGATAATGAATCAATCATAGTATATTTTAATCCTGATTTAGACTTGTCATAAAGAATTGCTGGTTTTCCTATTTCAATAGAATAATTAACTAATTTCCCTAATGTTCTCACTATTTTCATATATTGTCGAATTGTATCATCTTCTTCAATAAAATACAATATAGGTTGATAAGGTTTATCTATTTCATTACAACATGTATTTTGTAAAAAGTGTTTATTATTAGTTATAGTTCTCAATACACCTTCCTTTGTTTTCACGATTTTTTGAATGGCTTCTATAATTGCATAACTATATTGTTCTATTTTCGTTTTTAAAACAAGAAAATCAGTTTGTTGTTCATGATTACCTTTACGCATTAATGCAATATATTCATCTTTAAATCCACTTGCAATTGTATGAAGTGATTTAATACAAGTCGTATCAAAAAGGGGTGGGTAAAAATTAGTCCATTTTTCAAGAGTATGTTCTTCAGGAATTTCTTGATCTGGGGTTTGTTCTAAATATTCACGTTTCAATAAATATTTCTCATCTACTTCTGGATGTTTTAAAATTGAAGTATCAATTAACTTTTTTAGTTCGTCATAAATAATTGTCATATTCATTTTTTTGATAGAATCCCATCCTGATTTCATTTTATCAATAACACATGCCATGTATTTAAGACCAGTAGTATCTTCCTCACCAGTAAGTGGATACCCAGTAAATGATCGAACACACCCAGGCATAGTTTTATTAGTAAATACAGATGGAATTGCAGTTTGAATTGCAATAAAAAGAGAAGCAGTTGTAATAAATATCAATAATTGTTCTCGCCTTTTTTCATAAGATAAAACCTTAATTCCCTTTTTCTCTCGAATTTCTTGTGCAAATTTATTATATTCTATTTCAGGTTTAATAATCTTTTTTGAAATGGCAAATGAAATTCTCACAATAAAATCCTTCATAGTATCAATATTTATTGCCAGATTACGTTGAATCCCTTCTAAAATATTGCAAATTTGTTGTGCTTCTTCGCTTTCACAAATACGTGTATTTGATTGATCAGTAATAGAAACTTTTGATAGAAGTGTTTCAAGAACTTTTTCAGATTGATCTTTTTCCAAAAAAGCATGAGTTGATATTTTTAAACCAATAGAATTAAATCCTTCTTCATCAGAAAAGGCAATTGGACATATAACCATTCCACTATGTTTATCAACATGAGAATCACCAGAATCACTTTTTACACCATAAGAATGAGATATCTCAGCTAATTTATATTCATAATTTCCACCGGAAATAAAACATTCAGATAATTCATATAAAAAACTTGGTAAAAGAGGAGTATTTGTTTCTTTACAATATTTCCAATACATATTTTTATCTGTTTGTTCAAGTGGTTCTCTACAGAATTGGTGGTAAAAACGCATAATGTCATACTGCTTCTTTTTGAAATCATTTTGACCTATAATAAGATCACGCAAACGTAAATAAGGAGATGTAATAGTTTCTTCTGTATTATTTACTAATAATCCTAATTCATATGAATAATTATTAGCTTTCTCTGATTTAACTTGATTCAATCTAGATAACCGATAAATATATCGTATTTGCTGAACAATCATATCTTCTAAATTCACCTTGCTATCTTCAAATGACTTGTCATATCTTCTATCAAATTCTGAAACAGCCCTTTTTTTAGCAATTTCACGCATACGTATTGCAGCAGCATCTGTACTCTCACAACTATCCCCTATTTTATTGCGTTCATTTGGATAATAACATTTGGCATCCATTTGGCATAAAATATCTTCTGTTGGCATAAACTCTTCTTCATTCATATTTGGTTCATGTATCCAATGTCCTTTTTTTCTAATATAAAACTGTTTTTTAGATCGAATTTCAGATTCTTTTTCCAGTTCTTCCTTTTCTTTTTCACTCAAAGTAGATTCATCAACCATAAGTTTGGGACGTATTTCTAAAATGGCATATTCACCATTTTTAACTATTTTTTTCCCTTCTATTAATTGTTTTGCTAATTCAAGTGATCTATCTCTAGGACAATCATGTTTTTGAACTAAATTCTCTGCTAAAAATCCAGTGAAATCTTCAACCAATTTATCCTTCTGTTCTTTCTTATATTTTTCTAAAATATGGTATGGTGTAAAGTCATATTCTTTATCATAAAAAATTTCGTCTTTTTCATTATCCTTTTGTAAATCCGATACAGAAGAATATTTTTTAGTTATAACACGTCTTTGACAGTTATCATTTATACCTTTTTGCGAATCTGTCATATCATCAATAGTAGGTTCCATTAATAAACTATCAGGTGTCATTAAAGGGGACATCATAGATGATAATAGTTTTGAAAAAAGAACACCTTGATCAAATGTGATAATTTTCTCTAAAATCTCATGAGAAGAATAACTCTTTTGTAAAATTTCGATTTCAGGGAATTTATATCCTACTATAAAGTTCTCTATAAGATTGGTATCTTCCTTGAGTATTCTTATCATAGGTGTTAATTTAATATCTGCATCAAAACTTGCATTTGTCAAAAAAGAAAATTGTTTACGTTTTTCATCAAGTTCTCCTTTTAATTGTTCTATTTGTTGGGAAATAAATTTACGTATCTCACTATATTGTTTAAATGTAATATCAGAAGAATATATTGAAAAAGGTTCTAATTGTTGAACAACCGATACAAATGACAATTTATATTTTATATATTTTCGGAGAAGTCGAATTAGAATCTGAGTTTTTGGTATGATGGTTTGCAAAAATTTGTCGAAATTTTCTGGACTTTCTCTTTGTAAAAGAGATGGATCAAGAGAATATTCTGTGATTTGTGATAAAAATTGTTGTTTAGTTTCCTCTTCTATTTGTTCATAATCCAATTCTTTTGTTAGATCTTTGATGACATATGGTAAAACATCTACATTTTTCTTTAATAATCTAAAAATAGTGAAATAGGATTGATGATAATGAACACGGTCTATCAACATAGTTCCAGGAAGATCAATTCGAGAATATTGTACAATTGGCATAGGTAGAGTAATAAATGATTTTATAGATATTTTGTCTGATTGTGTGAATTGCGTACGAACAATCTGATCATGACGTTGTTCCAATTTATTCATTCCTAATTGATATTTTTGAAGAACAAATCTACGTTTTAAAAGAGAACCTGTTTTTGAAATAGTACTATAAAAATCATCCAAATTATCAACAATGGATTCGATATTTGTTCTTACAGCTATCGCTGTTTGTATAGTAGGATCTTCTATAGGGTTCTCAAATGGTGTCATTAAATCTGTTAATTGTTTATACATGTTATACAATTTGATTTGACCATTATCTGATGCATTATTATAATAAGTATCCGATTTTACTTGCTCTTCAAATTGTAATGCGGCATCAAAAGATTGAATAGAAATATCGGAAAAATCATTATCCTCAGGAGTTTCTTCACCAATAGTATAAATCTTTTTTCTGATAGATGATACTGGCATTATCCATTTAAGATTTCGATCCATTTTTGTTAAATTATCTATAACTGGTTTATGAAGATTCTCATCATATATTTTATATTTTCGAACATTTCCATTTTCATCAAAAACTGAGAACATCTCACGAAGTTCTTTATATCTTTCAATTAGAATGTGAATTTTGTTCATTATTTGAGGACTACGATTCACTTTTGGAATAGTGGATAAAATTTCATCTAATATACTATTGAGTTGGATATCAATTCCAAACCGTTTCTGGCTATCAGATAGTTCTACATATTGAACAACTTCTTCTATATCATCTTCAATGATAAGCCCTTTTGATTTTGTAACTAAATTTTGTAAAACATGTAGTATATTTTCTTCTTGTTCAGCATCTTCATCTGCATTAATTATTATTTCACCTTCATCTGATATATCTACACTGGGTTCATTTGATGAGCGATATGGTGATTCTCGTTCTTCAATAATATCAATATCTTTTAATGATTGTGGTTTTTCCCTTATTTTTATCTGGGTAATAGGTAAGTACTCTGGAATTCCTTTATAACCAAAATCAATATATATCTTTTTCAAATCAGGAACAGTTGTTATTTCGATTTGATCTTCCTCTAAACTACTAATTTCACCAGTTAAAATAGTAGAAATTTCTCCACCAAAATGGACTTCTATCCATGTACCTGCTAATAAATTATTTTGTCTTGCATATCCAGGTTCTTCACTTCGGCTTAATAAATGGATTTCTTGAATAGATTCATCTGTTAAAGCTCCATCTACATTCAATTGCACCTTTTCTAAAGTAGCAACATTGACTAATTTCATTTTTGATTCATCAATATAGGTTATCAAAAAGGTAGATTGATGTAATTGATCATTAGATGGTGCAATAATTTCAATAATATCGCCTAATTCTATTGATATATCTGATAGTTTTTCTTCCGAAATCTCTTCAGACATTATTATACTATATGGATAAAAATAATATATTTATATTGTTCTTTCTGAAATTTGTATATGTTACATGTAGTATCATTTTTGTGAATTTATATATGATATAAAAGCATATATCATATAAAGAATAAAAATGTAAAAAAATTGATTCACTTTTTTTAAAATAGATCTATGACATAGATTCAACAACAACAACAACAACAACAATGAAATCAAGTACAAGCTATAACCGTTTTACTAAAGAGATTGTAGAGAAAAAATTCTGCGGTGTATGTAAAGACGCAGGAAAATCTAAATCCGAATATACCAGTCATTTTATTAAATCTACACCAGGTCCGAATGGAATTGTAGTGTGTCCTACAATTATTCAAAACAAATGTGGAAAATGTAATAAATATGGTCATTTTACAGGTCATTGCAAAAATGCAAGAGTTGAACAACTTGCCATCACACGACAAATTGTTCAAGAACAGAAAAAAGTGATTGAATCATCATATGAAGATTTGTTTCCAGCTCTTCCAGGTACTCAACAAACTTGTGGTAAAAAACGTGACAGAAACAACATGTTTACTGAACTACGTAACATTGATACCACAATACCTGATAAAGTAGCCACTATTAGTTATAAAGAAAAATTAAATACTGCATTTATTCATAAAGAACCAGTATTTCCTCATAAATTAACTGTTCTTCAGAAAGGTGTTAAGAAATATGATGAAAATTATGATGATATTTACTACGACGATGAGTTTGAATGTGACTTTTCAGATGACGAATTCGAGATTGATTACGAAGCCGAGTTCTTACGTAAGGAACAGCTAGAAGATGAGTATTACAGATATGAAAAACCGAATGATGCATGGGAATATTTTTAGATCAACATATCCTACATACCGGCACTGTCGTTAAGAGCCTCCAGGATAATGAAAATGTTATAAAGCATCAGTCTTATGTAGAAGACTTTTTTTTACAAATTATGTTTCAATCCAGATGTATAAGTACCAAAAACTTTATCCCATAACGAAAATCTTTTCGAATAATTGCAATTATTTACAGAATGATGTAGATCATGATCCTCCGTATACAATTCAATGGTTAATAATTTTGGTATCCATATACATTGTGGAAAACATGAAGTAGGATAGGATATTCTACCAGAATGTCCACTTATTTCAACAAAATTCTTATAGACAATTATCCAATGAAATTGTAAATGAGAAATTTGTAAAATTGGTGAAATGATCCATACCGATAAAATAGTTGGTATTGAATTTGTTATCAGTAAATCCATAGGATCTTGATAAAATGTAGTTATTGAAATTGGATGATTAAATTTATGATGTTTTTTATGAAAATATTTATACAAATATTTATGATGTAATAATCTATGTGAAAAATAATGAAAAAAATCAAATATAATTTCAAAAAGAAATGACAAAGGTATAAAATAGATCAAGTCTATTTTTGAATAGTTTACAAAAAATCCAGACATATACATATGTGTAACAGTTTCAATAGCAGTAGCAGATATCACATTTTTATGAAATTCAAATGGATAATCTTCAACTGGTATTTTCGAATGGTCATTTCGAATTTGTAATTTATTTTTTGTTCCATTATCAATAAAATACATTATTACATAATTTCGAGCTGTGTATATAATCAAAATACCGAAAAATTGAGATACATAATAAGTGAAAAAATAATACTCTAGATATCCTAATAATAATAAGAAACTATTTATCAATATAAAATTTTTACATGATCGTAATGATAAAAACATATATATATATATTATATATATATGAAATATTGTTGTAAAAAAGTCGAAGGAATAAACAAAGATGTTATAATAGTATCTTTTGCAGGATTTGATAAAACCTTTTATGAAATTCCAAGGTTTGAATTTGTCAATTCTTTACATAATTATTTCCCTAATATTGCAAAACATTTTTATCTAGACGATCATATGAATTGTTATCATAATGGAATATCTGAAATTTCAACAAATATTGATGAAACAGTTGAATATTTAAAAAATGAATTATCATCGTATAAAAAAATAATATTTATTGGAACTTCATGTGGAGGATATGCTGCAATTATGTTTGGATCATTATTAAATGTAACAACTGTAATTGCATTTTTACCTCAAACAATAAGGTATAAACCTGATAATGTAAATGAAACATACCGCGATCTTCGTCCACATATAAACAATAAAACGAACTATTATATTTATGGTGATCCAAATATAACAAATATGCGGTCATATCATCATTTTTCACATTGTGAACGAATATCCGATTTTAAAAATGTAACTGTCATAAAGAAAATTGGTATGAATATAAAAGAAATGTCAAAAAATGGTGAATTACAAACAATTATAAATGATGCAGTCGAATCATCATAAATCAATTGTAATCAATTAATATTTTAACTTTTTAGATAAATAGACTATATATATTGATGATTTTTTCTATCAATAGTATATATGCCAAAAAAGTGTATTTCTATATGCAAACAATTTCCAAAAGAAGATTGTAATGCACCAAGATGTAGATACATTGATGGATCAAAAAGAAAGTATTGTAGAATTTCATACAAATATAAAATGACACAACCAAACTGTAAAGTTACACGCAAATATAAAAAAAGTGAAGAGAAAATGGTTGCACAAAACAAAATTAGACAATTTATAAATAGATCAAGCCGTGTTCTACAACTTATTTGTGCAAATTCTGGAGAATGTTTAGCATTTGGTAGAAAAATTTCCGAAATTAATGCATATTTTAAAAATTTTATTATGTTTGATTATTCAGTTGGAAATGCAATTACAATTGGAGAACCTTCTGATAATGGATTTATTAAACAGATTACATTTGAACGTAATGGATACAAAGCAAATACCATATTAAAATCATCACAAAAACCAGATTCAGACAATTTAGTGTATGAATATATTGTAGGAACCAAATTCATAAATCGAATCATCCGTAAATTTCCTTGTTTTATTGAAACATATGGTCTTTATTTTTATAAATCTCCTAACCATTGGAATTATATGAAGGATAATGATATACCTGATATTTTAAGATATATAAATTTACAGAGTAGTATCAATTATTCAAAAGCTTGTACTGATTCAAGATATGCTGCAATTTTAATGCAGCATATTTCTTCAGGAATATCAATAGAACAAGTTATAGCTTCTAATATTTTCATTAATATTATTAAATATGATTTGATTTACATACTATTTATAGTTTATCAAGCATTAGCTGCAGTATCAACAAAATTTACACATTATGATTTACATCCAGGTAATGTTATGATTTATGAACCAGTAAAAGGTAAATATATACAATATATTTATCATTTGAATGATGGATCAATAATATCATTTTATTGTCCTTATATTCCAAAAATCATTGATTATGGAAGATCATTTTTTGATAATGGAAATATAAATTCTAGTAATATTTATGATAAGGTATGTGATACAAAAGCATGTGACCCTTGTGGTGAAGATAATGGATTTATATGGTTAGATCCAAAAGCATTTCTTCATATAAGTTCTAGTATGAAAAATGAAAGTCATGATTTGCGATTATTAAATGGTATTAATAATAGTTTGAATTCTATTATGATGGAAAATGATAATAAAAATGACACATATAAATCGATGCATTCAATAGTAAGCAAAGTAAGATATGGTGTAGGTATTGATTATGAAGATCAAAAACAGTTTGGAACAAAAGAAAATACAAAACTTCATTTAAGTGGAGAGACAATTGCAAATGTGACAGATGCATACATACAATTAAAAACTCATATTGAAAAACAGGGGTTAATCAATGAAAATCAGGCAAAATATTCAAATCCGGATGATCAATTAGGTATTTTACATATTTATGCAAATGGAAATCCAATGGTTTATGAATCTTCTTCATCTAAATAATTCTGAGGAATGCATTCACCAGAATAAATATCAAGAACCTCTTTGACAACCTCTTCTCTTTGAATATCTGCTCTTTCAAATTCAAAATTTGAAATACTTGATGATCGTTTTCCTTTAAATTTTTGTAAGAAATCTTCAAGACCATTAATTGTATCTGGACGATCATATTGTTCCAAATCTCCAGTAATAATAAGCCGGCTATTTTCACCAAGACGGGTTAATAACATTTTCATCTGTGCCACCGTCGAATTCTGCATTTCATCAGCAATAATCCAAGTATTTTTGAAAGTTCGACCACGCATATATCCCAAAGGTGCTATTTCAATTAATTTATCTTCCATTTGTTGTTGTACATCTTTAGGTGTGAGAAACTGATAGAGAACATCATATATTGGCCGTACCCATGGTGCCATTTTTTCTTCTAATGTTCCAGGTAAATATCCCAAATCCTCATCAACAGAAACTGATGGTCTGGTAAAAATAAGTTTATCAATTTTTCCTAATAGAAAATTGCGAACACCATTTTCTACTGCAAAAAGTGTTTTTCCAGTTCCAGCAGGTCCACTCACTACAATAATTTTTTTAGATTTTTGTTGTAATAACTTTAGATACTGTTCTTGATGTACATTTTTAGGTTGTGTAAATTTACTTTCAAAACGTTGTTTTTCTAAGGGTGACAAATGTTGATAGTTTTCTACGATACTTTTATTAGCATAATATGACTGAACTTCTTTACTATCTCTTTCAATACCAACTTCTTCATAATACATATTTATTAACTCCTTCTGTGCAGTCCTTTTTGGTTTTCTCCCCTTTTTTTTACCTTCAGGTTGCGAAAGAGATTCTTCTAAACTTTTCATTTTAATAAAGGCGTATTTTATTTTTTTACTATAATAAATCTATAGTAAAAAAATGATAAAATTATCAATTTATTTCAATTATATATATATATTGAATGTCATTAGGAAAAACAGTATGAATGATTACAATATTTCCAAATCTCGAATACGCCAATATTCTGAACCTCCACTTGGAAGTGGACGTTGAATAATAAATGGAATTTTCTTTTGTTCTAATTCTTTTTCTGCAATAAGATATCCATCAATCATATTATCTTCTACTTCAACAAATGGTTGTGCACCTTCATTTATTTGTTTTGCTCGTTCACCTAAAATACGAGCTCGTTCATAACGAGAAAGAATTGGTGTTGTTTTATGAAAAGGATCAATTATATTTCCAAGTTGATCCTTAATAATTGTACAAAGGGCTTCAATCTCCTCATAATTATGAGCTTTTAATTCTGGATGAAAATTTTCAATAATTCTATCTTGTAACTGGTCATCGAATTTTTTCAGATAATTATCATCATTATCATCATCATCTTCTTCATCACTTTCTATTTCAGGAAAATGAGAAATATCAATAGCAGCAGCAGGAGGTATTCCATCCATATCTTCCTCTATATCATCCATATCTTCTATATCATCATCATCTTCAATTTCATCATCTTCATTATCACTATTCATTTTTATTTTTTTTTCAATTTCATCATCACTGACTACACTGTCACGTTCATCGTCATCTGTATCAGAATCCGAAATAGAAGGTTCATACTCGTTATCAGACATAACTGTTATACTATTATATTATATTTCTAAATTATTTAAAAAAAGTTCAATTTTTTGATTTTCAATCAAATTTATATAATTTTTATGAATTTATTTGTTTGTGTAAAATTAGGTTCTATCATCTGTTTTCCATGTAGTATCGCATTCTACACACATATATATATATTTCAACTGATCATCATCGTAACGTATGTAAATAACTTCTGATTTAATCTCCTCTTTATTTGTCTTACATGATTCATTTGGACATTTCATTGTATAAATACGTGGTAATGTTGGATCAAGTTTGGTATAAGGATTGATCATATGATGATATTTTTGTTCATTTTGCTTAAAATTTGTTTGTAAAACACAAAGTCCTTCAGTTGCAATTAAATCATCAATATGACCACAATTACGACAATAATATGTTAATTTATTTGTATCTTCCTTATCAATAGAAATATAATACATATTCTCGCATTTTTCACAGAATCGCATAATAATATAGTATATTATATTATTATATCTTTTCTTTTTTGATCAATTTTTTATAAACCAATGAACATTTATAATTGATTTATCAGTAACAGTTGCCCTTAAATATTCAAGAGTGTATAAATTACTAATACAAATCAATTTGTGCTGTAAGATCAGTTGCGTTATTATTTGGAGCTCCACTTGTATAACTTAAATATAAATGAATTTTATCACCTGTATTTAATGTTACAGAACCATTATAAAAAGATCCAGATGTTTCTGACCCAGTAATTGTTGATGTAAATGGTGTGTCTATTGTAATTCCTGTAGAAATTGGTGTATATCGAACAACCAATGTTAATGTATTGGTTGATCCTGGTGCAGTATTTACAGTGAAAGATAATCCTGATATTATTGCAGGTTGTTGAATAAAGAAATATGCAGGAGGACTCGACGTATCTGGGAAATTATTATTTGAAATAGCTTGTGTTCCTGTCCATAAATATCCACTCGCTGCACTTCGTATAGTACCTTTTAATCCATAATTCAAAATTACTGGATAACAAAATGTAGTAAATCCTTTTCCACCAGCTGTTTTTGTAATCAAATCTGTTCCAGGACCTATTTGAACTCCAGGTGATGCTAAAAATGTAGGATTTGTAATATTTGTAGGATTTGTTTGAAGAATATCACTTGCTGTATATGTTTGTCCAGTAGTTGGTGTAACTGTTCCTATTGTCGTAGATCGCAACTGTATAGAGCCAATATTGTTCGTATCTGCTGTTTCAACACCAACATATGAACCAGTCGAACTGGTAGAACTAGGTTGAGCAACATAAATATTTAAATCACGTGTAGTTACAATGTTTGTATTACTAATTAAAACACCCCTTTTATTGCCACCTCCATTTGAATAAACATTTATAGTAGATCCTTTCAATGAATTAAATGAAAAACTGCCAGATCCTAATGTACCAGTTCCATTACATTCGACACCTATAACATTCGATGATCCACCAGTAGATGCAGATGAATTATTAACAGTAAGAACTGTTGTACGCAATTTTGCATTTGCTGTTGTTGTTCCTCCAAATACAATACCTTTCAATGTATGATGTCCAGTTGATGTAAGCTTAAGTGTAATATCTTCTATTCTAGAATCGCTTCCCATAGTTATAAGTGTGGTATCAGTTGTTACATTTAACATTTGAATAGTACATGTTTGTACACTCATTCCACGAATAGAAATTCCATTTGGAATTGTAATTCCAGAAGTTAAATTATAAGCTCCTGGAAGAATATTGATGGTTTGTCCCGATGAAACATCAAGTAAAGCTGCTTCTATAGTACTATATGGAGAACCACCAACAGATGCAGTGCTATCATTACCATAAATTATATCTACAGTTGCTACATTTCCTAGCATTTGTATGGGTCCTACAGGGCCTGTAGATCCAGTAGTTCCAGTTGTACCAGTAGTTCCAGTTATTCCTGTAGTTCCTGTAGTGCCTGTAGGTCCTGTAAGTCCTATATGTCCTGTAGGTCCTGTAAGTCCTGTAGGTCCTATAGGTCCTGTAGGTCCTGTTTGTCCTGTAAATCCCATAGAACCAGTAGGTCCTGTTTGGCCTGTAAGTCCCATATCACCTGTAGACCCTGTAGGTCCTGTAAGTCCCATATCACCTGTAGACCCAGTATGTCCTGTAAGTCCCATATCACCAGTAGGTCCTGTAGGTCCTGTAAGTCCCATATCACCTGTAGACCCTGTAGGTCCTGTAACTCCCATAGAACCAGTAGGTCCTGTTTGGCCTGTAAGTCCCATATCACCTGTAGACCCTGTAGGTCCTGTAAGTCCCATAGAACCAGTAGGTCCTGTTTGGCCTGTAAGTCCCATATCACCTGTAGACCCTGTAGGTCCTGTAAGTCCCATATCACCTGTAGACCCTGTAGGTCCTGTAAGTCCCATATCACCTGTAGACCCTGTAGGTCCTGTAAGTCCCATATCACCAGTAGGTCCTGTAGGTCCTGTAGGTCCCATATCACCAGTAGGTCCTGTAGGTCCTGTAAGTCCCATATCACCAGTAGGTCCTGTAAGTCCCATATCACCAGTAGGTCCTGTAAGTCCCATATCACCTGTAGGTCCTGTAAGTCCCATATCACCAGTAGGTCCTGTAAGTCCAATATCACCAGTAGGTCCTGTAAGTCCCATATCACCTGTAGGTCCTGTAGATCCTGTAGATCCAGTAGATCCTGTAGATCCAGTAGATCCAGTAGATCCTGTAGATCCCATATCACCCATATCACCTGTAGGTCCTGTAAGTCCCATATCACCTGTAGATCCCGTAGATCCCGTAGATCCAGTAGGACCAATATCTGATATATTAATTATTCCATTCATAGAAGGATGGAATTGACACATATAGAAAAGTATAGAGGGGGCATCAAATCCTACTTGAAATGTTAAGTCACCATTTTGAACACCATTGTTAGTTATTCCATTATTATATACATTAGCAGAGTTGTATTGTATGGACGTGGTCTGTATCCAAAAAGGATGTCCTAACGCATTGACAGAAAAAGTATATCTCAATCCTCTTATTAAATTGAGTGTAGCATTACTCGCACCGTTAATAATATAATTACCTGCACCATTGTTTGATATATTATACACAATATTATTACTTGCACCAGTAGGTCCTGTTGGACCTGTAGATCCAGTAAATCCCATATCACCCATAGGACCTATAGAACCAGTGGGTCCGGTCCAACCTGTAGGTCCATCAATACCATCTAAATTGATATAACATGAAATAATTCCAGAAAAACTGCCAACTATATTACATATATCATATATTGTCATATCTCCAGTATCTCGATCATAAGAATAAACAAATCCTTCGAACTTATTGTTTCTGTTATTTGTATCAACAATCAAAATACTACTTCCTTGAACATATGCTAATTTTGTATCAACTATTATATTCAAACTTCCATCTTTAATGAGAGTTGATGTATCAATATTAGACATTGTTAAATATTTGTCACCAGATACTCCTGTAGGTCCTGTAAGACCTTGTGGTCCAGTAGATCCAGTCCAACCTGTAGGTCCATCAATACCATCTAAATTAACATAACATTGAACAATTCCAGAAAAACTGCCAACTATATTACATATATCATATATTGTCATATCTCCAGTATCTCGATCATATGAATAAACAAATCCTTCAAATTTATTGTTTCGGTTATTTGTATCAACAATCAAAATACTACTTCCTTGAACATATGCTAGTTTTGTATCTACAACAATATTCAAACTTCCATCTTTAATAAGAGTTGTTGTATCAATATTAGACATTGTTAAATATTTGTCACCAGATACTCCTGTAGGTCCTGTGCAACCAATAGTTCCAGTAGGTCCTGTTGTACCTGTAGATCCTGTTATTCCTGTTGTACCAGTAGGTCCGGTAGTACCTGTTGATCCAGTAGATCCTGCATCACCGGTTGATCCAGTAGGTCCTGGTTGTCCTGTAGATCCTGTAGACCCAGTAGGTCCTGTTTGGCCTACATTACCTATAGACCCAGTAGGTCCAGGTTGTCCAGGTTGTCCAGGTTGTCCAGTAGGTCCTGTTGATCCAGTAGATCCTGCATCACCGGTTGATCCAGTAGATCCTGTAGTACCTGTTATACCTGTTGATCCAGTAGATCCTGCATCACCGGTTGATCCAGTAGATCCTGTAGTACCTGTTATACCTGTTGATCCAGTAGGTCCTGTTTGGCCTACATCACCTGTTGATCCAGTAGGTCCAGGTTGTCCTGTAGATCCTCTAGACCCAGTAGGTCCTGTTTGGCCTACATTACCTATAGACCCAGTAGGTCCTGTTTGGCCTACATTACCTATAGACCCAGTAGGTCCAGGTTGTCCAGGTTGCCCAGATTGTCCAGGTTGTCCAGTAGGTCCTGTTGATCCAGTAGATCCTGCATCACCGGTTGATCCTGTAGGTCCTGTAGGTCCTGTATTTCCAGTCATTCCAGTAGTTCCTGTAGTTCCTGTAGTTCCTGTAGTTCCTGTAGTTCCTGTAGTTCCTGTAAATCCTGTAAAACCTGTAGATCCAGTAGATCCTGTAGGTCCTGTTTTGCCTGTTTGACCAGTAGGGCCAGTAGATCCAGTAGTTCCTCTTGTACCAGTAGGTCCTGTCCAACCTGTAGGACCATCAATACCATCTAAATTGACAAAGCATGAAACAATTCCTGTAAAACTACCAACTATATTACATATATTATACACTATCATACTACCAGTGTCTCGATTATAAGAATAAACAAACCCTTCAAACTTATTGTTTCGGTTATTTGTATCAACAATTAAAACACTATTTCCTTGAACATATGCCAAGTTTATTCCAGAAATAAAATTCAAACTTCCATCTTTTATGAGATTAGATGTATCAATATTAGACATTGTTAAATATCTATCACCGGATATTCCTGTAGGTCCTGTAGGTCCTCTCGGTCCTGTTGGTCCTGTCCAACCAGTAGGTCCATCAATACCATCTAAATTAACATAACATTGAACAATTCCTGAAAAACTACCAACTATATTACAAATGTTATATATTACCATATTTCCGGTAAGTTTATTATAAGAATAAACAAATCCTTCGAATTTATTATTTCGATTATTTGTATCAACAACTAAAATACTACTTCCTTGAATATATGTTAAATTTATATCTACAATTATATTCAAACTTCCATCTTTTATAAGATTAGTTGTATTAATATTAGACATTGTTAAAAATTTATCACCAGATATTCCAGTAGGTCCTATAGTGCCTTGAATACCTTGAATACCTTGAATACCTTGAATGCCTTGAGGTCCAGTTGAACCTTTAAAACCTGTTACGCCTTGTTCCCCTTGCGGACCAGTTGAACCAGTTGAACCAGCTCCACCTCCACCTCCACCTCCACTAGTAATTTCTTGACCACTAATATCTAAAGAACCTACTGATGCATGTCCAGATATAGTCAAATTATTTGAAATGTTTAAATTTCCTGTAGTAATTGGAGGAATAACAAATTCTTGTAGTCGATTATTTGACTGATTCAATTTATTTGCTGTTCTACTAGTTAATGTACGGATAGAACGCGACATATTTGGATATATATATACATAACATTTTTCAATTGACCTAAAAAAATATTATATTATCCTCCAAAAATAAAAAACTTGCCAAGAATTTTATTTATATAAAAATAAATAAGGTGATTTTTACACAGTTATAATGTATCAAATAAATAATGTAAAATATATTATGCAGCAAAATAATTAAAAAATCAAAAAATTGAAGGGAATGATCACCAAAATTTGAATACTATCAAGAGTATAAAAGTATATTTCTACTATATAATAAATATAATGACAACAGTAGAAAATAATACCATAAAGCATGAAATACTATCAAAGTCGTCAAAATATACTTCATTATCCTCCTTTTTAAAGAATCATGTTTTAAAAAAAGATGACCCCCGAAAATCAACAAATACGAGAATGCCTAATAAAAAAACAGGCAATTATGGGGGTAATTATTTTATTGATGATTCTGAATATCCAGAATTTTTGAAATTATATTCGCAAGAAGTTTTTCAAAAAGGAAAAATGGAGCATTTAACAGAAGCACAAATGGAAAAAGGTCCATTATTAGTTGATATTGATTTACGTCATAGTTATGATGTTACTGATCGTCAATATACAGAAGATCATTTGAATGATTTAGTTGAGATTTATCTATCAACCTTTAGGAAAGTGTTTCAACTAGATGATCAATGCACAATTACATTTTATCTTTTCCAAAAAGCTACTATAAACCGCATCAAAGATAAAAATTTAACCAAAGATGGAATCCATATGATTATTAGTATTTCTTGTGACCATATTATACAGTCGATCATTCGTAAAGAAGTAATGCCAAAAATCGAAGAATGTTGGGCCAATCAATTAAATATAATCAATGATTGGTCCTCAGTATTTGATGATGGAATTTCAGCAGGAACTACAAATTGGCAATTAATTGGTTCTTGTAAACCAGAACATGATACATATAAACTATCACACATATATAATGCAACATATGATTCTACTGATGGCGAATTCAGTATTGTAAGAGAACCAGTAGAATCATTCGATATGATGAAAAATGTATATTTATTATCTGCGAGATATAAAGATCACTACGAACCATTTTTGACAACCGAATATGCTGAAAAATATAACGAAATAAAAAATCCAAATGGACCAATGAATGGAACTAAAAAAAAATCAACAGGTGGAACAACAAATTCATTTTCATATAATCAACAATCTATTTTAATGATACGAAATAAAGATGATTTAAATGAATGTCATAAAGCATTTCTAGATTCAATTACATCAGAAAATTATAAATTGATTGAAGTAAATGATTATACTATGGCATTACCATCAGAGTATTATGAAAGTGGTTCTTATAGTAAATGGTTTGCAGTCGGTTGTGCTCTAAGAAATATCGATCATTCTCTTTTTATAGTTTGGCTTGCATTTAGTGCTCAGGCAAGTACATTTGATTGGAGCTCAATTGGTGATATGTTGGACCAATGGAATAAATTAAAACAACGCGAATCTAATGGACTTACCATGCGATCGATTATGTATTGGGTTAAAATGGATGCTCCAAAGAAATTCAAAGAAATTCGTGAAAATAGTATTGATTTTTACATAGAACAAACCATTCAGACTGGATTAACAGAAGATTCTGTTTCTGATAAAAAACCAAGTGGTGCTACTGATTATGATATTGCAACTGTATTATATCAATTAAAGAAGGATCAGTTTATTTGTGCAAGTATTAAAGGTAACCAATGGTATCAATATACGAATCATAGGTATAGTGAAATTGATTCAGGAACAACATTACGAATGGCAATCTCAAATGAAGTACGGCAATTATATGCTAAAAAAGCAAATCAAATTACCGCAGCAGCAGATGAAATGGCAGAAGGTGATCCAAGAATTGATACATTAGGAAAACGTGCAAAAAAGGCAGCTGCTATATATACTAGATTAGGTTGCACAAGTGATAAAAAAAATATTATGACAGAGGCAAAGGATCTATTTTATGATGCCAATTTCTATAAAATGCTTGATACGAATCCATATTTATTGTGTTGCACAAATGGTGTTTGGGATTTCAAAGAGGGTATTTTTAGAGATGGAAAACCAGAAGATTATATTTCAAAATGTACAAATATCAATTATGTATCTCTTTCTGACAAAACCAAGACGACAGAATCTGAAATTCATGATTTTATGAAAAAATTATTTCCAATAGAAGAACTTAAACAATATATGTGGGATCATCTTGCTTCAACATTAGTAGGAACAGCAGTAAACCAAACATTCAATAATTATATTGGTGGAGGTCGAAATGGAAAATCAGTGTTAATAACATTAATGACAAAGACATTAGGAGAATATAAAGGAGATATGCCATTGACTGCAGTTGTAACACAACGTCGTGTTGGAATTGGTGGATTAGCTCCTGAGATTGCTTGTTTAAAAGGATGTCGTTATGCTGTCATGTCTGAACCTAAGATGGGTGATGTATTAAATGAAGGTATTCTTAAAGAGTTTACTAGTGGTTTTGATACTATTCAGGCTAGAGCACCATATCAACCTGATCCAGTTAAATTTGTTCCTCAATTTAAATTAGTAGTTTGTGCAAATGTTTTGCCGGAGATAAGAGCTCAGGATCATGGAACATGGCGTCGTATTCGTGTGGTTCCTTTCATGTCACTCTTTACAGAAAATCCAGTAGAAGGAGATCCACATAAACCATATCAGTATCAAGTAGATTCAACCATTGATGAAAAATTCGATACATGGAAGACAGTATATTTGTCTATGTTAGTTGAACGTGTATTACAAACAAAAGGTGTTGTTGCTGATTGTGAAACGGTAATTAAGGAGAGCAATGAATATAAAAAGAAGCAGGATGTTATTAGTCAGTTTGTAGATGAACGCATTGTTCAAGTTCCTGGATCTAAATTGAAAAAGACGGAAATGAATACAGAATTTAAATTATGGCATGAATCAAATTATGGAACTCGTGGACCAAATCCTAAAGAAGTGCATTCTCAATTAGACAAACGATTTGGGAATAGCATTGATTCTGTATGGAATGGAATATGTATTAATTATGAGGCTAAATCAACGGTTCCAGATGATGATGAAGTAGATGAATTGTTTTAAATCGATAAAGAATTCAAATGGGTTAACCATTTACTCAAAATAAAGGGTTAAAAATATTCAAGGGTGTAAAGAGTTAAATCCATCTTTTTTTACTAGTTCCATGACCAAATCCATATTTTTTTTTGGCCATTTTTGCATATTTAAAAGTCAACTTCTTTTTATTACATCCTTTTTCTAAAATATCATAATCTACCGCAGCAGCTTTTTGACCTGTAATAGAACTTGCTAAACGTGCTATTCCCCAAGATTGTGGTGTCTGATTAGGTCGAGATCCAGATGAATAATAAGCACCTTCACCTTTATTTACAATTTTCTGAAGAGATTCAAGAGAACAACCTGTTTTTTCCGATAGTTCTTTTGATGGAGATATAGTATCGATTTTATATATTTTTTTTGCATTTCGAACATGATGAGAAGGTTTCGATTTGAATGATTTGATTTTTTGTTTTCTTGTATAGAATTTATGTTTTTTGTATAATTTTTTTGATTTTTCTAAAAGGTTATGTTGCAATTTTGTATCTTTATATGAAAGATTTTTTGGAATATATCTAATAGGAATTTTTTCTAGATTCATATAGTTATAATATAATGATATTATAAGTATCATACAATAATGATTCAATAATGATTCAAATAAATATTCGAATAAATAGTTGATGTAAATAAAGAATAAATGAAAGATAACCCTGCATAAATATATTGTTCTGTTTTATAAATATAAAATGGGAAACCAATAACTAATAATGATATGAGAACCTTGATATATCTACTTGCTGTCGTATACATAAAAATGCAACCAATTAAGATAATACTCAATGAAATATATATCCAAAATAGATATTTATATACAGATAACATCATATGAGTAGTCTGACTTTGATAATTTGATTTTTGAAAATTTGTTGCAGGAAAAATATCGTTCAGATTTTTTTGTAATTTTTGGTTCCATTCATTTAATTGAGAAAGAGGTATTGTTGACATATATATATATATATTATAGAAGGTTAATTTATAGAAGTATATTCAGTAACTTCAGATGGACTAAATGCATTTGGACCCATTTGACCCATTGTAGTAAATCCTTGTTTAATGCATTTTAAACTAGTAGAATCCCATTTTGTATCTGATCCACAACAAGATTGACCACTGCAACCAGCATTATTTCCTAATAAATCTCCACCATTTATACTAGTTCCATCATTTGGTAAAGCATTTCCAGATGTAACAGGTTTTGCATTAGGTGGTGGTGCTATATATAATTGGTCATAGTTCAATGGATCATGACGTCCAATATCAGAATATACCAAATAACAATAAATGACGCCAAAAGAAATGACTAAAATAGTTAAAATATCAAAGAGATAATATAGAAAAGAAGGGAGCATATCACCGAATCTTTTATCTAATATTTTTATTAACCATACAGCAAGTAATGTAGCTACAATAGCAATTAATAATTTTAAATATTGAGTATATTTTTTTCGATAACTATCATTTAAATTAATAATACGTTTTTTTCCTTGCGTAGCATTAATTAATGATGTTTGTTGTTGTGTAATTCTATTAGTTTCTTTTTGTATAATACCATCTACTTGAGATTGTTGGACATTTGCATCTTGTATGTAATTGTTATATTTATTTAAATTATCATTCATTTCATTTAAATTGGCAATAAACCCCGTTACTCCTGGAATAAAATTTCCACATGGATCATTTACAGCATTTAATGTATTTGAAGCTACTGTATAATATGGTGTAGACATAATATATATTATTATATATATTATTTATTTTGCATTTCTAAAGGTTATTATTTACGACCAATCACAATTGCTGCAATTATTAATGTTGCACATGCAAGTGTTCCTGTAATGTATAATGTATTTTGTTGTAATATTATTTGGTTTAAATCATCTTGAATAACATCCATTGTAGGATTGTCATTTATTGGTACTATATTTCCTGTTGCATCTATTTTATAGGTAATACCATTTTTCACATTTGGATTTATTTTATCATTGTTATTTTGTCTTTCAGTTTGTATTTTTTGTAATTTATAATAATCATATAAATGATTAGATAAATCTAATGTTTGTTTATTTAAAGTAGTTGTATATTGACTATTCCAATCTGTTGTTTGTTTTAATAAATCCATCTTTGGATGGATTGTGTTAGAAACATCAATCAAATATGGATCATCAAATCCTTCAAATAAAGATGATTGCATTGTATTTATATTCATGTTAGAAAAATTTTCTATATGTGGTATTACTATTGCTGAATTTTTTGTAATGTCTTCATTATATATTCGGAATTCAGAAAACAAACAATTATCAGTAAACCCAGATGGATATGGAGTAAAATTCCAGTCACCAGACCATACCCATCTACCATACCACCAACTCCACCATCCCCAACGATAACGTATATATTGCCATTTCCATTGTGGGTACCATTTCCATCCCCATTCACCTAAATATAGGATTGAATTTGAACCAATTACATTATTATTAAATGCTGTAAATATTGGAAAAACTAAATCATTTCCAATAGCTTGTTTATTATTTAATAATATTTTGAATTTATTATCTGGAGTAAAAATCGCAAGAATATTATTCCATTTATTGATTGCACAATATTGAGAAAAAGAACATTGAAATACGCGACCAACAGTATCATTTATTGATTTTACATCACAGAAAAGTGTGTAATTATTATATGCACCTGTTACAAATATTCTTAACCAAGTGTTAGAACCACTATAATTAAATAAATCCCATTTTTGAAGTGTATTTTTAGTAGTGATATTCAAATTAAAATCTAAAGACATGGAAACAGCTTTTGAATTTGTTAAATATTTGTTCGATATTTGAAAATTGGGTAATTTAATATTTTCATTAGTCTTACATTTCATAACAGTAGATCCATTTTTTAATGGTACAGTAGATGTTGGAATAATCGCCGAACTTTTTATACTATTGTAAGCAGACATATTTGTTTTCATACTTGTACTATTCAATGGATATCGAAAAATAAGTGATTTTGTCCTATCTGCTGGTAATCCTGTGTTCATTGTTGTATCAAAATATGTTTGTCCCAAATGATTAACGTTTGAATTTGTATCCGAATTTATAATTTGTTTATGTTTATTACTATTTAATGGTACTGGATTACCAATACGATCTTCTAATCCTTCTCTTTTTAATTGATTACTTATTTGTTTTTTTGCATTATTTAATATTGCTATATTTGTCTTTGATGGAATTGAATTATCATCATAACTTTCATAAGGCATAATTGCAGTAGTATATCCAGGTAAATTATCTACTATTTTAAAAGAAGTATTTTTATTTTCAGTTGATACAATAGATGGATTTTTTGTATATAATGTTGAAGATATTAAATTACTGTTAGGTTGTTGTGGTAAATAAGTTAAATTATTTTGATTATCAACAGTAGTACAATATGAAAATTGATCTTTATCTGTTGAATAATAATATCCTTTACATGAAGCATTACCAGAACAACCATTTTTACATTCATCTCTTGTACCATTTATATCATCATCTTCTGTAGTAGGGTTTAATGGAAATGATGATGGATATGTATTAAAATTAACACGTTGATCATAACTAAATAATGAATTTTTATCAGATAATAAAAAATTTTTGTTTAATGGATCTGTTAAAATGATTCGATTTGTTTTTGGATCTCCCTTTGCAATATTTATTGTTTTATAATTATCACTATAATATGTATATTTTATAAGTCCCATTTGTTGAGTGATAGATGTATTGTCATTTATTATTTGAGTATTATCTAGACTAACTGTTTTCCCATCAAGATCAATTGATTTTCCATAAATGTAAAAATCGAAATTGTTATCACTCCCTGTATAATCATTTTTTACTGCAGAGAAAAAAACTTGATTGGTATAATAAATATTATAACCATTATAAAGAGTAACAAAATTGTTTTCAATAGAAATGATGGTTGAATTATATGAACATGAAAATGTAAAATTGTATTGCGAATCATTTCCAGTATAAATCATTCGGATTGGAATATATTTTCTTGAAAAATCAATATCATTTACTTGATAATCATATGATGTTCGATATGCTGAAATATCTTTATTTGCATCATTATATAATCGCAAAGCATAATCACCTATCCATATGTCCATATTTTTTGCAGTAAATGTATATGTACCTTTTTTATCTGGACAAAAATATCCTACCCACACAATTCTATTATTGCTTGTACGTGTAATTCCATTTAATGCTGTTGTGGGTGAAGAGAAATCAATTGAATTTCCTTGTTTATTATCTATAGTATATGCTAATCCTTTTACCTTAGTAATTTTATTATTATTAATCATTTGTAATTCATTGAATAATGTATTTGCAGCATAAATAGTTGCATTTAAACTGCATGATTGTGAAGAATGTCTTCCTTGTATTTTATTAGCTGGATTATTTCTTTGAAATTGATTTGACTGACTGATATTTATATTGGTATTTGTTATATTTGATAATGATTGATTAGGTACAAATTTTTGTATATTATATTTTCCATACATTAATTGTTGTTCATCTTCATGAATATCTGATATTTTTGTTGTATCTGTTATTTTAATCATATTATATAATATATAATATAATTATATTTTTATGAAAGCATAGTATAAAACTGATGTTGCTAAAACTGTCCATAAAACTGTTGTGTAAACTGTAGAATCTAATCGCAGTTTATTTTGTTGTAGATCTGTATTTTCTTTATGTAATAATTCTTGTAATTGACCATCAATTGTATTTCTCATTTGAATCATTTCATTATAATCATTTTGTAATTTTTCAAGTGGTACATAATTCCCACTCCAATCTTGTAATTGTTCATCAATTTTTTTCAATACAACACTAGTGAAATCATGAATTAATCCGCTAATATCATTCATTTGTTGACATAGAGATTTTGGATTTAGTGTTTGATCTTTATATACAAAATCGGAAATAGTAAGACGTTTATCAATAGGTGTTGGATTATATATATAACTTTCAGTATTATAAAAGTTTTTAAATTTTGTGCAATTTGAATTAGATAATATCGTAGAATTTGCACAGCATGTAACTGGGTCTGTTATAACTTTGGTGGTGGAAGAAAGAACATATCTTGACTCAGTATCACATCTTTTTGCAATAGCACTATCTTGTAAAAATACACTTAATTTTTCTGAAATATTTTTTTGAATATCGATAACATTCATTTCACCATTTTTACCAATGTATGTAATAGAAGCAATATTGGTATTGAATGTTGGACATTTTGAGTTACCAGTATAAGTGGATGGCATCGATGATTGTGCTCCAGTTGAATTATTAATAATAAATTGCTTTCGCAAAAAAGGATTAAGACTTAGATCATTTTGCATATATAAAACTATATTATAATCTACTATATTATTTTTTTTGTTTTACTAAAAAATAGATTGCAACACCTGCTATCAAAATTCCACCAGCCATATTCCATAATTGAATATATTGCGTTGAATAAAAAACATTTGAATCTGTATAAAGTTTTTCACTAGTATTATTCTTTGAAGTAGTAGTTTGTAACTGATTTACTAAAGTATTGTGTGTAGATAAAGCAGCTTGTACATTTGGACATTGTGATAATTCTGATACATTACAATTTTTGTCACCATCAATGATAGCACTTACTAGAATTGAATCATTTGGGCTATAGTAACCTAGTACTGGCATATATTATATTTTTATATATTTTTATCATACACATACACGATAATATGGATAAGTCATGGCAGTATCACTTTTTCTATCTAATTTAATTATTTGACCAGGTCTTAGACAAAGAGCTAATGCTTGTGGATCAAATCTTGAAATTTCAGGAAGCTGAGCACTTGATTTTAAATGATATTTTGTTTTTAAGTCTTCGACTTCTTTTTCTTCTAAAATATGTGCCTTAGGAACTAATGCATGTTCTAAAATGTTATATTGTAGTCGTTTTATATGATGCATCACAACAAAGATATTACTATGATCATAAAGATATGTTATTTTTTGTTGAATAGTGTCATTTGGTTCATCATTGGTAATAATAACCAATGTATCATTTTTTGTTAACATCATTTCAATATCATATAAATCTTCAATAAGTTGATCTAAATTTTCCTTTCTTACTTGTTTCACATGAATCAAATATTTTATATATATTTTACGTCCATCTGATTCTCTAGTAAGAAGCATATCTAATTGTTCATTCTGATTCATTGTATCAATTTCATTAATACTAAATTCTTCATAGTTTTTAATATCATATCCTAGCTCTTTTACAAAAGATAGAATAGTATTACGGGATGTATAAATGCTAAGAATTCGATTGCTCATAATTAATTTATATTATAATGATGTATTTAATTTGTTTGTTTCAATTTTATTCCATTTTCTTAATAAAAAAACTTTTTGTAAAATCAAAAATAGAATTTGATTTTTCTTCACGTGGTGTTTGTGGTTGTGGTATTGGTTGTGGTTCTTGTTCTTTTGGTTGACGAACTATTCCAACATTTGGAACCGGTTCAATATGATCAGTTACAATATTATTGTTATTATTGCCTCCTTTCATCATGGAAGATGAATTAGGTTCTCCTTGAATAGAACTATTATTTCCTGAAACAATATTGATTTGTAAAGGTTGTTGATATGGATTATATGTTGGTTGGTTTAACAATGGTTGATTAAAATTAGGTTGTTCCATATATTGTTGTTGTGGTATTACATAATTAGCTGGATAAATATCATCCTTTGTAACCACTTCAATAGAATCTCTAAAATTTTCTACAGAAGGAGGTGTATTATTTTGAATTGTATAATATGGTGGGTTATTATCAACAATTGTCCATATATCATGAGAATTTCCACCTCGCAACATTACATTTTGTCCAACAGTAAATTCATTTGGTTCCCCCCCTCTTATTGATTCTTCCAATTCAGGACTTGTTTCTGGTGTTCTTGGATTCCATTCAGGACTTGAATCTGATTTTCTATTTTCTCTTTGTATTTTCATCAATTCATTAAGTGATTCTTCATCTATTGGAGAACCTGTAGCATATTCTGGTGAACCCTTAGGATATTCTGGAGTTGGATATTCTATTTCAGGAATAGATGTATCTGATGTTATATCTCTATCCTTCATGCGTTGGTGTTCTCTCAATTTACGTTTTAACATATCTACCATTTGTGGAATTTCAACATCTTTTTGTTGACTTAATTGATCAATATTTTTTGAAAAAGTCATGTTTGTTATTTGATCAATATTATCATCTGTTACAATTCGCATTTGAACATTAATACATTGTAGTTCTTGAATTAATAATTTCAATGTATAAGGAATGCATATAATACTAAAACTTCGACCAAATTTAGTAATGTGTTCAATTCTCATATTATCTTCTGCCAATGACCCAACATATCGAATAGGTCCATCTGCCATTGGACTTAAAAATATATTTTTATCAGGATTATAAATTGCAATCATACCAGTTTTATTACAAATAGTCATATAGTATTTATCACCACGTTCCATCATTGATTCGGTTAAAAATGCAGCTGCTCCATGTGCAATAATTGAATCACGTTCCATCTCACCTATACGCAGACCACCATCATTCGCTCTACCACCAACAGTCTGACGAGTTAAATTTGATCTAGGTCCTAAAGCACGATAATTTACTTTATCCTTAACCATATGTTTCAATCGCATATAATAAGTAGGTCCAATGAAAATCTCAGTTTCTATTTGTTCTCCTGTCATGCCATTATATAAAATCTCATTACCACTAGAATGATATCCATTTTTTGATAAAATCTCACCAAACTCACCAATTTTTGTCCCTTTATTATTAAATGCTGTACAATCTCCAAAGTTTCCTGTCATGACACATGCCTTACCAATTATACATTCTACAAATTGTCCAATAGTCATACGTGTAGGTAAAGCATGTGGATTAATAATAATATCAGGGCGAATACCATCACGTGTAAATGGCATATCAGCCTCTTTTACAACTAATCCAATAGTACCTTTTTGACCATTTCGTGATGCCATTTTATCACCAATTGTAGGAATACGTATTTCGCGAACACGGACTTTTGCAATTCTTTCACCTTCTTCACCATCTGTCATAAAGGATTTATCTACGATACCAAGCTGACCTTTCTTCGGTGTTTTTGATTGATCTTCATGTATACCTGATTTTGGATCAGTAACTGTTGTCATTCCAATAAGAACCATTTTATCATGTACTTCTGTACCTTCTTTGACTAATCCATATTTATCTAATTTATCATAATGATATCCAGGTTTAGTTCCAATTACATTTGGACAAGATTCGATATTCATAAAGTGTGATTCAGTTATACCATTATCAGTTTGTGTTTTCTCTTCATGTAGGTCATATGTAGTATAATATGTTGTACGGAAAAGACCTCTATTTAATGCACCTTCATTAATAAGCATAGCATCTTCAACATTATAACCGGTAAAACACATGACAGCTACAATTGCATTTTCTCCATAACAGTTTTCCTCACCATTTATATATTGCATATATCGTGATTTTGTTAAAGGAATTTGTGTATTATTTAATACAACAGCGGCTTTATCCATTCGGACTTGATGATTTGTATGATACATTGAAACTGCCTGTGCACTTTGACCACAAGAAAATGAATTACGTGTTGCAGGATTATTTTCTGGGAAACTAATTAAATTACACATCATACCAAACATGAATGATTCATGAATTTCTAAATGCGTATATTTTTTTACAACATCATTCAATTTATCTTCATTTAATGCTATAAGCATATTTTCAGATTCGCTTGTATCTACAAAATCAATAATAGCTTTGTTCTCAATAAATCTTTTTATTTTAAAAGGATTTGTCTCATTTCCAACATCTTCATATAGTTCATGTAGTTCATATAGTTGTAGTTCCTTAATATCAAATGAAATATCCTTTTTCATTTTGTTAAATCCACAAACAAGTTCCTCCCAAGAAAAATCATTTGAATCTAATTTCTTTATTATGTCAGATTGTTCTCTTTCAAAAAAGAAATGTTCACCATCTTTATAAAAAATAGGTCTTGTATAACGTCCTTCATCACAATATATATTTATTGTATTTTGTCGAATATCGAATGAAATACTTAAATATATAGGTAATAATGCATTTCGGCGAAATATTTTAAAATACTCAACTGTAGAAATTGGATCATCTACCATACCTGCCCAGAATCCATTGACAAATACTTTGGTGATTTGTGAAAGTTGTATTGGTGAACATTCTTCAATAAACCGTAGTTTTACCTTTTCTCTCAACCATTTGAGAACTGGTTCTCTTGATATGCCTTTTGTAATATAGGTAGATATAGCCAAATGCTTATGCATACCAATATTAGCTCCATCTGGAGTATCAATAGGATCAAAATAACCCCATTGAGATGCATGGAGAAGACGTGGTCCAATGACTTTTGCACCTGTATCCATATGTAAATTGGTTTTTCTTAAATGAGTCATCATTGTATTATGTGAAAGTCTATTCAAATCCTGAATAATACCTACACGTTTTGTGTGAGGTTGTGCACCCCAATTACCTTTGAACCCTTTACGAAATCCTTCATCTACCAAGCGTTCAGAAAATACATTTCGGTTCTCTTCAACCAAAAGTTCCAAATTCTTTTCATATATTTCTCGATTGTAATAAAGACGTTTTTCTAGTGTTAAATGTATTTTTCTCTGTTGCATGATATAATATTCGCGAAAAAGATCAGAAAGAAGAGATCCTGATGTTTCCAAACGTTTATATTTATAATTATCACGATTTGTTTCTTCTTCTATTCCAGTATATACTTTTAACAAACGATTTACAATGTGTCCTAAATAATATGCTTTTTGATAATAATTGATTTCTCCAATATGGGGAAGGAAATAATCTGACAAAATTTCAAGAACAGATTTTACTGATTTACCCTTTGTTAATACCGAAATATACTGAATAGCAGATCTTTGTGTCATAAATCCAGCTGCATCATGAACTGAAGGAATGAAATAATCAAGCATAGAATTATATTTTTCAAGATCATAAAGACATGCAGTTATAATATCTTTGTCTGACAAAATACCCAATGCACGAAATACGATAAAAACAGGCACTGGTTTTCGTACATTAGGAATATTTACTACAATATTGAGATTCGAATGTGTTGATGAAGGTGCTACAATTTTAACAGATAATGTTCTCATAGGTTTTGAAACAATTTCAGATACAGATCTTATTTCAGCTGAATAAAGATATTTATCATCAGGTGATTTTCGGATATATAACATATTATCCCCAAATTTTTCCTGTGGAACAATAGTTTTTTCCTTACCATCAATAATAAAATAACCTCCCAAATCATTACGGCATTCACCCATTTGAAATCTGACTTCTTTAGATAAACCAGATAAAATGCAAAAATCGGATTGGACCATAATCGGGAATTTACCTAGATATATTTTTTCAAGAAGGACAGTTCTTTTTTGAATATTATCTGTAATCATTGATTCCGTTGTTTTTCTCCGAATTTGTGAAACTTCAGATGGAGTAAATTTATCTTTTTTCTCAACCAGTTTTTTTAATCGATTTACTGCCTTTGGTGCTCCACCACTTATAGCATCTTCAATGTCTTCTCCTTTTTCTTCTTTAAAATTTGTCTTAAAGATTTGATCTTCATCATCAGAATCATCATTTGTTTCACCACCAATAACTTTAGCAATCTCATTATCACGTAAAATATCAATATATTCGATTTCTATATCATAATGAATGGTCATAGCATAAGTCATATTTCGAAGTCTAGCTTCATTTGGATACATATAATGTTCACGATCTCCATCATAAATAACAGGTTTTCCAAAATAAAGTCGTCGTCCATCTTTACCACCTATATATAAATTTGCCTGACTTCTATATTCACCCAACCCAAGATCACTATTTAATTGATTCTTTTCATTATCATAACGAGGTAGCCGAATATCATAGTCAGTCTGTATTCTAATTGGATTAGTTTCCTTTAAAATCTTATAAATACCCTTTGTAAAAAAATCATTATACGATTCTTGGTGATGTCTTACTAAACATTGTGGATTACCATTAAAATATGAATCAATAATTTTCCATAAGATAGAATCATCTAATGTGCCCTTCATATATAAATCTATAATATACATCTTTATTAAATTTCTATAAATTCTTTTTTAGGAATGTTTATTTTTACAAACATTTTGATTAATAAAAAATATATAAGCATATCTATATAAATGACAAATTTTGATCTTTTCACACCTTTCCAAAACCACGATTTGTGCTTATATTTCTATTTCTTATCTGTTATAGGTTTTATCTTCTTGGTCTTATCAGTTATTACAGGAATATGGTTTGGTGTTACCAAAAAGAAGGATTCTGAATTTTATATTCAAATTATGTTGGTTAGTTTAGGATATTTCATTTTTTATTTCCAAAATCGTCTTTTGTATACCATGTGTTCAAAAACGATTTAGACCCTTGAATATTAAAGGTTATAAAAATGCGTAATTAAAATAATAAATTTTTCAAAACTATAATATAATGGATATACTATATTATAGTAATTTTTGCCCTAATTCACAAAAGGTTGTGCAATATATTAGTAAAGCTGGTCTCATTGATAAAATAAATTCAATTTGCATTGATAAACGGTCGATTGATCCTAAAACAGGACATGTGCATATCCAAATGGAAAATGGAAAGAAAATTATGTTACCTCCTAATATTCATAGTGTACCAGCTTTATTAGTTGTAAAACGTAATTATAGTGCATTATTTGGTGCTGAAATTATAACATATTTTGAACCTGCTTTGTTATCAAAAATGAAGGAAGCTACTATGCTTAATGGAGAACCTATTGGTATTAGTTTGACTAGTACTACAGGGAATTTAAATATAATGTCAGAACAATATACTCTTTATGATTTAACACCAGATGAATTAAGTGCAAAAGGTGTTGGTGGTCGTCGTCCGATGTATAATTATACTTCAGTTGATGAATCTGTATATTCTATTCCTACACCACCAGATACTTACCGACCAGATAAGATTGATCAGTCGGTAACTATTGATAATTTAACACAAAAAAGAGATAAGGATATAAGTACTGGAGCTCCAGTAACACCATTTGGGTTTTAAACCCTCGAAGATTTACACCATTGAAGATTTATAATGGGACGCCTTCAGGCGTCCCACTAGAGATTCAAGGGCAACAGTTACCGATAAATGAATTGAATGGAACGCCCATTTCAAATCTTCATCGGTGTAAACTGGGACAAAATCAATATAAAGCTATAATATCATATTTCTTTATAATGGAAAATAATCAAACATATATTAAAGTAGATAATAACAAAATTATAAATGTAAAATCTATAAAATGGGTAAAAAAAATGGATGAGTGTTTGGACGTTTGTACCAAATCAAACGGTTGTCATATACCATCTGGAGATACACATAAAATATGTAAAATAAATAATTTAGATAGTTATAATAAACTTAATAAGCATTTTGAATAAAAGTCCCAAGGTTCTTCTGTTTACACATTTTAATATTTAGGTAACTGTTACTTTTCACCGATAAATCACCTTTATTATAATATATAATCGGCATTTGAAAGGTGTAAAAAAAGAATGTAAAAAATTTTTTCAGTGTATCATAAAGGAATAGTCATAACTATTCCTTTATGACTATTTTTGGAGGTCTTTTACTACGATATAAATCTATATGTTACCAAGAAATTCTGATATTTCATCAATTTCACTATCTTCATGGTCTTCTACAACAATCGGTATTTCATTCAAATGCATTTCTTCTCCGTCATTTAGTTGAGTTTGACTCAAACGCAAATGTTCTCTGTTCATTCTCCCATAATAAGCCATCGCGTCATTACCTTCCCTAAATCTCTCATTCTCACTACTCTCAGATTCATTATCACTCTCAGATTCGCTATCATCATCCGAAAAATTACTTTCCATCGATGGAATCATTATATTGGGTTTATTTTTCTTTTCTGAATGAATAGCCAGTTTGACAACTCCATATTTATCATTATTTACCAGACCAGCCCGATTGGTATAAAATGGTAATGTATTTTGAGAACGACAAACAGGACAGTCAGGTTGATCTTGTAGGATGCATTTCTCACGACATCCTAAACAAATAGGGTGTTTGCATTCAGTAATATCAGATGTGTTTTCATAACAAACAACACAACATTCATCATCTGAATAAGGTATTATTTGTTCTTCCAGTTTCAAATGGCTATATTCATTTTGGCATACTAATTCGCCGTCATAAATACGATATTCAGCTTTTATTTTTTGTGCTTTTTGTAATGCCTCTTTGATTGTTGTGTATTTACAATGATATAATGAGTATTTTTGTTTGATAAGTATTCCATTTATTTTTACTTTACAATTAATATAAATAGCCTCTACATTCAAAAGATTATACTTGCTGTATAATACAATGTAAATATTGATACCATCAATTTGCATTGGCCGAAAATGAAATGTTGCGTTTTTCTTTAAATGATTTTCGATTACTTCCGCAAATTTGTCAAAGTGATCATCTTGTTGTTGCACGATTGTTGTCATATTTAAATCAGATTGATAGTTAGTTCAAATATATTATTTAAAAAAAAAGTGTTCAATTTTTTTTTTATAAATAAATAGTTATACCTCATCAAAAGAGTAGTAACAAATATTTAAATATTCAAGGACGTAACTCTTTCTATAGAATCACCAATCAATATATTTGAAAAATATAAAAATAAGTCATAAAAACAATATAAAAATTACTTAACAAAATAAATAAATGTCAAATACAATAAAATCAACAATGTTAAAAGGGTTTAATACTCATTTATTTGAATTTTTAGATGATATTATTCACATTTTTCCAGAGAAAAAGGAGATCAAGGATGCAAAAGAAGCTCTTGCATTATTAAAACAAGCTAATCCAGTTATTGTTATTCGCTGTTGGAATAATTATGTTACATTAAAATATTCAGATGTCATTACAAATGGAAATATTGATTTTTTCTTTAATAAAGATTATCAAGAAGATGTTAAACATATGTCAAATTCAAATCATGTAATTGATGTAATCAATACTTTGAGACAACCACTAAGTGAATTAAGTGATGTAAATAAAGAAATGGCTATGAAATATATACAAAATTTGAGTAAATTATCTAGTTTATATTATAAACAATAATTATGTATTCGATCATATATCATTTTTTATATATTTAAATATATTAGTAATAAGCATTACTAATATGGTAATATCATGTAGCTATTGTAGAGAATTACATTATTTTCCATATTGTCATAAAGGATTGCAATTAATAAAATATATGAAAAATCGAAATTATTTAGAGACATGTACTACATTCGAACTTCGATGGTTAATGAATTATTTTACATATAAACCATATAAATGTAGGAAAAAAATGATTAATAAATTATTAGAACTAGATATTTGCAATAGATTACAAGAATGTCCTATTTGTTTTGAAGAATTTAATATTGATGAAATGGTGATTACATCATGTCATCATGCATTTTGTGATCATTGTATTTTACGACATATTCAAGAAAATGATAATTGTCCTATTTGTAGAGATACTTGTGAATTAATTTTAATTTTATCTGTTATTACTAAAGAAAGGGCTAAAAAATTATATTGTATAAAAAATTCAGAAGATCATCAAATAGAACCCATTGTTATTCCAGCAAATGATATTTATATAAATAATCAAATACGTGATTCATTATTATGGTTTAAATTTTTTATAACTGCACTTATGATTAGCGGGATTTCATTTTTATTACAATTTATAAATACGAATAATACTTTATTATATATAAACGAATTTCGCAATGAAACATTTATACGATAATTCTACCTATATCATAATCTTTATTTGTGATTTTCAATTCTTCAATGTTCTCTTCTAAATGATAATTTAAATAGTGGATCAATTCACTAGGATTCATTTCTTTCACATATTTTGCAATTTCAGAAAGACGCATTATTTTTTTTTCTCCTTGAGCCAATGATGGGAGATATATGATATGATGAATTCTATATATAAGAGGAAAATATTTTTTCGAAATTTTAACCCCTGATTTTTGAATATAATAGGTCAAATATGATTGATGAAGATTGGTCAAAAAGTTACAATATTGTTTGTAAAACTTATAGAAAATTTTCTTATATTGAGGAAAATAACCCAAAAAATCAGTTACTTTATCCATTCGTCTTAAACATAAATATTGATATTGTAAATTTGGGTGATTTCCACGCAGTTCACGAACTTCACTATATGTTCGATTCTCAATTACCATACGTTCTCCTGTTTCTAAATGAGTAATCATACAACCAATCATTTTATAATCTGATTGACATGAACAATAGTTTTCGGTTATTTCATCATATGATGTTACTGAAAATCGACGAGGAAATAATAATGATTCGATAGTAGTAAAACAACCCCATGTTTCATATGTTGTTGGCATAACTACCTTTGCAGTTTTTCCAGAGATTTCATACACACCGACCAAATAAATAGATGGTTTCAAAAGATTCAATACAATATGGTTATCTGGATGTTGTAATATAAACTGATAACAATAAGTTTTAGGAAACTTATCAAATGTTTCTAATGGTGGAAATACATCAAGAAACATGGATCGAAATGTTTTTTGTGAAAAAGAATCATGAATACCTGAATCAGGATATTGAGTTCTATAAAACCAATAATCCCCTCCTATAGCCCCTTTTGTTGCAATTTCCCAAGACCCCTTTCTTGAATCATAAAATAATTGAATCATGGTTCCTTCAATAATTTCATTAATATAAATATTTTCATTTATGATGGGATATTTTGATTGAAAATTTTGGGTTGGTACAGATTGAGGATGTGAAAAACATAATAATTCATTTTCTGGTTCTGAAAAAATAACAGATCGAAATATACTTTCATCATTGTCATAAATAACATTTTTCGGATCATAACTTAATACTTTATATTGAAATGTCGATGATTTAGGTGTATACTTTTTTACTTTAATATCAGACGGAATGTTCTCAATATCAATTGTATATTCCATGTTTGTTACTATTTATAATAAAGAAAGTTCTATATTCTTTTATAAATTTTTATAATAGAATTATATATAATCATGGAAGGAAATAAATTATTGGAAGGAAATGAATTATTGGAAGGAAAGATAAAGGAAGGAAAAGTCATAGGAAGAAAAATGTTAACAGGTTACATTAACACATTTTATGGATCATTTGTTAAAGAAGTTCATGATTTTGGAGAACTTCAACAAGGTGCATCATATATAGTTATCCAAAATGAAGATGCATTGATGTATTTAGCAGATACACCTGATAAAAAATATAAACCACAATTATATGAATTTGTAAGCCAAACTGATGACAAAGTTGTATTTAAATCGTTGAAATCAAATATTGGCGAAATTAATAATATAGAATTTAATAAATATAATATAGTAGATGAACAAAATAATATAAATATATGGGAAATACGGTTGCCTGGAGGTGTTACTAATATAATTTCAAAGTTTTTAGGTGGAAAAGATAAAAAACAAAAACGAAAATCAACAAAAAAGAAGACAAAAAAGGGTAAAAAAACACAAAGAAAAAAATAATGAGATATTTCTACAATTACAGAGTTAAAACTAGTATATATTCTAATGAATATATAATAGTATAATGAGTTGTTATCGATTTGAAGAACGTATTTTTAACGACGGTATTTTCCCAATCATTGATGCAACCTATATTATCCATTTAGAAGGAAATAATCGACTTTCACAAATTAATCATGAATTAGATCTAATCCATCCAACAAATCGAGTATGGATCCTTCACAATAAAGGGTATCGAAAATGTAAAAAAACAGGTTTAATTCAACTCGCAGCAGAAGATTTAATTGATTCTTATCTTCATATTTTCAAACATGCAAAAGAAAATAACCTTTCAAATATATTAATTCTTGAAGATGATTTTTTCTGGAATTTAGATATTCAAAAAAGAGAACATATTGATTCCATTTCAAAATTTATAAAGTCAAACTCAAATACTGACTTCATGTATTTATTAGGTTGTTTGCCATTTTTACAAGTTCCCTATGATATAACTGGAGAACATCGTATTGTAGCATCTATTGGTACGCATGCTGCTATTTATAGTAGAAAATGTAGAGAACGGGTTCTCAAAGTAGATCAAAAAGATATTGTTGATTGGGATGTATATCATAATTATGTTAGTTGGAGATATATGTATTATCAACCATTATGTTATCAATTATTTCCTATAACTGAGAACCAAAATAATTGGTTATCTAATATTATTCCAAATGTTTTAAAAGTGATTTTAGTATTATATATATTTGTTCCTATTTTACGATCTCTTTCATTACATGAATCTGTAGAACCTGGATATAGTATTTTCTATCAATTTTCAGTGTATATGTCTATTCTACTTTTATTATTAATCCTTTGGAGTATTTATACATTCGCCAAAAAATATTATAGAATTAGGAGAACTGTATAAATATAAGAGAACATTATAATGACAGACCAATCTTTTTTCGTATATTTATTAGAATGTCAAGAAGGATCTACATATGTAGGTGCAACAGTAGATCTAAATCATCGTTTAAGACAACATAATGGTGAAATCAAGGGTGGTGCTCATGCTACTTCTATAAAAGTGAGTCAAGGATATACATGGAAACGAGTATGTCATATAGCTGGGTTTCCTACATGGCAATGTGCATTACAATTTGAATGGGCATTAAAATTTCATAGTCGAAAATTGTCAATGAAATTAAGACCATTATGGAGAAGATTAACTGCATTATATAACCTATTACATTTAGAACGATCTACATCAAAATCAATTCTTTATAATGAATATAATAATGATATTGAGAACCCTGGTCCAAAAATTGTTTGGGAAAGTGATGAAGGAAAACAATATTATGAAAAAATATAAATATATATTGATTCATTATTATAGTATGAATTTCAAAGCCATTCCATTTTTTATCATTTCGATTTTTCAAAAGGATAATAGACCATTACAATATATAAAACCCGAAAAAAAAATATCAAAACCTATTCCAGATATGATATGTATATTATTTTTATGATTTGTTTTACATCTTTTTTATGAAAATAATAAAAGGATTAACCCTTTACTTGGACAAGTGACCCATTGGGTCACTTGTCCAATAAAGTCGGAACTGTTTCCTAAAAAATAAGACCATCTATAATGTGCCTAGTAGAGGCACCAAAATAGATGAATTATTTGTTTAGGGAAAGGGTTAACTCTTCCAATGTTTTCCACAATCCAAACAACTAATAAAAATAGTAGCTGGTTCGTCAGCCGATCTAGTCTGTAATTCATAGTATGTACATCTCTTTGATTTACACTTTTTACAAGTAAACATATCTGTTGATGCTTCAATATTTGTTTCAAAACGTGATGCATCTCTTTTTATTTTCTGTTGAATTAAACTAGACCAACGTTCTGGTTTCATTTCATGATGTGTCATAAATGCAAATGTTTTTGGATCTAATTCTCCTGATTGTAATTGTGCAATCCATTTTGATCCTTTGAGATTAATAAAAATAGTTCGCAGACGATCCATATATAATTGTGTGAAATGTCGGTTCTCCCATTTTTTTATTATTTTTCTCTGTGTTGCTTCTTTAATTGCATAATTAAAACTGGCCTTTTCTAGATTGATCGCAACATTTTCATTATTAATCATTTCATTTAATTTATTTTGAAAATTTTTGCGAAAAACTGCAGGGTTTGTTAATAACTGCATATATAATGATTAATAATATATAACATTTATATTATTATTCGTATCAATTTTTTTATTTTTTCATTCTTTCAATCATTTAGACATATTCTTCTTCGACTAATTCACTAGTACAATCTAAAAAGGTTGTAGGGTCATCTGCTGTACTAGTTTCAATAATATCAAATACAGTTGTCTTCTTCTTATTTTTAGCAATTTTAACAGGCTTATTTTTTGCCACCTTTGAAATTTTCTTTTGAGTAATCACTGGTAATTCTTCATCTTCAGACTCATAATTATCATCTTCAGATTCAATTTCAGACTCAACAACATTATCATCCACTACAAAATCATCTTTCACATATCCTGATTTTGTTCTAGGTAATGTCAAATCTTCTTCATCTTCAGACTCATCAGAATCTTCTGATCCGACATCTTCAAACCCTCCATAAAGAGCCTCATAAATATTTTTCCATTCTTCTTTTGTAAGAGAATCAATTTTTGTATTATCTTGAGAATTATGATTCACAAGAACACATGAACCAAAAAATAATGTATTATCAACTGGAGGAGGAAATTCAAATTTGTTTTCTTGTCCAGCACGTCCATCAGTTTTACCATAAAGACAAATTGTATATTTATTATCTTTTATTTCAATATCCCATTCAGTAGCACAAGAGAAACCATCATTAGTTTTAAATCCAGCCTTTTTATACAATTCAGATTCATCAAATGTTTTAATAGTAATTTCTTTGATTGAACCCTTTTTATCAATAACAATAGCTGTAGTCATATTATTATTAATAGTAATAATGAAATCTTTAAACAGTTTTTTCAATGTATTTTAGGAATAATGTTTGGCTAGTATATAATGCAAAAAACAACTATGAAAATGGGTGGACGAATTATGCATGGGACTATTAGACATGGAGGTTCTCGAATAAAAATAGCAGGAGGTAAAAATAAGACAAGAAAATCAAGAAAAAGTCAAAAGAAAAGATCTACTCGTTAAGAAAAATCAATCAAAAATCTATATTCTCATATATGTGGATATCGATTCTTATAAATATTATCTGTTCTATTCTTATAATTATTATAGGTCATTATTTATGGATATACATGAAAGAAACATATAGTGAAAAAAAAGTAAAAGATGTTTTAGGTTCTCAAACACAAAAATATAAAACAATAATTGATAAACTCCAACAAAATAAACAAATAACTCCTATAGAAGATGATGAAACAGATTTAAAAGATGATTTAGAACAATTCTTACAAGAAACAATGACCCAATTTTAATAAAATCAATTCAAAAATTATTTAAAAACATAAAGATATATTATTAAAAATGACCACACTTACACAAGGAGAAATGCACCATCTATTAGAAAGATTTCCACAAATAGAACTTTCCTATGAAACGACCCCTCATAAGAAAGTTCCACCCTCTTATAATATCTGTTTAGGAATTCCTGTTGGAAAAAAGTGTTTTGTCTGGTTCTCATTTTTCGGTTCACAAAATCAATGTTTTGTTTTAGAATTAAATAAAGATCGTAAAATTGGAAAGGTTGATAGATCCTCTTTTAATATTGATCCATCTATGTTTTTAGGAACACTTTTCTATGGAACATTTTACATGCCAAATGAAGAAAAATCCACAGAGCGAATATTTTTAATTGAAGATATATTCTTTTACAAGGGTGTTCCTATGAAGGGATTGTTTTTTGGAGAAAAATTAGGATTTTTAGAAAATTTCTTCAATGAATATAATGCAACTAAAACACAAAAGACAAACAATTCATTTATGATACGACTACCTATATTATGGGAACCATTATGTAAAAAAAATGTTGATTATGAATGCATTTATGAAATTCCTAGCAATTATCAAACCTATTATCCTATTCATCATATTCAATATCGTGCATTACATGATGTTGTACCATATTTAAATATTTTCCCAACAAAGAAAACAATAGGTGCGAATAATTCTACAAAACCAATTGATGATCTAATGCTTACAAAACCAGCATATAAACCTGATTATTATAAACAACAATATAAATTGCCAACTGTGTTTGTTATAAAAGCAGATATTTCATTTGATATTTATAGATTATATGCTTATGGAGCTTCAAAAGAACTTATCTATTATGGAATTGCCTATATTTCTAACTATAAAACAAGTGTTTTTATGAATAATATTTTTAGGAAAATTAAGGAAAATATAAATATAGATTTTATCGAAGAATCAGATGATGAAGATGATTTTGAGAATGTCGAATTTGATAAATATGTAGATTTGAAAAAATCTGCATTAATAGAATGTAAATGGATGCCTAAATTTAAAAAATGGTTGCCACTGAAGGAAGTTGATGGGTCTAGAAAAATTGTACATATTAGTCAATTAGTCGGTGATTATCAAATATAGAATTATTTTATAGATATAGATTATATAATGTCAGCAATGTCAAGAAAACCAAAATTAATAATTGATACATTACGTAAAACTGAAAATATGTTTAAAGATTTTGGAAATATTGATAAACTTAAAACAGATAAAGCATTTAATGAAATTATTGTTAATTATGAAATAATGCCAGATGATTTAAAAAAAGAATTAAACAATAAAAAATCATCACTTTTTATAGCATTATCAAAAGACCAAAAAGTTGCAATAAATAAAAAAATCAATGAATCTAAACCAGAATCTAAACCAGAATCTAAACCAGAATCTAAACCACCTATTGATACGGTAGTTGAAACCCCAGTTGCTGTATTAGAAAATGAACTTAAAAATACTGGAATTAAATTCAAACGTCCATATGTATGTTTTGCATCAGAAGATGGAACCAAATATGAATGTAATGTTTTAGATGAAGATAAATTAACAGCATTAAATACAACTGAAAAAGAAAAAATAACAAAAGCATTGGACAATACAAAAATGACAGGTGGTTCTGCTTTTTTAAATGATAATTCTACTATATTACAAGCTCCTTTTTCACCTAGTTTAGATAAGGCAAATTCATATCAATCAAACATAGTAGGCGGAAAATCTAAATCTAAAAAAAGAACAATGAAAAATAAATATAAAAATAAAAAATCTAAAAAGAACTATAGAAAATAAGTATATGCAATCAACTGATGAATTACTTATAAAGGAAGCATGTGATTTAGCTACACAAAATGTAGAATTAGGTGGAGGTCCATTTGGTTGTGTCATTACAGATGCCAATTATAATATTATTGGTAGAGGTCAAAATCGAGTTACACTTAATAATAATCCTACTCTTCATGCTGAAATGGTAGCCATAGAAAATGCATGTAAAAATATCAACTCTTTCAATTTATCAGATTGTCGATTATATACCAGTTGTGAACCATGTCCAATGTGCCTATCTGCTATATATTGGTCAAGATTAACTACTGTTTTTTATGGAAACTCTAAAACTGATGCATCTAATATAGGTTTTGATGATTCATTCATTTATGATGAGATCAATAAACCAATAAATGAAAGAAAAATTCAAATGACACAAATACATGAACATTATGCCAAAGAAAGTTTTGAGAATTGGGCAAAATATGAAAAAAAAATTGAGTATTAGAGATTTATATTATATTTTTATTCTTCAATAAATTCCAAAGGCAGATCTATAGAACATTTTCCTGTTGATTCTTTTGGTTGATATTCCTTTTTTTCATCCTTTGATTTTGGTTCAAATTCAATTTTCCAATCTTTATCAGTTGACCAATCAATATTCACACCATCATATAAAAACCCCTTATATTTTGTCGAATTTGTATATAATATTTTATATCCACATTTCCTATAAAAAGTCTTTCGACTTTTCCATTGATTCTTAAATAAATCGTGAGAATCAATGATATCTACAACTATTGGACTTGCATGTTTTACTCTCAAAATACGTCCTACAGATTGTTCAATATCCGTTTTTGGTGTAGCCATCACCAATGTAGATAATGTTTTGATATCAAGTGCTTCTGCTGCCATTGCATAAGTTGCCAAAACAATACGTTTCCCTTCAGTAATTTTCAAATCCTTCTCTTTCATACCTCCAACATAAAATCCAACAGAACCTCTTTCTTCACCAATCTTATGTTCAATTGCATCGAATAAATATGAAAGAAGTGATCTATTATGTGCCAAAACCATGATTTGATTTTCAGGATTCTCTTTCAATAAATCATCCACAACTCTTACAATAAAATCAGATCGATGCCCAAATTCACAAATTTTTGTAATCATAGTACTATATTTCGGCATTCCTCTAAAATCATATTCCATAGTTGAATATGCTGGATCAGGACTCTGAAACTCAATTCCTCTTACTTGCACAAGATCATCATCTTTTCTATCTTCCGAATAAATTTTTGGTCCAATAAACATATAAAGAAGTTTTGTAAGCTTATCTTTTCGCTCAACTGTAGCTGAGATTCCAAGCATATTTGGTGTAATTGTCTTAAATAGTGTTTTAGAGAATTCTTCACTACCAATTCTATGTACTTCATCTATTATAGTAAGACCAAAAGGTGAGAAGAAATCAGAATCAAATTCTCGATTATACATGGTTTGAATCATTCCAATGACGATATCCTTTCCTTCTATGTCCTGAACAGTTCCTTGAATTTTACCAATACGTGCTGAAGGAAGAAATTCTGCAATACGTTCAATCCATTGATTCATTAAGAACTCTTTATGAACTAGAATTAATGTTTTCTTTTTTATTTCCGATATAATCTTCAATGCCATTACAGTATTATGTGTGACAGTAAAATCACCAAGAACGAAACGTCGATTTCCATCAATTTCAAAACCATAATAATCATCAACATCCATTTTTTCAAGAGAAATCACATATTTTAATACATCATGACAAAGTTCTATTTTTTGTATCCGGTTTCGATAACATTTTACTGGTATTTCTTCTAATCCTACTCCACAAATAGTGATTGTATATTCCTGATTTTTATATGCTGCAAATCCAAGTGAACGTGCTATGAAAATAATATCATCAAATAAACTCTGATTTTGCAGTGTGATTTCATAAAAACCATCGTGATAATAACCATCAGCATCAATAATACCTGCCAATAAAGCCAATTGTTTTTTTCTGGAATTACACTTATAATGATGAGGAATATATATATTATTAAACATATTATTATTTCTTATAAAATCCATAAGAATATTTATGTTCTCTAATGATAATGATAAATCTTCATCTCCTAACCAATATCCAAATAAATAAGGATCAATTTCTAGAGGAACTTCATCAAATAATATTGGAACTCTATATCCTAACAAAGGATCATTGTCTTCATGATATGAATTTGAAAAATTCAAATAGTCCAAAACAGAAATATCTAGTACATCATCTTTTGATCTATATTTGAGAGAAAGAATATGACTTTCATTCACTATATAACCTTCACCATGTTTCGTATTTACTTTATACATTGTTTCTTTTCCTCGAGCCAATGTGAGTATTGTTCTAGGTGTAGAATCATCACCCATGAGTAAATCTCCTACTACAATATCTTGAACCATTTTTATACTACCATCAAACATTAGAATTGGCGTGTCCTTTCCTAGACATTTACCACGTCCACAAGGAACTTCAAGAATTGCTCCATTACCCATAAGTGTTGATCCTTGAACAATAGGACTTTTTGAATGATCCAAATAAATATCTATAATTTTATTTTGATAATCTCGTAGTTCTTTCACAAATGGAACATCAATTGTTTCGCCTTCTGCAATTTCAGATGTATTAGGAAGCCCATATCGTTCAATTCCGAAAAACCGGGGTATATATATTTTAGCAGTATTTTCGCGATATACAGGAAATGCAGGTTCTTGTTGAGCTCCAAATTGAGGTCCAGGAATAATTGGTTTTAAAAGAAGTGTCTCTTTAATCTCTATTAAATCTACAGGATCTAATACAGCCTTTGGAATAGTATATCCTTTTTTACCCAAATATGCATGTAATAAAATATTTGCTTTGTATTCAATAGTGATTTTAAATATAGTTGGTTTTACTAATTTAGAGGTTGAGTCTACTGGTTTCTTTTTGAAGATTCTACGTTTCATATTATTGTCATACTAATATTTAATTTAGTATCTTTTCAATTTTATGAAAAATAATATAATATAATATATTATAAGATGAAATTATCGGAATTTACAAGAACAATGAGTCCTTTAGAAATAGCCTTATTGGTTCTATTTATTATTTATATAATTTTTCCAGTACAAACTCCTACAATTTTAGTATCTTCTATTAATACCCCTCTTAGTTTATTAGCTATATTTATTATTACCCTTTATTTATTTTTCTACACACACCCAGTTATTGGTGTAATTTACATATTTGTTGCTTATGAATTATTACGTAGAAGTTCTTTGAAAATGGGCCAAAATGTAATGATGCAATATACACCAAGTGAACAAGTGCGAACAAATGAAATGGTAAATATGAATCCTCCAATGCAAACTACATTAGAAGAACAAGTCATATTACAGATGGCACCTTCTTCGCAAAATCATATAAAAGTTGATGGTGGTAGCAATTTCCAACCTGTAGCTGAAAGAATTACTGGTGCATCGTTATTTGTTTAGATAATATTATTCAAAAATATAAATAATAATATATTATTATTTATACACAATTATTGATATTATATTCTACTATTATCTGCTGATGATTCTCCCTTTTTTTTAGTAAATATTGCAGCATAATAAGCGAATATAAATGATAAAACTATAGATATAAACATTATTATTAATGTAACAACTTTACTGTTATTCATTAAATTTAAATACACTGCTAATCCAGCAAACAACATTACAAAAATAAAAAATACAAATATTAGTCCTCTTTCTATAATCGTATTCGCCGGGTCAATAATAAGCATATATAAATCTGGACTTATTATATCTGTATCTGATAATTTATCTGTTTGTGTACTTAAAAATTTTTCATTTATAAACTCAACAAACCCTCCAGGAAATGCCAAAGATTTATATAATTGTACTCGAATGAATATAAATGCGAAAGATAAAAACATAAAAAATCCAATACTAATTAATGATGGTGAATTATCACTAATACCAAGATACATCAAACAAACTGATATTAAAAAGAAAATAAGAGAAAACATAATATCAAATCCAAATAATATTCCAGCTTTATCCTTTGGTTTTAAATTTTGATTAAGTGATTTATTTGCTGCATTAATAAGACCTATAATTAAATCATATGCAAATGGTGTTAATCCAAAAATACCCAATAATATTACAAAAAAAACCATGAAATTTTGAGTAAGTGACATCATTTGATTTGTACCATCATAATCAGATGGTTTACCAGTTGGTAATGCAACCGTCAAAATATCATTATTACTTGCATCATTTATATCAACTGGTTGACAATATAAATTGGCTGTTGTTTCAAGTCCTTCTTGAAACCCTTCGATTTCAATTGAATTATATTTTTTTATAGTGACAATATCATAATTTTGTGAAAAAATACTAAATAGATCAATTGTCTCAAATGATGAAAATGAAGATCCTATTAAAATAGGTTCTGTAAAAAGGAGAACCTTGTTCGCAAAAGGGGTTTCAAAAGAGAAAATACTAGAGGAATATAGAATACCTGTAGAAGTTGTAGGTAAAAGGGACATGATATTTATTTCAGCTTGTTTATTTTTTATTAAATCATCAATAATGGTGTGATATCCTGTGACAGTTTTTAAAGGGATACATGCATAAAATTTAGTGAAACCATTTGTAATTGGTATATGTTCAATAATTAATTCTCCATCAAAATCAATTCCCTTAATAGAATGCATTTTTTTAGAAATGTAAATATTACTACTTTTATAATTTGAATCTAAAATAGATGATGAAATATTTGGATATTTTGATGGGAAACTCAATTTCATATAATGATCGTTCTCAATTGTTTTTTCTATATTTTCTTTAAAAATTGTATTTATTTGATAAGAATAATTAATTATATCTGAATTATTTGATTTATCTAAATTAAATTCCATATATATAGTTTGTATATTTATCTTTGTAAATGTATATTATATAAACATCAAAACTATTTTATGGACGGTTATCAATGGGTTTTTCAATAAAAATTTCAATATCATCATCTTTTATGTTTAAATCATTAGTAGGATCAATATGTCCTATATTATTTGATTCTATACAAATATTTACTGCATTCTTTTTACCTTTTATTCCTAAAATAAGTTCTCCTTTACCATTTTTAGATGAGCAATCATCAGCATCTGATGATATGGTTCCAGTAGGTACTGTTTCACCAGTAGGTCCTGTTTCACCAGTAGGTCCTGTTTCACCAGTAGGTACTGTTTCACCAGTAGGACCTGTTTCACCAGTAGGTCCTGTTTCACCAGTAGGTCCTGTTTCACCAGTAGGACCTGTTTCACCAGTAGGACCTGTTTCACCAGTAGGACCTGTTTCACCTGTTGGTCCTGTCGATTGTATACCATTTTTAATTTCATCTGATAAACCATTTGCTAATTTTAATAAAGGTGTACAAGGTGTATTAAAAGTTTTTAATTTATTAGATAGATCATTTGCTAATTTTATTATTGGACTACAATTATTATCACCACCTTTTATTAGATTCATAGGAAAAAAAAATGTATAGTCTTGTAAGATTGCATCTAAAAAATGGTTTTTTTTCATAATATATTCACTTTATATATAGGTATACAATTTATTACATACTTTTCTAAATAATAATAATAATATCATATATAGTGCGTAAAGGTCTTATATCTTCATTTTATACACCTTTTAACCTTTCAATTGCCGATTTATATAACCTGAAATCGCCGTAGGTGATTTCTCGGATATAAAAAAGGCAATTTATCGGTTATAAAGTAACAGTTACCAAATCAGTTCAGTAATATTATTATCATCAGGTTCTACTCTAGTATATTCACAATTAAATGGTTCATCGTACTCCATCCATGAGTAATCACCAGAAGCACAATGACGAGAACTAAATTTACCAAGAATAGAAGATCGATATTTAGTAAATTCTGGTTCATTTTGAACCCATAAATTATAGTCTTCATTATTAGGAAACATAATATTTAAATGCCATTCACCAACACTGCTATGAACAATCAATTTTTGTCCAGATTCAATTTTCATACAATATAAAAGATTGGAACCATCTATCCAAGAATCAATCATTAATGGTAGTTCAGTATCATTATGAAAATAAATGTATTTTATTTCTTTAACCATATTTTATTTTATATTTTAAAAAAATATAAAATAATTATTCAATTTTATATAAATCGTTATATATATAAATGGCATGCACTTATTTTTTTTCATACATTTGTTCGTTATTTTGTAAAAACGAATATGATCCATTTGATGATTTATCAATTGATGATTTATCAATTGATGATTCATCATTTAAAAAAATGACTATTGATTTATCGCTCATTTATGACCAATATGTTGATGAAGAAAACAATGTAGCTGACATTTTAGATATACAACGATTTTATAATGATGAAAGTCAAATAGGTGATACAACACCTAAAGAATATTTATCACAATAATCCTAAATAAATGGAATATAATTAAATCGACTATTTTCATAAACAGTCACATTAAATACATCATTATATCCTTCTACATATACCATATCTCCATTATTTATATTATCACAACCATATTCTCCAGAACAACTTCGTCCTTTCACAGAAATAGGTAATTTAGTATTCATATTACCTGTATTAGAAATTGTATAATATTGCCATTTATCTAAACCTGATACTAATCTTCGGCCCATAAGTGGTAAAATAAGTGGGTCTGATCCTTTTTGTTTTGTTAAAATACCTAATTGTGTATAATCCATAGATAATCCACGTGTTTCAATATTCACAGGAATTCCGCGTTTTTCTATAACGATTGGCATTTCAGCTGCATCTCTTGGAAAATAAGCACCATCATTTCTTAAAGGAGGTCCATATGGATCCATTATTACAGATGGAGAATCAATACGTATTTTTGAATATGTATTGTTTTTTGATATTGCTTGTTTTTCTATTACTTGAATTTTTACAATAAGTGTATAATACAAATAAACAATAAGTATTACAAATATAAACAGAAAAAATAAAGTCATATTTTCAATACATATAACCCCTGGAATACATTTTTTTGCCATTTTATATATATATTAGGTTTATTTTAACTCTTACCCTACACTTCATAATACAAATAATACATATATATATAGTGCCTCTTAGGGTACTTCATATATGGCGTTAAATGAATGGTTAAAAAGGAGTTAAAACACATTTTATGAATTTTTGTATTTGATTATATGGAAATTGTGGTCCAGGTGGATAAGCATCAATTTTACATGTATAACAAGTTTCTATAACTGAATCTGGAAAATGAACAATATGTATACCTGTTCCTAATCCATCATGAATTGTATTATCTAATTCAACTAAATATTTCCAAAATGTATGTTCTGCATCAGTTATAGTAGATACTCCTGAAAATAATATTTCATCTAATAACCAAAAAAGGAATCTAAAAGGTAAATAAAAAATCCATCCAGCAGTTTCTAATCCATACCACATAAAACATTTGGGTAAATGCATTATTTTTTGAAAAGTACATGATACAAATTGTAAAAACCAGGGTATATATCTAGAAAAAAACCATCCAGTAAATGAAAATGACCATTTAAATATATTTATAACTAAATCTCCAAATTGAAAGAAACATTTCCCTATTAATAATACAGATGATATAAGATAAAATATTTTTTTCATTGAAAAAATATGATCAACTTTTCTCTTCATTTCATTTCGAATCGTTCTGGTTTTTTGTAGCTTTGTCTGTATTTTTTGTTCGACTTCTGCCATTTTTCTCTGAACATTTCCTAATTGAGTTGCTATTTTGCCACCTAATCCTATGGCAAAATTTATTGCAGCAAATGCATCTGATACAAAACCTGCCATATATTAAGCTATTATATATTATCATATATAATATTTATGCATCATTTTTTAAAACCTGTATATTTGATGTTATTTTTTGAATAGTATCTAATAATGGTTTATACTTATTCATATTGTCTAATAATTTATCTTGATTCTGCATAAGTTTTTCCAAATTATCTTGTTCGGTATTTAATACATCCATAGTATTAGTATTTGTCTTTTTTTCTGTATTTACTTGATCAAATGATTCGGGTTTTTCAGGATTCATATCCTTTGCCGCCATTTTAGAACCACTTACATCAGTCATTTCAATATCTATATTTCCTTCCTCAAATTCTTCCTCAAATCCTTCAATGCTTGCATGATTTGCTGCTTTTGATCCATATTTCAAAATATTTGTGAAAAATATACATATACATATAATAACAACCATATTTTTACTAAAAAAAGATGTTAAAAATCCAACTAAAAAGAAGATAGCTACAGAAAAAATATCATTTTGTTGAAATAAAAAAAATAAATTTGTCAAGGCAATTATAAAAATAAAATAGAGAACTGTTCTATTATAAATTAAATTTGGATTTAAAAAATCCTTTTGTTTAAACAATTTCATAATATTCATATTTATATATTCTATCTTCATATTTTTCTTATATGAATTCCTAAATGATCACTTTCATATATTTGGAAATAAGAGCCTATCAATCCTAGTTCGAACACAAAAAAGTCTATGAATAATAATCCCAGAAATAAATAGAACAGCTAAAGTTGGCAATAAAGGGTATCCTGAATAGATTGAAAATAAATAACCAAATAGCAAAACAACTACAGTATCCATAATTGAAATATCAAAAATACGATATTTTCTTAATCCTGTATTAGGTTTTCCAAACATATCTTTATATTCACAAAGGTTAACAGATTGCATATATAATAAACAATCATTTTTTTTGTGGTTCAATTCACCAAAAACATTCAATTTCATATATTTTCTCACAATCCACATGCTATTGTAAGCGTATCAAATATAAAAATGATGCAACCCAGTATAAATTATTTAAATTGTAAAAAAGGAAATAAATATATAGCTTATATATTATTTAGGAATGACTGAAGTAGCTGTAACCTCTGATCCACTTTTAACACCAAATGACTCGAGATACGTGATGTTTCCAATCAAAGACAATGATATTTGGCAAATGTATAAAAAGCAAGTCGATTGTTTTTGGAGAACCGAAGAAATTGACTTCTCAGAAGATTTGACAGATTGGAACCAAAAATTATCAGACGATGAGCGTTATTTTCTCAGTATGATTTTAGCATTTTTTGCAGCTTCTGATGGAATTGTTACTGAAAATCTAGCAGTTAGATTTATGTCAGATGTTCAACTAGCTGAAGCAAGAGCATTTTATGGATTTCAGATAGCTATGGAAAATATACATTCACAAACATATAGTGCTATGATAGATACATATATAAAAGATTCTGAACAACAACATAGATTATTTAATGCTCTTGAAAATTTCCCATGTATTGCAAAAAAGGCAACTTGGGCAAAGAAATGGATTAATGATAATCGTAGTTCTTTTGCAGCTCGCTTGATTGCATTTGCAGTTGTTGAAGGAATATTTTTTTCTGCATCTTTTGCATCGATCTATTGGATTAAAAAGCGTGGTTTATTACCAGGATTAACATTTTCAAATGAATTAATTAGTAGAGATGAGGCAATGCATTGTGAATTTGCAGTTCTTCTCTATAAGAAACTTCAGAAGAAACTTCAGAAAAAGCGTGTTTATGAAATTATTCAAGAAGCTGTTGAAATTGAAAAAGAGTTTATTATTGAAGCAATTCCATGTAAATTGATTGGAATGAATTCAAAATTGATGAGTCAATATATTGAATTTGTAGCTGATAGATTATGTCTTCAGTTGGGATATGATAAGATTTATCAATCTGCAAACCCATTTGATTTTATGGAACTTATTAGTGTTGAATCAAAAGTGAACTTTTTCGAAAGAACTAATTCAGAATATGCATTGGCAAATAAATCAATAGATAAGGATATATTTGAATTCAATGCTGATTTTTAGATCTTATGAAAAATATTCACATAAATGGTTTCAATAAACTATATAAATATTATCAAAATAGTATATATAGATGTTTATAACATGGATATATTTATTTTATTCTTCTATTCAAAATATCAATAAATCAAAAATGTATAATCTTGAAAAGGAAAATGATATTAAAATTGGAAATGATGATCGCCCTAATATCGAAGAAAAGATTGATATATTAAATATAGCAAAACATTTGGAAAATATAAAGAAAATGCGATATTTAGAATCATTACATAATGTACATGATGATATTAAGATAGAAGAGGGTAATAAAATTATATATCAAGATGGAGAAATCAAACCATTTAATATTTTGAATGGTGGGTTATATAAAAACTGGTTATTGGATGATTGGTAAAAATAACATATAATATTTTATATAATATTATATATAGAAATGCCAACAAATGGTCCAAGTGAATTATCAATGTCAAGTTTATATGGAATTCCATTATTTACATATGGAATGATTGGTGTTACAACCATTATTTTAGCCTATGTTACATTTATGGATGATAGTGAAGGAAATTCTTTTGCAAACCCAGATGATCAATCAATAGAAGAACCTGTCATAGTACCTACGGAAGAACCTGTCATAGAAGAAGTTATAGAAGAACCTGTTATAGAAGAACCTGTTATAGAAGAACCTGTTATAGAAGAACCTGTTATAGAAGAACCTGTCTTAGAAGAAAATATAGCCCCTGTAGAAGAAGAAAAAGTAGTACCTACAGAAATAAAAGGCGGTAAAAAATCAAAAAAGAATAAAACAAAACGTAAATCAAACCGAAACATATTGTAAACATCTTTGAAAAAATAAATTAACTTGATTTTCATCTGATCCAGAAATAAAATCATCTGGAACATGAGTCATATTCCCCTTTTTATAACACAATACAGCAGGTATTCCATTCACCATTTTTTTATTCTTCAAAAAAGCATATATTTCAAAAGATTCATCAACATCAATAATAGCACATTGAATATGTGGACCTTGAATTTTGGATATCCAACCATAAATTAACGGATCTACTTTTTTACAAGGCCCGCACCACTCTGCTCCAAATTTAATTATAAAAACACCATTATTCTCTTGTAACTGTTTAACAAAAGATTCTTTTGATAATTCAGTAATCACATTTTCAGGTATTTCGAGAACAGATGGTTTTTCTGTAACATTTCCTTGATTATTTGTGAAGATCATTATATATATTTAGCGTTTTCTTTTATATAGATTAATGTAAAAATATAATATATGTCATCAACTCATAATTTAAATATTCATATGTATTCATTCCAAGAAATTCTGGATTTATTTCAATTACCCCCTTCTTTTGGAGAACAAGAATTAAAAAGGGCTAAAATGACTGTTCTCAAAATGCATCCTGATAAATCTAGATTACCACCCGAATATTTTATATTTTATAAAAAAGCCTTTGAGTTTGTGATTGATTATTATAAAAATTCAATTAAAACATCTATTGAAGTACCTAATTCAGAGATTGTATATGAACCTATAGGACCAGAAAAACAGATTTCAAAAAAGATTCAGTCGGCAGTTAAAGAAATGGGTTCTCAAGGGTTTCAAAATAAATTCAATAAATTATTCGAAGAAAATATGTCGAAAAAAATAGATGATGGACGAAACTCATGGTTTAAGAACAATGATCCAATATATGTAGTAGATGAATCTATGGGTATAAATCGAGGGATTGATCATATAAAAGAGAAAAATGCATCATTAATTCGGTATAAAGGTGTAGAAAGTATGAATTCTTCAAGAGGCGGTAATCTATATGATGATGATGAAATTTCCGATGAATATGTGTCTTGTGATCCTTTTGGAAAATTAAAATATGATGATTTAAGAAAGGTTCATAAAGATCAAACAGTATTTGCTGTAGGAGAACGTGATTTTGCAAAAGTAAAAACATATGGTTCAATAGATCAATTGCAACAGGAACGTGGATCAATGAATATGACACCAATAGAAAAATCACAAGCAGAAAGAATGTTATTAGAACAAGAACAACAAATGAAACAACAAATGTTGGCAAAACAACACACTGATAAATTGCGTTCTTTAGAATATGAAAAAAAAAACAAATCTGTATTATCATCGTTTTTTCAATTGACAAATGGATAGTTATTACCATTCATTTAATACTTCATCTAAATCAGTATCTTCATGTAAATTTTCTATTAAATAACTGGGATGATATTTTTTCATCATTTTAGGTTCTCTTACTTTCATCCATAACCATTCTCTAAATCGGCTTTTAAATTTTAAAGAATAATATAAATATCGGAAATTATTAAATGTTTGGATTTGTATTTTTAATTCTTCATTTACAATTTCACTTTCTATTTGCGTTGGATTGTCTATTATTTTACAAATTGGGTTATTATCAAATACTAATACATATATTGTTTCAGTCAAATGTGGTAAAGAAGTTAATTCGTTATCATCACAAAATAAATATTCTAAATTTTTATTCAACTTTGGTAAATATGTCAATTGATTATTGGAACATTCTAATATTTCTAATTTTTTATTCAACTTTGGCAAAGATGTTAATTTATTATCATTACAATATATCTCTACCAAATTTTTATTCAAATTTGGTAGAGAAGTCAATTTATTATTATCACAATATAAAGATTTTAACTTATTATTTAAATTTGGTAAAGAAGTCAAATTATTATTTGTGCACCATAATGAAGCTAATTTTTTATTCAAAGGTGGTAAAGAAGTCAAATTATTATTATTACAATTTAATTCTTGTAATTTTTTAAACCTTTTTAGACTAGGTAGATAGTGTAAATTTTTATTTGATACATTTATTGATTCTATATCTTCAGGTAGGGAGTCTAAATAATTTTCAATATTGAATTGCATAGTTGGTAGTATTATGATTTATACATTATACATTTATGAAAAAAAGGTTTCAATTTTTTTTATTGTAATTTTTTTAATAATATATAATATTTACTATAAATATTATACAATTGATTTATTTTTTAGTACCTTTTTTAATATTATTCTTAAGTGTCTTTCCAACTTTACTTGAAGATTTAGTAGCAGATATACTTCTTCTCGTTTTTTTTATTTTTATTGAATTTGTTTGTTGTTTGTTTGTTTTTCCTTTTTTACTTCTTCTTTTTTTGGTTTTTCTTTTTTTGCCACCTATAATGTCGTGAATATCACAGTATGCAACTATTTCTGATTTTGTAATATCATCTATAGGTTCATTTTCATTATAGTCTTTTATGTATGTATCTATCATACATTTTGTAAATGACTCTTTATCAGTACTCTCTTCATTACACTTACCAGCAAATTCTTCTAATATTTTTTTCATATTTTTTGTATTTCTTATTATTTCATTTATTTCATTCAAGTTTTCAATTGTATCAATTTCATTTTGTTCGGTATCTACATCTATCAATGTTTGTGATATAGATGTTAAAAAACGTTCTAAGATTCCATTCACACAACTTAATGATCCTTCCCCAATTGGACCATTATAAGCAGTTAGACAATCTTGTATAAAAAAATTTATATAATTATGTTTGAAATCAGGTGTTCGTCGTTTTATAAATTTGAATATAGCAACTAAAAAATCTCTCATAGTTACATCATATTCTACACCATTTACATCTTTCATTTTAGCATTTAGTCTAACATCTGATCTTTGAAATTTATTAATAATTGTTACTAAAAAATTTTGTATATGATTTGTTTTTGTATGCCCCTCATAATTGTTTATAGTAACCTCTTTATCACCAGATGTACTACATAATAATAATAGTTTTTCAACAATATCATTTGAAAATTTTGATTTATTATCATTAAAATACATATCATAATTCCCTTGATCATTACCTGATAATAATTCAATAATTCTATCTTTTTTTTTTAATATATGAGTAAACGCTTGATGAATTTGATATGGATTTATGTTGTCGTTTATATGATCTTGTTCTTCCTCTTCTTCCTCTTCCTCTTCTTCCGATTCAATACCAATCGCATTAACTAAATTAGTACCTCTAATATCTTCAACAACATCTAAATTTACACCAGTTAGATTTGTACGAATTACTTGTACATTACTAAAACGTGTAAATTGTAAATCTGCACCTCGTAAATCTGCATCATCTAAAATTGCACCATAAAAATTTGCACCTCGTAAATCTGCACGATGTAAGATCGCATGTTCTAAGTTTGCACCTCGTAAATCTGCACGATGTAAATATGCATCTTGTAATTTTGCATGTTGTAATTCTGCACCTTGTAATTTTGCGTTTAATAAATCTGCATGATTTAAAATTGCATGATTTAAAATTATACCTTCTAAAATTGCATCAGTTAAATTTGCATCAGTTAAATATGCATCAGTTAAATTTGCAACTTCTTCTAAATATTTGCCTGATAAATCTGCATCAGTTAAATTTGCTTCATTTAAAAATGCACCTTGTAATTTTACACCACTTAAATGAGCACCAATTAATTTTGCATGATT
>Ga0214919_10000535_pt1 | contig 64402 bp, 61 predicted proteins | sample LL1503_MetaG_FD_177994 | JGI IMG/M metagenome (GOLD analysis project Ga0214919, IMG submission 177994) | Freshwater microbial communities from Lake Lanier, Atlanta, Georgia, United States - LL-1503 | ecosystem: Environmental > Aquatic > Freshwater > Lake | place: USA: Georgia | collected... | reverse complement strand
CTCTATTACTCTTGTTCTTAATTCGTAAGGATAGGATCTCGTCATTTGATATGCTCCATTAATGATTTTATTATTATAATAACATTTATCATTAACTTTATCACTATCTCAATGTATTTAGCTCTAGGAGGTGCTGGTTCTGATGATCCTGACACCAATAATATTTGTATTCAAATTTCTAATTCTTGAGCTGGTTTTTGTTAATCAAAATTAGTTATTGGACATTTTAGAAGGAAAATGGTAGTTCCATTTTCATAAATAATGGAACTACCATAATGTTCCAAGAGAAATTGAGAAATATATAATTATATTTTGTTTGATTGAATATATTCAATCAATTTTTCTCTAGCATAAGGTTGTTCTTTACGAAAAAAATATCGGTTTAAGAAATAGCTTGTTAAATTAAAGGCCTGTATTTTATTTTCATCAGTAATTGTAGAAACTTTTGAGATTAAAAATTGTGGTAAGGCAAGTAATTTGTCCTGATAAGGTAAACCTACGGATAAGCACACAGCTCTACCAGATTTTGGCGATACATAACATAGTCTATCTCTGCTACCAGTTACGGCACATTGATAGAGATCAAGACCATATCCAGATTCCTGCAATATGGCTAATTCAAGTTTAATATATTCTTCAAAAACAAAATTAGTTGCTAGATTACTCAAATATTGGGCAAAAATTGGGAAGAAATTATTATGATTCTCTCTTTCGTGGAAAGCTATTTTAATAAGACTGATAATTGAATTAAAAGCATATAATTTAATTTTATTATTTATTAGAATCCAGCTGTAAGATTTTATCAATTCACATTTGGCCATACCTAAATGTTCGTGCAATCTTGCTTGCCAAAAGAAATCAACAATATTTCCTTCCTGATTGGCAGAATTTGGTTTTTTTGATGATTCACGCACTAACCCAGAATATAAACCATGATTTTTGGTAAAAAGAGTCATAATGGCAGAATTTTCTTTTAGTGGTTTTTTGGCTATTATAATTCCTATATCCTTAAAATTCATATATATGTTAGTTAATCAAATTTTCTATATTTGGCAAGTAGGACAATAAAAAGTAGTTCTACCAGCTTGTTTAATTTTTTCTATTACACTTTGGCAATTTAGGCATTTTTGATTTTCTCTAGCATATACTTGTAATTCTTGCTTAAAATATCCAGGTTTGCTATCACCGCTCACAAAATCTTTAAGGGTAGTTCCTCCTGCTAATATGGCTTTTGCTAAGACATGTTTAATAGCTAATAATAAATCATGTATTTCATTACTTGTTAGGCTATTACTTGGTCTATTAGGATGTATTTTAGCGATAAATAAGCTCTCAGATGCGTATATATTGCCAATACCAACAATAATTTTATTATTCATTAATAGATTTTTTATCGGCATGGTACAGTTTTTTAATTTTGTTTCAAGATAATCAACGGACATATGATCTGATAAAGGTTCTACACCCAAATTTTTTAAAAAGTTTGACTCAATAAGATTTGTTTTTATACTATAAATCATACCAAAACGTCGTGAATCGTTAAAAACTAACAGCTTGCCATTACCTAAAAAAATAACTATGTGATCGTGCTTCTGGATTTTATAATCACGAGGTTGTATGGTAAATCTACCAGTCATTCCGAGATGTACGATAATGGAATAGCTATTATCTAAATCAATTAGTAAATATTTTGCTCTACGTCTTAAAGCGATAATTTTTGCGGATTCAACATGTAAACCAAGTTGCTCAGATAGTTTATAACGTATAGTATTTCGGTTTTTATTGAGCTTATTGATAGTTAATCCAATTATTTTGGACTCCAAAAAACATTTTAACGTCTCAACCTCAGGAAGCTCTGGCATTTTATATATTTTTACCCTATTTTTAATTATTTGAATATTATAGCATGAAGTAATAAGATGCAAAATAATGATGACAATTCTGCCAAAATAAATTTTGGCTTCTCGAAAGTTACTTTTGACCAAAAAAGAGATTTGGTGCAAGGTGTATTTTCTAGCATTGCTAATAAATATGATGTGATGAATGATTTGATGAGTTTGGGACTTCACCGTATATGGAAATCAGAGTTTGTTAAACAAATTACTAATTTACAATCTGATATATTAGATGTGGCAAGCGGAACAGGTGATATAGCTTGTGAGATAATGAAGAGAGCGACAAAGCTAAAAGCATTACCCAATATAACTTTATGCGATATTAATCCTGACATGTTAGATATAGCTCGTAATAAGGCTATTAATAATAATTTGCTAGGTCTAGAATATGTTATTGCAGATGCGGAATTATTACCTTTTGCTGATAATAGTTTTGATTATTATACTATAGTATTTGGTATTAGAAACGTGCCAAAAATTGATATTGCTCTAAAGGAGGCGTTTAGAGTGTTAAAACCAAACGGAAAATTTTTATGTTTAGAATTTTCTAAAGTAGAATATAGTTGTTTAAAACAATTATATGATTCCTATTCATTTAATATTATTCCTAAAATTGGTAAAATTGTCGCTGGTGATGAATCAGCTTATCAATATTTAGTTGAGAGTATTAACTTATTTCCAGATCAAGATAGCTTTGCAATGATGTTGAAAGATGTTGGATTTGGTAATGTTGGTTATAAAAATCTTACCTTTGGTGTCACTGCTATTCATAGTGGTTATAAACTATAATCTAAAATAAAAATTATTACATATTAATGCTTAGCATATTATTTAACTTATTGCATATCTTAAAATTGATAAGCAAATACCAAATTTTTACTTATCCAGATACAGTAAAATTACCATCAGGATTAAATATTATTGGTTGGACGGTAGCAATAGTAGTTGCCCCAATCAGCTTATGTATAAAACCAAAACGTGATTTTGGCTCAAGGATAACTGCCTGTTTGCAAGAACTAGGACCTATTTATATAAAGTTTGGTCAAACTCTTTCTACAAGACCAGATATTATAGGGGGGGGTATTGCTAGATACCTAAAAACTCTTCAAGATAAATTAGAACCTTTTGGTAATGATTTATCAAAAAAAATTATTCTTGAGTCCTTAGGAGGAAGTTCAGATGAGTTATTTGCTTCCTTTGATGAGATACCAGTCGCCGCAGCTTCTATTTCTCAAGTACATAGAGCTAAATTAAAATCAGGTGAATATGTTGCAGTGAAAATATTACGCCCAAAAATTCACTATATGTATAATAAGGACATTAAGCTTCTATATTTTCTTGCTAAATTGGCAACGAAACTAGTTACAAAATTTAAGAGATTGAAGCTAGTAGCAGTAATAGATATATTCAATGATACTATGAAGTTTGAACTGGATTTACGTTTAGAAGCAGCTGCAATGTCTGAATTATACGATAATTTTCAAAATGATATTAGCGTTCATATTCCTAAAATTTATTGGCAATTAACTTCTGAATACATACTTACTACACAATGGGTAGATGGAACATCAATATATGATCGAGAAAGTCTATTAGAAAAAGGCATCAATTTATCCTTAGTAGCACAAAGATTTGTCACTATGTTTTTTAATCAAGTATATAGAGATGGATTCTTTCACGCAGATTTGCACCCTGGTAATATATTGATTAAATCTGATGCTAGTATAGCACTGGTAGATTTCGGTATTATGGGTAGGTTGCCTTATAAGGATAGAATGGCAATTGCTGAAAGTTTATTTGGGTTTGTAACTAGGAACTATAAGTTGGTAGCGGAAGTACATCTAAAAGCTGGTTATATACCTCAAAACACCGATCTAGCCCTTTTTTCTCAGGCAATCAGAGCGGTCACTGAACCTATTATAGGATTATCTGTTAAAAATATTTCAATGGGTAAATTACTTGCTCAATTATTTAAAATCACAGAAGATTTTGGTATGGAGGTGCAACCACAATTGATATTACTACAAAAAACTATATTAGTGGTGGAAGGGGTAGGGCAACAGCTTGATCCACAGATAAATATACTGCAACTTATAGAGCCTTGGATGAAGAAATGGGCAGCTAAAAATCTTAGTCCAGAGGCTAAAATTTTTAGAATCGTAAAACATTTGGTGACAGAAATATTGGAGAAATTGGATAAATGAAAATAGTAACTTGGAATATTAATTCCGTACGTTTAAGACTTGATTTACTTAAAAATCTAATTGATCAACACCAGCCTGATATTATCTCATTACAAGAAACAAAAACAATTGATGAATTATTCCCTTACCAAGCAATTATTGATTATGGTTACCAACATCTTTATTATTCAGGACAAAAATCTTATAACGGAGTTGCTATTTTATCAAAATTACCTTTCATGAATAAATTTTCCCTTGAATTATATAATAGTGATAAAAGGCATGTAGCAGTTGAAGTATCTGGTCTTGAGATCCATAATTTTTATATTCCAGCGGGAGGAGATATACCTGATGTTAATCTTAATGCAAAGTTTAAACATAAGTTAGAGTATATAAGATTAACTCAAGAATGGTTTGTATCTAATCGTAATAAGGATGACAAAATTATCATTACTGGTGATTTAAATATCGCACCGTACGAACATGATGTATGGTCTAGTCGCCAATTACGCAATGAAGTGAGCCATACAGATATAGAACGTTCAAAATTATTAGAGTTACAAGATTCGTTAGATTTTGTTGATAGTAGTAGATGTTTCGTGCCATATGATGAAAAATTTTACACTTGGTGGAGCTATAGGAATGTAGATTGGCAAAAATCTAATAGGGGACGTAGGTTAGATCATATATGGACTAGCGAAAACTTAAAAGATAGCATGATTTCAATTGGGGCTGTATCAGAAGCACGAAATTGGACTAGACCATCGGATCATGTTCCTTATTTTTTGCAATTGAATAAAAATATCAATAGTTCCACTCATACTAGGTGAGCAATAGAGTGAAATACTAGTCAAATTGATTTTATCCTAATTTTAGATATATTCATGCGAAATATTAGTTGGAGTAATATTTTTGTTATAAGCTAAACCAAGTTATTCCTCTTTTTTTTTGTCATTATCCTTCATTCCTTCCTTAAAAGCTTTAAGTCCCTTGGCAAGATCTGACATCACTTGAGGCAATTTACCAGCACCGAATAATACCAATATAATTAATAAGATTACTAATAAATGGCTAAAGCTCATTCCCATATCTTGATTTTACCATTTAAGTTAAAATTATATTTTTTCAAATAAACTATCATTAAGTTTACTTTCTACATCATTGTAGCAAATTTTGCTAGTTTAATCTATCATATAGATTAATTTTTTAGTATTCTTAGGTTAAAATATATTTGACTAAGGTGATTTTTGTTGATATAAATACTTAGCAGTGATGGGGCGTCGCCAAGCGGTAAGGTAACGGTTTTTGATACCGTCATGCGATGGTTCGAATCCATCCGCCCCAGCCAAATCATTAACAAGCTGTATGTTTATAGCGTGAAAGACTGCCCTAAATATACTTCCCTTACTTGCTCGCTTAATGCTATCTGTTGCGGAGTTCCTTCCATCAATACTTTACCTTGATAAATTACATATGCTCGGTCTACTATGTTAAGAGTATCTTTGACATTATGATCAGTGATTAATATACCAATATTACGATCACGTAGGTGGGCAATTAGATTTTTAATATCCTCAACTGCTAATGGATCAATCCCTGCTAGGGGTTCGTCAAGCATAATGAACTTTGGCTCAGTAGCGAGTAGTCGTGCAATCTCTAACCTACGTCTTTCACCGCCAGATAACCCTATTGCAGGCAGATCTTTTAAATGAAAAATGGAAAATTCCTTAAGTAGAGATGATGTCTTATACTCGATTGTGTATTTATCATTTTCAACTACTTCTAACATTAATCTAATATTATCACTTACGGATAATCCACGAAAAATTGACGGCTCTTGAGGGAGATAACTAAAACCAAATCTAGCTCTTAAATAAATTGGTAAATGAGTAATATCGTGATCATTATAGGATAATGAACCACTATCTGGTTTGATAAGACCTATAATAATACTAAAACAAGTAGTTTTACCAGCACCATTTGGACCAAAGAGACCAACTATTTCTCCAGCACGTACGCAGAGAGACACGTCATGCAGTACCATTCTATTATTATAAGATTTAGCAATATTCTTTACTTGTAACGTATCCATTATTAAATTAGACCTGCTTTTTTATAATTTTCCTTAAAAACCCACGTGATTAAGAGCTGTATAATAAACTAATTTTTTTGCCTTAATAATATTTTGATCAGTTTGAACTATTACATCTTCAATTAATGTAAGTTCTTGTTGTTCTACTATATATTTTGCAGAGTTAGCAATGATTATTTTTTGCTCATGCGTTCTCCTAGCAGTGAGTTTCGATGGTATTATTATATAATCAATAGTTTTATTATTATTAACTATTTTATAGAAAATTTCTAAATTAGTTGTTTTAATTACCATATCATCAAACCATAAAACAACCTCACCAGTAAATTTGGCTTGTTGTGTTTTCTGATTAATGATTAAATTATCAGAGTTTATATATAGCTTATCTAAATTATTATTTCCAAATGCTACTGCCCCATTAATTATAAAAAAAATAATTATAAGCTTAATCACTCTGAAAATCTGATATATTAATTATTGTTGACACAGAACCTTTGAAATTTATAATCTCATTATTATCCTTGGAGCTAAAAATATTAGAAGTGATTTTAGAATTTTTATAAGATAATAATACACCTGATTTGCTTAATAATTCTTGAGTTAATAAATTCATTTCAGCTGTTTGGGTCTTTAACGTATTATCTCCTAAGATAAATTTTACTTCATTTTGTAACTTTAATATTTGCGTCCCCTCATTTAATAAGCCATATTTTGCATTGATAATTAGCTTTTTATCATCATTCATTTTATATGTAGCTTTAATTTCATCTAATTCATATACATTATCTAAAGTTTTTATTGCTTTAATCACTTCAACTTGATAAGGATTTAATTTTTTATTCACCCCCGTAAAAGTTGAATTTAATATTTTAATGTTATAATTTGATTTATCGTACAGATTAAGAGAATCATGTTGACTATAATCCTCATTTAACTCTGAACTGATATTTATACTTTTTAGATTTATGTAAACAAGGTATATAATTAATAATATACCTAAAAAAGATAAAATTTTTGATAAATTAATCAAACGCCTATAAGACGAGAGAAGTATATTGCTTTTAAATCTCATAGTATTAGCTAATCCCCGCTCTTAATAAATCGTGAATATGAATAATACCAACTACTCTATTATTATTAGTTACTGGTATATTAGTAATAGATCTATTATTCATGAAATATAAGGCTTCCGTAGCTAGTTTAGAGGAAGAAATTCTCTCTGGAGCATGAGTCATGACACTCCCTGCAAATTTCATATTCATTGAATCATTAATATGCCGACGCAAATCACCATCTGTTATAATACCAAGTAATTGCAAATCATTATCCACGACCACAGCACAGCCTAAACTTTTTTGATTCATAACTAAAATAGTATCAATGAATGAAGTTTGGATATTTACTAGAGGTAATTGTTCTCCTATCCTCATTAGAGATTCTATTTTGATAAGATTGGTTCCGATTTTCCCTCCAGGATGATATATACGAAAATCATCGTTAGAAAAGCCTTTTGCTTCGTGTACCGCCGTGATTAGTGCATCTCCTAGTGATAGCATTATTAATGAAGAAGTGGTCGGAGCGGCAATATGAGAGGCTTCTTGCGTTGTCGGTATTAATAATAAAAAATCGCTGTTAGTTGCTATAGTTGAATTTATATTCATAGTCATAGCAACTACCTTAATAGCAAATCTCTTACAATATTTCATTATATCAAATAATTCCTTTGTCTCTCCTGAATTAGATAACATAATTACTAGATCATCGCCAGTCACCATACCAAGATCTCCGTGACTTGCTTCAGCCGGATGTAAATAAAAAGCTGCTGTACCAGTAGAAGCAAAGCTTGCTGCTATTTTATGAGCTATATAACCACTTTTTCCTATACCAGTTAAAATTATTCTACCTTTAAAATTGATAATATATTCTACTATATTATCAAAATCACTAGGCAAATTATTAGATAATTCTACTAATGATTCGGACTCGGATAGTATAACTCTTTTAGCAATGGTAGAATAGTCTTGCATTTTTATATCCTAAAAAAAGATTTATCTAATCGCTTTAGTGCTTGCTGTGATTTATATCTATGTTTGTAATATATTGCAAGTATTTACAAATCCACATTAATTTTCTATATGCTGATTTGGCGAGTAATTTTCATCATGTTTAGTTAACAATTTACGTGCAATAAAAACTTTATCCGATAATTTACCTTCGGCTACTACTCCTTGATTTTCTCGGAATAGGGCTGGTAAAATTCCTTGATAAAATATTTCTAAATCTTCAACACCATCTGTAATTATAAAATGCACTTGATCAATATTCATTTTTTTTATAGAAGCTTTCTTAATTAATCCACCAACCCTGAATTCTTTGTTTAATTGTGCTTTATTAATTTTTGATGGAGGGTAAAAAAACTGAATATTATCTTCAAGGTTATATAATATAATTACTATTCCACCGATGCTACATAGAAGATAAAATAATATCAATTTTAATCTATTTTTTATCTTTTTTTGCATTAATAACTTTAATTTTCAATTTATTATAGTCTCGCCAACTTTTCATCAACATGATTGCAAGAACAAAAAAAGCGAACAGATACGAGGCTAGCACATAATTAAACATCTTTTTCCATAATAAGAAATAAAAATTTTAGCATAAATTATGAAATATATATATTTGCACAAGCAATATAGTCATGTGTTAGTTTTGTTTCATTACTCTAACAAAATCTACAATCTCTTGAGAAGAGCTGTCTAAATAAAAATGTTTTAGATAGTTCCCCTCATGATCCATTAGATAAGTAAAAGAAGAATGATCAACCATATAATTTCCTTGATCATGTGCTTTAGAATAATAGACTTTAAACTGATCGGCAACTTGTTGAATTTGTTCTTTACTACCAGTAAGACCAATAAATTTATTATCAAAATTCTTTAAATATTCTTTTAATACTTCTGGAGTATCACGTTCTGGGTCTATAGTAACAAAGACAAATGTAACATCAACTTGATATTGGCGAAGAGTATTTATGACCTCCGTTAATTTTTGCATAGACATAGGGCAAATATCAGGGCAGAAAGTAAAGCCAAAATAAACTAAACTTAATTTACCTTTCAAGCTATCACTATTAAATATCTTGGCATCTTGATCAATTAGTTCAAAATCTCCACCAATTTGCACGTCGGCATTACCACCACCTCCTTGACCAGCTAGAGGTTTTTCTGGTATTTTAATAGATAAAAGCAAATATAATGACGTAACGGCAATCAATAAACCCACTACTATAATAATTTTTATAATAACATTAGAACGATAATTTTCCTGCACTTGCATTACACACTTTTATTCTTTAATTAGGTAAATTATTTACCAAAGTTACACTTAGAGTAATAGCTTATTTATTATTTATTTAGTATTTCGGCCACTTCTAGTGCGGCATATGTAAAAATACCACTTGCTCCAGCACGTTTAAAACATGTTAACGACTCTATCAGAGAGGCTTGCCAATCTAAAGCATTTGCACCCGCTGCAAATCGTAACATAGAATATTCACCGCTGACCTGATATGCAAATATATTAGTGTTGAAACTATTAGCTACTTCACGAATAACGTCCAAGAACATCATACTAGGCTTAATCATAATGAAATCAGCACCTTCAGCTATATCATGCTCTATTTCTAGCATAGCTTCTCTAATGTTGCGGACATCCATTTGATAAGTTGCTTTATCTAAATATGTACTACCCTGATTATTCAACCTATTATTATTCAACGCATCTCTAAATGGCGAGTAAAAATTTGACGCATATTTTGCCGCATATGATAATATATTGACATTAATGAAACCTTCTGAATCCAAAACTTCACGTATTGCAGCAATTCTTCCATCCATCATATCAGAAGGAGCTACTATATCTGCCCCAGCTTTTGCCAATACCAACGCCTGATTGCACAACGCCTCGACGGTTCTGTCATTATCTACGTCACCATTATGCACAATACCATCATGTGAGTGAGTAGTGTATGGATCCAAAGCAACGTCACATATTATTCCAATATCTATACCTGCATTTTTTATACTTCTTATAGTTCTGCAAATTAGATTATCTAAATTATAGGCCTCGTCCGCATCGTCACTTCTTACAGCAGAATCAATACATGGAAATAATGCTATTGCATTTATACCTTTTTCGTACGCCTGTTGGGCAGTTACTAAAACTTGGTCAATAGATAATTTATATATTCCAGGCATAGTTTTAATTTCTTGACGTTGCCCCGATCCTTCAACCACAAACAAAGCTAGCACTAAATCATTTACATCTAGCCTAGTTTCTGCGACCAATTCTCTGAGCCAGCGAGCTTTCCTATTTCTTCTTAATCTTATTGTTGGATACATTCAAGCAACCTATAAAATTCTTTAATAACAAATTGAATTATATTACTTTCCATCTAAAACCGCAAGTGAGTTATTCAATAATTTAAATTTTAGCATAAACTTGCTGATATATATCAAAACTAGAAGAATTTAATTTATAATCGACTTCAGCTTGATGTAAATATTGTAGTGCTATAGTGCAATTTTTTAAACTAATTTGAGTTATAGCTTTTTTAAAGCTTTGAACATATTTATAAAAAATTGGGGGTGATAATGATTTGATTGCCTCATCTATACTTGCACCAGTTTTTAATTTATTCAGAACAGTATATAAATTTAGATAATATCTAATTAATGCTCTTATGATCAATATATCGTTAATATTTTGCTGTTTTAGTTTAGTATATTCACGTAAAAAATCATCAAGATTTCTTTGAACAAAATACATACATAAATTATCTCCAGTTCCCATACTTTCATCAGAAACCACTATTTGTGCATCATTTAGGGTGATGCGATCCTTGCCAAAGGTAAAATATATTAATTTATCTACTTCATTAAGTATAGTCTGATGATCATCTTTTAGACAAGATGCAAGGTATTTGACGGCATCATCTTCTATAATTTTGTTAGTATTAGCACATTTTTGTAAAATTATTTTAGCAATTTTGGGCTGATCATCGTGAAAACAAGCTAGAGAAGCTAAATGATTTTCAGCCTCAAAAAATTTACGCATACTGGAAGAGCTAGGCAATTCATCAGCAATAAATACTACAAAATGCAATGTTTTTTTAGCAAGAGCAAGTTTTATAGATTTATCTATAGATTCACCAACTGATCTCACCTTAATCAATTGTTTTTGCATAAAGAAATTTTTTGTATTGAGTAACATTTCAAGTGATATAACTTTAAGATCAGAATAGTCTATCGAAGTTTTTAATAAATGAAATTTTTTGACCAAAGTGCGACATACTTTGTCTATATATCCTTTATCTGGACCATATAGCAATAAGGCGTTAATTTGACCATTATCTATTTTTTCTAGTAGTTGAACAATTTGTGATAAGTTAAACTTCATTGTGGTTATTGTTTATTTTTATTTTGTTCAAAATATAAAATTAATCTGCTTTGTAACATATCTGCTGCTTGTTTTACCAAATGCTCTAATGATGTTTCTCTATTCATATAGTCACGATAGGGCAAAGAAGCTGTGTCATATGAAGTAACATTTTTAAACTGCCCCGATGTTAATACTCGATTACTTATGATGTCAATCAATTTATAGCTGACAGTTTGCACCACAGTCTCTCTTAATAAATCAGAATTTTTCTGGATAATAGCTGGAAATGTTACACTAGTAAAACTTACTTTTAACAAATATTTAGCTTTTATTGTTGTAGATTTAGGTAATAAAGTAGAAAGATGATAACAAAATTGTGCGCCATGAATCGATTGTACTGGCTCTATTTCAATAATATTTAATTGATTTAATATTTGAGCATTATAGAAATTACTATATACAGGTCTTAAGTTACAAGAGCTACAAAGTAACAAAAATAAAATTAGAGATAATAAATTTGTACAAACATCTAATTTATTAAATTTTAGATTTATTACCGAACTTTGATTTAGTTGCATATTACATAAATTATTATCTTGCACTTATTTTTTTATACCAGCTCTAACTCTAAGAATATTATAGGATTCACCAATAATTTTATCTTTCTCCACACCGTCCCCCAAAAAAAGATATAGAGGATTTGTGATTAAGACTCTATGACCAATAATTTCCCTTCCGATAACCCTCTAATTATCCTTCATTAGAGGGTATTCCTTCTTTTATTGACACATTTCCACTATTATCTAACTTACTTTTATTATAATTACGAACGTTAGAAGAACGTTGGTGATTTGATTTTTTGTTAATGTATTTACGATTTGATCTAGCTTTTGGTTCAGCAATTTCTCCAATATTTATATCTGTTGTACTATTTACCCCTACAGTAGAGGAGGGTGATATGGTATTATTTGGTTGTTGTTCATAACTAATATCCTCTTTATCCATTGCTGCCAAACTGTGATTTGCCTCAATAGTTGATTTTACTCTATCAGTTATTTTCCATTTTTGTTTATTCTTACTAGAAATATCCCTAGTACTCTTACCATCTTGATAATTAGAAGAATGACTTTGAATTAAAGGTGTATTAGTTGTGCTAGCATTATTTGAGTATTTTGGTGATTTTATTTTTTCAATCGAATAATTATCAGAACTAGCAGATGGATCAACGTGAAAATTTAACTTTAAATCATATTTTTCTTCAATCATACTAATTTCACGACGCTTGTGATTCAATAAATAAATAACTGAATGAATATTCGCAAAAATATTTACTAAATCGATATTATCATTAAAAATCTCATTTTCCACTGTACGCAAAATCAGCATCGCATTTGACTCATCGGCTCGGACAAGCCCCTTGCCATTACAATACAAACAAATTGATGTGTTAGCCTCTAGGAAAGAGGGGCTTAATCTCTGCCTAGACATTTCAAGCAAACCAAATTGACTAATATTAGTTGTTTGAATCCTTGCACGGTCACGACTCAGAAATTCTTTAAAAGATCTTTCCAAAATTTTACGATTTCTAGCATCATACATATCAATGAAATCAATCACTAATAAGCCAGATAAATCTCTTAATTTTATCTGCCTAGCAATTTCTTTTGCTGCTTCTAAATTAGTATTTAACGCCATTTCTTCAATGTTTCTTTCAGAAGTAGCTTTGCCTGAGTTGACATCAATTGATATAAGTGCTTCTGTTGGATTAATTACAATATAACCACCAGATTGTAAAGCACAAACTGGTTGATATAGATTAGCTAGCTGTTCTTCGACACCAAATTTGGTAAATATTGGAACTTTATTTTTATATTCCTTAAGTTTATTGCCCTCCATAGGCATTATATCTTTCATGAACTTTACCGCATTCTGGTAAGCACTATCACCCTGTATTATAACTTCCTTGACGTTATGGTCGCACACATCTCTGATGATTTTTTGAATTAATCCATCTTCTTCGTGTATAAAACATGGTGCTATAGATTTTAGAGTACTTTCTCTAATTTTATTCCATAGCTTTACTAGATAGTCATAATCCCTTTTTATATCTAGCGAACTACAATTAGTACCAGCTGTGCGAACTATAATACTTGAGGCACTACTGTTATTATTTGACGTCATTTTACTGATTATGTCCTTAAGTCTTCTTCTCTCGTCAACATTAGATATTTTACGTGACACACCATTATGAGCAGCGGTATTAGCCATCAGAACGCAATATTTGCCAGCCAAGGATATAAAAGAGGTAAATGATGCCCCTTTATTGCTTCTTTCTTCTTTAGTAACTTGAACAAGAATGACTTGCCCCCTTTTTATTACATCTTGAATTTTATACTTTCTTTGTGTAGCTTCTTCTGCATCACTCCTATCACCATTGATTTTTTCAATATCATTGTCTAAAACATCTAAATTAAATTCAGTGTGAATTTTATCATCTATCAATCTTTCTATAGCACTTAAGTCAATTTCATCACTATCTATTATAGAATTATAACCTTTTTTAGTAGAGGGTTCCATAAGATCATCTTGACTAAAGTCTGACAGAGATATTTCTTGCAAATTATTTATAGGAAGTGAAGATTTTTGATCAGATACTGGTATATGATAATAATCTGGATGAATCTCAACAAAAGGTAAGAATCCGCTTTTATCAGCACCATAATCTATAAAGGCGGCTTGCAAAGAAGGCTCAACTCTAGTAACTTTTGCTAGATAAATATTGCCTTTATTTTGTTGTTTTGTAGCTGTTTCATATTCAATATCTTCAATATTATTGTTATTATTCAATAAAACCGCCCTTGTTTCATTAGGGAAGTTAGCATCAATTATAATTTTCTTACTCATTAATTTTTCACTCGCAAATTTCTAGGTATATTTCTAATTAGTTATCTATTTTAGAAAATACGTATATTATTGTAATAATTCTTTAAGGATTTAACGTTAAGTTTTAAAGCAATATTTATCTCATTGATATAAATAAAATATTGCCACTTTAAATTAGTGTTACCTTATATAAATAACGGTGTTAGTTTAAAAAAAATAAAAGCACTAAATCTTAAATTTTTTCTTTAAAAAAAACAAATTAATTAGACAAACTCTAGTATATAATATAATCTTATTTAATTAAAGGTTATATTGTGAATAAAACCTTTAAGAGTTATATAATAAAAAATTTATATACGATGTAATATACTTTAGCAAACAATTATTTATGACCCAAAATAATCATTTAATAACAATTTTATCATTGTTTCTTAGTGTTTTTCTTTTCTCGTGTGCCTCTCACATCAGCGGATTAATCATACCACGTTTTTTACTAAATAACGGATTATCTACTCAAGAATTATATCAAATTGAATCAATTGAAATGTTGGGCTATATAATAGCTGGTTTATTTTTGACGCAATTAATTAATAAAATTAGCTTAAATAAAATAACTATTGTCGCTCTCGTTATACTTATAATTATTGATATAATAAATCTTTTATTGATGAAACAGCATATTAATAATTACTTAATTCTTAGAATCAATTTTATTATAATGGCACTAGCATACTATAGTTATCTAATCATAACCATCATAAAAATTGTAGAGTACGCAAATAACTATAAATACTCTGCTCTTATAAGCTTTGCTTGGTCTTGGATAGCTGGATATTTAGCCGTTTACTCGTTATCTAAGTTTTTAGAATCAACTACAAATGGATTAATATTTTGTATATTACTTTATGCTTTAATTATTATAACCTGCTTATATAAAGAAAATATTCACAAAGAGACCTCTTCTAGATCAAAATTTTCTTTTTTAATTGAAAATATAGAGTTGCAGATATTAACAGGATTCATAGTCAGTTATATTAATTTTGAGATATTGTGGTATTATGAAGGATTTGCCTTAGCAAAAAAATTCCCTATATCTGACATAGATTACATTATGCATTATGTATTTTTAAATATATTTTTTATAGTACCTTTTGTAATTTATTTATTAAAAATAATTAATAAATATCTTGCTAATTTGATATTGATAGTCATTCTTCTGATTAATTTTATTCTTTTACCATATTATGGAGTAACTTTTATAGGAAATATATTGATATTTTCAATCATTGGTTTGTGTCTCTGCTCTATCTTTATTTGCAATATACTAATATTGTCTGATAAATTTGAATCACATAATTTAAAAACCGCCCTTGTCATATATTTTACTATGTGCTCTATTGGTATGTATTCTGGGGCTTTATCTTCTAATATGTCGCATGGTTCTAGTGATGTAGATCTGTTCCTGTTTTCCTCATTTGTTGTGGTAGGAATTTTTGTACTATATTATTTATGGTACTTTATTAAAAATAAATTATATAGATGATAAATTGCACTATTCTATTTTTTGTTCAAAGCTATTAGATAAACTTCCACCGATTCTTTGCGACTAGAAGATGGTTTAAAATGTTTTACTATACGAAAATTTAGCTTGATTTTAGTCAGTAAGTTATTGTCCGTCCCACCACGAAAAATTTTAGCAATGAAATGTCCTCCTGGCTTTAAAATTTTCAAAGCAAATTCGAGGGCATTTTCGCATAGATCAAGAGTTCTAATATGATCAGTTGTTGCGTGACCAGTAGTATTCGCTGCCATGTCGCTCATGACAATATCAGCATTTCCACCCAACATCTCTATAATTGTTCGTTCTGTATCTTCGGCGTAGAAGTCTTTTTTTATAGATTGGACGCCAGCAATTGGTTCAATTTCAAGCAAATCTACGGCGACTATTAAGCTGTTATTACGGATAAATTCGTTAGATTTTATAATATTGGTTGTTACTTGACTCCACCCACCTGGTGCTGCTCCTAAATCTACTACTTTTAGCCCTGGTTTCAAGATATTAAATTTTTCATTAATCTCAAGTAACTTATAAGCCGATCTAGATCTATAGCCTTCAATTTTTGCTTTATGAACATAGGGGTCATTTAATTGACGTGCTAGCCACGTTTTAGAAGATATTTTACGTTTTTTAGCGGTTTTAACCGCAATAAATTTACTTCTAAATCCTATAATTGACATTTTAGTTCCTATCTTCTTGAGATTTTTGGGAGGCAATCATATCTAGCACAGAGTTAACAAAACCAACTTCATTATTAGTCAACATATCACTTGCAATATCCGTGAATTCATTAATTACCACTTTATATGGAATATCTGGAAAAAATTGTAACTCACAAATTGCTACACGTAAAAGGGCTAAAAGTAATATAGGTAAGCTAGTTATATCCCATTCAGCTATTAGATGTTTTGATATAGTCTGATCGATTTGGGGTAAATTTATAATTACAGACTTTACTAATAATTCAAAATGACTTATACTCATTCTCACTTTTATTTTCTTATCTATATTAGTGGTTCTCTCATCTTTATAGAATTGAGCAGTTTGTTGCATTACCAAGTTCATATCTTGGCTTAAATCTTGTGACTTATACTGATACATAGCTTGAACTGCAGCAATACGTGCAATCGATTTTGTACTTATTTTGTTTGAAGCCATAAAAATAGGTAATATCTTTGATATTAATGAAAGTATCTTGAGTTGATTTAATAATTTTTTGTATAGAAAATTAGATCAACAGAAAATGTTTGATAACTATATGACCTAGCTTTATACCAAAAAATCTTGATCTAGTAAACATATTAAAAAAATAATGAATATATAACATAATGTTATCAATATTGGGATTCATTCTCGCAATTAGCTTACTGGTCTTCATTCATGAATTTGGTCATTATTACGTGGCAAAAATGTTTGGGGTAAAAATTGAGGAATTTTCTATTGGTTTTGGGAAGGAGTTATTTTCTAAAATAGACAAAGCTGGTGTCAAATGGAAAATCTGTGCTTTACCATTCGGTGGTTATGTTAAAATGTATGGATTTGACCATATTACCCCACAAAATGGTCTCATTCCTAATGAAGCTTTTCTAAGCAAATCTTTGTATGCTCAATTTTTAATCGTAGCTGCAGGTCCTGTGGCTAATTATTTGTTAGCTATACTAATATTTACAACTATTTACTTCTTTCATGGGCGAGTAGAAATACCAGCAATAATTGGGGCGGTAGTAGAAAATTCACCTGCTACAATTTCTGGAATCCAAAAAAATGACCAAGTTATTATGGTTAATAATAATACAATTAAAGGGTTTGCCGATTTACAACGAAATATATTAATGAATGGTACTAAAATAGTCAATTTTTTATAGAGAGAGATGGCAAAATTATTAATATTCAAATTATTCCCCAAGAAATTAGCCAAAAATCAAATTCTAAAAAAACACCTTATATAGGGATTATTGCTAAAAATGAACCTATTTTTATTAATATGAATATTTTACAAAGTATATATCAAGGCTATTTAGATGTGGTTGATATATCGAAGTTGATTTTACAAACTTTTGGACAAATCCTAATAGGAAACAAATCTTTAGATGAAATTGGTGGAACCATTACGATAGCTAAAGAATCAGGAAATTCTTTAGCTCAAGGACCTATAAGTTTTGTATTATTTCTAGCGATGTTATCAGTTAATTTAGGTTTACTTAATTTTTTACCAATACCAGTGCTTGATGGTGGGCATTTAGCATTTATAATATACCAAGTAATCTTTGGAAAACCAGTTAATCAAAGTATAAAAAATATTATAATAACATTAGGTGTGGGATTACTTGTTTTTTTTATTGTAATTTCTATTGCAAATGATATAAAAGGCATAGTATTTTGAATATTCTATTTTATAATAGGCAAAGCGTTAAAAAAACTGATACTATTAACCAAATATTAAAAAGCATTTTACTGTTTTTTAATTATCAAATAAGAGAAGGATCTCGTGAAGCAACAATTTTCATTAATTATTAAAATAGCTGTTTTAGCAATTACTATTCTATATAATTTTAGTTCTTTATCGGCTGAATATATTAGTAAAATAACTATCCAGGGTAATTCTATTATAGAAAGTCCTACTGTTCAAAGTTATCTAAAACTTAAAGTGGGGGAAGAATATAATTTATCAAAAGAGAATGAAGCAATCAAAAGTTTATATGCAACATCTTTGTTTGAGAATATAAGGACAAAATTCTTAAATGGTAATTTGATCGTTACAGTGTCTGAAACTCCTTTCATCACTAAAGTATTGTTCAAAGGTAATTCTAAAATTAAAACTGGAATGCTATCAAAAGAATTGCTGACGGTTTCTGGTGAATCAATGAGTAATGCTAAAATTCAATTAGATGTAGAAAAGATTAAAGAGATATATAAGCGTTCAGGGCGATTTTCTACAATAGTAACGGTAAAAATTGAAGAGCTGAAAAATAGCAGGGTACAAGTCATTTTTGACATTACAGAAGGACCTAAAACCATCGTTAAACAAATATATTTTAATGGAAATAATAATTATAGTAATAATGAATTAATGACTGTCATAATTACTAAGCAATCAAGATGGTTTAATTTTTTAGAAACAAATAATACATATGATCCTAATCGTATAGAACAAGATAAAGAATTGTTAAAAGAATTTTACCAGTCAGTAGGGTTTGCTGATTTTCGGGTCATTTCGGCTACGGCAGAACTGAATCCAACTAAAGAATATTTTACCGTTACTTACTCTATCGAGGAAGGAGAAAAATATAATTTTGGTAATATTACTATTGATAATAAATTAGCAAATATTGATACAAAAGAGCTTCTACAATACATCACTGTTAGAAAGGGGGATATTTTCAGTATTGATCAATTGAATAAAATAGCAGAAAAAATCACCTCCTATTTTGCAGTTCATGGTTATCCTAATGTTAATGTCTATCCTGAAAATCTCAAAGGTGCGGAGCATATTATTGACGTTAAATTTGTTATAGAAAAGGCAGATAAAGTTTTTATCAATCAAATTATTGTTAGTAATAATTTGAAAACTGAAGATAAAGTTATCAGACGAGAATTTAAAATTGATGAATGCGATATATTTAACCGCCTATATATCGAAAATGGAGATAGAAGATTACGTAATCTTGACTATTTTGAGCAGATATTAGTCAACGTAACGCCAACAGATAAAAAAGACAAATACGATCTTAATATAGAAGTTGAGGAAAAATCAACATCTTCTATTGGTTTCGATGTTGGCTATAATACTGCTTCTGGAATTTTTGGAGGTGTATCATTTTTAGAAAAAAACTTAATTGGTACAGGAAAGACGCTAAATGCAGGTGTGCAAGTTGGGGCTAGAAGTTCTAGTTATACCGCTGGTATCACAGAACCTCATTTTCTTGACAAAGATTTATCACTAAGTACTAGTGTTTTCTTGAATCGTTCAGGTCACGGTTCTTCATTCCTTAACCAAGCAGATCAGAGTTATACCTTAAAATCTGTTGGCTTAAGAAATGCTTTAGGGTATGACATTACTGAAAATATCAGTCATGAAATTGATTACACTCTTAAAAGTGATTTATTGAAATCTCTCACTGTTTCAAATTCCATTTTTTTAAACCAACAACTTGGAAAATTTGTTACATCAGCCATCGGACAAACGATAACCTACGAGCAAATGGATAGTATGATTGTGCCAAAAAATGGTTATTTCATTACTGGTTCTCAAGAATTTGCAGGTGTTGGCGGAAATAATAAATATATTAAAAATGAGGTAAAAGCTAAATATTTTAAATCATTTATTAATAATAAGGTAACATTAAAACTATCAGGTGGTTTTGGTAATATAGAAGGAATGTTTGGTAAAGTAGTAAGAATTTCCGATCGTTTTAATTTAGGGGATTCTTCCTTAAGAGGCTTTGCACCAAGTGGGGTGGGACCTAGAGAAAAAAATACTGGTGAAGGTCTTGGTGGAGAAAAATATTATAGCTTCTCAACAGAGCTGAATTTTCCTACTGGTTTACCACAAGAATTTAATCTAACTGGGGCAGTTTTCATGGATTGTGGTAGTCTTTGGGGGATAGGGTTAGATAATAAAAGCGTTTATAAAGCTGATTCTTTTTGGAATAAAAATTCACTTCGTGTGTCCTTGGGTGTTGGTTTAATATGGGTTACCCGTTTTGCACCTATTAGGGTGGACTGGGCTTATCCGATTAAGAGAGAACCATATGATGTTAAACAGCTCTTTAACATACGCTTTTCTACTCATTTTTGATATAGTAGCACTATTTAGTACAAGTAAAATGACAAATTAGTGCTAGTAAATTTTACAGAGGCGCTTAATATGTGTTAATTAGTTGATTTTGTTTTATGAATCAGATTTTAGCTATATTACCTCTTTTCCTTAATTTCCCCATTTGTTCTACTTTAGAGTTTGTGATAAATATATCGCAAACTCAGCTATAAATTAAGTTATTAATAATATAATTAATTGATTTAGTTAATTATACTATTAATATGGATTTATTAGCATTTTAGGATAATAGTCGCCAATAGTGTGAATACTATAAACCTCTAAGAATAGAGAATGTTATTAATTAATTTTATTAAGACGTTTGGAAAATGTAAATAATTTTTAATCAAAGGCAAATATTATGAAGCAAAATGGATCTCCTTACAATATCCACACCTAGAACCGAAGGCTCAAGTCAAATGCCTTCGAAGCCAAGTAACGATCTATATAATTATCCAGCTGGAGATGAGCATCAACAACTAAATATGGATAAAATTAAACTAGTTACACAAGTAAATGATGAAGAAAATGGAAAAATCGAAGAGTTTGAAAAAAATTACAAAAAGGTAGTGTTTCAGAAATTGGCGAATTAAAAGAGAGGATAGTATTTGGTGAATTATTTATACAAAGAGAAGGTACTCTTGACATGCCTGTTATAATCCTTGGTAATATGGGTGTTGGCAAAACTGCTGTAGCAAATATTTTTACAACAAAAGCTGCTACTTCCTTTAAATAAAAATCTTGCTCTAATTCCTCCTAAATTTACTACTAAACTAGAATATGAAAATAAAATTAAAGAACTATATGATATTAAAACTAGAGAATTTACAGAAAATAGTAAGAATTTTATTAATGACCTAAAGCCTAAATTTACAAGTACATTAAATGATAATTACAAAGATTTAGCTAATGTATGCACTAAATCTTTTATAAATAGCCAAGAAAAGCAATATCAAGAAGTAAACTATCAAAAAATAATCAGAGACTTTAATATAGAATTTACCGATCTGTTTGGATTTGATCTTTCAATAATTAGAAGTATGGACGATTCATAGGAATTTATGAATTTTTGTAGTGAATTATTTAACTCAATTTCAGTTAATATATATTTAAAAACAGTAATTGTTTTGATTGAACACTTCGTGAAAGAAACTCAGATATCAATTTAAACAAAAATACATACTCACGAAAAAACATTAGAACAATTAATTAAAGAATTTTGAGGAAATTTAATAAAAATGTTCTCAAAGGCATTAGAAAATGGTGAATTAAATGCTAAAATAAAATCACATGGTGAACTGCAAAAATCTTATTTAGAATGTTTTCATCAAATAAATCAGTGTCTTTCTAATCCAAGTACATTTCAATCTATAGTAGATGTAAATAATACTTTTTTAGATAAGAAATATTTAAATAGTGTGAAAGAGCATATAGGATTATCTCTTGATATTATGCAATTTTGTCACAACCAGTTGCACCAGCCAGTGCAACTAAATTTATTGAATACAATAAAAGATAATTTAGTAAATGACATACAATATATTAATAATATTTTTGCTAATAATGATGCCTTGATTTCAGCTATGATGCAAGAGCTAGTTAAAGATAAACTTACTCTATTTTTTAATGAATTATATGGAGAATTTAAAGGAAACAAATTAGGTGAGATGAAACAATCTATTGAATTTCTGCCAAATGATCCTAGTAGTTTGTCCTTCCCCAAAATAATAAATCATATTCAATCTAATAATAAAAATGCTAATAAAGCACCCATTAGGATTATTTCTTGTACTATAAAAAATCTAGTACAAGTTTTTGGTAATTATGATTTTGCTAAAGAAAAAGAATTATTTATGGATATCTTTAAAGCTGAATTCGTAGTAAAAATATTTAATGAGTTGAGCTATATAGGGAAAAGTTAGAGTTAGAGTTAGAGTTAGATTTAGAGAAGATTGCTTTTTTTAAGAAACCAGAAATACAAGAATTTTTGGTGAATAATATATTTTTATTAAATAAAACAGACAAATTATTTCAAACAGAGAAATATATACAAATATTACAACACTATCAAACTGGTTCTACTAATTGGTCGGTCATTGCACAACATGATGTTCAACAAGCTAACGATTATTATCAACAGATAGTAGAGCTGAGCAAATTAATGGAAACAAATATCATAGTGGGTGTAATTCCATCATTAGTAAATTTTCAAATATCTTATTTTAGATATTTGGTATAAATTATTTTATCAACAATATATTATCCTTCACTTGGTATCCCAAGTATTCTTTTAGTTAATAACTATAAAATACTTGGGATGCACTAGCTACTTCAATAATTTTTGGATGTAAATTATATCGTAATCTATAATTAACTCACCTTACACAAGATATGAAAAAGGTTGATAAAAATATAACAAATGATAAATATATTATATAAACAAAAAAATTATTGAAATGCATGCCATTTTAAATATTTATACAGACTATTTAATTTGTCAAAATAACTACGCAACTGCTACTGGGTCATCTGATTTATTGTGTGGTATAATGATTCATGATAAATTCACAAGATTTTTCAATAGAACATCTTTGGGCTAGTTACATCTATGGCGTTTATCAAATCCAAAATTAGGAAGCATGATAAGCAATCTGATGGGGTTTTGATAATTGATGATGAAATTTTCCCTTGTTATGTTTATATATCTCTACCTGTAGGTTACGAAATAGTACATAAAGATATAGTTTTTTATGATATTGCGAGTAAAAAAGTCAAGAAAAAAGCTAGTCTGACAAAGAATGAGCATTTCCATAATTTAATCAAACAAAGTTATAACAATAAAGTATTATTTGATTATGTACTAGCTGATAATTGGTTTGGAGCAAAGGATAATTTGGAATATATCCATAATTTGCAGAAATATTTTATTATAGGCATTAAATCAAATCGCACTATAGCTCTAGTGCTAAATGAAAAAATCAAGCGTCAGTTTCAACAAGTCTGGTCATTAAATCTACAAGATGGTCAGTTTATTAAAGGGTGACTTAAGGGAGTAAAATTTTAGGTGACGCTCATAAAAAAAGTTTTCATAAACGAAGATAATTCAACTGGTATTCTCTAAATAACCTGAGTTATCCTTATATCGAACTCAGGCTATAATTATGTTACTGACAATAATAATTGTTCTAATAAATAATTAGTCTCTTTTATAATATCTTGTTCTATTAACATTGTGGTAAATATTAGTTTATTATTTGGTTTTATTTTAGTTTTTTGAGGGTGCTTAATAATAAAATTTTTGACCATATCTATTACATTTGCTTCTTTATAAAATTTCAAGACAAAGCCTCGTTCGCCAAAATCTAAATTTTCAATATTAAGCCTACTGCATTTATGTTTGATTTTTACTATATCAAGTAAATTATTAAATTCTGGCGGAATAGGTCCAAAACGATCAATCATTTCATCTTTAAATTGCTCAATATCATCTGTATCTACTAAACTACCTACTCTTCTATATAAACTTAGTTTCATCGTAGAATCTGATATGTAATCATCTGAGATAAATACAGGTAATCCTAAATTAATTACTGGAATGAAATTTTGTGATTTATTTGGAGCTTCTTCCTTAAAAATTGCTATCTGCTGATCAAGCATTTCTTGGTATAATTCAACTCCTACTTCTTTGATCTGACCAGATTGTTCTTCTCCGACCAAATTACCAAAACCCCTCATATCCATATCATGGCTAGCGATTGTGAAACCAGAACCAAGGGCACAACTATTTTGTATTATTTCCAAGCGTTTTAAGGAGTATATGCTTACTTTTTTCTCATTATCTAAAGTAAGGTAAGCATATCCCCTAACCTTACTACGTCCTATTCTTCCTCTTAATTGATATAATTGACTTAAGCCAAGAATATCAGCTTTATGAATAATCATGGTATTGGCCTCTGCTATATCTATTCCAGATTCGATTATCGTAGTAGAAATTAATATATCAAACTTACCATCACAAAATTCACTCATAATCTCATCTACCTTAGAAGTCGGCATCTGCCCATGTGCAACTTTATATTTTAATTCTGGTAGCATTAACTGCAAATATTTTTCTACATTAGGTATATCCTTAATTCTAGGTACTACGTAAAAACTTCTACCACCACGAAATCTCTCTCTAAGTAATGCGTCTCTTATAATCACTTGATCAAAAGGCATTACCGTCGTCCTTACTTCTAATCTATCAAGGGGGGCGGTGGCTATTATGCTGAGATCTTTAAGTCCTACCATTGACATTTGTAGCGTACGGGGAATTGGTGTTGCTGAAAGGGATAATACATGCAGAGTTGATCTTAGCTTCTTTAGATGTTCTTTTTGTCCAACACCAAAATGTTGCTCTTCATCAATTATTAATAACTTAAGATTGCTAAACTCTATATTTTTGCTAAGTAGTGCATGCGTACCAATTATTATATTAGCAGCTCCATTTTTAATTTGCTCTTTAATCACCTTGGCTTCATTATTAGTGACTAGGCTGGATAATTGTACGATGTTTAACCCTAAATCCTTAAATCTTTTACAAAACCTCAAATAATGTTGTTTGCAAAGAATTGTAGTAGGCACTACAATAGCCACTTGTGGAGTCTCTTCATAGTTATGGTCGTAAACAGACTTAGCTACCATAAAAGTTGCCCTAATTGCCACTTCAGTTTTGCCAAAACCAACATCTCCACAAATTAACCTATCCATCAAAAGACCTGAATATAAATCATTCTTCAGATCATTGATGGCATTCAATTGATCTTGCGTTTCAATATATGGGAATTTTTGGCAAAATTTCTCATATTCTTGATGATCAAATTCTAACGAATCACTTACAGCTAATTTCCTCTTAGCTGCTATCTCTAGCAAGTGATGGGCAATTTCAGTAATACGATTTTTTATCTTAGCCTTACATTTCTGCCAAGATATGCTACCGAGTTTAGCAAGGGGAGCGTCATTACTACCATATTTTTTAATTACCTCAATATTTTCAATAGGAATGTATAATTTATCATTATTATCATATAATATTTTTAAAAAATCATGAGCTTTACCTTGAACGTCTAAAGTTTCAACATTGAGGAATTGTCCTATCCCATGATCGGTATGGACAATTAATTCTCCTTCGCTTAGAGCATTTAACTCCATTAAAATATTTTTAAGCTTACGCCCCGCTCCTTGTCTTGGAGAAGTAGCTATTCTTTCCCCTAATAGATCTTGAGTAGAAATAAATAAATATTTATCAGTATAAAATCCTTGGTTAAGTGGTGCTAATACAAGATTTATAACTCCTTTTTTTGCATATTGTAAATTTATTATCTCAATATGTTTGTACTCATAACTTTCTATTATAGTTTTAAATCTTTCTAACGTACTTTTAGATTGGCAAAAAATAATAGGTATTTTTTTATCATTATCTTTAATAATCTCAAATAGTTTATTAAAAACTGTTTTTTGTTCAATAAAACTGCTAGTAGTGATTTCTTCTAATAAATAAGCATATACTGAATTTTCTGGCTGTATAAAAATATTTTTCTCTTGTCCTAATAAATTTTTAGCCTCTTGACTTGTAAGGTAAATTTGAGTGGGAGGCACTGCAGGGTAAAATGCAGCTAATTTTATTTTATTAGATTCTAAGCGTGCTCTATAAAAATCCTGATAATTATTTTCATATTCAAGAATTGATTGTACAGATAAATTATCATAAATAATAATTGGATCGTTTAAATAGTCCGTTAACGTACTGAAAGAATTATAAAATAATGGTGATAAATGTTCATATCCTTGGAATTTTCTGCCTTCAATAATCGATTCATATAAAGGAATATTGGCATAATTAACTCCAAAAGTTCTTAAAAAATTATCTCTAAAATTAATTATAGTTTCTGTATTTAATATAACTTCACTAGCAGAATTAAGTATTAATTCTTGACAATGATTAGTGGAAATTTGACTATTAATATCAAATTCTTTGATAGATTCTATGTGATCCCAGCTAAAATTAATACGATAAGCCTTAGATTTAGGTAATACTATATCAACGATTTCTCCTCTTACTGAAAATTCCCCACTATCAACGCTACTACTACTCCTAGTAAAGCCGTTATGAACTAAAAATTCTGCTAATTGAATCGCCGAGAATTTCATTTTATTATGCAATTTCAAAAAAGATTTTAGTAAAAATTCTGGGGGTGGTAACTTGATGAGTAAATTTGCAGCACTAGTAACTAGTAATTTTTTATCAGTATTATTAGTTGATAAATAGCTTAAAATATCAGCTCTTTCGGATAAAATATTTTGATTAGGTGATAATCGATCAAATGGTACAGTATCAAAATGAGGAAAATATAATATATTATTATTGGTAACATTTTCTCTAAAAAATGACAATTGTTTATAGCTATTAATTGCATCATCTTCATTAGAAAAAATAACCAAAATATTCTTATTATCTTTATTATTAAAACATTCATTAGCAAAAAAACTTTTTGCACTGTTTGGGATTTGTTGTATCATCGTTTATATATGGTTCAAGATTAATGGTTTGCATCCTTTGGCTCATTCTATAGATAAGCCAAATATCTAATATATACAAATGAATTAATTATATAAACCTATAGTTTATAAAAAAATAAAAATACTTAAGCATATGTTTGGACAAAACCCTAAAAGAGCGACATTATTTAACGATGGAACAAGTTTAGAAATTAAGAGTATTTTCAAAACCCTTCAAGGAGAAGGCCCTTTTGTTGGAATGCCTGCTATCTTTATTAGGCTTGGCGGCTGTAATCTTGCTTGTAATTTTTGTGACACAGATTTTGAAAATTTCAGTATGTATGATATTAATGATATAATCAAGGAAGTTCTGAAGCTCGCAACTAATGTTAATTTGATTGTCATTACTGGTGGGGAACCTCTAAGGCAAAATATTGAATTATTATGTAGCCAATTGATAAAATTAAATTTTATCATACAAGTCGAAACAAATGGTACAATATACCGTCCTCTTGCGGATGAAGTGCATATAGTCTGCTCACCGAAAGTTGGCAATAAGGGCTACTTCCGATTGCGAGATGATTTACTTAGTCGCATTAATGCTATTAAATTTTTAATAGCTAAAAATTTGCCACATTACTCTAACGTTCCAGAGTTAGGTCAAAATAAATATAATATACCAATCTTTGTGCAACCGATGGATCAAAATGATCAATATTTAAATAAAGAAAATGAAAGATTGGCGGTTGATTTAGCCCTTCAGCATGGTTATCGCCTATCCTTGCAGATTCATAAAATTTTAAATATTGAGTAAAGCTTTGTAATTATAATCGGAATGTACAGTTTTAAGGTTGACAAAATACCATTTACAAAAATGGTTCTTAGTTATTTCTCTAAAGGCAGAGGAATAAAGAAACACGCCATTGTTGGTATGGTTGACAGAGAAGGAAGTAGTAAGATAAGTCCTTCTATAATGTTAATCCTATTCATATTAAGATTCATTACGCTTTGTAATAAGATATTTATTAAGCCTTCCAATACGAGATTCAAAATTTTTTATTACTTGATTTAGATTATCAATATTAACAAAAAAAATTTGTACACAATACTTCATCTAACTTAGAGTGAATTGTATAATCTTTAAGATTAAAAATGTTATTTAATATATCATCTTTACGGATTTGTTCTAATTTTTTTGTTGATGAAAATGTTTTATTTCCATATAGTGCTAAACATCCTTCTTTGATTTTATGTAATAATAACTCTCCGTAATATGTCTCTTGTTTTATCTTACATCCTTCAAACATCTCATTATGACCATTCCAATAATACGCCTTTGTTTTTTCACCCAATTTTATTACAGCATCTTTAAGAGAAATATATTTACGGTTTTCCCAAATCACATATTTATCCTTTACCATTGTATATAGATCAAAAAGTTGTTTTGGAATTTGTAAATATATTGGTGACATTATAATTAACCTTAAAATTGTGCATTCCGATTATAATTATCTCTAATAATATGACATTCAATTAATAAAATCAAAATCTTTACCATCTTTGATATATCTTCTTATTCTTGACATTAATCCTTGAAAATATGATAAATTATGCCATGTCATAAGTATAGATCCTAAAATTTCTTTGGCTTTGACTAAATGATGCAGATAGGCTTTACTATAATTCCTGCATGTCGGACAAAAACAATCATGTTCAAGCGGTTCATTATCATCACTATATTGGCTATTACGAATATTTACAGTACCATATTTAGTGAATGCCTGACCATTTCGACCAGAACGAGTTGGGATAACGCAATCAAACATATCGATACCTCTTTCCACCGCTCCAATAATGTCAGCTGGTTTACCAACCCCCATAAGGTATCTTGGCTTATGTACTGGTAATAAATCTGGGGTATAGTCTAGAACTTGAAACATTAATTTTTGTCCCTCACCCACGGCCAGCCCCCCAATAGCATATCCTTCAAAATCTAATGCGGTTAAATTCATGGCTGATTCAATTCGTAAATCTTGGTACTCCCCCCCTTGCACGATAGCAAATTGACCATAACCCTCTCTTTGAATAAATGTTTTTCTTGATCTCTCCCCCCATCTATGAGTCAATTCCATAGATGATTTTGCTTGTTCAAATGTTGCAGGGTAGGGGGTACATTCATCAAACGCCATAGTAATTGTACTATCAAGAAGATATTGTATTTCAGTTGACCGTTCAGGAGTTAGCATGAACTTTTTACCATCAATATGAGAGTTAAAAATCACCCCTTCTTCAGTAATTTTACGTAATTTTGATAAAGACATAACCTGAAATCCGCCAGAATCTGTGAGTATAGGCTTTGACCAGTTCATGAACTTATGTAGCCCCCCCAATTTTGCAATTCTTTCAGCAGTTGGTTGTAGCATCAAGTGGTAGGTATTGCCAAGAACAATGTCCGCCCCTGTAGATTCTACTGCTTTTGGTGACATTGCCTTGACCGTGCCTTTAGTGCCGACTGGCATAAAAGCTGGCGTACGAATATCTCCATGCTTAGTAGTTATAATTCCAGCTCTTGCTTTTTTATGTTGGTATATTAAGTCAAATGAAAATTTTTGCATTTGAGTAACTCTTAGTATTAAAAAATTAGTTATAATTTAATATATTCATGGTTTAATTGCACTATATTCCAAAACCATAGAATAACTATAATAGCAAAAATCATTAGTAAATAAACTGCTATTGAATCAAATGTCGCAGTTGGCATTACCATAAATATTGCTGATTGAATAAATGCACCAAGAGATTTACCGAATTTAGTACCGATAACCTCAACGGCAGCTTTACCCTTAGTACGCAATTCTAGTGACAAAGGAATGTACGCCATTTCTTTGGTCGAGTCAAATAATGAATATTTTGTAGATTTACTTAAAATATTTTGCACACTACCAATAATGACTGCGACGTAAATTGGATTAAAATTTTCTATACCAAGATTTATATCTTCTGAAAAAATTACAAAAATGAAAAACATTAAACCAGTTATAGAAAACATTATAGGAGTCAATAAGGCAGAAATTAACCAAGTGAATTTTCTAATCACATTACTACCGACAATCATGAAAGTAACGCAGGTAATCCCCATCCAAATATTAAATTTACCCATAAAATGTATATAATCTAGGGTGTTAGGGTTTATTTCTCTTATCTTAGCTTTCCAGGGTCCTTCTACTATATTAATTAGTAATCCATAACAAATTATCAATAAAGCAATATGCCCAATATATTTAGATTTCATTATCAACTTGACGCTATCCATAAGTGGTAGGGAAGTCTTTGCTTGTATTTTCACCATTTGAAAATTAGCTCTTAGACCTTCATCATTGGCAATGAAATAATTGATTAATCTAAATAACAACATCGACACCACACCTGCAAAGACTATGGTAGCAATAATAGGCTGTAACATTAATTCCGATCTATATTGCAGATTACTAGTACCTACTTTAAGCAAAGAATTAGCCCTGCCTTGTATTTCAGAAAAGGTCACTAGTACATTACCTGCTAAAATTAACCCAATATTTCCAACCATTCCTAAAATTGGGTAAAAACGTTTCGCTTTACTAGTGTCAAAAATATTATTGGCAAATTGCCAAAACATTAAATTGATAATCACTGCACTCCATAATTCCGAGCAGATATACATTATAGCATAACTCCACTTACCGATTATTTTGATAAACCAGCGAAAATTAGGATATAACTGCACTAATTGTTCAATCCATTGATCGCTTGGGTGAAAAAATTCTTGATTAGGATAAATGATATATGCAAATATTAGGAAAAAAAGTAAAAAACTCGAAATAACTATATAAAAAATATATTCAAAACTTATTTGATTACTAAGCTTGACGTATATTATAGTGAATATAATAGAAGATGGTAATACTAACCATAGTTTCAAAAAACTAATAACCTCTGCTCCCATTGACGGTATAACTAGCCCATCTTTGACAGATCTTAATGCTCCAAAGTTAAACAGAATGCAAAGCATCATTAATGCCATAGGCAAAAACATCTTTAACTCTTCTTTTTTAATGGGCCAAACTATTTCTTGGATTTGACCAAAAATACTTTTAAATGATAACATTTACCTTACACAAAAAATTGCTTACAAAGCTACGCCCTATTTATTATATATAACAGAGCTTTTGATTATACTAAATTTGAAAAATTTTTGTAATAAACTTGTGCTTATGTATTAAGTGATTGCCAAGAATATTAATAATAATTTATTACTGGTTAAAAAATTATTAAGATAGAATTATAGATTATATCTAGCATTTTACTATACAAAAAATGATATTATTAATATATTTTACCAGTAAATAAGTATAAACACGATAAATATTCCGTAAAAACTCTTAATAGATGAAATTTTATAGATAAATTATTATAGACTAATGATTGTAACTATAGGAATATCAATGAAAAAACTCAATTTTGGTTTAATAGCAGAGTATATTGCTATTATTATTTATAAATGTAAATTTTATCGAATTCTTCACCATCAAAAAAGATACTATGTTGGCGAAGTGGATATTATAGCTGTGCGTGCCCAAAAATTGGTATTTATAGAGGTAAAAGCTAGGAGTTCTAATTTTGATGATAAAATATTATCAGTACACCAACAATTGAGAATAAAAAAAGCCGCTAGTGTATTTTTAAGCTCCAATCCTAGATACCAAAATTATGAGGTACGGTTTGACTTAGTAATAATCAAACCATATCAATTACCAATTATTATTAAAAATGCTTGGTAATAGTTTGTAATAAAAATAAGTTGCATTTTTTGTTAATATTAGCTAGGATCACGGTGAAATTAGGCTAGGTAGCAAAGTGGTAATGCCGTGGACTGCAAATCCTCAATGCGCCGGTTCGATTCCGGCCCTGGCCTCCATAAAATAAATTGTAGATTATGGAGTTTATTGAACAATTCCTAGAAATGATGGTAGCTGAGCGTGGAGTAGCTAAAAATTCTGTGCTGAGTTATAAATGCGATTTGTTAAATTTTCAGAAATTTTTACTAGATAATAAATTATTAGAAAAAAACATCAAATCTCAAGATGTGAGGGATTGGATAGAATATTTATCAGAAAATGGTTCTGGTGCAAGATCTATTAACCGTAAAATATCTACTATCAAAAGTTATTATGAATTTTTAATTAGTGAAAAATATGCAAATTACAACCCATGTTTGATGGTGGATTTGCCAAAATATCAAAATCGCCTTCCGAGCATTCTGTCCATTGATGAAATCAAATCTTTGTTTTTATATTGTGATCAAGACAAAAAATCCGACTCGATACGCTTAAAAGCTATGATTCATTTATTATATGCTAGCGGATTACGTGTTTCAGAGCTAGTTAGTATAAAATTAACTAATATTTTGGTAAACCAAATGTCACAAAATATTAGAAAGATATTTCCTATAATAGGAAAAGGTAATAAACAAAGAATGGTAGTGATCAACGAGCAAACTATCGATAGTCTATCTGAATATTTAGCAATTCGTTCTGAATTTATAAGTAAAAAAAATTTAAAAAGTAAGATATATCTTTTTGCCTCATCCTCTACTAGTGGGCATATGACTAGACAAAATTTTGCAATTCTATTAAAACAAGCATCTATTAAAGCTGGGATTGAAGCTAAAAATATTTCACCACATATTTTACGACATAGTTTTGCTAGTCATCTACTGGAAGGTGGAGCAGATTTGAGGGTAATTCAAGAATTACTCGGACACGCCGATATTAGCACAACTCAAATATACACTCATGTCCAAGTAAAGCACTTGCAACAGGCGTTAGAACATCATCCACTTAAATTTTTTACAACACTGTAATTGCTGGGCTATCTTACCTATAATTATTAGAGTATCAATGCAAGAGGTTGCTAATTTCAAACCTTAACTGGCATGATGACAAACATATCTTTAGGATTTTCAGCAATTTTTAATAACATCGGAGAGGATGAGTCAGAAAACAACAATTCTACTTGGGTTGCCTTAATAGCATTAGATACTGCGTTTAGTGCTTCAGTAAGATATTTAGGATTGAATCCGATAGTTAGGGTATCATCATGATCAAAAATACATAAATTATTTTTGTCGGTAGAATGAGGGATCGTTTCTTTTGCTACGCCTCTTGCCTCTCCAGAGGCGGTAACTTCAATTGCATCTCTTGACAATACTAATGTAATAGCTTGAAATTTATCTATACTTATTGTGGAAACTCTGTCTATCACGTTGGCTAGTAACTTGGCATCTATGGTCAGTTGGTACTTAGTATCTTTTGGTATAAAATTTTGATAATCAGGAAAAGTTCCGTCAATAAGTTTTGAAATCATGATAGTATTATCGCAAACAAATTTAATCTTATTGATGCTAAGGAAAATCTCCATTTCTAATTGAATGTTTTTAGGATCTTTTAATATTTTAACAATTTCTTCTAATGTTTTTTTAGGCAAAATAACGCCGAATTCTTTAGCAGTACTTGCTATTTGAACTACTGAAACTGATAACCTATGTCCATCAGTACTGGCGGTACAACATTCTTCATTTTTAACATAAAAGTAAACACCATTCAGATTATAGCGTGTTTCATCTAGAGATATGGAAAATAAGGTACTATCAATCATTTTTACCAAATCACGGCAAGGTATTTTAAACATAGCTTCGACGTTTATGTCATCTATTATGGTAGGAAAATTGCCAGCAGGAAGGGTAAGTAAATTGAAAGCACAATTTTTGCCTAAAATTTCCAGTTGATTAGTATCATTAGAAACACTGATAGTTACTTCAGTATCAGATATTTTTTTAATTATATCATTCAAGGTTTTAGTAGATACCGTTATTTCCCCTTCATTGGCTATTTGAGCTGGTATTTTTTGACTCAAATATATTTCCATATTAGTGGTTATTAATTCTAGCTTGCCATCTTTTGCTGACAATTTAATATTACTCAGTTCAGTAATCACATTACGTTTTTCTACCACCGAATTAGCAAATGCTAAAGCATGAGTTAAGGTTTTTGTTTCAATTATTATCTTTAAATTCTCCATGATACTCATTTTTTTATCTTAATAAATCGTTGATCGACACTTTACTTCTAGTAACTTTATCAACTTGTTTTACAATTACTGCACAATATAAACTGGGCTTTTTAGGATCAGTAGATGGTAGGCTACCTGGCACTACAACAGAGTAGGGTGGCACTCTGCCGTATATTATAGCACCACTTTCTCTGTCTACAATTTTGGTGGAAGCACCAATAAACACTCCCATACTAATTACGCTTCCTTCTTCTACTATAACGCCTTCAGCTATTTCTGATCTTGCACCTATAAAACAATTATCTTCAATTATTACTGGTCTGTTTTGCATTGGCTCTAATACTCCACCAATGCCTGACCCACCAGAAATATGACAATTCTTACCTATTTGAGCGCATGAGCCTATTGTAGCCCAAGTATCAATCATTGTTCCTTCTCCTATATAAGCACCTATATTAATAAAAGAAGGCATGATCACCACATTCTTTGCTAGATATGCCCCAGTTCTTATAAAAGCTCCTGGCACGATGCGAATCGCCTCTTCTTGAAATAATTGTTCACTATAATCATTAGAGAATTTAGGAGCTATTTTGTCATACCATTTTAGGCAATCACTAGAATAAATTTGCGAATCGGTCACAATAAAATATAATAAAATTGCTTTCTTTACCCATTGATTCACTTGCCACTCATTACCTTGTTTTTCACAAACTCTTATTATTCCTTGATTCAAAGCGACAATAATATGATTCAATACTTGTTTAGCATCTTTTATTTGCTTCGAATTTTTAGTGAGTGTATCACGTATTAACCATAATTCTTCTATTGAATTAATAAATTTTTGCATAATATCTATAATAAACTATTGATAAAAATCATAAATCACTTTATTTTTAAGTCAACCTATACTAATAAGCTAAACTTCAAATATAAATTAAATATCCTAAATGAGTATTGCTTGCCCAAATTGCAACACTAACTTTACGGTGTCAAAAAATCAACTAGGATTTGCTGGTAGAAAAGTAAAATGTTCACAATGTCAACATATCTGGTATCAAAAATTAAATTCTAATAATGAAGATGCAAGTAAGCACAATTCTTCAAGTGTGCTAAATTGTATACCAAAAAAGATTGACACTAATGAAACTGAGAAAATCACTGTCGAAAAACCTATATACCTAAATATAAGTGGTAATCTACCTGCTCTATTACAAGCTAAAACGCCTCGATATCTATATATTGTAAATATATTATTATTTAATTTTATTGTTGTTTTATCATTTATGTTATTTTATCATAAATTTAATATACCAAATTTTTATAATAAATATCATAACATAGTTAGCTATAATAACCTACTAACTATAGAAAATATAAAGACTGATTATAAAAAAAAGATAGGAAAGATTCAAGTCTCATATCATATCAATAATAATTTTGATAAAGAGTTGACTGTGCCTCTTATTAGAATTAGATTGTTAGATAAAGATCGAATGATGGTCAAATCATACATAATGAACCAAAAAAATATCAAGTTAGCACCTCGTCAACATCTTGAGATTGTCACTACCCTTGATTTAGTTCCGCCAGCAAGTGCTTTATTAGACGTAACAATTGGTAATAATTTAGATTTGATCCTCCATTGAGGGGTAATAAAAATAGGATTACTGTATGTCAATTATTACAACATAAATTGAGCTAATAAAAAATGAAAAAACAAACTATTTATTCTAAAATGATTCCAAGGCTTTTTGCTACAACCTTAGATTTATTTTTATTATCAATTATAGCCACTCCACTTACGAGTTATATATCTTTTAAACTATCGTTATTGTTTTTTAAAGCCAACATTGCCGAAATATTGATGATGGCGAGCAAAAACCCACAATATGCCCAATATATAACTGCTAGTAATTTGTTTTCATATATTATGGCAGTGACCTTAATTAATTTTATCATAGTGGGAGCGTATTTCATTCTATTTTGGCGTTATTGTTCAGCTACACCAGGAAAAATGATTATGCACTTGAAAATAGTTGATGCAGTAACTTTTGAAAAACCTAGTAATTGGCAATTTATCAAAAGATTTTTTGGATATATGACAGCACTTTTTGGTATCTGGTCTATACCATTTTCTAATCAACACCAAGCCTTGCATGATAAAATCGCTACAACTACAGTAATTAAAAGCTAGCCTAATTAAGAATGTATTTACAAAAATTTCGCTCTATGGATTTCACTTTTCTTGCAAGGAGTTTTGTTCTAGGCGAGTTTGTAGGCCTATAAAATCTACTATTTCTGCATTTTGTTCTTGGCAAGCACAGGTAAAAATATAACTTCTTTTATCTGTAACTTGCTGAACACATTGACCGCAAATACCTTTCATCATACATTGCATTGGGGAATTAATGCTGACAATCAGCATGGTTTGCTTACTGAAAAATTCATCTTTTATATCTCTGATAGATTCCATCATTTGAGGAGAGCCAGCAGAGATTATTCTATCTGTGTGAGTGACTTGATTATGTGGATTAAAATTCTTCGTGTATAGTAACTTTATTCCATCAATGATATTACCTTTAATACTTATATCCTGCTCTCTATTTTTTGATAAAATACCTTCTTCACAGCACCAAATTACTATATCAGCTACGTTTTCAATTTTTTCTTGATAAAATCTATCTTGCAAATTTTTATAACCAGCAAAATAAGTAATGTTACAATTATTGTTTTTTAAAGCAGTAGCGACCGAGCATAAGCCAGCATTACTAATTCCGCCACCTATGAGAACAATATTACTATCCTTTAATATCTCAGTAGGCTGACCGCAAGGTCCCATTAACACTATTATTTCACCTAATTCTAAAGATTTACATAGTTTACTTGAGTGACCATTTTGCCATATTATCAAATTAATCAACCCTTTATCAGGGTCAATTTTAGCACCTGCGAGGGCTAATGGCTTAATGATTTTTGAAATATCAGTAGAATAATTTTGCAAACGAAAGAATTGTCCAGCCTGAAAATTTTTTGCCACAAGAGGTGAATGTACTACAAGTTCCAATATACTATCAGATAGAAGGCTAGAACTTATAATCCGACTAGTTAGTAAATAATCAATTTTAGCAAAAAACTCTAAATAATTACCCAAAAAAGCTGGTTTATTTTTACTAATTTTATCAGTGATAAATTTGTAACCTTGTTTGCTATTGGCTAGAGCTTTAACCACGCTACCAGCAAATAGTGGGTTACAATCACCAAAATAGGTAATATTATCTTTATTCGGATGCATACTATCCAAAAAAGCAGTTTGATCTTCTGTCCCTATAGCTATAAGTATTGTTCTTGCTTTGAATTTTTTTCTCACCCCTAAATTATCAAATTCTATTGATTCAGCATAATTATATTCATCTTTATCTATCCCTAAAGGAATCATATTTTCAGCAAAATTTATATTCGTAGCAAAAGCGTGCATCACCTCGTCAGCATTTAACCTATAGCAGGGGGAATCATTTAATTTACCCCTATAACAAATTGTTGCTCCGCCTAATTCTGACAAAATTTTCTGTACTAAATGTTTTTCATTTCCTGCTTGTCTTAGTAATTTTGCATGAGTGATAAATTCTTCGGCTATTAATCTATCTTCTTTTGTCCAATATGCTTCAGTTTTATTTCTGCCATTTTCTTTTACCGATAATTCATATTTTTTCAAGAATTTTTCTACTTGGATTTTATAATAATGTAAAGCTTCAGTTGCAGCATCAACAGAGGTTAGTCCGCCACCGATTACAATAATAGGCATTCTAACAAGAAGGTTAGTAATAGATTGCTCTAAAAAAGCACCACCTGATTGCAAACTCATTAAAAAATCCGAAGCGGTTCTTACCCCTTTAGCAAGAAAATTTTTTATTGGGGTGATTTTAGGTACGCCAGCACCAACGCATAAAGCAACATGGTCGAATCCTAAGTTAAATACCTGTTCTGTAGTGATGTTACTACCAAGCGTGACACCTCCCAAAAGCTTAAAATGGTTATTTCTCTCTAATATTAGGCGTAATAGCGTTAAATTATTTTTATCCCATCTTGGCGTGATACCATATTCTGCTACGCCACCAAAACCGTTAGGTATTTTTTCTGACAAATTTTGTTTATAATCTAGCCAATATTTAATTGGTTTATTAATATCAAAAGGTAGAGGGGAAATTTTCAATCCATCTATCGCCACTACATCATGCCCATCTTTTAATAAATAATGACTTAAACTGAAACCAGCAGGACCTTGACCTACCACTAAAATTTTATAATTAGTTTGTGGTTTGGGCAAAGGCATGAAAATGTTAAGCGGATTCCAGTTGGTAAGTAATAAATATATTTCCACCCCAAATGGTAGAAGCAAAGTAGTTTCTAAAATACTAGACTCAACAAGAGGAATGTCTACTGGTTCTTGCTTCTGATAAATACATGAATTAGCACAATCGTTACAAATCCTGTGACCAGTAGTAGCTACCATTGGATTATCGATGATGATAATAGCAAGTGCTGCTAAATTAAACCCTTGAGCTTTTACATAATTCATCTCAGAGATTTTTTGCTTAAGTGGACATCCTAGTTTTGAGGGCTTGTCACTCAATGCCAACCCTTTGGAACATGAATCTTTCCCTTGATTATGGCAGTAAATACAATAATGAACTTCATTTAAAGCTACATCTATATTTACTGAATTTTGATAATCAAAGCCAACTCTAGTAGAGTTTTTATATTGTTCTATCTTTTTGGGATTTATTAAATTCTCCGAGTCTATTTTATTTGGTAGGGAAAATAATATATTATTGGTTTTACTTGCGACCATGAAAGCAGCGTATTTTGCTGCTATGTCTAATTCTAAAGCATTCTTTTGTTCGTCTAGTTGCCACTCTATAATTTGCCGAGCAAATTTATCTTCAGTAATTTCTCCTTCTAAAATAGTTTGTAACTGGCTTAATACAATATTAAAGTCAATCTCTAATAATTTTTCAGGAGGGTATTTTTTTACTGCAATACGTTGAACAAATTTTCTTTTACATTGATAAATTATATTGAATTCTTTGTGATTGAGCCTTAATTCTATTATTTCTCGTTCAATATCGAAGAGCTTGGCTAGAAAATCGTCAAAAATTGGAGAAATTGCTAATAAAAAATCTGCATAATATCGTTCATCAACATTGTTGCAATTAGATCTTAGCGACAGAATTATTTGGTAAAGAATAGTGCTATTTTCATGTAAGAATTTTAAAAAAATTTCATCTAATTTTTTTAAGGTAGTTGGCTTATTTAAATCAGTAAAATCTAAACCAAAAGCAAGTTTCATATGTAATATATAACATTTTTAGAACATTTTTTATAACCGACATAACTCAAACATATAACTATAACAGCTACAATACAAGATTTCATAATTATAAATATGTTGGGAGGACTCCCTTCAGTTACCAAAAATTGTACAGGTCTGATAACAAGAAAAACTGGATTAAATTCAAATAATATTTTTTTTGATTCTGGCACCATGGAGTACGGATATATTATTGGTATTGTCCAATATACAATGCTGAAAACCAAGTTTAATAATTGCGGAATATCACGTATATATGGGGTCAAAAAGGCAAATAGAATAGAACTACTCATAACACAAATGATCAAAGGTAACACCAAAATTGGAACAAGAACTATTGATAGACTAAATTTTTCAGGATATAAAATAATGAAAGCTGTATACATAGCCAAAAAAGAATATAGTAAAGTGTAGACTTGAGCTAAACAATCAGATATAGGAAAAATAGTTCTAGAAATGATTACTTTTTTTATTATGCTTCCACGATTAATTAGTGAATTTGAAGAATTAGTTAAGCTATTGACAATAAATGACCATAAGGGTAGCCCAGAAACTAAATTCATAATCATTGCTTCTTTTGGCTGCTTAAGCAAGAATCCTACAAAATAAGCTATTACCATTATGTTACAAAAAGGTTGGAATAGACTCCATAAAGAGCCTAAAAAAGAATCTTTAGTCTGATTGGAGATAGTAGATTTAGCCAGTAAAAATACTGACAACCAGTATTTTTTTTCCAAAAAAAACTTTATCAAATTAGTATTCCCCACCATTATAAAGCTTTAGTATTTCATCTGGATTGCCATCTGCAATGATACTGCCATTTTGTAATAAAATACATCTATTACAATTATCTTTAATGATATTTTCTTGATGACTTACTAATATTGAAATTGGTACATTTCGCATTTTATTTTTCATGAAATTAGTTGATTTTGTTACAAAATGACTATCACCTGCCGCAAAAACTTCATCTAACAATAAAATATCTGAATCTTGTAAAACAGAGACGGAAAAAGCAAGTCTTGACATCATACCAGAGCTGTAATTTTTCATAGGTAAATCTATTTTATCACCAAGTTCAGAAAATTCAATGATCTCTTGTTCTAGTTGTTTAGTATATTTACTTAACATATTATTGTAAATCATTAGCATTTTTATGTTATCTCTACCTGTTTTCTCCATATCAAATCCAGCTCCCATCTCGATTATAGCGGCAAAACTACCAGATGTTTTAACTGTTCCAGATTTTAATGGATATATCCCAGCGATTACTTTCAATAAAGAACTTTTACCTGAACCATTACTACCAATAAAAGCAATTTTGTCACCATTTCGACAAGAAAAATTTATTTTATTCAAAATAGGTATAGTTGAAGGGAAAAGCTTGCCACCATTAATAAAAAAATGTTTTAAGCTTTTCACCCTTTGTTGATTATTAATGCCTTCCACGCAACCGTTAACTACCTCTATAAAAATACTATTAGACGTCATATTTTTAACACTAAGTTACACAATAATGATAATATTTATATGGAAGAATTGATCCAATCTTCAATAGCATTTTTAGCTAAAACCCCAGTTTTAGTAGCTACTTGTTGCCCATTTTTAAATATAATCATAGTAGGGATACTACGAATACCTAAACTTGAAGGAATGTTAGGGTTCTTATCTATATCCATTTTAACAATTTTTACCTTACCAACTAATTCTTTAGCTAATTCGTCAATAATAGGTCCAAGCATCCTACATGGACCGCACCATTCAGCCCAAAAATCAACTAATACTGGTATTTCAGATTTAAAAACTTCTTCATCAAAAAGATTATCTGTCACGTTGCTTGTCATAAAGCCCTTATATTTTAAATTATTAATTTCTATGATTTTGATTTTTTTATCGTATCATATCAGCGATTATATGGTGAAAAATTCTTATTGTAAATGAATGCTTTAATAATAGTTAACTATTAACATACTTTATTACCTTAGAATTTATCGTAATATTCTTTCTTTATATCACAGTAACCGAGCAAGATGTGCATAATCATTTTGGTATTTTAGTAAATTAATATCATACCAAAAATGTTTATTCCTAATGTAAAATTCCAGCAATCTCATCATCCCTTGCTGATGAGTATCTAGATGTTGCTTCGTTATATCTAATTTCATTGTTTGGATGTATGGTTTTGAGCTAGAAATTTTTACGTACATAATTTGTTGAACATCATTCACCTTCATTGAAAACCCTTCTTGTTGTAGCATTATGGATTCAATAATTAATTGGGGAGAAACTCCTAATTCCACTTCCTTGATAGTTGGCATGGTGCCAGTCTTATAGTCGATAATGATTGCTTGACCTAGATCATTTATTTCAATTCTGTCAGCAATCCCAGTTATTTTTAGCTCCTGTTCAGCAATATTTAGATATATCTCACCTCTACATTCTGAATAAATATGTTTAAAATCTCTTCGACGTTGCTGATCAAATTCGATAAACGACTCGGCAATAGGTGCAAATTTTGCTTGCCAAAGTTTTTTGGTATGAGATGGAAGAACGGTGCAATTTAAAATATCATTGCTAATAGCTAATATAGCCATAATTTTGTTATGTTCAAATTCATTATAATATTTAGTATATTGCTCTAGGACTTTATGAACAAAACTACCAAATTCAGATATTTTTGGCTCGCACCCTACTATATCTTTGCTTCTTAAATTCAAAACTTTCTTAGCATAAAAACTATAAGGATTTCGTACTAACATTTCTATATCAGTTACTGATATAATTTCAGGAAAAGTTTTAGATGTAATGTACTTGCTTAATTCAATTTTATTAGGAATAATTGAATTATCGATGAATAATTTTGGGGTAGAAGTTAAATTTTTTCCTAAAATAAATTGTAATTTAAGTAATAAGTTTGACTGTAATGAGCTAGAATTGCCCATTTGTTTTTTTGCTCTAGTAATTATTATTTGTGAATTATGGAGAAATAAGTAGAAAAAATATTGGTACATAGATACTGTTGCTTTAATAGAATCTATGTGCAATTGTTCTACTGTTTGTTTACTAATCCATTGGCTAATGCTAGAGAATGGTTGAGAATAACTACCTTCATTAAAATTGGTTAAAATTACTAAATCGAATTTAATTAGCATTAAATCTTTGGCTTTGCCAATTATAATGTTTTTACTATAACTATTAGTATTAAAATATTTACAACTAGATATTAAAGATTTGAGTAATTTGGGAAAATCTTTTTTATTATTTAGTGTTAGATGACAATTAATTTTTATCAATTCCGTTATAAAATTTGATAGCTCAGTTGCTTGTTGTTCATGCCAAATATCAGGGTAAAGCTTTTGTGCAATTTTAATTGAAGATTTTAATATTTGAGTAAAACCACTTACATTATTTTGGTAAAGTAGAGAAAGCAAGTTTGTTCCCCATTCTATCAATTCATTATCGGATGTTTTTTCTATTAAAAGTGACATTTGACTAGAGGTAAGAATGAATCTATTTTGACCAACCATTAACAGTTCTAGTTTATGTACTAAATCAGAATTAATGAGTGGATTTTTAAGTAATAAAAATAATTTTTGTATATCAAAATCATTACATATTACTTCACTAATAGAAATTATTAGTGAAGTAATATGAGTTTCTGATAAATCATTGCCAAGTAAATCTTGAAATTCTAAAGAATATTTGGTTAAAAAATTGCAGTAGAAATTCTTTATTGTTTGATTTTCTATAATAATAGCTATTTTTTTATCAATATTTTCTTTACAGATAAGACTTATTTGTTCTGCTTCGCCAAAAATATCTTCAAGTGCAAAATATTTTATATGATTTATAGGATGTGAAGTTTGTACTTCTAAATTATCAATAATTAGCCTATCAAAAATGTTATAATTTTGCTCACAAATGCCTAGAGATTGAAAATCTGATAAATCTCTACCTAAAATACTCAATAATTTTTTTAAACTATAAAGACAATCTTCTTCAGCTACCGAAATATTTTGTAATAAATCATTTGATAAATCGCTGATTGGTGGTAGAACGATAAAACCAGTCGGCTGTTCTGCAACTTGTTTTAAAAAATTCCACGATATAATATCGTAACCTAACGTTCCGGCAACGATTAAACTAAAGTTGCCATTTTTCAACCTATCTACTTCCGCTTGCATCATGGTTATTTGATAATTTATGCGGTCTTGTTTTTCTAAATGTTTTATTTTTTTTTGCCATTCTTGATGAGCATATTTAATAAATTCATAAATAAAATCCCATTGTTTTGATGGAGTTCTTTGCTCTATTTCATTTACATCATCTATCGACAAATTATTACAACCTAGTTCATGGAACAACTTAGCTATAGTAGAACAAAATTGTAAAGATTGTGTAATACTAAATCCTAGTTTAGGGTAATTATGGATAATTTCTGTTAGGATAATTTTTTCATGTAAAAATGTTAGCAAATCAAGATTGGAAGGGGTGATACCAAATATTTCTTCCCCTTCAGCCATAAGATTAGAAAAAGGAACAATAGTAGGAAGAATAGCAATAGTTTGTTTTTTGATTAAAATATTTTGTAAATTCAAACAAGCAAAGCCATTAGGTAATATAATTTTAAGATTAGTTATAGCATTAACATTATCAAATTTATTTAAAATAAAATCAGCTAATATATCCACAAATGACAAAGAAGGGCTTGTTTTATAAAGGTTCATTTCAATTATTTTTTACTTAAATTATGCAAACTATTGACGTATTATAAGATTATACGATCTCAAGATGATAGAATTATAGGCGAAATTTTAAAAAATATAATGAAATTATTTATTCAGGATTCTTATTTATAATAATTCTATAAAATATTTTCTGTATAACTATGAATAATATTGTTATAATGTCTAAGGTTTAATAAATTCAAGGTTATAGTGTCTCAAAAAATTAATTTCGTTAAAATGCACGGTTTAGGGAATGATTTTGTTATTATCAATCGACGTGACTTACCTAATAATTGTAATTTACAACAATTATCTCTTGTAATTTCTAATAGGCGGACTGGCATTGGTTGTGATCAATTTATTATTTATGATAAAAAAAATGCTCATTATGAAATGACTATATACAACCAAGATGGTTCAATTGCCAAATTATGTGGAAATGCCTCTCGCTGTGTTGCAAAATTGATATATCTTGATTTGGGGCAGAAAAAGGTTACTCTGAAAATTAATGGTAAAGAATTATTTTGTCAAATATCAGGAGAAAATGATATTAGTGTTGATGTTGGAATTGTCAGTTTTCAAGAAAATTGGATGCCACCTCTTGAGAGAATTTGGTCAATTATGGAGCGCTATGTGATTGATTTAAAAGAAGTTATTTACGCTGATATAGGTAATCCTCATCTTGTTATTTTTAGCAATCTTAGTGATCAGGATAAGGAAATAGTAGGAACCGAGTTGCAGAAAAAAGGATTATTTGAAGAGGGTATTAATGTTAATTTTGCCTCAGTTAAAAATAATAAAATTTATTTATCAGTTTGGGAAAGGGGGGCAGGTCTTACTCTTGCTTGTGGTAGCGGTGCATGTGCCAGTTTCGCATCTGCAATTAAACTTGGTTTCATCACCGATCCTTGTGAGGTAATATTCGCTTTGGGTAGTCTAAAAATGTCAAAACATGGTGAAAATATAATTATGACAGGTTCTGCTAATCTAGTCGCAAATGGAGAATTTATCTATGAATAAATTGCAAGAGGTAGTAACTTTTGGTTGTAGATTAAATATTTATGAAAGTGAAGTAATAAAAAATAATCTCGCTCTTTCTGGTTTAACGAATGTTGTAGTATTTAATACTTGTGCTGTCACTAAAGAAGCAGAAAAACAATCTCGCCAAGCAATTCGTAAAGCAAAAAGAAATAATCCAGATGTAAAAATTATAGTAACTGGTTGTGCAGCACAAAATAATCCAGCTAGCTTTGCCAGTATGGTAGAAGTTGATAAAGTTATTGGTAATGAAGAGAAATTAATACCATCTAATTACCAATTTACTACGGAAAGAGTTGCGGTAAATGATATAATGTCTGTGAAAGAAACAGCCAATCATTTAATTAGTAGTTTTGATGGCAAGTCTCGTGGCTTTATCCAAGTGCAAAATGGTTGCAATCATCGTTGTACGTTCTGCATGATTCCATTTGGTAGAGGTAATAGTCGGTCGGTACCAATAGGAGTAATAGCGCGGCAAATAAAAAAGTTAGTAGAGAATGGTTATAACGAAGTGGTTTTTACTGGGGTTGACGTCACTGCATATGGTCCGGATCTACCTGGCTCACCTACTTTTGCTCAGATGATCAGAAGAATCATGGCACTAGTTCCAGAACTGAAAAGACTAAGATTATCATCTATTGATGTGGCAGAAATTGATGATGAATTATTTGAAATGATGGCTTTTGCTCCACAAATTATGCCTCATTTTCATATTAGTTTGCAGGCTGGTGATGATATGATACTTAAACGCATGAAACGTCGTCATAAAAGGCAAGATATTATTGATTTTTGTCATAAATTACGTAAATTAAGACCAATGACATCATTTGGGGCTGATATTATTGCAGGTTTTCCAACAGAGACTGAAGACATGTTTGAAAATACTAAAAATCTTATTTCTGAAGCTGATTTACAATATCTACATGTTTTCCCATATTCGGCGCGTGATGAAACTCCAGCTGCTAGAATGCCACAAATAGCAAAATCTATTAGGAAAGAAAGAGCAGAGATTTTAAGAATCGCAGGTCATCAACAATTACAAAAATTCTTTCAAAAAAATATAGGACAAGAAGTACAAATGCTTGTGGAACAAAATCGTATTGCCCATACTGAAAATTTTATTCCTGTGAAACTTCAAAATGATTTTGATGCTGGGAGTATTATTAAGGCAAGATTAATTTCTATAGAAAATAATCAAATGATTTCTGAAATTTTAGATTAATGAATATGAAAAAATTTAAAAATATCGCTGTGTATGGTGGTGGAAGTTGGGGGCTAGCTTTAGCTTGCCAAGTGGCGAGATGTTATGATAATGCGTCTGTATTTCTACGTGATAATAATGTTGTGAAAGAAATAATTGAAAAAAGAACTAATATTAAATATCTTGGTACAGACATAAAATTACCAAATAATATAATTCCATCTAGTAATTTATCAAATATTTTGGATAAAGAAGTAATCATCATTGCCGTACCATCTTTTGCCTTCTCGGATGTTTTAGGTATTTTGAAAAATGCTGAAATATCCGAAAATGTTGTCTTACTAGTTGCAACAAAAGGGTTTGGTAAAAACCCAACTGAATTATTATCTGATAAAGCACGCTTAATATTGCCGAATAATCCTTTAGCTTTCGTAGCTGGTCCTAATTTGGCAAAAGAAGTTGTGCGTGATTTATTAACCACAGCGACTATTGCTTCTGCGGATATTGAACTAGCAAAAAGACTGGCTCTTAGCCTAACATCAGAGAGATTTAAGGTGGATATATCTAACCAGATAGTGACCATGCAAGTGGCAGGAGCGGTGAAGAATATTATAGCGATAAAAAGCGGATGGTATGATGCAAAAAATTATGGGCAAAATGCTAAAGCTGGGCTTATAACTGGAGGAATTGAAGAAATTCAAACCATCTCTGAAGCACTTGGCGGTAGCTTAGGAGATAATTCTATTTTATTTGCTCCAGGAGTATTAGGCGACTTAGTACTTACTTGTTATTCTAGGGAATCACGTAATACCAAATTTGGTTATGAACTTGGTATGTGTGATGATAATGATAGATTTCTCAATGAATGTGACTACCTGGTAGAGGGAAGAGAAGCTACTAAGTTAGTTTTGGATATAATAAAAAAACATACTATTACATTACCACTTATTTTATCAGTCGCTAAAAAATTAAAATTATTATGAATATGAAATTTTCTACGAATCTATTAGGTACTGTTTATATCATGCTGTTATTCGAGTTTTGTTTATTCACAATAATTTTTCCATTAGAAAATTTTAGAATTAATTTAGCATCTACTATTTTTCCTGCTTTTGAAGTTATATTGCTTTATTATTTTATCACATATTGCCAGCCTAGTTTCTTAGTAGTATTTTTACTAGGAATGTTCTTTGATCAATTATATTCTATGCCAATTGGTACAAATTCTCTAGTTTTTATTACTGCTAATATAATTTTGAATTTTACCAGTAAGTTTTTTCTAGTTAAAAATTATATAACAAATTTCATAATATTTTGTTTTTATTATTTTTTCGTATTGCATTTCAGATATTTGTTAATGTTAATTAAAAATTTAACTTCTCAAGGATACTTAACCATATTAATGCAGTATTTTACTACTATATTTGCTTATCATTTATTGCGTATTCCATTAGATAAATCACTAGAATATTTAAGGAAATATGCTAAGTAGCAAAATATTACATAATCAGTTAATTTCTAGGAGAGCTTTTCTTATAGGTTCAGGTAAACTGGCTTTATTGTCATTATTGGCTGGTAAAATGTTGTATATGCAACTTTTAGAAGGTGATAAATATCGTACTTTATCTGATAAAAATCGCATCAATTTTATCCTAATGTTGCCTTCCAGAGCTAAGATTTATGATATTGCTGGTGAAGTAATTGCCACAAATGAACCATGTTTTAGGTTATTACTTGATACTAATATTAACTCTAATGTTTATAAAAAAGAATTAACTCTCATTAGTAATATTTTAGAATTATCGGAAGAACAAAAGGATACTATTAAACAAAAAATAAAAAGGGCAAATAAACGAATACCTGTGGTTATATTAGATCATCTGAATTGGCAACAAATGTCGTTAATTGAAGAACAAAAACTTCACTTAAATTTTAGTTTTATTGATGTTGGCTATTCAAGATTTTATCCATTTTCAGAAATTACTTGTCATATTATAGGTTATGTAGGACAAATTAATGAGCAAGAAAAACAGGATTTGGGTATTAATAAATTAGGAGATTTTAGTGTTGGAAAATCTGGTATAGAGAAATATTATGAAGGTACATTACGTGGAAAATTTGGTTATAAGCAAATAGAAGTAAATGCTTTAGGAAAAGAGGTAAGAGAAATTGCTTACTCTCCAAGCACTCAAGGACAAGACTTGCATTTAAACATTGACATAGAATTGCAACAAAAAATACAACCACACTTAAATGCACAGGGTTGTTCTGCAATAGTTATGGACACTACTACTGGTAACATATTGATTTCTGCTACTTCCCCTGTATTCGAATCAAATAATTTCACAAAATTATCTAAAGATTATTGGCAAAATTTAATCAACGATCCTTATAAACCTTTAATTAATAAGGTTGTGCAGAGTACATATGCTCCTGGTTCTGTTTTTAAAATTATTACAGTTCTAGCAGGTCTGATAAATGGAATTACTCCAGATAGAACTTTCAATTGTACGGGAGCCTCAGCTCTAGGGAACAATAGTTTTCGTTGTTGGAATAGTCATGGTCATGGTAGAATGGATATGTATAACGCACTAAAACATTCCTGCAATTCGTATATGTATGAAGTATCGAGGATAATAGGACACAAAAAAATATTGCGTATAGCAAAAGAGTTTGGTTTTGGTATAAAAACAGATATTGACCTTACTGGTGAAGCATCAGGTTTCCTACCCTCAGAAGAATGGAAAATAGCAAAATTAAAATCTAAATGGACCATTGGTGATACTTTAAATTTATCGATAGGGCAGGGCTTTTTGCTCGCTACCCCAATCCAATTATCGAGGTTTATAACAGCAATCGCTAGTGATGGCAAACTATACACTCCTAGAATTGCTAAAGAATCACTAGATTTTAAGCAGATTAACATAGAGCAAAAATATTTTGATATTTTAAAAAAAGGGATGTATAGAGTGGTTAATACTCAAGGAGGTACAGCTTATTATAGTAGAATTTTGGTAGAAAAGCATCAATTAGCTGGTAAAACAGGTACAGTTCAAGTACAATCAAAGGCTAATGTAAATGATGATTTAAATAGGCAATCAATTGCGTGGGAAAGGCGTAATCATGCAGTTTTTGCAGGATTTGCTCCTTATGATTGTCCTCGTTACTCTATTTTCGTTTTTGTAGATCATGGTGGGGGAGGAGGCAAAGTTGCAGCCCCTCTAGCTAGTAAAATTATGTCTATGGTATTGGATAAATATGTTTAAAGCTTTTAAGTGTGGTATTCTCATCTTTTTGATTATTGGTTTTGGTAGCATCTCTATTGCTCAGCAGGAAGCAGTTTTGGTAAAAGTTACTAAGGTTCAGATGGTCGAATTATACGATGTTTTTAGTGTTATAGGACAATGTAAAAGCGATATGGGGCGTGATTATTATGCCAACGTTGCTGGTACGCTAGATGAAGTTTCTGCCAAGCAAGGTAGCAAAGTACATAAAGGTGATGTTTTGTTGGTGATTGATAAGGATATAGCTATAGCGTTAAAGTCTCAAGCAATAGCTGATTTAAAAGCAGCCGAGGCGTCCTATGGTCGGTCTAAAGCGTTATTTGCTAAACAATATATTGGCAATAAGGATTTAGAGAAATCTAGTGCTGATTTAGAAAAAGTCCGATTTGATTTTGCCAAATCTATGAATAATTATGACAATATGTTTATTATAGCTCCTTTTGATGGTGAAATTGGGGTAATAAAGCCAAGGATTGGTTCTGTAATACAAAAGGGAGATTATCTCTTCAGCATAACATCTCAAGATGCTAGCACTAGAAGTATCCTGGTAGAGCTACCTGAATCTCTGCATGATCAAGTAACTCCACTAACAGAATTAATCGTAACCGATAATAAAGGGGGGGCGGTTAAAGGACATATTGCGTCTATCTCGCAATATGTTTCAGATAATGGCACTATAAGTGCTAGAATCACTATCAATTCTAATAATAATATTTTTTTAGGAAGTTACGTCAACGTAGATGTAATTATTAACAAACATAAAAATTTATGTGTGCCAGACCAAGTAATCCAGAGCAGTAATAAAGGTCATTTTATATATAAAATTGATGATAATAAGGCTAGCAAAATTTATGTTAATACTGGGACTACTTTAAATAACTTGACAGAAATCATTTCTGATGAAATAAAAGAAGGAGATAATGTGGTTTTAGAAGGGATAACCAAAATTGGTGACGGTAGTTTAGTAAAAATATTAGAATAATGACAATAGAGAATCAACGTGGAATATATATTATTAGTTTTTAGTGTTATAACAATTTTAATTATCATTCAGATGGTTAAAGTCGTACCGCAACAGCAAGCGTGGATTGTTGAAAAATTAGGAAAATTTGATAGAGTTCTTCAACCAGGCTTAAATATTTTAATACCATTGATTCAGCGAGTCGCCTATAAACATACGCTGAAAGAAGAGGCGATTGATGTCACAGCTCAGACAGCTATTTCAAATGATAATGTTACATTGCTGATAGATGGTGTTTTATATGTAAAAATTGTTGATCCAGTTGCGGCATCATATGGGGTGACAAGTCCATATTATGCAATCACTCAACTTGCCCAAACTACAATGCGTTCAGAAATAGGTAAACTACCATTAGATAGAACATTTGAGGAAAGGGAAACCTTAAACATAGCTATCGTTGCAGCCATTAACCAAGCTTCGGTGAATTGGGGAATACAATGTATGCGTTATGAAATTAAGGATATTCAACCACCGCAAACAATACTTAAAGCTATGGAGTTGCAAGTTGCAGCTGAACGTCAAAAACGAGCACAAATTTTAGACTCAGAAGGAAATAGGCAGGCGAAAATAAATCATGCTGAAGGTGAAAAAGCGCAAATTGTCTTAAATTCTGAAGCTTCATATATTGATCAAGTAAATAGAGCCAAAGGTGAAGCAGAAGCAATAGGGCTGGTAGCCACAGCTACGGCTCGTAGCATAGAGATTATTGCAGCCTCCATCCAACAATCTGGGGGTAATGATGCGGTGTCTTTGAAAATTGCCGAACAATATATATCAGCTTTTGGTAATTTGGCTAAGGATAGTAATACGGTAATTTTACCAGCAAATCTTTCAGAGCCAGGAAGTTTTGTTGTTCAGGCACTAAGTATTTTCAATCAGTTAAAATCAAGTAATGATAAAAAATTATCTAGTAACCATTCAACAGATAGTAAATAAATCGTAATAGATAGAAGAATTTCAGTGAGTTATCAACAATCTCCCAGTTCATATCAAAATTTTTGACTATATAGCAAGTTTTTAGTATTGTACTTGTGCATTACTAAAAACTGATATTAATTCAAGTCAATTAGCTTATTACTTGAAAAGCTATGTATATAGTTTCAGTCTTAAATGTTTGAAAATAGCAAAAATATTAGTTTATAGCAAATAATTATGTATAGTAAAAAGGAATTAAATTAGGTGATTTATAGTGCTAAAAAGTTCTGATTTTTCAAAATCTTGGATAGGATTATTTTGTTATTTTTTAAAAAATAAAAAATTTTCTCTAATTAGTTTAGCTTTGTTATGTTTAATGCTAGGTAGCTTGCCAGCTATTGATAGTATTATATTACAAAAAATTATCAATTTAATAGAGTCTTTTTCTGATCAAGATGTCAAGAAACTCCCTTCTTCAATGACGTATTGGGCTATAATATATGCTAGTTGGTGGGCTAGTGTAGATGTTATATTCAGAATTTATGATTATATTTACCTCAAAACAATTCCGTGCATTAAAGGGCAAATATTGGACGAAATGTATAATTATACTCAATATCATAACCATAAATTTTTTCAACAAAATCTTGCAGGACATATTACCAATCGTATTACTGAAGGTGCTAGATCATTTGAAATGGTACTCTCTATATTTGGTGAAAAAATAATTCGCAAAATAGCTATAATTATTTTTGCCCTAATAGTAATGCACTCAGTACATCAAGTATTTGCTACTATATTTTTTATTTGGGTATGTGTGTTTATAGGTATTAGTGCTATTTGTTCAAAAAGAATTAATAATTATTCAGAAGATTATGCACGAAGTAAATCAATGGTGGCAGGTAAGATCGTTGATTTAATTGCCAATATTACTGCAGTACGAATGTTTACTTCCCATAAATTCGAGCAAAAAAATCTTCAACTGCAAATAAAAAAATCTGTAGATGATGAAAAAATTATGCAATTTTTCATGTTTAAAGTGCGTTTCATACTTGGATTATCTTGTTGTGGGATGATTTTTATTATGATTTATTATCTTGCAATACTTCGAAGTCAAATAGAAATCTCTATAGGGGATTGCGTGCTAATACTCACCCTCTGCGGTAGCGTAACTAGCGAAATATGGGATTTGACAGAAGAGGTGGGGGATATGTTTGAAGAAATAGGTTCTTTTAATCAAAGTATGTCCTTGATAGAGCCGCATTTAATAATAGATTCACAGGGTGCGCAAATATTAAATGTCACCAAAGGTGAGATAATGTTCAAGAATGTCACCTTTAAATATCATCATAATAATAACTTGTTTGTGAATAAATCCGTGACAATTTATAGTCAACAAAAAGTTGGGCTAGTAGGTTTTTCTGGCTCAGGTAAAACTACCTTTGTTAATCTTATTACTAGAATACATGATATAGATAAAGGTAATATACTAATTGATGGGCAAAATATTGTCGATGTAACCCAAGAATCTTTGCGGAAAAATATTAGTATAATTCCGCAAGAACCAATCTTGTTTCATCGGACAATTTTTGAAAATATAAAATATGGTAAAAAAGATGCTAGCCTAGATGAGGTGATTGAAGTAGCAAAAATTGCTCATATCCATCAATTTATCGAAAGTTTACCAGAAGGATATAATAGCCTATGTGGTGAGAGAGGCAATAATTTGTCAGGCGGTCAGAGGCAAAGAATAGTGATAGCAAGGGCTATATTAAAAAATGCCCCAATATTAATTCTTGATGAAGCAACTAGTAGTTTAGATAGTAAAACTGAAAGCTTAATAGCAGATTCGCTACAATATTTAATGAAAAATAAAACGGTTATAGTTATAGCCCATAGATTATCAACTTTATTAGACATGGATAGGATCTTAGTGTTTGATAAAGGAAATATAGTTGAAGATGGAGAACATCACGCATTATTAAAAAATAGTGAATTGTACCAAAGATTATGGAAATTACAAATTAAAGGGTTGGTATAAGATCGCCAACCCTTTAATTCATGAAAAAATTAATTTTTGGGAAAAAGCAAAATAATTTACTATAATGTCTTTATAAACTGAATCTGTAAAATATATGCTAGATATTGATATTTTTTTATTCTCATTGATTAAATCTCGCATTAATATTAGCATTAATGTAGTTAATGCACTGAAGAGATTAGGTATAGTAAATTTAAGGGATTTATTATTTTACCGCCCTAGTTCTTATCAAGTTAAATTAGTATCACCAATATTGTCTTTAGTGCAAGAAGGACAATTAATCCAAGCTGAAATAGTTATTCAAGAAATTATTGCTTCTAGTGGCGGAAGGCAACCTTTAAGAATTGTAGCATCTAATGAAACAGGTGTAATTTTATTAGTATTTTTTACTCCGCCCCCTCCTTTTATTTTAAGTATGCTAAATATAGGTAGTAAGCATTTGATTAGTGGGAAAGTCCAAATTTTTTCGAATGTTGCACAAATAATTCATCCAGAGTTAATTTTAGATAAGAGATTAGCTGGTTCTATAGAGCCAATTTATCCTTTAACATACGGAATAGTCAATAAACAGCTTTATGGTTATATACTAAAATCTCTTGATTTTTTTGAACAAGAATATAATAAATTACCTATAATTTCTAGCGAAGCAAAAAGTTATATAGGATCATTATTAGATGATTTAAAAATCTTGCACTTATACCAAATTGATGAAGAAAAATTGGAAGAAATGTATAGTAATTGTCTCAGACGATTGGCTGAAAGAGAATTATTATCTAACCAACTTTCATTACAATATATTCGGAGGAAGGCACAAATAAAACAAGGTCATTCTTTCTCAAAATCTAGCAAGTTACAAAAATCAATCCTACAGTTGCTTGGTTTTAAATTAACTACTGAACAAAAAAAAGTAATTGAGGAAATAGAGCAGGATCAGTTAGCACCATCAGAAATGTTACGTCTATTACAAGGAGATGTTGGCTCTGGTAAAACTATAGTAGCATTGCTTACCATGATTAATGTAGTGCAACACCATCATCAGACCGTATTGATGGCTCCTACAGATTTATTAGCAAATCAGCATTATCAGTTCTTCGTTAAAGCTTTAGAAGGAACTAAGATAAGGATTGCTATGCTTACTGGAAAAATATCGTTAAAGGAAAAAAATAAGGTTTTAGCGAGTTTAGAAGCTGGCGATATTGACATATTAATTGGTACTCATGCACTTTTTCAAGAAAAAGTAAATTTTAAAAATCTTGGCTATATAGTGATCGATGAGCAACATAAATTCGGCGTACAACAACGTTTGGAATTAATCAATAAGGCGTCCAGCCCAGATGTATTAGTTATGACAGCTACTCCTATCCCAAGAAGTCTTACCCTCACGATGTTCGGAGATATGCTTGTTTCTAAACTGGCAAGTAAGCCGAAAAATCGATTACCAATTATCACTAGCCTGACACCTAACACCAAACTAGCAAGTGTAATAAATGTTTTAGGTAAAAAAATACAAAATGGTGAAAAAATCTACTGGATTTGCCCTTTCATTGATGCAAATGAGGAAAAATTAATAGAACAAGGAACGGTAACTAGAGCAATTGACGTCAATACTCGCTTAAAAACTATTTCAGATCTTTATCCCAATATTGTAGCAACTATTCATGGAAAAATGAAGAATGAACAAAAAGATAGTATCATGCAACGATTTAAAGAAGGGGAACTTCAAATTTTGGTAGCTACTACTGTCATTGAAGTAGGTATTGATGTGCCTTTGGCAACATTAATAGTCATAGAAAATGCTGAACAATTTGGTTTAGCCCAGCTTCATCAGATACGAGGGAGAGTAGGGCGTGGTTCGATACAATCTCACTGCATCCTCCTATACGATCCTAAAAGGATGAGTATATCAGCGAAATCAAGATTTGAAGTGATGCGTTCCAGTAATGATGGATTTTTTATTGCTGAACAGGATCTACTATTAAGGGGGAGTGGAGAGATACTTGGAACAAAGCAAAGTGGAGAGATAAGATTCTTTTTTGCTGATTTGGCTAGGGATACTAATATTTTAATTACAGCAAATAAATTAGCAGAAGAAAGTATAAAAGAAGATTCTGAATTTGCTTCATTTCAAATAAAACTATTTGCCCTTACTGCAAATAATGATCATCAAAATTAAGTTAAGAAATATAGTTGAGGAAATTCTTAAGGTGTAGCCTAAATATTTGTCGTGGGGAATTGTTGATATTTTTTATTCTATCATTCCATAAAATTACATTTAGGTAATTTTATAACTTTGTTAATTGTGCTTCTGAATTATTAATATCACTGTGTATGGCATCTACTGCGTATGGGAATGGTACTGGTTGTCCTCTAGGTGTTGTGACCCAAATTATGCAGTCTTTGTCCTATATGGATAGTGATTTTATTGATAAACTTAAGGATCCATCTCAGTACGTCGAAAAAATTACAAATCAAATTACTACTGGTAATATTGTGGACTTTACTGAAAATATTGTTGAGCAATTGGTGCAAAAGACTAAAGACGAGGGGCAATTTGCTGAAGATCTGTTAGGATTTATATTGAATAGTGATAAACTGGAACATTCTCTAGCAAAACAAAAAGTTGTTGCTACGATCAATGAAATTTTTTTGACACCATGACAACTTATTTCCCTGACCGCACGACAACTATACCATCAGCAAAAGAATATGCAATTTTTGAAAGACTTTTTTAGTAGGATTAAAGAAAACAAAAGAATTGCTATGTGATTCGACAAACTCGATACTACTTTTCTTGGCTTTATTGCTCTTGCTCTCTCTAAGGCGTATAAATTATTTTGTTAACAACGCCGTACTAAAACATATAGCATTATGTGTATTATATGATACGATAAAGATGTCAACAAGTCCGCATAGCCATGCCAAAAAATTGGGCATTAGGTCTTATATCTAGCTTCTAGTCAGATGTGAATGGCAGTGTTTGAGTAGCGAGCCATTGTTTGCTATGATCTGATAATAGGGGGGACAAATGGCTTGTAATTTTTTGATAATATTGTTTTAGGTAATTTTTTTCGTCTTGATTAAGCATTTTTTGCTCTATTAACTCTTTGGCATATGGAACTAAAGTGAGGGGACAGAACTCAAGAAATTGCTGATGATTTGTTAAAGGTGTATTTTGTTGAGTTTCCCTAACGTACATAAGATTTTCTATTCTAATACCGAAATCATTTGTCTTATAATAACCTGGCTCATTAGATAAAATCATACCAGCTTTTAGTGTAATATTACTAGATGCGTGAATATTTTGTGGTCCTTCATGGACACCCAAAAAACTACCAACACCATGACCTGTGCCATGAGGATAATCTTGTTCATCATTCCACAAAAATTGGCGAGCTAAAACATCCAAATGTGCCCCAGTAGTAATATTAGCTGGGAATTTGATTGTTGATAAAGCAATATGTCCTTTAAGGACTTGAGTATAACGTATTTTTTGCTCGTTAGTAGGTTTTCCTATAATAAAAGTTCTAGTGACGTCAGTAGTACATCCTTGGTATTGACCACCAGAATCAATTAATAATATCCCATTACCCACAATTTTTTTCGACTGAATTTGTGTTGCATGATAGTGAATTATTGCACTATTTTCTTTGAAGCCACATATAGTTGGAAAGCTATCCATGATATATTTATCTTGCTTGGAACGAAATTTTGTTAAAATCTCACCAAGCTCATACTCGTCATAATCGTGCAAATTTGTCAGATCAAAGATATATGCAAAAAATTCACAGAGAGCTACAGCATCTTCAATATGAAAATTAATAGCATGTTTAATTTCAATATCGTTTTTGCAGGCTTTATATAACTGACATGGTTCACCAATTTTCTCTACTAGTTGGCTGTTTAATAAATCCATGATATGGCTTTGTACAATATTTTCATCAACTAAAATTTTCTTGCCTTGACTTAATAAATCAGCAAATTTTTCTTCTGGTAAAATGGTAATTTCTGGGCGTGCCAATGCAACTTCCTTGGTGATTCTGCTAGGATTGATAAATAAATATAGTTGATGATTAGTAATTAGTACTTTACTTAGCATTAATGGAGAATATGGAGTATCGTTAGCCCTAAGATTTAATAACCAACATATCGAATCTATTGAGGTCACAATCATCGTATCTGCAGAATGTTCAGCTAATATGTCTCGGCACATGGCAATTTTATCATTATGCGTCTGACCAGCAAATTCTACTTGATGGATATATACTTGGGAGGAAGGTGCCGCTGGTTTATTACTCCAAATTTGATCAACTAGATTTTCAGATATTTTAGTTAAGCGTGGAGCTATTGCAGAAAATATTTTTAACTTTAAATTGCTAAATAGTTTAGGGTCATAACCAAACATTTCAGCATCATTTAAGTAGTTACTCCAAGGAAAATACCTCAAATCTTTAATATCAAAAATTTGAAAAACTCTTGAATCTAGCTGACGTTTGCCTTGTGCTAAATACCTACCATCTGTGAAAAATAACGCAACTTCTTGACCAATTACCACTAAACCATTTGAACCAGTAAAATTGGTCATATATTTTAGCCTGCTATAACTTTCAGCAGGATATTCAATAAAATATTCATTATCGGAAGGTATTATGTAAGCCCCTATGTCGTAGTTAGCAAAAATCCCTCTGATATTATTAACTGCTTCGTGCATATATTACTAACCTCGAATTTTTTTATTTATTCTATTTGTAGGTATAAAATTACTTTTCTCTGATGAAGTAGCAGAGATAGAATTAGCTACACTTTTTCCAATCAATTTAGCGTTTTTTAAAATATCAGAGTCTAATTCTTGCAATTCATGAGGAAAACATTCTTCTTATTTTTTTTTCTAGCTCTTGTATTCCTTTCTGAGTATGCGACACTCTGCCCAGCATTTCATCAATACTAACATTGAAACAATCAACCACATTTATGATAATATCAGATAGTGAGAGAGTCAATAAAAAAGCGAAGAACTTTAAAAAAAATATCATCACATATATATAATATAAATAGAGGAATTTGGATTATTTTGCTCTCTATTTGGTTTTTAGCGATATGTTTTTTGAATACATAAGAAATAAAGTGGCGCACCCGAGAGGAGTCGAACCCCTAACCTTATGATCCGTAGTCATATACTCTATCCAATTGAGCTACGGGTGCCTTATATAAAGAAATATTTTTCATTATATAGAGTTGATAACATATATCTAAATCACTCATGTGTCAAGTTCATAAGTTTACTTGAGCCAAACGTGCATGGAGAAAGATTTTTCATAAGTATTGGTACGAGCAATATTAATATTGCTCGTACTTTATTTTTGCTATAAACAAATATTTTAAGATTTTGGAAATGTTATTTTTATTTTATTTTTCTGCATAGCATAGGCAATTAATTCATCGATAACATTATTCTTAATAGCAGTTGCTATATTTTCTTGATTTTGTTTTTGAATGTCTTGACTTTGTCTTTGATCAGTTTTTATTGATTTAATGTGGGCAAAATAGGCTTTATCTTTTAATTGAAAAACTGGCGTATTTAAACCTACTTTAGTTTGGAAAATTATTGATACTAATTCTACTGGTAATTGCTGATTTGTTTTAATTTCAGCTCTTGAGAAAGATCTAGCTTTACGAGCAATAATTTCTGCAAATTCTTTATTTTTGTTTGGCTGGTATTTTATAGCAATAGTTTTCATTTTTTCTAAATTCACGTCTCTCAAATATTGTTCATTCCATAATTTTTGCACCTGTTCTCTGACTATTGAGAATTCCTGCACTTTACTTGGAGAAATATAGTCGATTTGAACTAATATAAATTCTTCCTTATTAGCCAATTCTATTGGGTAGGAAAGTTCTCCTTCTGTAAGGTGGAAAATTTCATCAATATTTTGAGAAAGAACTAACTTGCTATTTGCCAAATCTTTATAGGAGATGTAATCTACATGTTGGACTGGTTCTTCATATTCTTTAGCAATCTCTATTAAACTTAAGCCAGCTGCGACGTAATCTTCTAGGTTTTTAGCTAATTGAATAGTAATTTTTTCCATTTTGCTTGCTTGTAATAATTCATCAATCTGCTTTCGTACTTCGCTAAATTTTTTACTAGCAAATTCCTCTTTGTTATTTTTGTAAAAATCCAGCAAATCTTCTTCAGTATTTTGGATTTGCTTTTGTAAAATCTTATTTGATATTTTTATATATGACAAACTACGTTTTTCTGGTAATTCGAATAATTCATTATTTTTGTGATAAAACTCTTCTAATTGATTAATAGTAGGGGAGGGGAACACCAAATCTTTAAATTGTTTTTTAAGATCAATTTCTACAATTTCTACATTTCTTGTTTCGGCCATATAATCTACAATGTTTTTGACCATCACACTAGGTGCTTTGAAAGCTTCCAAAAAAATACTAATCATCGTATTTTTTAAAGCACGTTCTTTGGTATCAGATAAATAATCCTGCTCTTGGATATAAGAAGCTTTTAAGAAGTTTTTGAATAGAGATATATCAAATACTCCTTGTTCATTTTGAAAATTAGGAGACGCTTTAAGCAATTGGGCGACAGTTTCATCGGTTAAATCTAGATCATAATATTGAACTAAATAGCTTAGCATCCTAATGGTTATAAGTTTATTGATAATTTGATTATCAATATTCAATTGTTTTATTTGTTCTTCACTCAAATTTGTTCCAAATTGCTTTTGAATAGCTCGAATTTGCTCTGCTTTTTCTCTGAGAAAATCCTCTTGGCTAATATTTTTTGCGTCAGAAAACGTAACCAAGTCAAAATTATTGGTCGTTTGTAATGCACCAGTCACAGTCCAGCCGATAAATGCTAGAGCGATGATAGCTAGTATAATTTTCATTACTAAAGTATCGGCAGTTTTTCTTAAATTATTTAACATATAGCACTTTTCTAATTAATTTTTTCTTCGTTTGTTTAAATAACAAATTCTTCATTAAGATAGTTGCCTACTATCATAACTGCAAGTATATTTTGTCGAAGATTAGTTAATTTTTTAAAATCAAAAATTTTTCGCTAAAAACTAACAAAAAATTGAATAAATATTGTATCTATAATAGAACGTTTAACAGGAAGATGTGATAAATTTATACTTGACTTTAAATAAGCTTCTGATACGATCGCACAATATTGTTAATTGTTATACTAAAATCCTCATTTATTCATTATAAGCTTATAAAAAAATAATATCCTATTATGGCTGGTCATTCAAAATTTAAAAATATTCAACATCGGAAAGGTGCTCAAGATAAAAAAAGAGCGAAGATTTTCACTAAGCTAGTAAGAGAAATTATCACTGCGGCTAAAATGGGGACTGATACAAACAACAACCCACGTTTGCGTAGTGCCATAATCACAGCTAGAAATCAAAATTTACCGAAAGATAGAATTGATAAGGCGATGAGTGCGGCAAGTGATGTGAATAATAATGAAAATTACACAGAAATTCGTTATGAAGGTTTTGCTCCAGGTGGGATTGCCATAATAGTTGAGGCTTTAACCGATAATAAAAACCGCACCGCCTCTGAAGTTAGAGCAGCTTTTACTAAATTTGGTGGTAATTTAGGTGAAACGGGAAGTAGTAGTTACATGTTTAATCATCTTGGGATTCTACAATATCCGCTTATATCCTCAACAGAATCTCTACTTGAAAGTGCTTTGGAAGCTGGGGCAAAAGATGTTATTTTTGAAGAAGAAGTATGTTTGATTTATACAGATATTGAAGATTTTGCACAAAATCTTGAGTTTTTTACCAAAAAATATGGCTCTCCTGAAGAATCTTATATTGGCTGGGTACCTCAAAATATTATTACTATAGAAGATAAAGACAGAGCTGAAAAATTATTAAAATTAGTAGATCTTTTGGAAGAAAGCGATGATGTGCAACAAGTTTTTGGTAATTATGAATTATCAGATGAAATTTATGATAGTTTAACGGAACATTAGATGCAGAGAATGAATTGCCAGCTTATTATTTTAGCAGCTGGAAATGGCAGTAGGATGAATTCGGAATTACCAAAAGTAATGCACAAAGTAGGTGAAAGAACTATGATCGATATGGTTATTTCACATGCACTAGAGGTGACGCAAGATGTTATATTAGTACATTCATCGCAATTAGAAAAATATATAGAGTCCTATAGAAATATGTCTAAATTTGTCTTACAATCTAACCCACTAGGCACAGCTCATGCAGTATATACCGCTTTAGATTTAGTAGATAATGAAAAGATAGTAGCTGTTCTATATGGAGATAATCCTTTAATTACAGCAAATATCATTAGTGATTTATTGGAACACCTTATCGTGACAAATTCAGCTATAACCACTTTATCTTTCAAACGTGATAATCCTAGTGAATATGGTAGAATAGTTACTGATGAGTGTGATAATTTTTTAAAAATTGTCGAAGCTAAAGAAGCAAATGACGAAGAATTAGCTATAACTATATGTAATTCAGGTGTTATGGCGTTTGGTGCAGGAGTGCTACAAAAATATCTAACGGCTCCCTTTATAGAAAATATTGGTGACATAAAAGAATTATATTTAACTTCTCTGATAGAAATAGCTCAAAAGCAAGGAGAAAAAGTATCCTATTTTTTGTCGCCATACCATAATTTGGTACTCGGAGTTAATACTAAACAAGAGTTAGAAGAAGCCAATCAAACTCTATCTAAATTAACTCTCAGTAGCTATTAAATAGTGATATAAAAAATAACTCAATTTGAAACTATTAGTGGTTTCAAAAATTAATAAGGGCATTACAGAGAATGAAAGCACTTAAATTACAGGAACAAATAACAGATTTTCCATATCAATTGACCAACAAAAGATTAAAAATGGATGGTTTAGAATTATTAAATCATATTCCTGATCGCAACTATAAAGGCTTGTTTTTTTGATCCACAATATAGAGGTATATTAGACAAGCAAAAATATGGCAATGAAGGTAGAGGAAAAGAGAAGAGGCGTATAGCATTACCTCAGATGTCAGAAAATACGATAGAAGAGTTGATACAAAAAATAAGTGATAGTTTGGTGCTTTCTAGGCATTTATTTTTGTGGATTGATAAGTTTCATTTGTGTGAAGGAGTGAGGCATTGGTTTGCTTCTACTGAACTTAAAATAGTAGATTTAATTACTTGGGAAAAGCATAAGATTGGTATGGGTTATAGAAGTCGTAGGAAAAGTGAATATTTAATGATCTTGCAAAAGACATTGTCATATTATAGAATTAAAAGATGGAGACAATTTTGATACAAAAAAGGCACTAAGTGAAAAAGTATCATTACAAAAGTTTGAGAATTACATTTCAACAAAAATTCAATATACAACTTCAGTACATGTATGTTGTTTTAATCAATCAGATAAAAAGAAGATCATTTCAGATTTTAAGAATAGAATAAATTATAATGAAGAGATGACAGGAGAAGAATTTTGTACTTTACTACAGATTAACTATAAGGATATAATTAATCTGTAGTAAAGCTGATGCAATAGATAATTTAGAGAATTTTAAAGATTAAATTCTTGGGTATGATCGCCGATAGATTGTACATCATCAAGTTGTTGAACTTGCCCTTGAGCTGGCTCAAACTGATTACCGGCAACCTGAAGTTCATCATCAGATTCATATTGCTCCAGTTTCCATGGGTTCTGTTGCATTTTTGCCTTTTGGGCTTGTAGTTCCATTAACTTTTTTTGGTGTTCTTTGAATATTTCTTCTGCTTGTTGCTTCTCTTCTGGGGTAATTGTTAATGAGTCATATTGATTTTGACAGAAGGTTTGTATAGCACTTCCTTTACTTAAAATGTCTAGGATAAGTTTATATTCACCAAAAGAAGGCATTGGTGGATTATAATCAGCTAAGTAATCTTTAATAGAGGCTTTAAATAATTGATTTATTTCAGCGAGTGCTTTTTGTTGCTCGAGAGTAATTTTGCTACGTGCTTGATCTATTTCCTTTGGATTAATTGTTGTTATGAGTTCAAATAAAGCGTTGTTTAAACTTTTCTCTTGACAAATTTTAATTAATAGAGGGGCAACTGCATCAGCCCATGCTTTAATATTAGTGTCAACTAAATATTTGTTTTGTATTAACTGTTCTGCTAAATCAGCATCTTGTATAAATTGTTCTTTAATAAAAGGTAGAGTATGAGCAATTTGGCTAAGAGTACCTTGCGTGCAAGCCGAGCTATTATCACCATAAGTAGTAGCAGCTATATAAAG
>Ga0214919_10000534_pt1 | contig 64435 bp, 57 predicted proteins | sample LL1503_MetaG_FD_177994 | JGI IMG/M metagenome (GOLD analysis project Ga0214919, IMG submission 177994) | Freshwater microbial communities from Lake Lanier, Atlanta, Georgia, United States - LL-1503 | ecosystem: Environmental > Aquatic > Freshwater > Lake | place: USA: Georgia | collected... | reverse complement strand
ATTAGAAATCGAATACAATGAGTATATTGGAAACAATAAAACCTTAAAATCATTTGATTGGAACCTCGGTGAAGTAGATGTTGCACCCAATTCAAGCAGAACCTATGTGGCGCTTGGAGAAACGTTTTATGACCTGGTGAAATCAAAGGTGGTGACTGATCCACAAATTACACGAAGGACCTTCAACGGAATTCGCATTACCTTAGTTGGTGGAGCGGAAGAGCTGTATAACTATATGGTTGTAAATAAACCAAGCAGTACCCTAGCGCAAACAAAACCTTCCTATACAAATCTATCTGTATCGAACGGAAAAAGAGTGATTGGTATTTTCTCTTCAAGACAAACAATAACTAGCTTTAAACCCTTCTTTGTTGGAGCGGGGCAAGCTTATTTGCGTGCAATTGACAAAAAAAGCACTAAAGAGCTGTGCACTGGACCAATAACTGGTTTACTTTTATTTTGTTCTGATCACCCCGGGGACAATGTGTTAAATCAAGAAGAGCCATACGCTTGTCCATAAAGCTTTGCAGCTTGAATTCGAATTATAGGTATATTTATCATCATGACACAACGTACCACTTATTTTGTCGACGTAGTGCTTCCCGTGCCAATAGCACAGGCATTTACTTATCGAGTTCCTATTGAATTAAATGACCAAATCTGTTTTGGAATTCGAGTTATTGTACCCTTTGGTAAAAATAAAAGATTAACAGGTATCATTACTAAAATTCATGAAATTGCGCCTACAAATTATCAAGCAAAATACGTGGAAATCCTGCTCGATGAAACACCTATCATCACCGAAAAGCAATTTACATTATGGACTTGGATTTCACAATACTATCTTTCTCCAATAGGAGATGTCATGAATGCCGCACTTCCAGCAAATTTCAAACTGGCAAGTGAAACCAAAGTAGTTATTCATCCAGACTATGACCCAAACATTGATGGCTTATCGGAAAAAGAATTATTGTTAGTTAATATAGTTGAGGATAGAGAATCTATAGATTTAAAAGAATTAGCTGACATCGTTCAGATAAAATATATTCAACCCATCATTAAACGCCTCATTGAAAGAAGAATAATTGCTACGCAAGAAGAAATTAATCAACGCTACACACCCAAAACAATTTCATGTGTGCAATTGGAGGACCGTTTTTCAAATAATGTTGAATTGGATGCCTTGTTTAAAAATATGGAGAATAAGGCGGGTGGACAAAAGCAATTGAATGCGCTCTTAGAATTAATAAAATGCGCAATGGAACTTGGTGGGATATGCCAAGCAGTCCCAAAAAGCCACTTGCTTAAAAAAGACGTAAGTGCCTCTGCTTTGAGTACATTAGAAAAAAATGGCATATTGATTAGTAGTAAAATTCAAATAGATCGACTTGTTTCCAATGAAAAAGATCAATTCGGATTTAAAGCATTATCCAAAACACAATCTATTGCTTTAAAGGAAATTGAAGATGCTTTCGAGCAAAAAGATGTTACACTTTTACATGGTATAACGGGGTCAGGAAAAACGGAAATCTACGTTCAGCTTATCCAATCCTACCTCGACATGGGTAAACAGGTGCTCTATTTATTACCTGAAATTGCTCTAACGACCCAATTAATTCAACGCTTATCCATCTATTTTGGTAAACAAATTGGTGTCTATCACTCAAAATTCAATCAAAATGAAAGAGTGGAAATATGGAATAAAGTATTGTCAAACGATAACGAAGAATATCGACTCATAATTGGAGCAAGATCTGCCGTCTTTTTGCCGTATCAAAATTTAGGATTAATTATCGTAGATGAAGAACATGAAACATCCTATAAACAGCATGATCCATCACCTCGCTATAATGCAAGAGATACCTCATTAATTCTTGCACATAGTCACAAAGCGAAAACATTACTAGGATCTGCTACACCCAGTTTTGAATCGTATTTCAACGCCAAAAAAGGAAAATATGCCCTAGTTGAACTGATGGAACGTTACAAAGGAGTTGAACTTCCAGAGGTATTTTGTGCCGATTTGAAAAGCGAACGGAAATTAAAAACAATGCACTCGAATTTTTCCTCTATGCTACTAGAAGAAATAGAAATTACACTTAAAAAAAATGAACAAGTTATCCTTTTTCAAAATCGGAGAGGCTACACCCCTCGTTGGTCCTGCGAAGTTTGTACTTGGTCACCCAAATGTACCAATTGCGATGTTACCTTAACCTATCACAAATTTGGCAACAACTTAAAATGCCATTATTGCAGTTATGTTACGGCGCCAATGGGATCTTGTCATGCCTGTGGGAGCAATCGCTTGAAAATGGTGGGATTTGGAACTGAGAAAATTGAAGATGACTTAGCCATTCACTTTCCAACTGCACGGATAAAAAGGATGGATTTAGATACTACGCGATCCAAAAACGCGTATTCTGAAATAATTAGCGATTTTGAAAATAGAAAAATTGATGTGCTGATCGGCACGCAAATGCTATCAAAAGGATTAGATTTTGACAATGTAACCTTAGTAGGGATAATGGATGCCGATATGCTGTTGAATCGTCCAGATTTCAGAGCTTTTGAAAGATCTTTTCAATTAATGACACAAGTAGCAGGAAGAGCGGGAAGGAAAGAAAAAAAAGGAAAAGTTATTATTCAAACGGGGCAAATAGACCATTGGGTAATAAAAAAGGTGATCAAGCATGATTTTATCGAATTCTATAACAATGAAATTATTGAACGAGAAAATTTTTATTACCCTCCCTTTTATAAAATGATTGTACTGACCGTAAAACATAAAGAAGAACACGTATTAATTGAGGCAGCAAATGATCTTGCCAATTCATTGAAAAATGTATTCAAAGAAAGAGTTTTAGGCCCCGAATTTCCGATAATAAAGAAAATTCAAAATTTATTTTTAAAAGAAATAAAAATAAAATATGAAAAGAGTTTATCCGATATAAAAGTAAAAGAGCGCATAAATGCGCTCTTAAATGAATTTTATGCTAAACCACAAAACAAAAGCGTTCGTGTGGTTATCGATGTAGATCCGAATTAACCTAAATACTCCTGAAGAACCCTGTTCTTTGAAGTATGCTTCAATCGACGGATCGCTTTTTCTTTAATTTGACGTACCCGTTCTCTAGTTAATTCAAATCGATCACCAATTTCTTCCAGCGATAAAGGTGCTTTACCTTCAAGGCCAAAGAACATGGAGATAACTTCGCTTTCACGAGCAGTCAATGTCGTTAATGAACGTCTTATATCGCTTCTTAATGACTCTAAGACTAAATTACTTTCTGGACTCGGTAAAGAATCTCCCATCAACACATCATACATTGTTGAAGATGACTCATCACTTTCAACCAATGGAGCATCCATAGAAATATGTCTACCGTTTTGAGCTAATGATTGTTTTATTTCTTCTGTACTGCAACTTAAGAATTCTGCCAATTCTTCCGCTGATGGGGGACGTTCAAATTTTTGTTCTAATTCAGAAAATGCACGATTTATTTTATTGATGTTACCGATTTTATTCAAAGGCAAACGTACAATCCTTGCTTGTTCTGCTAGCGCTTGTAAAATGGATTGTCTAATCCACCAAACAGCATAAGAAATAAATTTAAATCCACGTGTTTCGTCAAATCGTTCTGCTGCTTTTATTAAACCTAAATTTCCTTCATTGATTAAATCAGGTAAGGCTAACCCTTGATTTTGATATTGTTTTGATACGGAGACCACAAACCTTAAATTAGCTTTCGTTAATCTCTCTAATGCTAATCGATCTCCGGCTCTAATTTTTCGAGCTAATTCAACTTCTTCATCCGCTGTAATTAAATCGACACGGCCGATTTCTTGTAAATACTTGTCTAGAGAAGCTGTTTCTCTATTCGTAACCTGTTTCGCGATTTTTAGTTGCCTCATAATTTGATATATTATTTTAAAGTGAATACCTTAACGAAAGAAATTCAATAAGGTTGGGATTATAATGAAAAAACCCATAAAAGATTACACTAAAATGAAGATAAGTGCCGATAATAAGATAATAAGGCGCTATCTGATGAATATCAATTAATATCCTAGCTTTAAACGAACACGAGACAATACTTCGGTGGCGGTCACACGTGCCCTTTCTGCTCCTCTAGACAAAATAAGATTTAGTTCATCTTCGTGGGTCATATAATACGAATACTTTTCACGCTCTGATTGAAAACGTATCAATATCGTTTCAAATAATGCTTGTTTTGCATGTCCATAACCATAACCACCAGCCAAATAATTTGAACGCATTGTTTCTATTTCCTCCGTGGAAGCTAACAAAGTATATAGCGCAAAAATAGTACAGGTACTCGGGTCTTTTGGTGATTCAAGCGCAGTACTGTCTGAAGAAATGGACATAATTTGTTTGCGCAAATCTTTTTCAGAAGCGAAAATATCAATATAATTATTTCGAGACTTACTCATTTTTTGTCCATCCGTTCCAGGAATAAGCATCGTATCCTCACTCACTCTTTCAGAAGGAATAATAAAAGTATCTCCCATCTTTAAATTAAATCGCATAGCAACATCTCTGGTCATTTCTAAATGTTGAAGCTGGTCTTTTCCTACAGGGACAATATTTGCATCATACAATAAAATATCTGCTGCCATCAACATAGGATACGTAAACAAGCCACCATTTACATCGTCTAAACGATCTGATTTGTCTTTAAAACTGTGTGCTAATGTTAGCCGTTGATATGGATAGAAAGCCAATAAATACCACATTAATTCAGCCACTTCAGGAACATCACTTTGCCGATAAAAAGTAGCTTTAGCAGGATCTAAGCCACAAGCTAACCAAGTGGCTGCTGTAGACATGGTATTTGTTTTTAACTCTTCCGCATTTTTTATTTGAGTAAGGGAATGGAGGTTAGCGATGAAGAAAAAGGCATCGTTATCTGCTTCATTAGATAAGGCAATTGCAGGCAAAATAGCGCCGAGGATATTCCCTAAATGGGGAGTTCCTGTACTTTGTATTCCAGTTAATATTCTCGACATCTTTAGCTATTTTCAACAAAAATAATTAAAAGCAATTAAAGGAAGCAGGTTAATTTATCTTGTTATTTGACTAAATTTGAAAATGAAATATATAAAAGGATCTTTATCTATCTTATGGAAAGTATATATCGCTATTATTTTCAGCATTTTCGCGATTCTTTTCTATCCTTTTTTGTACACATTGCTGCTAAATAAGAAATGGAAAAAAACTAGTTTTAAGTTTTTTATTTTATGGAGTTGGTGCATAAGAATATGTTGTTTCTATCCTGTAAAAAAGATTCTTCATTCCCCTATTCCATCTGGGCCCTATGTTATCGTATCTAACCATGTTTCCTATTTAGATATATTTCTAATGTATTCGATACTTCCCAAATCACCATTTGTGTTTTTGGGAAAAAGTGAAATTCTTTCGTATCCCATTTTAAGGACCTACTTTAAAAATCTAAATATACCCGTATACAGAAACGATAAAAAGAAAGCAGGAAGAGCTTACTCGGAGGCATTGAAGTCAATTAATAATGGCTGGTCCTTGGTAATTTTCCCAGAAGGAACAATTCCGGATGATGATGCACCCAAGATGTTACCGTTTAAACAAGGTGCTTTTAAATTAGCAAAAGCCTTAAATGTTTCCATTTTACCCGTGACTTTTGAAAACAATCATAAATTATTTTCAGATCCAACCAATACATGGGGCCCAGCACGACCAGGCATTTCTATCGTACATATTCATGAAGTTATCACCTTGGAGGCTATTGAAAAAATGGATTTGAGTGAACTAAGTGATCACTGTTTTAAAATTATTTCAAAACCCATCATGGAAAAATATCCAGAACTTTATTAATTTTAAACTATGAATATCAACGACGAATTAATTGACCATCTTTCCTTTCTTGCGAAATTAAAATTTGAAGGACCTGAAAAAGAAGCTATTAAAGCTGACATGACGAAAATAACAGGGTTTATGCAAAAATTAAGTGAAGTAGATACAGACAATGTGGAACCATTAATTTTTATGACGGAAGAATTTGGCAGTTTGCGTGATGACGTAGCAAAAAACACCATTACACAAGCTCAAGCATTAAAAAATGCGCCAAAAAAAGACAGTGATTATTTCAGAATTCCAAAAGTATTAGACAAGTAACTCATCGAACATAATCTTGTTTTTGAACAAGCATGTACTGATCATTGTCCAATTTTATATAGCCATATTCATAGCAAAAATAATAATTATAGCCTTTTTGGGTTTTGTACAAATTAGTGAAATAGTGAAAATTAAACCCTTCTTCCGCTAAACTGATCCCATCCAACGTTTTTTTTCCATTTGGATTTAACTTGTATAAAATTCTACGATTTTTGCGCAGAATTCTATTTACACGTCTGACAATTGAGTTGGCATCTTCATTTAAACGATTATTATACGAGTTTCGGCAATAATCGCCGCAAAACTTTTGATCTTTTCGACCAGAAAGTTTCGTAGTACATTCTAAACAATTTCGAACTTCCATATATGTCTTATTAAGTTTAATTGAATCAATTAAAGCGTCAACAAAACGAAAAATATCACTTGAAATTCTAAAATCAATTAAAAATTTTGAACGCTTTGATGAAAAATAGAAGTGATTTCTTAGTTAAAAGTAACTTTCATCCCATCTTCAACTAGTATGGTAGTAGGAAATACCTGCGATGCCTCTAACAAATGATCATCACAAGTAGGATATCGTGATGAAAAATGACCCAGGTATAATTTTTCAACCCCAAGTTTCAATGCCACATTTGCTGCTTGTTCGGCGGTAGAATGATATGTTTTTTTTGCCCTAGCTTTTTCTTTATTCGTAAAAGTTGCCTCATGATACAAGATGGTAGTGCCTTCCAAGAAGGAATAAATTTCATCGAAAGGTGCTGTATCAGAACAATAGGCATATTTAATCGATGGAGGCACAGGAGTGGTAAAATCTTTATACTTTAATAATGAACCATCTAATAATTCAACATTATTTCCTTGTTTCAACAACCGAAAATACTCCTTTTTTATTCCCGCTTCCTTTAAAGCTAGTACGTTCAGTTTTAATTCCCAATTTGTTTCCTCAATCAAAAAACCAAAAGTTTGAATTCGGTGCTTCAGTGGAAAAGCGGATACTCTCAATAACTTATCCTCAAAAATTATTTCTTTTTGATCTGAAATCAATGGGACAAATTTCAAATTGAAACACAACGGAGAATTCCCTGCAGCGAATTGTAAATTCAAAATTTCCTCTAAAGGTTCCGGGCCATAGATAGTAAGTCCAGTGTTTCTACCTAGTAAATTCATGGTGCTAAGCAAACCAATTAAGCCGAAATAATGATCGCCATGTAAATGTGAAATGAAAATATGCGCAATTTTTTGAAAATGAACCCCGTATTTTCTGATTTGAGATTGAGTTCCCTCTCCGCAATCAATTAATAAATGACGATTATTACATACAATGTATTGCGCACTAAGTGCCCTTTTTGAAGTTGGCAATGTAGCACCACTTCCTAAAAATACAACTTGAAACGGATTACTCAAGATGGGATAATGCTTCTTCTTTAGTTGAACAAATACTCAATACTTTGTCTAATTGGGCAATTTCAATCATTTTTAAAACCGAAGCTTGCAATCCGAATAAAACAAATGCACCATTTGTATCTTTACAAAGTCTATTTGCAATTAAAATAGCACTTAAACCAGATGAATCACAATACTTGGTTTTTTCAAGATTAAAAACAATTTTATTATTGCCAGATTTATTTACAATCGTAAAGACTGTTTTAAGCTCCGGAGCGTTAGTAGTATCAAGTTTCTCAACATTTGAAACGATCACAACAGATTTACCATGGTATTCACTTGGAAAATTCATATTATTTGTTTCTCCAAATGTAAAAAAAATCAGCGTTCAATTTTCGATGCAAGCAAATAAATTATCGCCATTCGGATAGCGACACCATTTTCAACTTGGTTCAAAATTATACTTTGATCGGAATCGGCCACCTCACTAGTGATCTCAACACCTCTATTTATTGGGCCTGGGTGCATTATTAAGATGCGGTTATCTAAGGAATCAAGTAATTGCTTATTCAATCCAAATAACATCGAATATTCGCGTAAAGAAGGAAAATATTTAATTTCTTGTCTTTCTAATTGAATACGAAGCATATTGGCAACATCACACCAGTTCAATGCTTCTTTAAGATTATGAGAAATACGAATCCCAAGATCACCAATATACTTAGGAATTAAAGTAGTTGGACCACAAACCATTACCTCAGCACCTAATTTTTGTAAACAATAGATATTAGATAAGGCAACACGAGAGTGAAGAATATCTCCAACTATTACCACTTTTTTACCAGCTACATCTCCCAAAGACTCTCGAATAGAATAAGCATCTAATAAAGCTTGGGTAGGATGTTCATGAGTACCATCTCCGGCATTGATTACTTTTGCTGAAATTCGTTGAGAAAGAAATTGAGCTGCGCCTGGATTTGGATGCCTCATTACAACCATATCAACTTTCATCGATAATATATTATTGACCGTATCAATTAATGTTTCCCCTTTCTTGACAGAGCTACTAGAGGCACTAAAATTTATAATATCAGCCGATAAACGTTTCTCAGCAAGTTCAAAAGATAACCTCGTTCTTGTAGAATTTTCGAAGAATAAATTAGCAATGGTAATATCACGAAGTGAAGGAACTTTTTTGATCGGTCGATTTATCACCTCTTTAAAACTATCCGCCATTTTAAAGATTAACTGAATATCCTCATGAGTTAAATCACGAATACCCGTTAAATGATCGACACTTAAATTATTCATTTCCTTCTTTTGTATATAATAATACCTGATCAATCCCTTCTATTTCTTTCCAGTCAACAGAGACACGTTCCATTTTCAAGGTATCGACCGTCTTTCCATAATAATCTGCTTGTATTGGTAAATCTCTACTAAAACGACGATCAATAAGCACCAAAAGTTCAACTTTTGAAGGTCGACCAAAAGTTAATAATGCATCCAATCCAGCACGAATTGTTCTTCCGGTATACAAAACATCATCAACCAACACTACTTTTTTATTCTCAATACTAAAATCAAGGTTGGTAACACTGGGAATGCGTTGTTTTTCTGTTCGTCTAAAATCATCGCGAAAAAAAGTGATATCTAAATTGCCACATTGAATAGCATGTCCTAAGATTGATTCTAATTCGGATTTTAATCGAGCAACAACTTGGATTCCTCGGGGTTGTAAACCAATAATTACAGAGTTTGAAAAGTCGTCATGTGATTCTATTAATTCATGACAAAGGCGTTTGATGGTTAATTCGATTTGTTGTGCATTTAAAATGACCTGCTTCTCCATCAAGACAAAGATATGTTTAAATTTAAGAACGACAAAATAAGTAATACCAAACACAAATATAATTTAGTTCAGTAACGATGGGTGTAATGCCGATATAGTTTGAAAATAGTTCAATTATAATTGGGCCATATTGAAAACATCATCCGTATTATCCGATGCTTACTGCAACTTTAAAGAAGATAAAACTGAACAAAGGACTGATATTTCTTCCAAGGTGTTAAAGGAATGAAGACAAATTCGTAATCCTTGTTGCTTTATAGGAACTGTAGGATAAAGAATTGGCTTGATAGAAATGTTAGCAGCAAGTAATTGTGAAACTAAAAGCTGAATCGCATCTAAACTATCAATTTGTATCATTTTAATCGGGGAACGCACATCGGAAGTAAGCAATCCAGCAGGAATTTTAGCGTTAAACCAATCGATTTTTTCTTGCAATAGTTTTTGCCTATTTGACAAATCATCAATTCCAATCATACTAACAATCGTGTCAAAATCTTTTGGCGGAAGTGCTGTTGTATAAATGAAAGGTCGAGAGAAATTGATTAGGTACTCCGTTAATTGTTTAGATCCCAGTACCGCAGCGCCATGAAATCCGAAGGCCTTACCAAAAGTAATAATACGGGCAAAAATGGCATCAGACAATCCTAATTCAGCGAGCAACCCAGTACCATTTTTGCCAAAAACACCAACCGAATGTGCCTCATCTACGATTAACTTATACGACAAACTATGACTAAGACTTACTAGATTTTTCAATGGACTTATATCTCCAGTCATAGAATACAAGCTTTCAACCGCAACATAAATGCTAGCATTTTGATCAAGCTTTCCTTTTAGTCGATTTATTTTTTTCTCGAGGTCCTCTAAATCATTATGTTTAAAAGAAAAAGCATTCGCGAAGGATAAGCGGAATCCATCTTTCATACTAACGTGAATACATTCGTCGTAAAGTATGATGTCGCCACGAAGAGGGACGCAGCTAAAAAATCCAATGTTGGCATTATAGCCAGAACTAAAGACTAACGCAGATTCAGCATTAAAATGAGACGCAAGAAATCGCTCACAAATCTCGGCATTAGCTGAATTTCCAGACAACAATCGTGAACCAGTACTTCCTTGATATGATGAAGAAGAAGCTAAGATCGCATCTTTTGATAATCCGAGGTAATCATTAGATAAAAAATCAATACCTCCTCCCTGTAAAGTAAGCTGACGAAAATTACCGTCCATCTTTCGCTTTGCAAGAAGCATCAAATGCTTTTTATCCATTTATTGGATTGACTTAGACATTAATTTTTGGAGATGCTACCTGTGATGATTCTTTTGCACTTAAACCTAAAATTTCAAACATTTTAGCATCCTCGTCAAATTCAGGATTCGGTGTTGTTAGAAGTTTTTCACCCGCAAATATGGAACCTGCACCCGCAAGAAAACACAGAGCTTGCGCTTCCATAGACATTTTATTTCTTCCTGCTGATAATCGAATAACCGATTCAGGGAAAGCAATTCTAGAGGTGGCCACCATTCGAATCATTTCCCATTGTTCAATCGGTTTTTGATCTTCCAATGGCGTTCCTTCCACAGCAACCAACGCATTAATTGGAATAGATTCTGGGGGAGTTTCCATAGCCATGTAGGACAATAACAAACCAATTCTATCTTCCACTGCTTCTCCCATCCCAATAATTCCACCAGAACAAACCGTTAAGCCAACTTTTCTAGCGTTATCAATCGTTTTTAAACGATCATCGTATTGACGAGTAGAAATAATATCCTTATAAAATTCACGGGAAGAGTCCAAATTATGATTATAGGCATAAAGTCCTGCATTTTTCAAGCGCAACGCCTGATTTTCAGAAAGCATTCCCAATGTACAACAAACCTCCATTCCCATTTCACTTACCGACTCAACCATTTCGATGACCTTATCAAAATCACGGTTATCTCGTACTTCACGCCAAGCGGCCCCCATACACAAACGTGATGAGCCATTACTTTGAGCTTGCCTAGCTTGTTCTACGACCGTTTCAACCGACATCAATTTGTGGGCATCTAAACCAGTATGATATCGAGCAGCTTGAGGGCAATAGCCACAATCTTCTGGACAACCGCCTGTTTTTATACTTATTAAAGTCGATAGCTGAACTTCTTGTGGATTATGAAATTCACGATGAATTTGCGCAGCTTCAAATACCAATTCAAGCAATGGTTTTTTATATAAAGCAAGTAATTCTTTTTGATTCGAGTATTTTGTATTTACTTTCATTTATAAATTTTAATCTTTTAACAATAAACAAGCAGCGTAAGCCTTAATCGCACGCCCTTCTCCAAAAGAATCAACCTTTTCATGCGTAGAAGCTTTGATAGAAACGGCATCAATATCGACCTTCAAAATTCGAGCAATAATTACTCGCATTTCAGGAATATGTGGATTTAACCTAGGTGTTTCAAGGATCACCGTGGAATCAATATTAATTACTTTATAATGACTATTTGTGATTAATTCCACCACCTTCTCCAGTAATATTTTTGAATCAATTCCTTTATATTTAGGATCCTTGTCGGAAAAATGATACCCTATATCCCTCAAGTTAGCTGCGCCTAATAAAGCATCACAAATTGCATGAAGAAGAACATCGGCATCGGAATGACCAAGAGCGCCAGTTTCTGAAGGAATTTTGATCCCACCAAGGATTAAAGGAAGGCCCATTTTTAGTTGATGTACATCAACACCGTAACCAATGCGCAAATTCATTTTAACAAATTAATTGGCATCTTTAACTGCAGGTTTATCACCTAAATACAAGCGAAGTGTAAAACGTAAGGTGTTCGCTAAAGGACTCTGACGCCCGTTCAATGAAGCCAAATAAGAGAAATCAATACCGAACATGTTGTATTTCAAACTTGCACCAATATTTAAAAATTGTCTATTTCCTTTGTTTTTACTTTCGTAAAAAACACCCCCACGAACGGCAAAAGTATTATTGTACCACCATTCAACTCCTCCAGCTAAATTAATTTCAGCCATTTCCTCTTTAAATTTTGTTCCTTTAACAACTTCATAAGTGCCGTCTGGGTTCTTAATGTAATCTCCATTTGCATCTGTTGCTATCACACCTGGGGCATCATAAAATGATTGCATAATTCCATTAATAATACCAACATCACTTGTTTTCCCTGACATTAAATCTCCTAAATTAGGCCCAACAGTTGAATTATAACTGGCTGGAGTAGGGACTAATAATTTCTGAAGATCTATCGAAAAAACAACTTGATTGTAAGCATCAAATTTCGCTAAAAACGAATTTCCTATTTTTAAGTTCATAGGAATGAAGTCCCGCTGAGACAATTCAGAATAGGCAACTTTATTTCCAATATTATTAATTGTTGTAGCAAAGGTGTATACCCCTTTCGTTTTGCCAAATTTTACCTTATCATTATAATATGTAAAAGATAAATCAGCTGCACCCACAACACCTGGCTTTGTATTCACGCCACCGACCGTAAGACCACCGGTTAAGTTGGAATAAGCAAACTTTCCATTTATTCCAATACTCAGCTTATCAGCCAATTTAAAGGCATATGCGCCAGTCAATTCAAACTCGCTTGGTTTGTCATCGCGTATCACATTCCCAGATGCGTCCGTAAAAGTAATTTCACCAAGACTAAAATATCGTAAAGCACCGCCTATAGCGTGTTGCTTGTTTATTTTATAATAGCCCGATAAATAGGACAAATGGATATCATTGGTTAGTTGTCTCAACCATGGCGTATAAGAAAGGCTAATTTCAGATTTTTTTTCAGAAAAACTCAAAATAGAGGTATTCCAATAAACCGAACTTGAACTTGGACTTAAAGCTGTACCTGCATCACCCATTCCACCGGCTCTTGAATCAGGTGTAATCGCCATAAACGGGAGTGCTGTAGTGATTGTATTTAACTGTAAGTCATTTTGAGTGGCACCCCCATTTGGTTGAGAAAAACCACTAAAAGATGCTAATAAAACCGTGATTAATATTTGATATTTCATTTATTTAGTTGGAAAAATTGAGTAAATATACGTTCAAAGATACATTTTATTGTTCAATTACTAAAAGATAACTAATTTTTCTGTTTTTTGAGCGGTTTCTCCAGTATCAGTTTTTATGGAAAGTCTATAAATATATACACCTCTTGCCAATTTATCGCCAAAATCATCCTTCCCATCCCAATTAAGTCCTTCGGTTCTAAATCCAACGGTTTGAACTTTCTCTAAAATCGTTTTTACCAATCTACCACTAACGCTATACACTTGTATTTGAACATCCATATTATCACACGATTGATTGTGCTCAAACATAAATTTTGTATTGCTAGTAAAAGGATTCGGGTAATTGTAAAGGTGATTAATAGCTGCATTTTCACTTGGCCTCACAAGGAAATTAATTTTTGTTAAGGAAGAATTATTATTAACGTCCCACACTTTAAGTGAAACAGAATGCGCGCCTTCCGTTAATTCAGGTAATTCGTAGCGGATAGTACCCGACTGATAGGTATCTAAATCTGACGAGTAATAATCATTTAAATTAATCGATTCTGCCGTATTCTCATCAATAATCGCTGTTAAGTCATGCCCAATTCCATTACCAACTGTATTAATTCCGTTCTCATCGAAAATTTTCGCAAAAAGAACAGGCGTGGCATCTGTAATTCCACCATCGATAAATTTATCATCATTAAGGAATAGGTCAACCGAAGGCCCAACGGCATCTAATACACCAATTGGATCAATTCCGCCAATACTAAAGGTAGTATCAACCCCTGCAGCATCAGTAGAATTATTAAAAGCATAATAACTGATTTTTCCTAAACCATAGCTTAGAGCAATATCTTTGGGTACAATAAATGTGAACGAAAAGGTCCCGTTATTTACAGTAGATTTTCCTTTATATACAACATTTCGTTGCAATTCATAATTAATTATAGGAGAAGTATCATCTTGACCAAGGGTATTAAAGTTCTTAGTTTTATCAAAGATGGATGGAAGTACATAACCATTAAAATTACTTTGCACATTTCCATAAAAATCTTCGATATGACCTTTGATGGTTACTTTTCCTAAGGCTTTAATAGTATCTATGACAGAGTAAGCTTGACCATTTAAACTATCCGTTACCACTTTTAAGCGAGGTAAAGCAATTTTAAGCGCCGGATCCCCAATCAATGTAAAACTACGTTTATTGTCATTACTACCAGATTGATTTTTAGTCAGTCGAACAATTTCACCGAAAGTTTTAGGTTGCATATTCGCATCTCGCTCAAAAACATTATTGTAGAACGCTGTTCCGGTTGCTGTATTAACTCCAAAAAAAACAGAACGAGTAGTTGTCATTAAGGCAATAGCCCCTCCAGTTGGATTTAAGGCGAGCCATTCTCCGGCTGAAATTCTATTTGGGTCATCAAATTTTGTAAATTCACAGGTAGCAGAAACAAATAAATGAAGCGCGTTAATATTTTTCCATGATTGAATTTGAGGAATGGTAACAACCCGTTCTTCGGCCAAACCAACTTCACCGCCGTGCCCAACATAATTCACAACTAGCGCTCCCCTTTCTACGCGGTCAGTAATTGCCGAATAAACCTCTGGGTATCTTTGTCCTCCAGCAGATGTTTGTTGTGGGTATGCATCAAGGTATAATTTATCACAATTCATTTCTCGGTGATTGGACTTTACAATGTCATATTGTGGCTCTGTATCATTATTAATAAAATAACCACCCTCCTCATCGTCAGAAATTTGAATGTATTTTAGTCTCCAATCCCCAAAATTACCATTGGTTAATGAATCTAAACAACAATTATTTGTACTTGAATTTAAAAATAAATTCGAGCCATTTTTCATATAGTGTTCAATTTTATCCACTTGTTGTTTTGCCTCCGTAACATTACTTACCACCAACCTACCAACTCCAACATCTAGTAAATCAGTTTGATTAATTGCTTCATTATCCCCTAACATTCCAAAAAAATCATCCGTTACCATGGCATATATGTGATTTTCACTATTATCAACTTGATACGTTAGCATATAATTGTTATTGTTTGGTACCCGATCTTTGGGGTCATAGGTTCCATCGCCAAAAAGCAAAAGATACTTAGGGGCTAAACTTCCAGAAACCAAATTAGCTCTGTCATAAAACATTTTAACAAACATGCGAATTCCGACTGCATCTTTTGCGCCGGAACTAAATTCATTATATACTTGATCATCGGTGACCACATGAACAATCAAACCTTCCTCCCTATGCAGATTTGCGAGTCTAGTAGCTTGTTCAAAAAACAATGGATTCGTAACTATTAGATAATCTGCTTGTGCTAGGCCATGAAGATTTTGGTAATTAATCGTTCCAATTTTATCTGGCTCATAAAACAAACTTCCATTTGAAGCAACAAACTCACTAAATTTCATGTTTTGTTTAAATGAGAATGTATTACCGGCTCCAATCATGTTACCTAGAATAAGTTGAGGAATTTGCTTGTTTGTTACATCCCAAATAAATCCTTGTGCGGGAAAATTAGAAATTTGATATTCCCCTAATAAAAGAGAATCTGAGTTCACTAAATTTCTAAAGCCAAATTGCGAACCATAGAACACTAAATCTCGTTTTGCATTCAACAGAATCCTATCCAAGTATGTCTCCGTATTTGGGCTATTTCTTGTTATACTAACTTTAAAAGCCAATAAAGAACTTGGATTAGAGAAAATCATTGATTTTGTTGATCTAGCAAAATCATAAGGAGCGGAAGGTAATAATTCATTCAATAATTGCGTGCCATTACAGAAATATTTTTGGGCTGTATTCGCTGTGCTCATTGAATTAGTGGCAATAGCTGTTTTAAATTTTACAGGAGAAGTAGTTACAATATTGGGAATGGAAAAGTTAAAAGTGCGTTCTAAATCAATATCAAACAATTCTCCATACCAACGTTGCCCTCCTCCTACTAGGGATATTAAATCATTTTCATAAACATCCCGGTAATCATAATCAGTTACGACCACATCTGGATTACTTGTAATTAAAGGTGCATTTTGTATTCTAAGAGGCAGTACATTTGGATTTATATTGATGAAATAATAGGAAAAATCCGAATAAACATTTCGTTTCTGATCAAATTCTACCGTTCCATTAGCGAACCACTGATGTGGGCCGCTTCCATAAAACAAAAGATAATCCTGGTCATTAAAAACACCATCTGATTCGCCATTAATATAAATAGCAACTTGCGCCAAATCATCTATTCGAGGAATTGAATTTAACTCAGGCATCATTCCCTCACCATTACCATAAATATGAAGTTGCGAAGGGTCTAAATTCGTAACATCAATACCAATGGAACTAAGAAAGCTTTTATCCAACTTATAAATCCCATCGCGTGAAACAGCAATTTTATACCAAAAACCTGAGCCATCTTGCAAAACAGAATTGGGGGCGAAATCTTTTAATTGCGACTGTGAAGCCTCCTTAGGTGTAATTTTAACATCAAATCGTTGAATTCTATGAATCACCTTATCTACTTTAATATAAGGTATGCTAAAGATAACCAAGAATGCCTCTTTTCCGGCCTTTGTAATTTTCGTGTCTAATTGAATGTCATCCGATACAAAAACAGAGAAGCGCTCTAAGAATGCAACTTCAGCAGCAGAAGCAGGAGATGTACTATAATTAATTAATTCAGCTGAGTACCTATCGTTTTTTAATGGGATAGTATGGTAAAAAACAGGGTTGACATTATCCAATGATTGACCTTGAATAGATGGTATATATATTGATTCTTCGTTGTATTTAATAAATAAAGGATCGGACCAAGGAATCTCAATCGTAAAAACTTGAGAGAATCCGGTTGAACAAAAGAAAAGAAAAACGAAACAATAAAAACAAAGGATCTTCATGCAAAAACAAAATTAAGAAGTATTAGTTTCAAAAAACGCATTGCTATTTTATTTATTTGATTTTATTTACGATATTTGTAACCTAGAATAATTAATATCGTATTGGAAAGCGTGATAATAAAAAATAGAACCTTTATAACATCTATATTTCATAAGCTAATAGTATTAGTGATAGGGATATTCGTCTCACACAATGTGTTATTTGCACAAGACCCAACATTTACACAATTTTATTCAAATCCATTATATCTTAATCCTGCCTTAGCTGGTTCAACTGGTTGTCCAAGGATTAATATGAATTACAGAAATGAATGGCCGCAATTAACTGGAAATTATGTTACTTATTCTGCATCATTTGACACCTATTCAAAGGATATCAATGGAGGGGTAGGTTTGATGGCTACCTATGATCAGCAAGCCGAGGGCACAATTTCTACTACCATGATTGGTGGTATTTATTCGTATAATCTTAAAATTAATAGAAAAACCTCTTTGATGTTTGGAGCGCGAGCTGCTTACTACCAAAAGTTTTTAGATTGGAACAAACTTACTTTCGGTGATATGATCGATCCAAGAAGAGGATTTATTTACCAAACAAATGATATACCAAGAGGTGGAAAACGTGGCTTTTTTGATGTTTCTGGTGGAGCAGTTATTTTCACCAAACAATTTTATGCTGGTGTAGCTGCCCATCACGCCAATCAACCGGATGAATCAATGATATTAGGTGTATCAAAATTACCAGTTCGTATAACTGCTCACATGGGGGGGACCATTCCAATAGGTAGAAGAGGTAGATATTCTGATGGAACAAGCATAAAGCCCGCAGTTATCTATCAATATCAAAACGGATTTCAAGAATTAAACATTGGAGCTTACCTAAATTACAGTTCTCTTAATATTGGAGTTTGGTACCGCAACAAGGATGCTTTTGTATTCATATTAGGTGCAAAAACTGAAAAATTTAATATTGGCTATAGTTATGACTTAACTGTATCTAAATTAGGAAATGGATTAACTGGTGGTTCCCACGAAATATCAATGCAAATCAATTTAAAATGCAAGAAAAAAGCAAAGAATTTTAGAAAGATTTCCTGCCCCTCATTTTAATAGTGTAACCAAATGAAAAAAATTAATTTTATTTTTGCTCAAAATAGATTACTTATGAAAATCTCAGACATTAAAAAAATTGGTGCTATAGCCCTTACAATATTCTTCTTAGGAAGTTGTGCCCAAGATGAATCTACCTCAACAGGTTGGAAATATAACAAAACCGAAAATGGTGGCTTTGAGAAAAAAGACTTCGAAGAACAGGAAACTGGTCCCGGCTTAGTAATGATAGAAGGTGGTGTATTTACGATGGGCCGATCCGAGGAAGACGTTATGGATGACTGGAATGCCCAAGCAAGTAAGAAAACCGTTTCTTCCTTTTATATGGATCGTACAGAAGTTTCTAATTTTCACTGGTTGGAATACGTATATTGGATGAAACGTGTTTATTATAAGTCTTACCCACACATTTACAAAAAATCGCTACCAGACACGCTAGTTTGGAGAAATCCACTTTCATATAGAGAGAAATTTATTGATTATTATTTTAGACATCCTGCGTATAGGGATTATCCTGTTGTTGGTGTTTCATGGATTCAAGCGAATGATTTTTGTAAATGGAGAACAGACCGTGTAAATGAAGCAATCTTAGTTCGTGAAGGAATATTGAATTGGCATTTTGCAGACGGTGAATTAAATGAAGTTGCTTCAGCTAATGACCCAAAATATGCTGGAAAATTCCGTTCAGCTCCTGAAAATATGTTTAATACAGATTCTTATTTAGCAGGACAGTATAATCAAACTACCAAAGATGGTTATACCGTTACAACTGATCCAAAGGGTGAATTTAAAGATAAAAATAAAAAAGATGTGCCAAGAGATCCATACATGTTAGACAATTATGATCCTGTTTATGCAGTTAAAGATGACCCAACAGATCCAAAATCTGCCGTATACCGTGGTAAAAGACAAGTAAGAATTGAAGATGGTATTCTACTTCCTAAATACAGATTGCCAATTGAAGCTGAATGGGAATTTGCTGCAAGTGGTTTATTAGGGAATTTGGATCCAAATTCAGAAAACATTGACGAAAGACGTATTTATCCTTGGGATGGACATTATGTTCGTAAAGATGAAGAGCAATTCCAAGGATCAATTCAAGCCAATTTTACAAGAGGAAGAGGTGACCAAATGGGTGTTTCTGGCGCTTTAAATGATGGGGCTGATGTTACGTGTCGTGTTGATGATTTTTGGCCGAACGATTACGGATTATACAACATGGCTGGAAATGTTTCTGAATGGGTAATGGATACCTACCGCCCACTATCAAGTGAAGTAACAGATGAGTTCATGCCATTTAGAGGAAATGTTTATCAAACAAAATTACTTGTGCCTGATGGACTTTACGATAAACAAGTGAAAGCATCTGAAAATATTTATGATGTATATGGAATGAAGGAATTCGTGAATGAATATGCACGAGTTAAATACCTATCAATGACTAATAATCCGCTTGATTTATCGACTAAATTCCAAAATAATTATGCTGCACAACAGGCTGCAAACACAAAGAAAGCGATTGATTTTACAACGGGAAGTTTTGCCTATATTACTGGTGATACTGTTACACTTACTGGAGACAAAGCTCTTCTAGGTAAAAGTCAACTACCAATAAACTGGGTGATTCAAAACGGAACATTTGTAGGTGGTACAACTAAATCCGACACTGTTGTGAAAGTTATATTCAATACGGTTGGGACCTACACAATTAAACTTAGTCAAGGTCCAATAAGTGAAGAGAAGACTAATTTTATTACGATTGTTAAAACGGCTCAAGAGCTTAAAGGATTCGTAAACACCGTTAGTAGTCAAACCAAAATCAACTCGAATCAAGACAAGCGTAAATATCAATTCAATAGTCCAAGCAATTCGTATTTAGCAAATAGCAGTCAGTACACATTGAACGACAGTATTCAATTTGCAGTATTGGATGATATTAATGCCTTGTTGGATACAGCAATCTTCTTGTACAACAAAGGAAATACAATAAAAGCCTCTGCTTATATTGAACAAGCTTTATTTGGAAATGCAAATAATTCTGTATCGCCAATTGATTTTAGAAAGAATTATGATGAAGATACTGATCCTTTAGGAATAGGTGTACATTATTTTAAGCTTGATGATGACGGGAAACCAGAAACTGATCCTACTACATTTAATATATTCAAGGATGATTATTTAGAATTCAGATTTAAGAATTATAAAACTGATCCAACTATTTCTACTTGGTTATTAACCTTAAGAAATGGCTTAAGTGAGTTTATTGTAGAGAGCCGTGGAAAGCAACGTTGGAGAAATGTAACGGAAGAAGAAAACATTGGACGTTTAAATTACCGTAAAGATGACTACATTGATTATTTAGATGGTGATTTAGAGTCTTCTATCTTTTATAATGATAAGCAGCGTAAAGAAGACATTAACAGTGGTAAAAGAGATGCTTCACAGGTTGTATATCAAAATGAGCACGAGAACTTCGATTTAGAAGGGAAGTCAATAAATAAAGGTATTAATGGCTGGCCTACTACCTTAATTTCCGATAAATCAAAAGTTTATAAAGGAGGTTCATGGGCTGATAGAGCCTACTGGTTATCATCCGGAAATAGAAGATTCTTAGATGAAGACAAATCTTCTGCTATGATCGGCTTCCGATGTGCCATGGATAGAGTCGGAAGTTCCAGACAAAGTATAAATGAGAAAAAACGAAAATAATTTATAAAATATTAAAGCCTCTTTCACTAGGGGCTTTTTTATGATACTATGAATCTATTTAATCTCTTTTACGAATCTTCAGGTGCTTGTATTGACACACGATCAATAAAAAAAGATTGTTTATTTATCGCCCTTAAAGGGAATAATTTCGATGGAAATGATTATGTCGAGATTGCGCTAAAGGAAGGCGCAAAGTATTGTATATCAGATCGACTATCTAGTTGCAACAACAAAACTATATTTTACACAGAAGACTCCCTCCTATTTTTGCAAAATCTTGCTCTGCAACATCGTAGAAAGTTTAACATCCCAGTACTTGGCATAACAGGAAGCAATGGTAAAACAAGTACCAAAGAACTAATAAATACTGTCCTAAAACAAAAATATGAAGTGCTTTGTACTGCTGGGAATTTCAATAACCACATTGGAGTTCCATTAACATTACTAAACCTTAACGCCAACCATGAAATTGCTATCATTGAAATGGGTGCGAATAAACCAGGTGACATTGCTGAACTTTGTGCTATTGCTGAACCAAGTCATGGAGTCATCACCAACATTGGGAAAGCTCACTTAGAAGGATTCAAAGATATAAATGGAATAATAAAAACCAAGAAAGAACTTTATGCGTCAGTAAGTTGTACTAATAAAGGCATACTATTTTACAATGCCGACGATGAAATACTCACTGAAAACCTACCAAATAATACCCAAAACATATCCTATGGCACTAGCGAATCCAGTGATATTATTGGAGAACTTATCGCATTAAATCCCTTAGTTAATTTACGTTATTCACATGATGATTTCCAATCAAATAGCGTACAGACCCAACTAATCGGAAAATACAACTTCTATAATTTCATATGTGCTATAAGCATAGGCGTTTTTTTCAAGGTGAAAGATGAAAATATCATAGAAGCTATAAGTGATTACGTATCTACTAATAATCGCTCTGAAGTTGCGAAAACGGCACATAACACCCTAATTATAGATTGTTATAATGCTAATCCAAGTAGTATGGCATCTGCATTAGAAAGCTTCGTTATGATTCCTCACGAAAGTAAATTAGCAATCATTGGAGACATGTTAGAACTTGGAAGTGAAGCTAAAATAGAACACGAAAAGATAATTCAGTATTGCGAAGCCAATAAAGTTAATTACCTCAGTGTTGGTGAAAATTTTGCAACGGTAAATTCAAACAAGGAAAGTAAATTTTTATCTAGCGACGAGCTAATTTCTTTTTTAACAAATTCACCACTGAAAAACAAGCTGATTTTATTAAAAGGTTCTAGAGGAATTGCATTGGAGAAATTAGTGCCAGTGCTATAAGTTCAGTTTTTTTTCTTTATGCCCCATATTGCATGAGAAAACCTTTAAGGAAAGGATCAAGATTACCGTCCATTACGCCCTCCACATCGGAAGTTTCTATACCAGTTCGAACGTCTTTCACTAATTTATAGGGTTGCATCACATAATTACGAATTTGAGATCCCCATTCAATTTTCTTTTTACCAGCTTCAATTTCATTTCGTTTTTCAAGGCGCTCTCGCAATACCAATTCATATAATTGAGAACGAAGTAATTGTAACGCCTTTTCCTTATTCGCTAATTGCGACCTAGATTCCGAATTTTCAATAATAATTCCTGAAGGGGCGTGTCGAAGACGAACAGCTGTTTCTACTTTATTTACATTTTGTCCCCCTGCTCCACCAGATCTAAACGTTTCAAAACTAACATCAGCAGGATTAACATAAATCTCAATATTGTCATCAACAAGTGGATAAACGTATACAGATACAAAAGAGGTATGGCGTTTAGCATTTGAATCAAACGGAGAAATACGCACAAGACGGTGAACACCATTCTCCCCTTTTAAATATCCAAAAGCAAATTCACCTTCAAACTCAATCGTAACTGTTTTTACACCGGCTACATCACCTTCTTGAAAATTCAACTCTTTTAATTTGTGGCCTTTTTTTTGTCCCCACATCATATACATACGAATGAGCATAGAAGCCCAATCACAACTTTCTGTTCCTCCAGCACCAGCGGTTATTTGAACAACTGCACTAAGCGCATCTTCTTCACCTGAAAGCATGTTTTTTAATTCTAGCTCCTCTACTCCATTTTGGATTTCAGCATAGATGGCATCTACTTCCTTTTGTTCGGCTGCACCTTCTTTGACAAACTCCAATAACACTTCAATATCCTGCGCAGCACTATTTAAGCGATCAAAATTTTCAACCCAATACTTTAATCCTCGAATTATTTTCATTTGCTTTTCCGCTTTTTTGGGATCATCCCAAAAAATTGGATCTTGTGTTCTTAAATCCTCCTCACGTAGGGATTGCCTTTTTTCCTCGATTTTTAAATACAATGAAATCTCATCAATTCGTTTTAACAAATCCTTATATTGCTCGTTCGTCATAACACAAAAATAATTATTCTTTAGAGAAGAAAAGAGATATAAATATTCGTAGTTAGATATTAGAAAAAAAATTACCTTTGAGAAAAATTAAAAGATGAATATACCAGAAGAATTAAAATACACAAAAGACCACGAATGGGTTAGAATGGAAGGCGATATCGCTATCGTAGGTATCACTGAATTCGCACAAGGAGAACTAGGCGATATTGTCTATGTAGAAATTGAAACAGAAGGAGAAACATTGGAAAAAGAATCAATTTTCGGATCAATCGAAGCAGTAAAGACTGTTTCAGATTTATTCATGCCATTAAGCGGTGAGATTATGGAATTAAATAGCGCATTAGAGGCTAATCCTGAGTTAGTAAATAGCGATCCTTATGGTGAAGGATGGATGGTTAAAATAAAAGTAACGGATGCGGGTGAACTAGACCAATTACTTAAAGCAGAAGAATACGGTAGTTTACTACACTAAAAAATAATTTAAATAAAAAAGGCGCTAATAGCGCCTTTTTTATTTACCATTAAATCAACATTCGCTTAAATATCAATCTTAGCGTACTTGGCATTTTTCTCAATAAAATCCCTTCTAGGCGGAACATCATCTCCCATTAGCATTGAAAATATTTGATCACATTCGGCTGCGTTATCAATAGTAACCTGGCGTAAAGTTCGAGTTTCAGGATTCATCGTAGTATCCCAAAGTTGTTCTGCATTCATTTCACCAAGACCCTTATACCGTTGAACACCAACAGAGGATTCAGTTCCACCACCTTTGAGATCTTGAATTAAGCGATCGCGTTGATCCTCGTTCCATGCGTATTCAGATTTTGTTCCTTTTTTAACTTGATATAATGGAGGCGTTGCAATATAAATATAGCCATGCTCAATTAATTCCTTCATAAACCTAAAGAAGAAAGTTAAAATAAGTGTTTCAATATGCGAACCATCCACGTCGGCATCACACATAATGATTATTTTGTGATACCGTAATTTTTCCATATTAAGCGCCTTAGAATCTTCTTCGGTACCTATACGAACACCCAGAGCGGTATACATATTCTTGATTTCTTCGTTCTCAAAAATTTTGTAGTGCATAGCTTTCTCCACATTCAAAATCTTACCTCTAAGCGGCATAATAGCTTGAAAATGTCTATCTCTTCCTTGCTTAGCCGTTCCACCAGCAGAATCACCCTCTACAAAGTAAATTTCGCATAGCGCAGGATCCTTCTCGGAGCAATCTGCTAATTTACCTGGCAAACCAGACCCAGTGAGTACACTTTTACGTTGTACCATCTCACGCGCCTTTCGAGCTGCATGTCTTGCTCGAGCAGCCAAGATAACTTTCTCAACAATCATCCTAGCTTCAGCAGGATGCTCTTCCAAATAAGCAGAAAGCATTTCAGAAACCGACTGACTAACTGGAGCAGTTACCTCCCTATTTCCTAATTTAGTTTTTGTTTGACCTTCGAATTGTGGCTCTTGAACTTTCACAGACAAAACAGCCGTTAAACCTTCTCGGAAATCATCCCCATCAATCTCTATTTTTTCTTTTGCAAGAATACCAGAATCAGTAGCATACTTTTTCAAGGTATTTGTTAATCCCCTTCGAAAACCTGACAAGTGAGTTCCACCTTCATGGGTATTTATATTATTTACATATGCTTGAATATTTTCGGTATAGGAAGTATTATATGTTAATGCTACTTCCACAGGAATTCCTTCACGTTCACCTTCAAAATAGATAACATCAGCAATTAATGATTCTCTATTACGATCCAAATATTGCGCAAACTCACGTAAGCCACCTTCAGAATAGAAAGTTACGACCGCATGAACTCCATTTTCATCCGCATGACGCTTATCAGTAAGTGTTAGTGTTATACCTTTATTTAAGAAAGCAAGCTCACGCATACGTGCTGCAAGCGTGTCAAAGTTATACTCCGAGTAATCAAAGATTGTTTTATCGGGCGTGAAAGTTACCTCCGTTCCATTTTCAGTTGACTCTCCAATCACCTTAACATCATAGAGTGGCTTCCCAATATTATACTCCTGTTGGAATATTTTTCCCTCGCGCTTAACTTTCACAGAAAGATGTTCCGACAATGCATTAACACATGAAACCCCTACTCCGTGTAAACCCCCAGAAACTTTGTATGTATCCTTATCGAATTTTCCACCAGCATGTAGGACAGTCATAACTACTTCAAGTGCCGACTTTTTCTCTTTTGTATGCATGGCGGTTGGTATACCACGACCATTATCAATAACTGTTATTGAATTATCTTCATTTATATAGACAACAATTGAGTTACAATAGCCAGCTAGCGCCTCATCAATTGAATTATCGATAACCTCATAAACAAGGTGGTGCAAGCCTTTCATCCCTACATCACCGATGTACATGGCTGGTCTTTTTCTAACTGCCTCTAAGCCTTCTAAAACCTGAATATTATCTGCTGAATAATTATCCCTTCCTTCTTCTGTCATTGTTATTTTATTTCGTTTAGCGTTAAAATTAATTATATAACAAAAATACGAAAAAAGGCAATATTATAAACGCACAAAAAGCACTTAAACCCTTAACTTATCAACAAAATTTCAACGAAAATTAGCCTTTTATCCAATCGACAATAGAAGCGTCCATTGGGGAGGTTTGAGGAGAAATAACCTTCACTAAAAAACCTTCTTCATCCAATAGATATTTTTGAAAATTCCATTGAACCTGATTGTCTTCTAGACCATTTTTAGATTTTTGAGTTAAGAACTGATATATAGGGTTCATATCCTTTCCTTTGACAGAAATTTTGGACATCATCGGAAAAGATACTCCGTAATTTTTTTGACAAAACGCCGCTATATTTTCATTTGAACCTGGTTCTTGCCCCATGAAATTATTTGCAGGAAATCCAACAATAACAAAATTTTGATCTTTATACTCATTGTACAAACGCTCTAGTTCTTCATACTGTGGCGTTAGGCCACACTTTGATGCAGTATTCACCACCAATATTTTTTTTCCTTTTAATGAAGCGAAATCAAAGGCTTTACCGTTAATATCATCTACAATAAATGAATGAATGGATAGTTTAGGTTCGTCAGAAACGTTGTAGTTAGAAGGCATGGTACACGATAGATTCAATAGTAAAACAATAAATAAGATTTTCATAACTGTCATTTATTTTAAAACAACTTAGGAAATAAATAGTTCGCAGGTAACAAAGTAAACCTTTTTCGTTCATATACGAATAATAAATAATGAAAAAAGCATTTCTATCTTTATTTATTTTGTGCTTTCATTTAAATGGCATTTGCCAATTTAAAATTTCCGGCACATGGCAAGGATTAATTACAAAAGAATCCACTAATTCAGGGCAAGCACAAGCCATCTATTTTAAGTTGAGCTGTATTGGCTCATTGATTAGCGGAGAATCAAGAGAAGAAAAAGAAAATACGGAGGAGTTTTGCACAAAACTAATCAACGGTAAAATTAGCGATGGAAAATCATCTAAATCGATTGAACTGACACAAATTAGCATTTCAAAAAGAGCTGGAATGGCCAACGAGACCTGTCTACTCAATTTCACCTTGAAGTACAACGATTCAAGCGGTTATTTTGAGGGTAATTATTCCAGTTCAAAATGTCCCGGCCAACAAGGAAAAGTTATACTATACAAATCTATTATCGAGTTTAATCAACATGCTAAACCTTTAATTCCACATACTTGGATTGCTCGTTTCAAATCAGATATATTACTTGGATTGTCATCGATTGAGCAACGCAAAAAGGAATTAAACTCATTTGTTTTTGAAACAGTCTATTTTGGCTATAATTCAGATAGCATCCCATCGAAATACTATAGCTATTTAAACAAAATGTCTCGTGTAATTTTAGGTCATTCAGATTTGAGAATTAAAATAATTGGCAATACTGATTCAGATGGCTCAGATAAATTCAACGAAGATTTATCCTTAAGAAGGGCAAAATCGTTAACAAAATATTTTGAAAGTCGTGGATTAATTCAAGACAGAATAATGATAGAATACCATGGTGAGAAACAACCAGTGGGATCAAATAAAACACCAGAGGGAAGGCAAAAAAACAGACGGGTTAATTTTGAATTTATCTAATCCTCTACTCTAAATCCGCTAATTTTTTGGTCAAAATATCAATTGTAGAAAGCGCGTCTTGCTCTTTCTTTTTTTCACTTTCCACCACAGCACTTGGGGCGCTCGACACAAACCGTTCATTGGATAATTTTCCCTGAACGCTTTTTAGAAAGCCCTTGATGTATGCCAATTCAGCAAGAATTTTATCTTTTTCAGCGGCAGTATCTATATCCTCTCCAAAAGGAATAAAAAATTCTTTTCCTTCCAAAACAAAAGAAAAAGCCCCCTTCATAGATTCATCAATATATTCCAAGGTTGATAAATTCCCAAGTTTCACAATTACCGAATGAAAATTTAATTGACTTTTCACTTGCCCTTTTACAAAAAGCGACAATTTCACCTTATTGGCAATGTTCTGTTGCTTCCGAATATTTCTAATATTAGAAACCACCTCTTCACATTGATTAAAATGAATCAATAATGCATCATCAAGCTTACCAGCAATAGGCCAAGCTGCTACAATAATATCGTTTCCTTTCTTGTCATTTCCAATTAGATGCCATAATTCTTCCGTAATAAAAGGAGCGAATGGATGCACTAATATTAAAAGTTTCTCGAAAAATGAAATGGTAAGATCCTTTGACAATCGATCAATTGGTTGTTCATATCCAGGTTTAATTATCTCCAAGTACCAGGAACAAAAATCATCCCAAATCAACTTATAGGTAAGCATCAGCGCATCAGAGATTCTAAACTTATCAAAGGCATCATTAATTTCCGATAAGGTCTTATTCAATTTACTTTCGAACCAATTAATGGCCAGAATTGACGATTGCGGTTGTTCAAAATCAACTACCTCCCATGCAGAAACAAGGCGATAAACATTCCACAATTTATTAGTAAAATTTCTTCCTTGTTCACATTGTGAGGTATCAAAAGGCAAATCATTTCCTGCCGGAGATGAAATAAGCACACCAACCCGAACGCCATCTGCCCCATACTGTTCTATTAATCCAATCGGATCAGGCGAATTACCCAATGATTTAGACATCTTCCGTCCTAGTTTATCACGAACAATTCCAGTGTAATATACATTTTTAAAGGGCAAATCACCTTTGTATTCATAGCCTGCTATCACCATCCTTGCCACCCAAAAAAACATGATATCAGGTCCTGTTACGAGATCATTAGTTGGGTAATAATAATTTATTTCCGGGTTATTAGGTTGTGTTAATCCATTAAAAACTGAAATTGGCCATAACCAACTTGAAAACCAAGTATCAAGTACATCTTCATCTTGCTTAAGCGCTTCCGCTTTGTAGGCAACACCGGTTTTTTCATGTGCTAAGATGGCCGCTTTTTCGGCGGTAAGTGCTACAACAAAATCATTCACCCCTTCACCGTAATACCATGCAGGAATTCTATGTCCCCACCACAATTGCCTTGAAATACACCAATCCTTGACATTTTCCATCCAATGACGGTAGGTATTTTTGAACTTCTCCGGATAAAATTGAACCTTATTATTCATAACATTTTCCAAAGCAGGCTTCGCTAAATCTTTCATTTCTACAAACCATTGCATAGAAAGCTTCGGTTCAATTATAGCATTTGTCCGTTCTGAAAACCCAACTTTATTAATGTGATCTTCCGTTTTAACAAGAAATCCCGTTTCATGCAATTCCTTTTCTATTAATTTCCTCACTTCAAATCGGTCCACACCTTCGTAATGCAAGCCATTATTGTTTAATGTCCCATTTTCATTAAAGAGATCGATGGAAGCTAGATTAAACTTCCTTCCAATTTCATAATCGTTAATATCGTGCGCTGGTGTAATTTTAAGACATCCTGTCCCGAATTCCATATCAACGTAGTCATCGGTCAGAATAGGGACGATACGATTTACAATCGGAACACGTACGCTTTTCCCATGCAAGTGACTAAATCGCTTATCCAAGGGATTAACACATATTGCTGTATCACCAAGAATCGTTTCAGGCCTCGTCGTTGCAATAGTTATCCATTCATCATCTAAGCCATCAATTTTATAACGAACAAAGAAAAGGCGTGAATTCACTTCTTTATAGATCACCTCTTCATCCGAAACCGCTGTTAGGGCCTCTGGATCCCAATTCACCATTCGGACACCCCGATAAATTTTACCTTTATTAAAGAGGTCTATAAAAACATTTACAACCGATTCAGAATATTCTTTATCCATGGTGAAATGCGTTCTTTCCCAATCGCAAGAGGCGCCAAGTTTTTTTAATTGTTCCAGAATAATACCGCCGTGCTTATCTTTCCATTTAAAAGCATGACCTAAAAACTCTTCGCGTGTTAATTCGGATTTTTGAATCCCCTCCGCCTTTAGTTTTTGAACTATTTTTGCTTCAGTGGCGATGGAAGCATGATCCGTTCCAGGAACCCAGCAGGCATTTTTTCCCAACATTCTAGCACGTCTAATCAAGACATCTTGAATAGTACTGTTAAGCATATGCCCCATGTGCAATACACCCGTAATGTTAGGAGGAGGAATTACAATTGTATAAGGCTCCCTATTATCAGGCACAGAATGAAAATATCCTTTTTCCATCCAATGGGCGTACCATTTCTCTTCTATTTTGCCCGGCTCAAATATTTTAGGCGTTTCCATCACTTAATTTTGGCTCAAAGATAGAAAATTATCTAGCTCATAGTGAGAATAGGGAATTCGATTAATATAACAAATCGAAAAAAAGTTAGTGTTTTTCAGGCAAAACATTTCCTGATATTGTCAAAACCACAGGTAAGCCCACCGTCGAGGAAACAGTAATAGTTTTTGTAAAAGGGCCCACACGATACGTATCATAAGAAACAGAAATCTTGCCTTTACCTCGTTTTTTGATCTCTCCCATCGGTTTTTCTGCCGTGGTACAACCACAACTTGTTTGCACTTCATTAATTATAGCTGGCCTATTGGCTTTATTGACAAATTCAAAAATAAATAAGTCTTTACTTCCGTATTCGATATCGCCACGAGCTATTTCAGTAGTAGTAAACTTAAGACCTTTCTTCTCATAACCGGTCGGGTTAGAATTTTGAGCTTGAGCCATTGAGGCGCAACATGTAATGAGGAGTAAAAATAGAATTTTCATAGAGTTTTTTTTTTTATAAAGTTACATTATTTATTACTTCACAGATAGAAGGAAAACTTTTTTTAAGTTTTCCAGGTAGACTTGTATAATTAACCCAGCAGGAACTTGTTATCCCCTCTTCCTTTTGAGCCACCAACTTTTTTCTTCCCTCATAATCCATTAAAAACCAACTTGTTTTCTTAAGATACGACTTCCCGTCAAATGAATAAACATGATAGGTATTTATTATTTTACTTTTAATTTTAGGTTCATTCAAAAGGCCACATTCTTCCATTACTTCTCGCACCGCTGCACTTTTGCTAGATTCTTTTTTTTCCACTTTACCCTTAGGCAAATCCCATTTATTGTTTCGATGAATAAAAAGCATTTCTTTATCCCGAAAAACCAGTCCCCCTGCCGCTTTTATTTTCACAAATGACTTGAAAAAGCTTTTAAAAGCGCGCTTAGGATTCTCCGAAATAATTTGACATTGCTCATTTGTTACCTCCAATAGATTTTCCGTTAGACTTTGCAAATCTTTAGGTGAAAAAGGTTTCGAGAGGACAGAAACCTTTTTTATTTCTTCTGAAACAAAAAAAAGTTCAACATTATCTATAAATACTTTATATTTTTGTGCCATGATTAACAACAAAGATACAGCATTTCGAATAGCCGATGAGCTGTTAAAAATAAAAGCTGTAAAACTTCGTCCACAAAATCCATTTACATGGGCTTCTGGTTGGAAATCACCTATTTACTGTGACAATAGGATAAGCTTATCATTTCCCGCAGTGAGAACCTACATTCGTCAGGAATTCAGTAACGCAATTTTAACACATTACGGCAAACCCGATATTATCGCAGGTGTTGCAACAGGAGGTGTCCCACAAGGTGTCCTTGTTGCTCAAGAACTTGGCATTCCATTTATTTACATTCGCAGTGCTGCTAAAGAGCACGGAATGGGTAATTTAATTGAGGGATTGTATGAAAAAGGGCAAAAAGTAGTAGTGGTGGAAGATTTAATCTCAACAGGTGGAAGTAGCTTAAAAGCAGTTGAATCCTTGCGAGAAGCAGGATTAATTGTAAAAGGGCTCACAGCCATATTCACCTACGGATTTAGTTTAGCCGAGCGAAGCTTTGAGAAAGCTGAATGCCCTTACATTACCTTAACAGATTATACAACACTTATTGAACAAGGTCTAATTGCTAATTACATTAACGAAGAAGATTTGGCTGAGCTGCAGAAATGGAAAGAAAATCCAGAAAAATGGCATAATTTAAAGCCATGATTATTACAAGTGATCAAATTTTAGTTGCAGCAACCAAAAAAGAACTTCACGATTTTTTACTAGACTGCAACAACTACGAATTATTACTTCCCAACGACAAAATATCAAATTTTATCTCCACTGTTTCTCAATGCAGTTTTAAGGTACAAGGAGGAATTACAATAACCTTAATTCAAAATGGCATCGATTCAAGTGGCAATATATTGCTTCGATCAGGAGATGACAGTCCCTTTCCATTTGTTTTGAAAATAAATTTAGAAGAAGAGAACTCGAAAACGAGTGGCAACATCGAATTTGACGGAGAACTCACCGCGTTTTTAGCTATGGTAGCGGCCAAACCCTTACAAAACCTCTTTAATTTTATGGCTGAAAAAATTATTCAACGATTTAAAACAGAAAACTAATTTCTTTATTTTTAAAAGATTTTAGCTCACCTGAGACGTTTATTTCCAGCTCTCCATGCTCGTTCACTCCCTCAATTACCCCGTCAAATTCATGCTCAAATGATTTAAAGCGTTTTGATTTTTGAAGTCCGAATAAGTGTTTTAAATATTCTTGCTTAACAAAAGGGGCCTTTCTATCGGCAAAAGAAATCCAATGATTAAATTCCTTAGTCAAAGAGCTAGACACTTCTGATAGATCGAATTCATTTTTGGTAACTAAAGCCATAGACGTTGCATTTGGAGAATTAAAATCCAATTGATTCACATTTAATCCAATTCCAAAAACCATCGATTTAATTTTTCCAGCACTCAAGCTGTTTTCAATTAACACCCCTGCAATTTTTTTATTATTCACCAAAATGTCGTTTGGCCATTTTATGGTAGCTTGAATTTGAAAGTGTTTTAAGCAATTCACCAAGGCTATTGAAAGACAATAATTAAACGCTTCTAAATTTTCAACTGACACATTGTCGGGAAAATAAATATAGCTACAAAGAATGTTTTTATGAGCTAGGGACTCCCAAAACGTGTCGCGTTGGCCTCTTCCTGCGGTTTGTTCGTCTGCCAAAATTACTGCACCATTTTGACAAATACCCTTTTCTATGAGGTTGGCAGCAAAATTGTTGGTTGAATCTACCTTATCTAAACGGAAAATTTGATTACCAAAAAACATTATTGCCCATCGATTTGTTAAAATCCAAAGGTATAATTAAAATATAAGGTTTAGATTTGTAAACTAGAAAAAATTAATGCGAAAAACTAAAGATACCGAAGCCTCCGAATTATTAGTGAAGGCTATCGTAGAAGGAATGCAAGAAAACAAAGCAAAAGATATTGTGATTTTAGACTTGCGAACATTGAGCAGTGCTGTTTGTGATTTTTTTGTCATTTGCTCAGGTGATTCAAGCACACAAGTAGACGGTATAGCCAATTCTATTGCACGATTCACTCGAAAAGAGTTGAAAGAAAAACCTTGGCATATTGAAGGTAAATCAAACAGTGAATGGATATTACTCGATTATGTGAACGTTGTTAGTCATGTATTTTATAAAGACGCAAGGAGTTTTTATGAACTAGAAGACTTATGGGCAGATGCAATTAGAACAGATATTCCAACAATTAATTAACTATTATGGCGAAAGAAAATAAAAAAGGTGGATTTTCAGTGTATTGGATTTATGCCATCTTAGGAGTTTCATTAATTGCGTTCCAACTCTTTGTGAGTGGAGATACACACGTTTCCATTTCAAGTAAAAAAACACTTTATTCACTAGTGGATGGTCATGGAATAAAGAAAATAGAAATTGTAAACCAGACAAGCGTTGATTTTTACTTAAATAAAGAAGGTATTAATTTCGTGAACAAGCAAAAAGGCGGCGACTACGAAACGATCAAAAAAGCCTTAAAAAAACAAAATCCTGTTAAGGGAAAAGAAGTAGTTTTTGAAATAGAAAACATTGGAGATTTAGGTAACTTTCAACGTGATTTAGATGACCGAAAAGCTAATTATTCAATCGTAACGCGCGTTAATTATCTTTCTCAGATTCTTAGTTATATATTACCATTTGGTATAATCATCCTGATTTGGATCTTTGTGATGCGAAGAATGTCAGGTGGCGGTGGAGGCGGTGGCGGAAGCCAAATCTTTAACATAGGCAAGTCACGTGCTCAAGTGTATGACAAAGGAAAATCTACTAATACTACCTTTAAAGATGTGGCCGGTTTAGCGGAGGCTAAAATAGAAATTGTTGAAATTGTTGAGTTTTTAAAAAATCCAAAAAAATATACTGATATTGGCGCAAAAATTCCAAAAGGCGCCTTATTAGTTGGCCCTCCCGGAACAGGAAAGACCTTGTTAGCAAAAGCCGTAGCTGGCGAAGCAAAAGTTCCTTTCTTTTCTTTATCAGGTTCTGACTTTGTAGAAATGTTTGTTGGTGTTGGAGCTTCTCGTGTACGTGATTTATTTAAGCAAGCAAAAGAAAAAGCACCTTCCATTATATTCATCGATGAAATTGATGCCATTGGTAGAGCGAGAGGAAAAAACAACGGGTTTAATTCAAATGATGAACGCGAAAACACACTCAATCAATTACTGACAGAAATGGATGGATTTGGTACCAATTCGGGTGTAATAATATTAGCGGCAACGAATCGTGCAGACGTATTGGATAGTGCATTAATGCGAGCAGGACGTTTTGATAGACAGATCTATGTAGATATGCCCGATTTAAATGAGCGAAAAGAAATTTTCCAAGTTCATTTAAAACCATTAAAATTAGTCCCAAATTTAGACATTGATTTTCTTTCAAAACAAACTCCTGGTTTTTCAGGAGCGGATATTGCAAACCTTTGTAATGAAGCCGCACTAATTGCTGCTAGAAATGGGAAAAAGAAAGTTGAGAAACAAGACTTTTTAGATGCTGTAGACCGTATTATTGGCGGATTAGAAAAAAAGAACAAAATAATTAGCGTAGAGGAAAAGAAAGCTATTGCATACCACGAAGCTGGTCATGCGACTATATCTTGGCTACTAGAATTTGCACATCCATTGGTTAAAGTTACTATTGTTCCACGCGGACAATCCTTAGGTGCGGCATGGTACCTTCCTGATGAGAGAAGTATTACTACGACCGAACAATTGCTAGATCAAATGTGCTCCGCATTAGGGGGAAGAGCAGCTGAACAACTGACATTTGGAAAAATAAGTACTGGTGCGTTGAGTGATTTAGAAAAAGTGACCAAACAAGCGTATGCAATGGTTTCTATTTATGGCTTGAATAAGAAAGTGGGGAATGTTTCTTACTATGATTCCCAAGGCAGAGATTCATTTACGAAGCCATATTCAGAGGACACAGCAAGAATAATCGATCAAGAAGTTAGTGCCTTAATAGAAGAGCAATACAAACGGGCACTTGAGACCTTAACAACACATCAGGACAAGTTGATTTTATTAGCTGATAAATTATTAAAAACAGAAGTTATTTTTAAAGAGGATTTAGAAATTATCTTTGGGAAAAGAATTTGGGACAAAGATCAATTATTAGCTGAATCTGTCGAGGAAACGATTAAACCGAAACCAAAAAGGATTCCAAAGAAAGCTATTGCTGCTCCTGATACGACAACTGATTCAAGCATCGACACAAGTTCTGAAACCAATGAATGATTTAGTCTGTTTACTAAACACCACCGATCGATTTTATTTCGAAATCTGCAAAGATTTACTTATGAATAATGAAATTGAATATCGAGAGAGGAACACAGTAGACAGCATGTATCAAAATTTTGGGGTTTATGAGCTGTATGTGCATTCAAAAGAGTTAGAAAAAGCGAAACTTCTAATTGATAACACAAATGAATAATTTGGTACTTCGATCAATAACAGGGTTGATCTTTGTAACCATCGTTATCGGTTCAATTCTTTGGGGACCGTATATTCAAGCTCTTGTATTTTCAGTATTTATGCTTATTGGATTAATCGAATTTTATCGATTATTTAAAAATCACCCCTTATTAAAAATTAGTAAAGAAATAGGCGTTTTTATTGGTGTTTTTATTTTTGTATTACTTGTCGGCGTAAGCATGAAAGCATTGCCTGTACTATCCATTGCATTTATTTTTCCGCTATTTTTTACATTAGTTTTGGTTGAATTGTGGAAAAAACATACCCATCCTATTTTAAATATATCCGTATTAGTATTTGGGATAATCTATGTGGTAATACCTTTTTATTTAACAATTGATTTGAACTTAAGAAATACTTTCGTTTTACCCAGTATGGTTGGAATGTTTTTATTGATATGGACAAACGACACCTTTGCCTATATTACCGGTAGATTATTCGGGAAAACTAAATTATTCGAACGTATTTCCCCAAAAAAAACATGGGAAGGAAGTATAGGCGGAATTCTTATGACCCTACTTCTTGGCTTTATTATTGGCAGATACATCAATGAAGGCCACGTTTACTTTTGGATGATTTCTGCCGCTATCATTGCCCCAGGATCTATCTTTGGTGATTTATTAGAGTCATTATTTAAAAGAAGCCTACAATTAAAAGATTCCGGAAATATACTTCCTGGTCACGGAGGAATTTTGGATAGATTTGATTCCGCCCTATTTTCAATACCATTTTTTTATTGCTGGAGTATGGTTTATGCTTACTGGTTGTCGTAGAAAATTCACAATGTTGCCCAAGTCGCACTAATTTATTAATTTCCCCACATGAAATTTCATAGAGAGGGTTATTCAATCCTACTAATTTCTTCCATTACATCGCTAATCATTGGTATTGCCAACTATTTTCTGGTACTAAAAAATTTACATTGTATCGTTTTTTGGGGTATTGAAGCAATCAATTTAATTTTCTTTCTTTTAATTGTACAGTTTTTTAGGATACCAAAAAGACAAAGAACGTATAAAGAAGATGAAATAGTTTGCCCAGCTGACGGTGAAATTGTAGTCATTGAAGAAACCTTAGAAAGCGAATATTTCAATGATATTAGAATTCAAGTTTCTATTTTTATGTCACCCTTAAATGTTCATGCGAACTATTACCCCGTTAATGGCGTAGTAAATTATCAAAAATATCATCCAGGAAAATTTTTGGTAGCATGGCATCCAAAAAGTAGTACAGAAAATGAACGCTCCACCATGGTAATAAAAACAAAGGAAGGCCAAGAAGTACTTGTTCGACAAATAGCAGGTGCCGTTGCTAGGCGCATTTGTTATTACAATGAAATAGGAAGTATTGCAAAACAAGGAGAAGAATTCGGTTTTATCAAGTTTGGCTCAAGAATTGATGTTTTCTTACCTAAGAATACTCAGTTTTCCATTGCAATTGGAGACAAAGTTCAATCAAAATTGACAATACTTGGAAAGATTAACAATTAATATTTAACTTTACAAAAAACAAAATCATGAAAAAATTACTATTAGTATTGACATTAAGCACATTTGTTGCTCCAATGGCAATTAATACCTATGCAGCAGCCAATGGTATTAAGGTTGAATTAAATGATGACGACAAGAAAAAGAAGCGTAAGAAAAAGAAATCTTGTTGTGCATCAGAAACAAAATCTTGCGGTGCAGGCGAACAAAAAGCTTGTTGTTCTAAGAAAGCGAATTAATTAAAACTAAGATTAAAAAAAAAACCACCATACCGGTGGTTTTTTTTTAATTCAAATAACTATCGTCCGATAAAAATCGGACTTTATTTCCTTTGTCCTTTTGTCTTGATACTACGGCAAGCTCAGCACAAGTACAAAAGAACGAAAAAATCAATTCTCGATTGAAGCCATTCGGCTAAAATTTCTCATCGACCGATACACAAAAAGAGTGATAAGCAAAGCTTATCAAACGTCAAGCGCTTTTTGGTATCGCTAACGTCTCGAAATTTTATTCATCCTCTCTTTGCCAATCGAGACGAAAAAAAAGAGCAATAAATACGATTTTTATACAATTCACATTTTTTTATCTGGCACTGCTTAATTCAAATACATATTTGAATATTCAGTCTGATAATTCTCCATTATCTTTTTCCTTTTAAGCTTTAGAGTTGGTGTTAATTCATTCGCAGCAATAGAAAATTCCTTTTCTAACAAAGCAAACTTTTTGATCTGTTCCCAATTACCATATTCCTTATTATAGGTAACTATTTCCACTCCAATTCGGTCATTAACTAATTTTGATTTCGCGATATCCGCATTTGAAAGTCCAGTAAAATCATGATTTTTGTCTTCTGCCCATTCACGAATAAAGGCAAAATTCGGGACAATAAAAGCAGAAGGGAATTTTTCTCCTTCTCCGACCACCATTATTTGTTCAATAAAACGAGACTCTTTAAATTTATTTTCCATGGCTTGAGGAACGATGTATTTTCCTCCAGAGGTCTTAAAGATTTCTTTTTTACGATCTGTAATTTTCAAAAACTTATCTTCTTGAAACGTTCCGATATCGCCGGTGTGAAACCATCCATCCGCATCAAAAACTTCATTTGTAGCTTCTTCATTTTCAAAATATCCCATCATCACATTTGGACCTTTAACAAGGATTTCGCCATCCTCAGCAATTTTGACTTCGACTTTCTCAATTAATTGTCCAACACATCCAATCCGAACACCTTTAACAAAACAATTCACCGATACAACAGGTGAAGTTTCCGACAAGCCATATCCTTCAAGAATAGGAATATCGGCAGCAAAGAAAATACGTGCTAATCTAGGTTGTAAGGCAGCACTTCCAGAAGCTATCGCCCTCACATTTCCTCCTAAAGCTTCCTGCCATTTTTTAAAAATTAATTTCCGTGCAATACTTAATTTAAAATGGTACCAGGAACTTTTTCCCATAAAATCATATTCCTCTGCTAATGCAACGGCCCAAAAGAACAATTTTCGTTTTACACCAGAAAGATCCTCTCCTTTCGCCATTATCTTATCGAAAACTTTTTCGATCAAACGTGGAACAGCTGAAAAGACCTCTGGCTTAACTTCTCGGATATTTTCACCAATGGTTTCCATGGATTCTGCAAAATAAATAGAGCAGCCTAAATACATATACAGGTAATGTAACATGCGTTCATATACATGACAAACAGGTAAAAAGGAAAGTACTTTCGAACCTTGAGATGCAGGAATGGGAGCAATACACGCTTCCACATTTGACAATAAATTTATGTGCGAAAGCATAACCCCCTTGGGATTACCCGTCGTACCGGAAGTATAAATTATTGTCACCATATCTTCTGGGGCCACTTCAGCCATACGCTTAATAACCTCACTTTCGTCGACTTTTGCTGCTTCTTTATGAATAGCTTTCCAATTAGTCGCTCCCTCCACTTCATCAAAAGTAAAAACTGAGCTTAGCGAAGGTGTATTAGACCGGATTTTTTCGACTTTATCAAACAATTCTTTATTAGAAACCACGAATAATTTCACAGAAGCATTATTAATAATAAAAGTATAATCCGATTCGGAACTGGTAGGATAAAGCGGTACTAGGATGGCCCCTATTTGTTGGACAGCAATGTCAAAGATATTCCACTCTACCCTATTATTAGCCGATACAGAAACACGATCACCTTTTTGCACATTGAGCGCAATTAGCCCCCTAGAAACAAGCATCACCTCATCGAGAAATTGTTGTGTAGAAGTACCAATCCAATCACCTGATACTTTCGTAACAAACATCGTAGCATTCAGATAATTTTTTACTTGGTGATAGGGAACATCAAAGAGTCGTTTAGCATAAAACATAGGCACAATTTATTAAGCGAATATAACCAAAAGATTATAGAAAAAATATCCCAAAAAAGGAAATGAGGATAATCCCTATAATATTCAAGACGAAACCGGCCCTTGCCATCTGTCCCATAGATACAAAACCAGAAGAAAAAACAATTGCATTCGGAGGTGTTCCCATCGGAAGCATAAAGGCACAACTTGCCGCTAAAGTGAGAGGAATACACAATTGCAGGATATCAAATCCAGCTAATTTTGCAAAGGCAGCAACAATTGGAACACAAATAACAACCAAGGCTATATTCGATAATAATTCTGATGCAAAAATAGTTATAGCGACCATTGCAATAATAATGACAAAGATTGATTCATTATTAAACGATGCGAGCACATCTGATAATAAGGCAACTATTCCATTCACTTCTAACATTTTAGCAAGTGCCAATCCACCTCCAAAGAGCAATAAAATTCCCCAAGGCAATTTTTCAGTATCCGACCAATTCAAAAGTGGCTTTTTCGTTTTATTGGCAGGAATAATAAATAATAAGACAGCGCCTAATATGGCCACGTTTTCATCGTCGTATTTAACTGGTGTAAGATCATTGATTAAATCCTTAAAGATCCATAAAAACACCACCCCACCAAATACTAAGACCACCCTAATTTGTTCCGTGGACCAAGGTTTTTTCACAATTTTAAAATCATGTAAATCCAGTCGTTCCTTACCAAGCGAAAAATAAAAATAAACGTAAGTAATGAAAAGCATTAACAAACTAATGGGCAAAGCAATCTTCATCCATTCAAAAAACCCAATAGTAATCCCATAATTTTGTTCTAAAATGGCCGCCATTTGTGTATTGGTTGGTGTACCGACAAGTGTTGCCATTCCACCAATACTCGATGCATAGGCAATCGATAATACCAAATAAAGACTAAATTTTGATTTTTGATGGGCAACAGGAAGTGCGTGAATTACAGCCATTGCCATTGGAAGCATCATTAGGGCAGTTGCGGTATTGGAAATCCACATACTAATAAATCCGGTGCTAAAAATAAAGCCAAGTAAAACTCTAGGTTTTGAATTTCCAACAATGGTTAATATTCCGTGGGCAATTTGTTCGTGCACCCGCCATTTTTCTAGGCCTAAGGCCAAGATAAATCCACCTAAAAATAAATAAACGTTACTATTACCGTAAGCACTTGCTAATTCAGCAGGTTTAAGAATTCCAAGTGGAATTGCTAAAACCAATGGGAGGAGCGCTGTTAAATAAATGGGAATGATCTCTAAGATCCACAGGAAAACCATTAATCCACAAAGTGCAAGCGCATTCCAAAAAGTAGATTTTCCACCAGAGATAAACAAAGTAAAAAAGAAACCAATAAACCCTAAGAAGGCAAAAATTGATTTCAACTTCATCCTATCCTCTTAATTGTTTAAAGTATTCAAAGCATCAACAAAATAATCTGACTTAGTCTCAATCTCCGTATAGATAGCTCTAAATGCAGCTTTTCCTTTCGCTTTGTTCATTTTACTTAATTGATCATCTTGAAAATCTGCCACTTCAGTAATTAATTTTTCAGAAGCCTCTATTTTTTTTGAGTCTGCAATTTGGATAAAATAACACTCATCCACTACATCAAAAACCATTTCATTAAGACCTTTCTTTAAACTTCTTTTATTTCCCATTTGTATTTTTTTTATCAAAAGTAGTGAGTTTATTCTATCTTTTATTGACATTACTGAAGATATTTTTGTCTTGCGACGATTGAAATCATAACCATGCAATAAGATTAAGTAATTTTACAGGCATGAATTATCCCATTATCCAACTCAGAAAAGCGAAAGATCACTCCGTATTAAGAAAGCACCCTTGGGTATTTTCAGGCGCAATTTATACCGACACCAGTGCCATAAAAGACGGTGATATCGTTGCAGTTCACAATCATCGAAACGACTTTTTAGCCATTGGTCATTTTCAGCATGCGACCATCTCAGTTAGAATTCAAACATTTACCAATGAATTGATTAACGAGCATTTTTTCACTGAAAAACTTCAAAATGCCTTACAGTTGCGTTATGATTTGGGACTTGACAGCAAAGTGAATTCCATCTTTAGAATTTGTCATGGGGAAGGAGATGGATTGCCAGGATTAATCATAGATTACTACAACGGTGTTGCCGTTATACAATGTCACTCGATAGGCATGTATCGTTGCATAGCGGATATTTCTCTTGCACTCCAAACCTTACTGAAGGATAAATTAACAGCGATTTATTCCAAATCTTCCGATACGCTTTCAAGTAAAAATGAGATCGAAGACTCCTATTTATTTGGAGCGTGTGAGCTACCTCATCAAGCAATGGAGAATGGCGTTACTTACCATATTGATTGGATAAATGGACAAAAAACAGGATTTTTTATTGACCAAAGGGAAAACCGAGCGATCCTTGGTAGGTATGCCAAAGGAAAAAAGATTCTGAATGCATTTTGTTATTCAGGTGGATTCAGTTTACAAGCACTACATAAAGGAGCAAGTATTGTTCATTCCTTAGATAGTTCAAAAAAAGCGATCGTTTTAACCGAAGAAAATATCTTGCTAAATACATTTAAAGGAAAGCATGCTTGTATTGTTGCAGATGCCATGGAATACCTAAAAGAGGTAGAAGAAGCGTACGATATTATTGTTATTGATCCGCCTGCATTTGCGAAACACCGTGATAAGCGACATCAAGCTATCCAAGGATACAAGCGTTTGAACGCACACGTATTCAGGCAAATCAAACCTGGCGGGATTATTTTTACTTTTTCCTGCTCACAAGTAGTGGACAAACAACTTTTCACCAATACCATTATTGCGGCGGCCATTGAAGCAGGGCGAAACATTCGAATTTTAGAACAATTACACCAACCGGCAGACCATCCGATCAGCGCATTTCATCCAGAAGGCGAGTATTTAAAAGGCTTAATTTTACAAGTGGAATAATGCTAGATTATCGCTACAAAACACTTTTAGGGGTCGCATTGCCCATGATGGTATCTGGATTTATACAATCGATCGTATTAATCACCGACGCATCGTTTATTAGCCGTTATTCAACAGAAGCGTTTGACGCCCTAGGAAATGGTGGCTTGATTTACATTACTTTTTACATGATGTTATTAGGGATGAGTGATGGTGCACAAATCATTATCGCTAGAAGAATTGGTGAAAACCGACTTGAAACGATTGGCCGTGTATTTGGGACCAGTTTATTTACCTTGTTCCTCCTCGCGATAAGCATGTTTTCAATCCTCTATTTTTTAATACCCGATTGGATTATAGGTTATTCAGCTAATAAAAATATTGCTTCACTCCAAGGAGAATTCCTACACATCCGCTCCTTTTCCTTGTTTTTTGCCATGATTACATTATGTATCCAAGCGATGCTGATTGCCAAAGGAAGAACAGTGGTGGTATTAATTGCCGCATTAATTACCGCTGGAAGTAATGTCTTAATGACTTATGCTTTCATTTTTGGAAATTTAGGAATGCCTAAATTAGGAATACAAGGGGCTGCTCTAGCCTCCACATTAGCCGATGCATGTTGTATGCTATTTTTAATTATTTATTTGATTAGGTCAAAAGAGCGAAAAGAATACCGCTTATTTTCCTATTTCTCATTTCAGCTAAAATCATTTGTCGAACTACTAAAAGTGGGCACTCCCTTATTAATACAAGGATTCTTCGCCTTAGCGACCTGGACCATGTTTTTCACTTGGATTGAACAAAAAGGGCAATATGATTTAACCGTTTCACAAAATATTAGGTCCATCTACTTTTTGGCCTTCGTCCCTATTTGGGGATTTGCGGGCACAACAAAAACCTATATTTCTCAATACATTGGCAGTGGAAAGCTGGAAGCATTACCCATTATACAACGCAGGATCCAATTATTAACATTTGGTTTTTTACTCATTACATTTCATGGTGCTTTATTATATCCTGAGGCATTAATTAGAGCCATTAATCCTGCTGAAATTTACGTGCAAAAAAGCGCTGAAATTTTGCGATTAATCTCTTGCTCTATATTATTATACGGATTGGTTTCTGTCTATTTTCAAACAATACATGGAAGCGGTAATACCCTCGTATCCATGTCAATTGAAATAGTATCCGTTGTCATCTACACTATTTTTAGCTACCTATTCATTAAAGTTTTTCAATGGGACATTTATTGGATTTGGACAGTAGAATATATTTATTTTAGTATTTTAGGAGGATTGTCCCTGTTTTATTTAACCTTTTACAATTGGAAAAAGAAAGTTTTATAAGTGATTGCCCATCGTTGCGGATTGTATTTATGGGCACCCCAGCCTTTGCAGTTAGTACGCTTGAAACAATTTTGGATAGCCATCATCAAGTGGTGGGTGTTGTTACTGCTATGGATAAACCGGCAGGTCGAGGAAAAAAAATTAAAGAAAGCGATGTCTCCGTCTTTGCGAAAGCACGAGCGTTGAACGTCTTACAACCCGAAAACTTAAAAGACGAGCAGTTTGTGGCTCAATTAGAGGCGCTCAAAGCAGATCTATTTGTGGTGGTTGCCTTTCGTATGTTACCAAAAGTAATATGGACGATACCACCAAAAGGCACAATTAATTTACATGCTTCACTATTACCCGCTTTACGAGGTGCGGCGCCAATAAATTGGGCAATAATGAATGGACTCAGTGAAACCGGAGTCACTACCTTTTTTATTAATGAAGTTATTGATACAGGTAAAATTATCGACCAACGCAAAGTATCAATAAGTGAAAACATGAATTGCGGAGAGCTCCATGATTTATTGAAAGATGAAGGAGCGCAATTGTTACTTGAAACAATCAATCAACTTTCAGGAGGAGGTATCCAAGCAAAGGAACAGGAATCAAAGGTATCGACGGAAGCCCCGAAAATATTTAAGAAAGATGGTGAAATTAATTGGAAAAATTCAGCCCTTTCCATCCACAACCAAATAAGAGGATTGTCTCCTTACCCTGCTGCTTGGTGTCTGCTCTACAATGAAAAAAAGAAGGCCCATTTTCAGTTTAAAATTTTTACATCCCTCATAAGTGAAGCGAAGCGTCAAAACCATAAGACAAAGTTATCAACGGGTGAAAACGGCATCCTTTTCCCCTGTTCAGATGGAATGATCGCTATTTCCGAATTACAAGCCGAAGGAAAAACACGTATGCATTATAAAGCATTCCTTGCTGGCAACGATATTAATGAATGGCACATTACCCTAGAATAGTAAAGAGAAAAAAAGAACATTATTTATTTTTTTCTAGGTAGTTGTTATTTGCTAAAAAAAGTTAATTTTAAAATTCAAAGTAGCACTTATGGATGACTTTAAAGCAAATAAAAACCAACTAGACCAAGAACTAGATCGCTTTATCACCTTACTTGGTGATTTATTACCCCATTATCATTCGCTATTAGAAAAAGATAAATTATCAGAAGACGAACTAAAGCGTTTAGGGGAAATTGAACATTATTTATTGGGCGTCAATGCTAAAATAATTGAAATTAAAAAACAATTAGAACAAGATCTTTTTGGCCAATCTTTAAATGTCTATTACCAGCTAAAAATTCAAGCAATAGAAGGAAATCCACATTCTAAGTTAAAATTAGAGAAAATGCGAGATGCATTTGCAGAAGCATTAAGTGCAGGTGAGATCATCAATTATAACTGATTGTCGCTAATGCTATTTTGATAGGAAGTAGACAAACTACTATGATTTTTTTATCTTTACATCCATGAATGTAAACTCCAACAAGGTAGCCGTTATTGGTGGTGGTAGCTGGGCAACAGCATTAGTTAAACTTTTCACAAATAATTCTAGTGAAGTTTTTTGGTGGATGCGAAACGAAGAGAACATAGAGCACCTACGAACCTATAAACACAACCCAAATTATTTACAGGATGTTGAGTTTGATTTAACAAAAATCACCATCAGCTCCAATCTTGAACAAATAATTGAGCAAGCAGATATTATTGTCATTGCGACACCTGCCGCTTTTTTAACGAATACGTTTGTCAATTTTCCTGCAGCATCACTAAAAGATAAAATTGTTTTTTCTGCCGTGAAAGGGATCGTTCCTGAGTATCATGCGATACCTGCTCGCTTTATTCACAAAACATTTGGAACGAACTACGAACAAATAGGCATAATTTGCGGTCCTTGTCATGCAGAGGAGGTGGCTCTTGAACGTTTATCTTATTTGACGATTGCTTGTCCAACACTTGAAATAGCTCAAAAAATGGCTTCGTTATTAAGTTGTCGTTATATTAAAACAAGCACTACAGATGATTTATTTGGCACCGAAATTTCTGCTGTACTAAAAAATATTTATGCGCTCGCCTCTGGTATTTGTGCGGGATTAGGTTACGGCGATAATTTTCAAGCCGTATTAGTCTCCAATGCGATACAAGAAATCGAACGATTCATTGATGTGGTTAGTCCCGTTCACCGCGACACCAAAACAAGTGCGTATTTAGGAGACTTACTAGTTACCGCCTACTCTAAATTTTCTAGAAATCGTAGTTTTGGATTTATGATTGGAAAAGGATATTCGATAAAAACTGCGCAGCTAGAAATGAACATGATTGCTGAAGGATATTATGCAACAAAAAGTTTAATGGAAATGAATGCAAAGTTTGAAGTCAATATGCCCATATTAGATGCCGTTTATGCGATTTTATATGAGCGAAAATCAGCACGTAATGAAATTAAGTTGCTAACAGAAAAGTTAAGTTAGAACAGAAAAATTATGAAAGTTTTCAAATTTGGTGGGGCATCCGTAAAAGACGCCAATGCGGTAATAAATGTAGGTGAGATTCTTACGCTATACGCAGGTCAAAAAATAATTGTGGTCGTATCAGCTATGGGAAAAACCACCAATAAATTAGAAGAAATTCTACATTCCATTCAAGCCCAAGACCGCACTAAATTTGAGCAAGAAATTGACGAATTGCTATCATACCACCATACCATTATACATGAATTATTTAAAGGGAATGAACTTTCAATTTTTCAGAAAATTGATGCGATCATTGAGGGGATAAACAAATTATATTCAACCAATAAATCAGAGAAGCCAGGCTATCTATATGATCAAATAGTATCACTTGGGGAACTACTCTCGTCGCATATTGTGAATGATTACCTAGTTGAAGTAGGAAAAAAGTCAAGCTGGATAGATGCCCGAAAAATGATTCGAACAGATGAGCGACATCAAGAAGCGAATGTCGATTGGGAGAAATCAAAAGAATTGATTCAGCTAGCAATTAACCGGGCCTTCCTTCAATCAGATATCGTGTTAACACAGGGATTTATTGGTCATACTGCTGATGGTTCAACGACCACCTTGGGAAGAGAGGGGTCTGATTATTCCGCTGGAATTTTTGCTTATTGCTGCGATGCTGAAAACGTTACCATTTGGAAAGATGTTCCTGGTATGTTGAATGCTGATCCCAAATACTTTCAGAACACAAAAAAACTGGAGAAAATATCCTTTAAAGAAGCCATAGAATTATCCTATTATGGCGCAAGTGTTATTCATCCAAAAACAATCAAGCCCCTTCAAAATAAGAACATTCCTTTATTTGTAAAATCGTTTATTGAACCACTAGGCGCAGGAACAGAAATTCAATCAGAAACCAAAGACGATGGACTAATAGCCTCTTTCATCATAAAACAGGAACAAGTATTATTTTCGATTACACCGAAAGATTTTTCCTTTATCGACGAGCAAAATCTCCATGGAATTTTTGAATTACTAGCAAAAGAGCAGATTAAAATAAACTTGATGCAAAATTCTGCCTTAAGCTTTTCAATTTTAGTAGATGCTAAAAAAGTGTCTATCCCTGAGCTTTTAAGCGTATTAAAAAACACCTTTAACGTTAAGTACAACGATAATCTCGAGCTAGTAACTATTCGACATTACAATACGGAAACAATTAAATCAATTTGCAGGGATAAAATTGTTATCATTGAACAAAAGACAAGACATACAGCACGGTTTGTTTTAAAAACCGAGGATTAATTCCTGCTGTCATTATACCATAAACAAGGTATTCCATCATTGGACCTTAATGCGTAAATTTGCACATGTCAAAGTCATTAAGTGAAATCATTGTCGGAGAAAAAGTTACTGTTGAAAAAATCTCTCACCCCTATTTGACTACCAAATTAATAGAGATGGGGATGCACGCAGGATTAAAGCTAGAGTTACTTTACAAAGCACCCTTTGGTGATCCCATTGCCATTTCTATGAATGGGTCCATTTTAACATTAAGGCTTGATGAAGCAAAATTCATACAGGTATGCTCCTCACCTTTGTGATTATTACTAAGTTTGCGAAAGCATGAAAATCGCATTATTTGGTAATCCCAATACGGGTAAAAGTTCTATTTTTAATTTATTGACAGGCTTACGTCAACAGGTAGGAAACTTTCCTGGCGTTACCATTGAAAAAAAAACAGGCGTATTTAATACGACTAAAAACAAGCATCAACTTACAGATTTCCCCGGGACATACAGTATTTATCCTCATTCAAAGGATGAAGAAATTGTCTACAATGCCTTAACGAATTCGGAACATGATGATTTTCCAGAATTGGCAATTGTAATTCTAGACGCTTCTAATTTAGAAAGGAACCTGTTATTATTTACGCAATTATATGACTTTAAAATCCCACTGATCTTAGTATTGAACATGTGGGATGTTGCTGAAAGAAGGGGGATAAAAATTGATGTAGCAAATTTACAAAGCCATTTTCCAACAACGCCCATAATAAAGATGAATGCCCGTATTGGCTTAGGGAAAGATCGGCTAATCGCAGCTATTGATGAACTAGATTACAAGGTAAAAAAAGATTCGTTTATTGCCAGTTCATTTCCCTGTTTAATTGATGACAAAGAGGCTCAAAACGAAGAAGTGCTGCTTCGATATGAAAAGATCAGAGAAATCCTTAAAGATGTGCAACATGAAAAAACATCCACAAAAAACACCCTTTCTAGAAAATTAGATAGGGTACTAATTCATCGCTTTTGGGGATATTTTATTTTTGTTGCGATCTTAATGGTCATCTTTCAATTTATTTTTTCACTTGCGGCTATTCCAATGGCATGGATAGACGATTCCTTTGTCCTATTGAGTAATTGGGTAGATCATCAGCTTCCTCCGGGTTTGTTAAATGATTTATTTTCAAAAGGGATCATCCCCGGAATTGCAGGCGTTTTAATGTTTATCCCACAAATTGCTTTATTATTTTTCTTTATTGCCTTATTAGAAGAAAGTGGTTATTTATCGCGCGTCGTTTTTATTATGGATCGACTTATGCGCCCATTTGGACTGAACGGGAAAAGTGTCGTCCCATTAATATCGAGTATAGCTTGTGCTATTCCAGGTATTCTAGCTACACGAACAATAGCAGATTGGAAAGAAAGAATTATTACTATTATCATCGCCCCATTAATGAGTTGCAGCGCTCGAATTCCTGTCTACACCTTACTTATTGCATTGGTAATTCCAAAAACGTATCTCTTGGGATTTATAAGTATTCAAGGTTTAGTATTATTGGCCTTATATTTCTTAGGAATAATTTCAGCCCTCTTACTAGCGATTGTCCTCAAAAAATTTATTGTTGTAAAAAACAAAGGATTCCTCATTATGGAGATGCCAGAGTATAAAAAACCAAGGTGGCGAAACATATTTATTACTGTTATCGAGAAAGTTAAGGTATTCGTTTGGGATGCTGGTAAGGTGATCTTAGCAATTTCTATCATTCTATGGGTACTTGCCACCTATGGCCCATCTGGAAACATGGAAAATAAAATCGCATTGGCAAAGAAAACTGAATATTACATTCACACCAATGAAGTTCAAAAACAAACTATAGTTTCCTCCGCCAAATTAGAAGGTTCCTACATCGGTATTATGGGGAAATTTATAGAACCCCTAATCACCCCGTTGGGTTACGATTGGAAAATCGGAGTTTCCCTGATCGTTTCTTTTGCTGCGAGAGAGGTTTTTGTTGGGTCCTTGTATACCATTTATGCTGTCCATGATGATAGTGAAGCGCACCAGAATTTACTAAGTCACTTAAAAATGGCAAAAAAGGAGGATGGTTCGCCAGTATATTCATTAGCAACTGGCGTTTCGCTGATGGTTTTTTATGTATTTGCCATGCAATGTATGGCAACATTGGCGGTCGTTAAAAAAGAAACTAAAAGTTGGCGGTGGCCACTACTTCAATTAGTAATAATGGGAGCAATGGCTTATCTTGGTGCCTTAATTAGTTATCAATTGCTCGCTTGAAATAATTAATAGAAAAAATGACACAAGAAATATTGGTGATATTAATAGTAATTTTCGCCACCTCGTACCTCGTTTATCGCGTAAAAAAGAAATTCTTTAGTGCCAATAAGACCTGTGAATCTTGTGCTTTTTCACCAGATAATAAAATTCCAGCTACGAAGAAATAAGTTTCTTTAAAAATCTTTTATAACTTCACATAAAAAAGAACTTGTGGAGAATAGTGATTGTCAATTATATAAATACAATGCATCCTTTTTTCTAGTAAAAAAAGAAACATCGGCCTATTTCGCCCAAAATTTTTTATTGAATGAATTGGATGATGACCATGTAGCATGGCTAAATTTTCATTCCATAGCCGATATTCCTTCCATCCAGGCCCTTTGTTTACATCTTAAAATAGACAAGATTGGAATAGAAAATATTTTTAATGAAGCACGCCGTCCAAAAGTAGAAGAAAACAATGGGTATATATTTTTCAATGTGATTTCAGTCTTGCCTAGTCAAAATCAAAAAGACTTAATACACAAAGACCAAATCACCTTTTTCCTAGCTAAAAACTACCTGATCTCTCTTCAATCAATGGACGGTAAACACTTTCATGATGTTAGGGATCGAATTGAAAAAGACAGGGGGAAAATTCGAACGAAAAAAAGCGACTTTTTATTATTTAGAAGCTTAGAGGCCATCGTAGACAATTATTTCGAAGTATTAGACAACATTTCGGAAGAAATGGAACTTATACACGAAAAGCTTCATAAGTCGGAAGATAAATCACTTCTTTTAAAAATTGAGGTGGAACGAAGGAAATTAATTGAACTAAAAAAAATAGCAAGTCCAATGCTTGACATTAGCATTCAATTACTCGGAAGTGAATCGATTCTGATTGATAAGAGCAACTACGTCTATTTTAATAGCTTGCACCATAGCTGTTCGCATGTAATCACAGAAATTGAATCTCAGAAACAAATCTTAGATGGAATGGCTAATTTCTATTATGCGGCACAGGGTCAACGCATGAACGAAATTATGAAAGTACTCACCATCGTTAGTTCCATTTTTATCCCAATCACATTCATTGCTGGCGTCTATGGAATGAACTTTGAAAACTTGCCAGAATTAAAGTGGAAAAATGGCTATTTCATATGCCTTGGGGTAATGTTTCTGGTTATAGCTTTTATGTTTGTCTTTTTTGTGTCTAGAGGCTGGATAAAAAGAAGAGATTACACTAAACAAGAATAGCTTATACAAGTTTTGATGATTTAAGTGAGGGTATATTTCAAAAAGAATTTTAACTTTGTTCAATAATTAAAAATTACATTAAAAATAAAAATTGGTCATGGGTAAAGGAGATAAAAAAACTGCAAAGGGAAAAAGAGTAATGGGCTCATACGGAAATACACGCAAGCGTAAAAGTGATGAAAAAGTTATTATTCCAGAAGTGAAAATAAAAAAAGAGAAAAAAGAACCAACGGTAAAGAAAGCTGCTCCAGCAGTTAAGAAAGTCGCTGTTAAAAAACCAAAAGCAGAATAAATTTTATAAGCCGTCAAATTTGACGGCTTTTTTTATACCCTAAATAAATTAACTTTAAAAACAAAAAGATGAAACATAATTTTGGTGCTGGCCCATGTATTTTACCTCAAACAGTATTTGAGGAAGCTGCTGCTGCTGTTTTAGATTTTAATGGCTTGTCCATCCTTGAAGTATCTCACCGACACAAAGATTTTGTATCGGTGATGGATGAAACCATAGAACTTGTTAAAAAAGCGCTCAACGTTCCAACAGGCTATTCTGTAGCTTTCATGCAAGGTGGTGCCACCTTAGGATTTACCGTTGCTGCCTTAAACATGATGCGTGATCAGAAACGTGCAGGGTACCTTAATACAGGGACTTGGTCATCTGGAGCAATAAAAGAAGCTAAAAAAGTGGGGCTTGATGTAGCTGTATTGGCAAGTTCAGAGGATAAAAATTTCAATTATATCCCAAAAGATTATACCATTCCATCCGACTTGGATTATGTTCATTTCACCTCAAATAATACTATTTACGGTACACAATACAAGCAAATTCCACAAACGGATCTTCCTTTAGTTTGTGACATGTCTTCTGACATATTTTCTCAAGTAATAGACGTATCAAAATTTGACCTCATTTATGCTGGAGCTCAAAAAAACTTAGGCCCTGCAGGTGCTACCCTTTACATCGTGAAAGATGAGCAACTAGGAAAATCTAGTTCACCGTTTATGCCAAGCTATTTAGATTTAAAACAACAAGTGGATAAAGAGTCGATGTTAAACACGCCTCCCGTGTTTTCTATTTTTGTATCCCTATTAAATCTTCGGAATCTTATAGCAAATGGTGGCGTTTCTGAAATGGAAAAAAGAAACATTGCAAAAGCGAACCTTTTATACCAAGAAATAGATAGAAATCCCCTGTTTGTTGGAACGGTAAATAAAGAAGATCGATCCAATATGAATGTCACCTTTACATTACTAGACGCGGCCAATTCAGCTGACTTTGACGCGCTTTGGAAGGGAGCGGAAATTGTTGGCTTACCTGGTCACCGTTCAACGGGTGGTTACCGAGCTTCTTTATACAATGCCTTACCAATTGAAAGCGTGCAGGTTCTAGTAGATGTTATGAAACACTTCGAATCGCAACGATAAAATTCAAGTAGCAAAAAAAATAAAAATTCATTTATGAAAATTTTAGCAAACGACGGAATATCAAGCAAAGGAAAAGAACTTTTAATTGCTGCTGGTTTTACGGTTATTACTGATAAAGTCGAACAAGATCAGCTAGCAAAAACGGTCAATGAACAAGGAATCGAAATGATCTTAGTCCGAAGTGCTACCACTGTTCGAAAAGAAGTGATCGATGCCTGCCCAGATCTAAAATTAATTGGCAGAGGGGGTGTTGGAATGGACAACATTGATGTTGCTTATGCACGCGAAAAAGGAATTACTGTGATCAACACACCGGCATCTTCTTCTCAATCTGTGGCGGAATTAGTAATGGGGCACTTATTTTCCTTGTCGCGATTTCTACAAGATTCATTTAAGAATATGGAAAGTGGTGATTTTTCCAACCTAAAAAAGAAGTATGCTAAAGGAATTGAATTAAGGGGCAAGACCATTGGAATTATTGGCTTCGGAAGAATTGGACAAAGCCTGGCTTCATATGCCTTAGGTGCAGGAATGAATGTGATTGCAGTTGATCAGTTTACTACTCCTGTAAAAATCAATGTACCTCTTGGATTGAATAACAATTTTGAAATTGAAATCACCCCAACAACAGACTTGCAAAGCGTATTAGGGAAATTAGATTACATTTCTTTACACGTGCCAAAACAAGCAGATGGAAGCGCGGTGATTACAGCCAATGAATTTTCAAAAATGAAAAAAGGCGTGCTAATCGTAAATGCATCACGAGGAGGAGTTATCGATGAAAATGATTTGTTGGTAGCCCTTGACGGAGGGATAATAGGCGGTATTGCCTTGGATGTTTACGAAAATGAACCGAATCCAAGGAAAGATTTATTGAATCACCCAAAAATTGCTTGTACACCACACATCGGGGCGGCTACCTTAGAAGCACAAGATCGAATTGGAGAAGAACTTGCTCAATTGATAATTGGACAGTTTGGGAAGTGACAATAGATTGATTAGTTAATTGCAGATAACTGAGTTACCACTAATTATTGATTCGCGCGAAACTTCAAGCAACAAACTTTTGTATATTTGAACAAAGTTTGAAATGACAAAAATAATTTCAAAATCTCGTTTTGTATCTGGTGTTCAATGTTCAAAAAAATTATTTTTTGACATTTACCGTAAAGATTTAAAACCAATAATTTCTGAACAACAAGAATTATTATTTGCTACTGGGCACATAATAGGAGAATTGGCTCAAAGTGCTTTCCCAAATGGAAAGGATGCTTCCCCTGAAAATTATTATGATTTCTCTAAATCAATTCAGGATACTAAAGACTGGATTGACGCTGGTAGTAATACCATTTACGAAGCAGCATTTAGTTCGCATGGAGTATTAGCGGCGCTTGATATTCTTCATCATACCGAAAATGAAAGATGGGCTATTGAAGTAAAAAGCAGTTCGGAAGTTAAAAAATATCATTTAACAGACGCTTCCTTGCAATATTGGGTAATGAATAAATCAGGATTAAAACCTGACAAATTCTTTTTAATGCACATCAATACGGCCTATATCAAACAAGGCGACATAAATCCAAATGAACTCTTTACATTGGCTGATATTACCAATCAAGTGATTGCAAATCAAGAGTGGGTAACGAAAAATTTAGAGCATTTAAAAACTATTATTTCCAGTGAAAAAGAGCCTGTAGTTGAAATTGGCAAACATTGTAGTGCACCATTCAGCTGTGATTACAAACACCATTGCTGGAAGCACATCCCAGAACAATCTGTTTTTTCACTTTACAGTCCTAGAGGATTAGATTGGAATTTATACAAACAAGGTATATTTAAAATAATTGACATCCCAGAAAATACTCCCCTCAATCATAGGCAAAATTTGCAAGTAAATGGTCAAAAAAATACCGCTAGCCACTTTGATCAAACAAGCATTAATGAATTTTTAAACACGTGGGAATTCCCACTGTATTTTTTTGATTTTGAAACGATTTTTCCAGCATTGCCGGTATTGGATGGAACAAGACCTTTTCAGCAAGTTCCATTTCAATATTCCTTGCATATTTTAGAACAAGTAGACGGTGCATATATACACAAAGAATTTTTGGCAGAACCAATAGATTTTATGATTCCTACAGTTGACCCCAGAAAAAAATTGATAGAACAAATGAAACTTGACTTTGGTGAAACTGGGTCTATTGTTGCCTACAATGCTACTTTTGAAATAAATAGACTCAAGGAATTAGCCATTGCATTCCCTGAAGATAAAACATTTATTGAAGATTTAATTTGCCGCTTTGTAGATCTTTTGGTTCCCTTTAGAAATGGATGGCATTATCAACCGGAAATGGGTGGTTCTGCATCAATAAAAGCTGTTTTGCCCGCTATTGCGCCAGCATTTAGTTATGAGGATTTAGCAATCTCCAATGGAGGTGATGCGAGTAATATATTTTTGAGTATGATTACTAATACCTTCGAAGGTGATTTCAATTTAACTAGACAGCATTTGCTAAAATACTGTGAAAGAGATACCTATGGAATGGTCGTGATTTGGAAATATTTGATAGAAAACAGCTAAGCATAAAAACCAATATAGCCTTTGGAGCAGCTAGCTAAATAAAGAAAACAGCAATACCGAAAAATTAATCTTCTATAATTTCTATCGCTTCGATTACATCGCCTTGTTGAATGGCATCAATTACATCAAAACCTTCCATTACTTTACCAAAACAAGTATGTACTCTATCCAAATGAGAGGTATTATTTCTTGAATGACAGACAAAAAATTGAGATCCACCTGTATTTCTTCCAGCGTGAGCCATTGAAAGTACTCCACGATCGTGGTATTGATTCTCACCTGTTAATTCACATTCAATTTGATAACCTGGTCCACCAGCACCATTCCCATTAGGACAACCTCCTTGAATAACAAAATCAGGCAATACACGATGAAATGTTAAACCATCATAATACCCCTTTTGAGCCAGTCCAATAAAATTTGCAACTGTTTTTGGGGCATCTTTTTCAAAAAATGTCACGAGCATATCGCCCTTCACCGTTTTAATAATTCCTTTCATTCTAGTTTTTTTTGGGCAAATTTAGGAATATATTACTAAATATCCATCATTCTGTTGAAAACTACGTTGAAAACACTCTGAAAGAAGTTGATTTCAACATTATCCGAATATTATCTTTGTGTTTAAGCATTCTGAAAAAACAAAAACTTTATGTTCGGATCATTGATTAAAAAGAAATTAACGGATAATCAAGTAGCGAATATTTTTATAAACGCACTTTTCGATTCGGTTGATAATGGCTTCAGTATTATTGCTCAATGGATCAATGAAGATCCCGCTTTTAATGAATCTCCAAAAATCGATGTTGCTAACAATAGTGAATTTGCCCTAATTGTAATTGTAGGTAATCTTTCACTGCTTGAAAGTACTTTCGAAACTAGTCAAGCAGAAAGAGTGGAAAAACTCATCTACGAAAAATTGGCCAAAATTTACGAAATATCAGAATTAGACATTCGGAATATCATCAAAGAATACCGCAGTTTCATTAACAGAATTAATATGCCATCAAAGAACATGATTTATGGTATGTCAAAAGCAGTATTTTTTAAATATAATTTAAACGAATACCAAGACGATTACTTCAAACGGATGCAGGTACCGAATCCATTATTTCTAAAAAGAATGGATGAAATTATGGGGAATTACTTATGGAATTGGGATGCTTTCTTTAAGAAGTATAAAATATAATTCCTTAAAATTTCACAAAACAAAATCTGACTGATCGCTTTCTTACCACAAAATATTTTTGTCATGATTTTAAATAAAAATACATGCCAAAAAGGGATTCATTTCCTATTTTTTCGCTGGATTACATCCAGCGTTAAAAATAGTTAACCCCCTCAGGGGTTATGTAATAGATTGAATTATAATTTAGACCAGTCAATAAACAAAATTAATCAACTCCTTTCATCAATGTCTTAAGGAAAGGCGATACAAGAATCACCACTACTCCTGTAATAATTCCGTAGATCGCTAATTGATGGTATCCTTCTGTATATAGATTTAGTTTCACTGTAGCACTTGCGTTATTATCTGGCGATGCCATGCCTGCACCAAGAATTCCAGCAACATATTGTCCGTAAGCGCTCGCTAAAAACCATAATCCCATCATGACACCCCAAAGTTTCTTCGGAGAAAGCTTTGTCATTAAAGAAAGACCAATCGGCGACAAAAACAATTCGGCAATTGTGATCACAAAATAGGCCGCAGTGAATACTAGTAATGAAGCCTTTCCACTGGCATCTGCAAAAAATCGGTTCGCATAAAACACATAGAAAGCAGCTCCAAGAAAAAGAAATGCCATTCCAAATTTCACAAAATAATTAGGCTCGATTTTTTTGCGTTTCATCCAAAGCCATAACAAGCCAATTAAGGGACTAAATAATACAACGAATAGTGAATTCGATGAATTATTAATCACATTAGGGTCCATGCTGAAAAAGAATAAATCGCTACTCAGATTATCTTTTGCGAATAAACTTAAAGATCCCCCACTCTGCTCGAAAAAAGCCCAAAATAAAATAGATAATAAAATAAATACAAGTGCCGCTAACATTTTTTTATTTTCTGCCCAACCCAACTTCAACATTTCATAAATTAAATAAACTAATGTTGCGGGACCAATAACATACATAAACATATCGGTGTAACGCGTATTGGTTATCATCAGGTAAATACAAGGAAGAACTAAGATAGATCCTGCATAAACCATCCATTGATTTCTTTTAGCAGTTGCCGGCTTTTCTGTTTTTGGTGGTAATCCGATAGGGCCAAGATTTGCTCTAGTAACAAGAAACGTTACCAAGCCGACAATCATAAAACCACCAGAGAGTAAGAAAGCCAAATCCCAAGAATACATCTTACCAACAAATACACAAATGGCCCCTCCGAAGAGTGCTCCGACATTAATTCCCGCATAAAACAAACCGAAACCGGCATCTCGACGCGCATCACCTTCTTTATACAACTCCCCCACCATAGTGGAAATATTTGGCTTGAAAAAACCAGTGCCGATAATTAACAAACAAATGCCGTAATAAAAATAATGTTCCGCTGAAATACCCAAAACAAGACTGCCTGAAATCATCAAAATTCCTCCCCATAGCAATGATTTTTGGAAACCAAGAATCTTATCCGCAAACAAACCACCAATGAATGTAAAAGCATAAACAAATGCTTGAATGGCTCCGTATTTCAAATTGGAATCTTTATCACTTAGTAATAATACATCCACCATAAAAATGGTGAGCATTCCACGATTTCCATAGAAACAAAAGCGTTCCCACATTTCTATAAAAAACAAGTACCACAATTGCTTGGGGTACTTGCCTTTAAAATCTTGAATTTGTTCGAGGGTTAATTTATTTTCCATATCAATTGATTCCTTTTTCTTTCATTACTTTATTAAGCTGTTTTAAGAGTACAAACATCAGCAAAGATGCAAGAAGTAATAAGCCAAAATTAATCCAAAAGAAATCAGCCTTATCGTCGTAGGTATCCCATAAACTCGCCAAAACACCACTTAATTTATTTCCAATAGAAGTGGATAGAAACCAGCCTCCCATCATTAAAGATGTTATATTAACAGGACTTAATTTGGAAACAATAGAAAGCCCCATGGGACTGAGAAATAATTCGCCAATTGTAATTATTCCATAATTAGCAACTAACCACCAAACGCTCACTTTTTCAGAACCATTCCCTCCTATTTGAACAGCTGCCACCATCACTAAAACAGATAAAGCAGATATAAGCAAACCAAATGCAATTTTAGTTGGCGTACTGGGTTCCTTTTTCCTCCTTCTCAAAAAAGTAAAGAAAGCAACAACAAGAGGCGTCAAAATAATTACCCAGCCAGGATTAATGGACTGACTTAAATTTGTTGCCCAAAGAGAAACCGTAGATCCTTCCTTCGGCAATTTTTCTTTCGCTACATTTCTAAAATAAATGGGATAACCCATCTCTTTTTCAACAACACCATTTTTCTTTTGAAGTCGAAAACCTTCATCATACAAGTCGACTGAATCTGCTTTATAAGTGACTTCTTTTGCAAACTTAAGTCCATTAAAAACCTGCTCCGTCTTTCCCGATATCTCCCTGTCTGTATAACGATCAGCCCAAGTATTTAAGGCCGAACCATTTAATTTAAAGACAGCCCAAAATAAAATAACCACCGAAAATATTGTCAGTAAAGCACCTATTGGACGCTTATCTTCCACTTTAGCTTTCACATATAAACTTCCGTAAAAAAAGATGACAGGAATACAAGCAAATATAAAGGCATCCGTACTATCCGATCCAAAAATGTAACTATCGGGATTACTTACCGATTGTACCCCTTTCAATAACCAACCAATGGCACCAAAAACCACTGACGGCAATAAAATATAAAGTACAATTTTATAAAAGGGCATATCACCTTCTTGTGTTCCTTTTTTCTCCGTTTTATTTCCGTAATATTTCGTTCCTAATAGAAATATACCAACCCCAACAAACATTCCTAAGCCGGCAGCCATAAAGGCGTATTGCCAACCTAATAAAATTTGCAATGCAGCTCCGAAAAAATTACAAATGAAAGCCCCAATGTTGATCCCCATGTAAAAGATATTATACCCTTCGTCTTTCTTATCCTTATATTTTTCATCATTGTAGAAATTTCCCAAAAGTGTTGAAATATTGGGCTTAAAAAATCCGTTTCCTACAATAACAAGCGTCATGGCGACGTAAAGCATTGTAGTATCATGAATTCCCATCATAAAATATCCCGCCCCCATCATTAATCCACCAATCACAATCGATCTTTTGTAACCGAGATAACGATCTGCTATTAAACCACCAATAAAGGGTGTTAGAAATACTAAAGCAATGAAAGTACCATACAAGTCAGACGCCTCTTTCTCGGTCATTGCAAAACCAGCTTCAACATCTTTGAGGTAAAGCGTGAAAATACCAATCATTAAATAATACCCGAAACGTTCCCACATTTCAGATAAAAACAAAAATGGCAATGCTTTTGGGTGGTTCTTCCACATAACTAAAATCTAACTATTAGTGAATTACATAGTTGCTTATAGGAGTTACCCGACAACCTTTATTGCAATAATTTATGATTACTCTTCGAATTAAGCCTCTTGCACCTCTATATGGTCTTTATGCATCCTTTTCTCCAACCATGAACTAAGGAAGAATAAAATAGCCGCTGCTGCACCAGACATTACGATAAATAGGATGAAAAACTCATATAAATTAGTGATTTGAAAACCCATAAAGGAAGTTGCCCCACCTTTTCCATCTTCACCACCAGGAATTAAAGCACTTAAGGTTCCAGCAAATTTATTAGCGGCTGCGTTAGCTAAAAACCAAGTCCCCATCATCAAAGAAGATAACCTAAGCGGCGCAAGTTTCGAAACCATTGACAAACCAATCGGAGACAAGCACAATTCACCAATCGTATGAATTACATACAATCCGATTAACCACCACATAGATACTTTTTCGCCCAATCCTAAACCTTTAACAGCAATAGCAATAACTACATACCCCAAAGCAACTAAACCTAATCCGATTGCCATTTTTTTAGGGGAAGACGGCTCCAGTTTCCTGGCATATAAAAAGCCCCAAATAATAGTCATAATTGGTGCAAGTGCAATAACAGCTAATGGATTGACAGATTGAAAATAAGATGCTGGCATTTCCCAATTAAACAAAGTTCTTGCAGTTTGCCTGTCTGCAAATAGCGTTAATGAGGCACCTGCTTGTTCAAAAGCACCCCAAAAGAATATTACAAAAAAGGCAAGGATGAAAATTACTGAAATGCGTTGTATTTCAATTTTTGACAAGCTTTTATCAGTGAGTATGAGAACCGGCATTAGCACCATCGCGCCGTAGATAAAATAACTTATGATGTCCACATTGCTTTTAAATAGTTGCTTAAAGTTTAGCATAAAGAAAATAATAAAGATGGAACCGATTATCATTCCGATACTTTTTGCGTCCAATTTCTTAACGGGAAGACCAATGTGTTTTCCCTCTTCAGAAATAAGGTATTTTTTCTGGCCCCAAATAAATGCTACAAGGCCAATTAACATTCCGATGCCTGCACATAAAAAACCCCATTTAAAATCCATAGAACCACATATCAGCGGGGAGAAGAAAGCCCCAAGATTTATTCCCATATAAAATATAGTAAAAGCACTATCAATTCTTCGATCGTTAGCCGGGTACAATTGCCCTACCATTGTTGAAATATTGGGTTTAAAAAAGCCATTACCAATTATTATTGAAGTCAATCCCATCCACATGAGCATAACGCCACCATCTGTTCCGGCCGATGCGCTGAAAAACATAAAAAACTGACCAATTGCCATCAGTAAGCCTCCAATAATAATACTGTGCCTATTACCCAAAAATTTATCACATAAATACCCTCCTAAAAGTGGCGTTAAATAAACTAGACCTGTATAGCTTCCATATATTTCTGATGCATCTGCATCTTTCATTAACAATACTTTTGTCATAAATAATATGAAGATAGCACGCATTCCATAATAACTGAATCGTTCCCACATTTCCGTAAAGAAAAGAAAGTAAAGTCCTTTTGGATGACCAGATTTTACTTGAATATTAACCGAATTATCTACTTTATTTTCCATGATTTAATTATTTTGTGTGGTCCGAATTTAATAATAATTGTTTACGATTGATTAAAAAATTATAAAAATGAGTTAAAGAAATTAACATACGAAGTAATTACTTACATTTTTTCAACTACTATTTTTTGTAAAAAAACAAGTATTCTAATCATCTAACAAGTTAATGAATAAGGTTTTATGTTTTTTATTATGTACTTTAAAAACAGGATTAATTTTCTATTATGAAATGTTATTCTTTTCCTTAACTTTACCATCCTAACAATTAATAACTTAAAAAATGAAAAAAATACTTCTATTCTCATTGGCTCTTTCAATAAGCTTTTACAATTTTGGGCAACTATTTTCTGATAATTTTGACTCGTATGCAGTTGGATCTTATTTAGGCCCTCAATCATTAACCTGGTCTACCTGGTCTGGTACTGAAGGCGGTGCAGAAGATGCTGTGATAAACAGTACTCAATCCTCTAGCCCTTCTAATTCAATCTATTTATCATCTACTGCGGCTAATGGAGGACCTCAAGATGTAGTGCTAAAATTTGGACAATTATACAATTCTGGTATTTTCACACTACAAAATAAATTTTATGTTAATACCGGTAAAAAAGCCTACTACAATATACAAGGTGCCTTAACCATTGGTAATTTATGGGCATTGAATGTAAGTTTAAATGCAGGAAGTTTAATCATTGACGATGGTATTACCTCCAATTTAGTTTCAACCACCTATCCACAAGCCACTTGGTTTGACTTGAAAATTGAAGCCAACTTAACATTACACGTTTGGAAAGCTTACGTAAACGGAGTTCTAGTTGGCACATGGACCAATGGCGTAAATACAGTAGCATGTACTGATTTTTTTCCTACCCAAAATTCTCAATTCTATATTGATGATGTAAGTTTTGATCACGTGGCCTATACCCTTCAAAATTTAAATGCGATGGTTTCACAATTAAGCGTAGGTGGAAATATTGCTGGTCAAAATGTTACCCCATCTGTTTCTATAAAAAATGCTGGTGTTACTGCAATTACCTCATTTAAAGTAGATGTTACTTACAATGGAGCAACGTACACTCAAAATATTACAGGCGTTAACTTGGCAAGTTTGGCAACATACAATGTGACTATGCCTTCCATGTTATTGGTAGCGGGAAGTCAAAATGTTGTGGCAACAGTTTATAATATAAACGGTGGAGTTGACAATGACCTTAGTGACAACGTACTTACTACAACAATTAACCCAGTTGTTCCAGCTGCAGGTAAAATGGTTGTAAGTGAAGAAGGAACAGGAACATGGTGCCAATGGTGTCCTAGAGGAGCTGTTTTCATGGATGACTTTAAGCAAAAATACAATGGTTTTTGGGCAGGAATTGCTGTTCACAATGGTGATGTAATGACTGTAACAGATTATGATGCAGGAATTGGCGCATTAATCGCTGGATATCCTAGTGCTTTGGTTGATAGAGGAAATGAAGTAGATCCATCTGGAATGTCACCCGACTTTTTTGCTCGATTACAAACACCTCCTGTTGCAACAATAATTAATGGCGCTACATGGGATGCAACTACAAGGATCTTAAATGTTTCTGTTAAAGCAACTTTCGCTTTACCTGCAACAAGCAGTTATAAAATGGCTTGTGTATTAACTGAGGATGCTGTCACAGGTGTTGGTGCTGCTTACAATCAATCGAATGCTTATGCGGGAGGTGGAAATGGCGTGATGGGTGGTTTCGAAGCCTTGCCAAATCCTGTTCCTGCTGCTCAAATGGTTTATGACCATGTTGCACGAGTTATTGCGCCAAGTTTTACTGGATTTGCTGGAGCATTTCCTGCAGTTGTTAACGCAGGAGAAAATCACATTGTGAACTTTAGCTTTACATTGCCTGCATCTTGGGACGAAAATCAAATTAACATCATTGGAATGATCCTTAGCCCTAATGGCAAAATTGACAATGCAGGAACAGCTACCATTGTTGAAGCAGTTGCCAATGGATATGAAAATGGAACTTTTGCTGGTATCTTTGATGCATTACCTAATCAGTTGGATGCAGCAATAAAACTATACCCTAATCCTGCAACAGAAAAAGCAACCATTGCTATAGATTTAAAAGAAGCGAAAGATGTTTCTATTGCACTTTACGATCTTAATGGAAACTTGTTAAAAGCTGCTACTTACGCTAACTGGCTTGGTTTATCAACCGTTGAAATGAACACAAATCAACTTAATGCTGGCGTTTACCTGGTAAAAGTTACTATTGATGGAGAAATCTCAACCAAAAGATTAGTGGTTCAGTAAGAAAATAAATCTGAAAATATAAAGGGGCTTCGGCCCCTTTTTTTTATGCCAAAAAGTTAATTTTGTATATGCAATTTTCAAATGCCTTTGTTCGATTTAATTGGTGTGCCTTAATCCTTATCTATCTCATTATTACAGCAGGAAGTTTTGTTCGTATTTCCGGCAGTGGAATGGGCTGTCCCGATTGGCCGAAATGTTTTGGTAGTTGGATTCCGCCTACCTCAGCAAAAGAATTGCCCGCTAATTACAAAGAAATTTTTCTTGCCAAAAGAACAAAAAAAGTAGAAAAATTCAATCGACTTCTACATGCAATTGGCATGGAAAAAACAGCCGATAAGTTAAACGGCGATCCTGGTATCTATAAAGAGGAAGTATTTAACGCACAGAAAACATGGGTTGAATATATCAATCGATTATTGGGATTTTTAGGCGGTAATATGCTTCTTTTTGGATTTGGGTGGTTCCTACTATATTACAGGAAATCAAAATTAATTTGGCTATCAGCACTAAATGTAATACTCATCGGAATTGAAGCTTGGTTCGGTTCTATTGTAGTCGCAACGAATTTATTACCCTGGACAATTACCATCCATTTATTCCTAGCATTAGTCATTTTGCTGATTCAGTTATAT
>Ga0214919_10000533_pt1 | contig 64497 bp, 53 predicted proteins | sample LL1503_MetaG_FD_177994 | JGI IMG/M metagenome (GOLD analysis project Ga0214919, IMG submission 177994) | Freshwater microbial communities from Lake Lanier, Atlanta, Georgia, United States - LL-1503 | ecosystem: Environmental > Aquatic > Freshwater > Lake | place: USA: Georgia | collected... | reverse complement strand
ATAAAAAAATAAAACCGTAGTTAATAGTTAACTACAAAAAAAGAAGTTTTACAATGGCTATATTAACATCAGAAAAGAAAGCAAACATTTTTGCTGAATTTGGCGGAAAGGCAACTAATACTGGTTCAATTGAAGGACAAGTTGCTTTATTAACCGAGCGTATTGCGCACATTTCAGATCATTTGAAAGAGAATCACAAAGACCATTCAACTCAAAGAGGTTTAATGCAATTGGTGGGTCAGCGTAAGCGTTTATTGGTTTATTTACAAAAACATAACCTAACGGGTTACCGCGCACTAATTGAAAAATTAGGCTTAAGAAAATAATCAACAAAACAAATTATAGGCTGTCCCAACTGTTACCACGGTTGGGATTAGTCGTTTATATACTATCTATTCTATCAGAGAAAAGATTTAAAAAAAATTAAAATGATAACACAACCTAAATCAGTCAAGTTTGAAATAAATCCAGGTCAAGAAGTATTTATTGAAACTGGTAAATTAGCTCGTCAAGCAGATGGTGCAGTTACAGTAAGACAAGGCAATTGTATTTTACTAGCTACCGTTGTTGCCAACAAGGACCCTAAAGAAGGGCAAGACTTTTTTCCTTTGAGTGTGGACTACCAAGAAAAATTTGCATCAGCAGGTCGTATTCCTGGTTCTTTCTTCAAAAGAGAAGCTCGTTTAAATGATTATGAAATTTTAACAAGTCGTTTAATTGACCGCGCACTTCGTCCATTATTCCCTGAAGATTATTTATGTGATGTACAAGTATTAATTTCTTTAATATCTAGTGATGAAAATGTAATGCCTGATTCTTTAGCTTGTTTAGCAGCATCAGCTGCTTTAGCTGTTTCTGATATTCCAATCAAAGAAATTATTTCTGAAGTACGTATTGGTCGTATCAAAGGTGAATTTATTATTAATCCTTCTAAAGCTCAATTAGCTATTTCTGATTTTGAATTTTTAATTGCTGCTACAGAAAAGAATTTGATGATGGTAGAAGGAGAAGCAAAAGAATGTTCAGAAGAAGAATTAGTACAATGTTTAGAAATTGCTCATGAAGCGATACGCAAACAAATAAAAGCTCAAGCAGAGTTGAGAAAAGTAGTGGGAGTTACTACAGTGCGTGAATATAAAAAACCAGAACAAGATATTGCTATAAAGGAAAAAGTATATGCTTTTGCAAAAGAGAAAGTAACTGCTATTGCTGAAATGGGTTCAGCTAAACATGAAAGAAGCGATGCTTTCACTGCATTGAAAAAAGAAATCATCGAACATTTAGGAGCTGATATTACCGACTTACAAAAGAAATTAGCAGGTAAATATTACGAGGACTTAAAATGGGAATTAGTAAGAGATATGATGGTGGATAAACGCATTCGTTTAGATGGTCGTAAATTAGATCAAGTACGACCTTTAGCAATGGAAGTTGATCCACTTCCCACACCACATGGCTCTTCTTTATTTACAAGAGGAGAAACACAGTCTTTAACGACTGTTACTTTAGGTACCAAGTTGGATGAGTTAATGCAAGAAACTGCAGCAAGTGCTGAATTCACTAAATTTTTCTTACACTATAATTTTCCTCCTTTCTCTACAGGAGAAGTGAAAATGATGCGTGGAGTAGGACGTCGTGAAGTAGGGCATGGAAATTTAGCCATGCGTTCTTTAAAACAAATGTTACCAGACAGCACAACCTTCCCATACACACTAAGAGTTGTTTCAGATGTATTAGAATCTAATGGTTCTTCTTCCATGGCAACAGTTTGTGCGGGTTCATTAGCACTTATGGATGCAGGTGTGCCAATGCCAAAGCACGTAAGTGGTGTAGCGATGGGATTAATTTCAAGAGAAGATGGTAAATATGCAATTTTAACAGATATTTTAGGAGATGAGGATCATTTAGGAGATATGGATTTTAAAGTAACAGGTACACGCGATGGTATTTGTGGAGTGCAAATGGATATTAAAGTAGATGGTTTAAGTATGGACATTATGCGTGAAGCATTGTCTCAAGCTAAGAAAGGTCGCTTACATATTTTAGATGCAATGTATGAGTGTATACCTGCTGCGCGTGCAGATGTGAAACCACATGCACCAAGAATGGTGAAGTTAATTATTGATAAAGAATTTATTGGAGCTGTGATTGGGCCAGGTGGTAAAATAATTCAAGAGATGCAAAGAACTACTGGAGCCACAATTAATATTGAAGAAGTGGGTAACCATGGGGAAGTAAGTATCTTCTCTGCAAACAAGGATAGTTTAGATGCTGCTGTGAAGTGGATTAATGGAATTGTAGCTGTTCCAGAAATTGGTGATGAATATGAAGGTGTGGTAAAGGGCGTAAAAGAATTTGGCGCCTTTGTAGAATTCATGCCAGGTAAACAAGGCTTATTACACATTAGTGAAATAAGCTGGAAGCGTTTGGAAACTATGGACGGTATCTTTAACGAAGGAGATATTGTGAAAGTGAAGTTGGTTGGTTTGGATCCTAAAACAGGTAAATTCAAATTAAGCCATAAAGTGTTATTACCTCGTCCAGAGCAAGCACCTCGTGAAGATAGAGGTCCTCAACAAGGTTAATTTTTTAGCATTATAATTTTAAAGCCCTGATTTATCGGGGCTTTTTTGTTTATTATACAAGGCGATGATTAAATTCCTAATCTTCGGCTCTCTTTACCCAGGCTCGAAAGATCGACTCTGATTAGTATTTAATCATCTTACTATTATACCTTTACGGCCTAAGATCCATTAAAAACCTAATTATAGACTCCCAAAACTACCCAATGTCTAAAGAATATATACAAATAGCCTTCGATTTTGAGAACCAAGACCAGTTTGAGATGCTAGTTGCACAGTTATCGGCCATAGGTTTTGAGGGGTTTAATGAGGAAGAGGCGAGTCAAGGCATTAATGATGGGGTGAAAATGTCAAATAAGCTTGGGGAAGGGGCAGGGCATTGCAAAACCTTTATTCTTCAGACTGTATTTGAAGCTAATTTATTGGATAATGAATTAAATATTATATTTAATCAATTTAATATAAAATATTATAAATCAATTATTAAAGAAAAAAATTGGAATGCGATTTGGGAGTCTAATTTCGAGCCAGTAAGAGTGGCTAATTTTGTAGGTATTCGAGCCAATTTTCATCCTCATTTTGATCCTAAAGTAGCCATTGAAATAGAAATTACCCCTAAAATGAGCTTTGGAACCGGACACCATGCTACTACATTCACCGTCATTGAGCTCATGGAATCAATAAACTTCAAAGGCAAATTGGTATATGATTTTGGTACAGGAACTGGAATACTCGCCATACTAGCGGAAAAGCTTGGGGCTGAATCGGTTTTGGCCGTTGATAACGACAATTGGTGCATTGAAAATTCAATTGAAAATATACAAAACAATGATTGTCATTTCATTAGCGTAGAAAAAGTGGAATCGGCCTATCAAGACAAAAAATTTGACATTATTATAGCCAATGTCAATAGGCATATTATTGAGGCCAATATGCTTGAATTAACCCAATTAGCTTTTCCAGGTTCAAAATTGGTATTAAGCGGATTACTTATTGAGGATCAATCAGATATGATTCAACTTGCCATCAACAATGGCTGGGATTTTGAAAAATCAAAGCCTTTAAATGGGTGGGTTAGTTTATTGTTTCAGTTTCACTAAAATGTTACAGATAGCACTGTTAACAAATCATTAATTTTTTTCGTCGTATCTTTGCAATCCAATCAAATTTATTATGACAGAAATCATCTTAATTATTTTGGCCTATATCATCGGATCGATTCCTACAGCAGTTTGGGTATCTAAGTCTGTTTTTGGAATTGACATTAGAGATTATGGAAGTGGAAATGCAGGGGCTACTAATTCTTTTAGAGTATTAGGTTCTAAATGGGGCAGCTTTGTAATGCTTATAGATGTTACGAAGGGCGTTATTGCTACATCTTTATATATTCTTATCCCCTATTATTTAACCAATGAACTAGCAAGAACTAATTTTATGATAGCCCTAGGAATGGTGGCTGTCCTTGGACATATTTTTCCCATTTTTGCCAATTTTAGAGGTGGAAAAGGAGTGGCAACCTTATTAGGAATGGCTTTAGCAATACAACCAGTAGTGGCATTGCTTTGCTTAGTGGTTTTCTTAATTACTTTACTTTCAACACGATTTGTATCATTAAGCTCAATTTTGGCTGGAGTAGCTTTTATGGTACTCATCCTCTTTATTTTCAACGAAAAGGAGACCATCTATCGCCTTTTCGCTATCATAGTGGCTATGATGGTTTTAGTGACTCATCAAAAAAACATCACAAGACTCATCAATGGTACTGAAAATAAAGTACCCATTTTCAAGAATAGGAATAGAAGAAGTCTTAAATAAGAATCTGTTCATCAAATTTTTTAAGATTTCACCCAATTTTGTACTTCTAAAAAATTAGAATTTAGTAACTTCGTCGTCCCTTAAAACTTTAAAGCTATGTCAGGTAATCAGAATATTTTAGAGAAATTACAATTAAAGGAAGAGAAAAATATACTGATACAAGGCCTGCCTTCTTCCGTAGAAAAGCAATTTGCTAAGCTTTCTTACAATAAAAACTTGACTCCCTTATTAAAGACTAGAAAAATTGATTTTGCGCTTATTTTCGCCATCAATCAATTACAATTGAATAATATCTTAAAAGAGGTATTTCCAGCCCTTCACCCTGAGAGTAAACTATGGATCGCCTATCCTAAAACAACTTCTAAAATTGTATCTGATTTAAACAGAGACGCAAGCTGGGAAATTTTATCAAAGAATGAATTTGAGGCGGTAAGACAAATTACCTTAGACCATGTATGGACAGCAATGCGTTTTAAGAAATTAGACCAAATACCAAACAGAAACAGAACCTTTGTTGAATTCAAAGCTGCCGATATTAAAGTAGACGATTTTGAAAAAAGATTAATTGCCCTTCCTATTGAATTAGATAAATTATTTGGTGCACATGAAGAGGCTAGAGAATTTTTTGTTTCTCTATCAATTCTAAATCAAAAAGAATACTTAAGTTGGATTCAAGGTGCTAAGAAAGAAGAAACTAAACAAAAGCGTTTAGAATCAACTTTAGAAAAATTATTAGCAGGGAAGAATAGCCCATCCGAGAAGTAATATTTTTTAAATTTTAATAAATATAAATTTAAAAAATATTACACTCTAAAGAATTTATTATTTTAAGGCTCCAGGTTTGGAGCCTTTTCTATTACTTAGGAGCTTTTTCTTAGTTACTTCATAATCACCGTTCCAATACCTTGCGTTAATGCACGCTCTACTTCTTTTAAATGCTTATGTATTTGAAGTAATTGTATTTGTTCTTTTTCAGGAGCCGTTTCAAGGTCCATCTGATTTTGGCTAATCATCTTCTTAACCTTTCTTAATTTAAAGTACATTAAACCTATTTCAATTTCATTTATTATATTTTTTACTTCTTCGCGTTCTGGCTTACCCAATTTCTCATTCCATCTTGAACTTAATTCATGATCGGGTTCAAATAAACTCACTACCCATTTTTGTACTTTTTCATCTTCATGATACTGAAGTGTTTTAGCATTAGGTTGCTTACCTGCATAAAACCATTTTTTATAAGCTTCTACCAAATAAATCATATCCTCATTTTCTAAAGGGAAAGATTCTATTTCATCAAAAATCCAGTCAGCTATAAATTTATTTTCTTTTGTAAACTCATTCCCATAATCAATAATAAGTTTTACTAAATTTTTCTCATGGGCTAAATCTTTGTCTGTAAATAAGTCTGTGTCTTGCTGCTGTTCTTGTCCTTGGGGGAAGCTAGGCATTAGTATAGCTGCCTCATCATAAGACATTTTTTTTTCTTCTTTTACAATTTTATCTCGCTTAAATTTGTTCACTAGCTGCGTTAAGCCTGTTTCGTCAATGCGCAGTAGGGAAGCGCACTTCCTTACATATTCTTGTAGCTTGGTAAAGTCCTCTGGTTTATTAATCTTACTTAAGGTTTCTGCAATTTGATTCACTAATGCATTCTTTTTATTCAAGTCGCCACCCACTTCTTTTAATTGCACTTCTAATTGAAAAAGCACAAAATCTTTTTTTGCGGATCGAACAAATTCTCTAAATGCGTCTGGTCCTACTTTATTTACATAACTATCCGGATCTTCATTATCAGGAATTAAAACGAGTTGAACATTCAAGCCTTCTTCCAATGCCATATCTAGTCCACGCAAGGCAGCTTTCACTCCCGCTGCATCCCCATCATAAATAATGGTAAGGTTCTGTGTGTATTTTTTGATTAGCCTTAACTGTTCAATGGTTAAAGAAGTACCACCACTTGCTACAACATTTTCAATACCAGCTTGGTGGAGGCTTACCACATCGGTATAACCTTCTACGAGCAGACATTCATTTAGTTTATCAATAGAATTTCTTGCAAAATAAGAACCATATAAAATTTTACTCTTAACATAAATATCATTCTCGGGTGAGTTAATATATTTAGGCGACTTGTCGTTTTTTGCAATTTGTCTTGCACCAAATCCAATAATTTTCCCAGTGGTATTATGAATAGGGAAAATAATACGGTCTCTATAATTATCCTGCCATTCACCATTGCGTTCTACTACTAAACCCGTTTTGGCAAAAAGCTCAGGATTGAATTGATTTTGAATTAAGGCCTTGGCTAAACTGTCTTTATCGGAAGGGTTGTAACCAATTTTAAATTTTTCTATTATGGGTTTTAAAAAACCTCGATGCTGCATATAGCTTTGTGCAATAGATTCACCTGCCTCAGTTTCCCAGTATTGCTTAGTGAAGAAATCCATAGCGAAATTATTAATCGCATATAAACTATCGGCTACTTGCTGTGCTAATTTTTGTGCAGGACTACTTTCCGTTTCTTCAATTTCAATATTATACCTTGCTGCTAACCATCTTAAAGACTCAACATAACTATACTTTTCATGCTCCATTAAAAAAGTAATGGTATTACCACTTTTGCCACAGCCAAAACACTTGTAAATTTCTTTAGCAGGAGAGACGGTAAAAGAAGGAGACTTTTCGTTGTGAAAAGGGCAGTTGCCTATATAGTTGGTCCCTCTTTTTTTCAATTTCACAAATTCACCCACCACATCAATGATGTCAATTCTGTTGGTAATTTGTTGAATGGTATTAGAGGTAATCATGAGGGCGAAAATAACTAATCTTGAGAGAAAATAGGGCTATTCTTGATTCGAAAACTCCATATCATCGCTATCTAGTAATTCCCTTTCAATTTCCTCCATTTGAACTATGTCCCAAGCCTCTGATTCTGTGGGTGTAAGGTTCATAATTTCGGCATATTCGGTCAAATCTAGGGTGTCTTGAAGGCTATCTGACAGGCAGCAAATGACAAATGAGGTATTATTTTCATAAAAGCTGCCTTGAGCCTCTGCTAATTGGGCAATTACTGGCAACTCCCAACGATCCACTTGACCTAGGTTTAAAACCAGGTTTTTAGGGGGTTCAACGCCAATTTTAGTGAGAATTTGGGCTAATTCTGGCACGAGATTTGAACTAAGACTATTCTCGAGAATAGTAAGAACAGTAAATTTCTCTTTTAGTTCGGTTTTGTATTGCATATTGGCTTAATAATAAATGGTTGATAAACAAGTAATACTTAACATACTTTAGGTCAAAAATATTCGTTATTCTTGTAACAGCTCGAAATAAATATATGGATAATAATTTTTCAACACAAGTTAAGGAAATCATCTCTTATAGCCGTGAAGAAGCTTTGAGATTAGGTAATGACTTTATAGGAGCTGAACATTTAATGTTAGGCCTTATAAGAGACCAAGAAAATACTGCTATTAAAGTATTGAAGCAACTAAATGTAAATTTAGCAGAACTAAGAAAAGAGATTGAATTAGCTGTTAAGGACAAGTCAGGTAAAAATGTTGCTAATATTAATAGTTTACCATTAACCAAACAGGCCGAAAAAGTAATTAGAGTTACTGTACTTGAAGCCAAGGCTTTAAAAAGCCCAATGGTAGAAACTGAGCATTTACTATTAAGCATTCTAAAAAACAAAGAAAACATAGCTACTCAAATTTTAAATCAGTTTGATATTGATTATGATTTATTCAGAACTGAATTAGGTATGATTGGTTCTAGTTCTTCTGAACCAATAAATCCAACAAGTGCTGAATTTCCTGAAGAGGGAGATGATGAATTTGAAGAAGAGAAAAGAGGGGGCGGTTCGGGTTCCTTTGGTGCTGCTTCAAAAGCAAAGCCTGCAAGTGCTAATAAATCAAAGACACCGGTACTAGATAATTTTGGTCGCGATATTACCAAGCTTGCAGAAATGGATTCATTAGATCCAATAGTAGGGCGTGATGCTGAAATAGAAAGAGTGAGTCAAATTTTAAGTAGAAGAAAAAAGAACAATCCCATATTGATAGGTGAGCCTGGTGTGGGTAAGACAGCCATTGTAGAAGGTTTAGCCCTTCGTATAGTTCAAAGAAAAGTAAGTCGTGTCTTATTTGATAAGCGTGTTATTTCTTTAGACTTAGCAGCACTTGTTGCAGGTACTAAGTACAGAGGACAATTTGAAGAACGTATGAAGGCAATCATGAATGAGCTTGAAAAAAATAGAGATGTTATTTTATTTATTGATGAAATACATACTATTGTAGGTGCTGGTGGAGCAAGCGGTTCATTAGACGCATCAAATATCTTCAAGCCAGCCTTGGCACGTGGAGAATTACAGTGTATAGGAGCATCTACTTTAGATGAATACAGAATGCATATTGAAAAAGATGGTGCATTAGATAGACGTTTTCAAAAAGTAATAATTGAGCCACCAAGTGTAGCTGATACTATTACCATCTTAAATAATATCAAATCTAAATACGAAGATTATCACAGCGTAGTTTATGATCAAGAGGCAATTGAAGCTTGTGTGAAATTAAGCGATCGCTATATGACCGACCGTTTACTTCCAGACAAAGCTATTGATGTATTAGATGAAGTAGGTGCAAGAGTTCATTTGAAAAATATCAATGTGCCTTTGGATATTGTTGATTTAGAAAAACAAATCGAAGAAGTTAAAAACGAAAAAAATAGAGTAGTAAAAAGCCAACGTTTCGAAGAAGCTGCTAGCTTAAGAGATACAGAGAAGAAATTAGGTGAAGCTTTAGAGAAGGCAAAAATAAATTGGGAAGAAGATAGTAAGAATAAACGTTTTCCTATTAACGAAGAGAATATTGCTGAAGTTGTTAGTATGATGACTGGTATTCCTGTAAAAAGAATGGTGGAAGCAGAAACCACTAAGTTAAAAAAGATGACCGAGGAAATGAAAACCGAGGTTATTGGACAAGACGAAGCATTAAGCAAAGTGGTGAAAGCCATTCAAAGAAATAGAGTAGGCTTAAAGGATCCTAAAAAACCTATTGGAACTTTTATTTTCCTTGGTCCAACTGGTGTCGGTAAAACGGAGCTTGCCAGAGCACTTGCTAGAAACTTATTTGACTCAGAAGATTCTTTAATTAGAATTGACATGAGTGAGTACATGGAAAAGTTTTCTGTAAGTCGTTTAATTGGAGCACCTCCAGGCTATGTTGGTTATGAGGAAGGCGGCCAGTTAACAGAGAAGGTACGCCGCAAGCCATATTGTGTAATACTTTTAGACGAAATTGAAAAAGCACATCCAGATATTTATAATATTTTATTACAAGTATTAGATGATGGTATATTAACAGATGGTTTAGGAAGAAAAGTAGATTTTAAGAATACTTTAATTATCATGACTTCTAATATTGGCGCTCGTCAATTAAAAGAATTTGGTGATGGAGTAGGATTTGCGACAGCTACACGTATTCAGCAAACCGATGAGAACAATAGATCTGTTATTGAAAAAGCATTAAAGAGAACTTTCTCTCCTGAGTTTTTAAATAGAGTAGACGATGTGGTAGTGTTTAATGCATTGACCAAAGAAAATATTTTCTTAATCATTGACATTATCATGAAAAATGTTTTGAGTCGTTTAGTGACTTTGGGATTGAACTTAGTAATCACTGATGAGGCGAAAGACTTTATCGCCGACAAAGGATATGATGTTCAATTTGGTGCAAGACCTTTGCATAGAGCAATTCAAAAATATATCGAAGATCCTTTAGCAGAAGAAATCTTAAACCATAGTATTAAAGAAGGCGACACTTTAATAGGCGATTTAGATAAAGAAAATAGTAAGTTGGTTTTTACTTTACAAAAAAAGGAAAAAGAGAAAGCGCCAAAGGCTCCTAAAGAAACTAAAGAAGATTAAAGATTACCCCAGCGGTAACTACTTGCTTTTAGACCAGCTAAATCTATTATGCGGTGCACTACTGTATAAGCTACTTCTTCAATGGTTTGTGGCTTACTATAAAAACTAGGAGTTGCTGGACAAATAATACCACCTGCTAAAGTAATAGTCTCCATATTTTTAATATGAATTAAGTTATAAGGTGTTTCACGTGCAACAAGTATAAGTTTTCTTCTTTCTTTTAAAATAACATCGGCAGCCCTGGTTACTAAATCATCGCTCATACCACTTGCAATGCGCCCTAAAGTACCCATGCTGCAGGGCACAATAATCATGGTATTAAATTGAGCCGAGCCTGAGGCAAAGGGGGCGTTAAAATCGTTTTTTTGATAAAAATGAAAGGGATACTTACTATAATCTTGATTACCTAATTCTGTCTCCCAAACAATTTTTGCATTATCGCTCATTACTATACCAACTGCCTCAATTTGTTCAGGCATTTGGCTTAAACTATCTAATAAGCATTTTGCGTAAATGGAGCCACTGGCGCCTGTGATTGCTACTACAATTTTATTCATATACTATTAACAAAAATAGGCACTAATTGTTGAATTTTTAATAGAAGACTTACATTATGGCCTAAATCTTGAATAAGATGGATTTTTATAATTAATTTACATCAAAGCCAAAACACTAATATTTACTTAATTGTGAAAAAGAATATTTCAAGCTATGAATATCCATAAAGTATTTTGCTTTGGTGAAATTTTATTGCATTATGCACCCACCTCGGGTACTCACTTTATTGAAAGTCATCAAATGCCTTTGTATTTAGGTGGGGCTGAATTAAACGTTGCTAGGGCTTTAGCCAACTGGGAAGTTCCAGTAAAATATGTCACAGCCATGCCTCCTCATTTTTTAACAGACAATATCCTTGGTTATTTAAACCAAAAAAATATTGACACATCGGCTATTCAATTTTCCGGTAACAGAATTGGTTGCTTTTACTTAGAGTCAGGTTTGGATATGAAAAGTGCAGGGGTTGTATATGATAGAGATAACTCTTCTTTTGCAAATATTCAAAAAGGGAGTATTGATTGGCCATTGGTTCTAAAAGACGTGACTTGGTTTCATTTTTCTGCTATATCCGCCTCGCTGACTCAAAATGCATTAGAGGTATGTATGGAGGCTTTAAATGCTGCTACTACAATGGGTATTCCTATTTCAATTGACCTAAATTATAGAGCTAAATTGTGGCAATATGGAAAAACGCCTTTGGAGGTGATGCCTCAATTAGTGAAATACTGTTCTGTAATTATGGGTAATTTATGGGCAGTAGAAGAAATGTTAGGTATACAATCAGCTATTCATTCTAGCGAAGGTTTTTCAAAAGCCGACTTAGAGCAAGCGGCCCATAAAAGTATGTTGTTATTGAAAGAACAATTTCCTTTATTAAACACAATAGCCTATACTTTTAGATTAGCAGATACTTATTTTGGTCTATTGTTTAATAAAAATAATTTCTATACTTCTTCAACTTATAAGATGAATGATGTAAAAAACATAGTGGGAACTGGCGACTGCTTTATGGCGGGGCTTATTTATGGAATTCGCCATAAAAATTCACCAGAAGAATTGATTAATTTTGCGGCAGCAGCAGCAGTTGGTAAATTATATGAATTAGGAGATGCAACAGAACAAAGCATCGAACAAATTAAAAATAGAATGCTATGATGACTGAAAATCAAATGAAAGATTATGTGAAAAAGGTAAAATTATTACCATTATTTTATCATGATGATATTACAGTTTGTAAAGAAATTGTAAAAGTATTATATGCAGCAGGTATTAGATGTATTGAATTCACTAACAGAGGGCCTAAGGCATTCGAAAATTTTAAATTACTATTAGATTATAGAAACAAAAATTATTCTGATTTAGTTATAGCCATTGGTACAATTCAAAATCAAAAGCATGCAGAAATATATATTGAAGCAGGGGCTGACTTTTTAGTAAGTCCAATTTTTGATCAGTCAATTGCAGATGTTGCTTATTTACATAAAAAATTATGGATCCCAGCTTGTATGACACCAACAGAAATTCACATAGCAGAATCAGCAGGTTATGATTTGATTAAATTATTTCCGGGAAATGTTTTAGGTCCCGGTTACATTGATGCCATAAAACCTTTATTTCCTAGTATAAGTTTTTTAGTAACAGGAGGTGTTGATATTAGTAAAGAAAATTTAAATGCTTGGTTCAAAGCAGGTGTGGTTGGAGTTGGCATGGGAAGTAAGTTGATAAATAAAGAATTATTGGCTTCAAAGAATTATGCCTCTATAGAAACACAGACGGCAAATGTATTAGAAATTATCAATTCCATAAAAAATTGATAATAAAAATATTCTATACATTATACTTAAAACCCTAGATATTTTTATCCAGGGTTTTTTTATAAGCTATTTTTAAATAGCCTTATACATTTTTTCGTAATATTCTTCAGCCATTCTATTACTGTCGAATTGGAAACGAACATCCTTCATTCCATTTTGAGTAATTTGACGCCAAGTATCCTTATTGTCATAATATAAAGGAATAATTTGTTCTTCTAGAATTTTATATAATTCATCTAAATCATAATCGTCTTGTTGTTGTGTGCTCATATTGGCATAATCGGCCTTTGGAATTACAAAGCCATTATTTCCGTGATTAATAAATTCTGGAATCCAACCATCATCAGTTGAAAAGTTGACAGATCCATTCATTGCAGCTGTCATGCCACTTGTTCCAGAGGCTTCTCTCGGTACACGAGGATTATTTAACCAAACATCTGAAGCCTGTTTCATTCTTTTGCTTAAGCCTAATTCATAACCAATTAAAACAGCCACGTTATTATAGTTCTTACTTAAGTGTACTAGATTATTGAATTGAGAAATAGCAGGATGGTCTACAGGATAAGGTTTACCAGCAAAAATAATTTGCACTGGATATTTTGAGTTAGAAAGTAATTTTTCGAATCGATCCAAATCCCATGATAAAAAATCGGCTCTTTTATAACCAGCAAAACGTCTTGCCCAAACAATTGTTAATATATTTGGGTCAAATAATTTTCCTGTTTGATCGGCTACTATTTCAAAAGCGCGCTTTTTCAAATACATTTTACGATCATCAAACCCTTTTTCGTCTTGATTTTCAGCAAAACGGTATAATTGTTTGTCGGCCCAATAGCGCCAGTTCTGTGCATTAGTAATATGTGTAATAGGGCAGATGCCTTCATATTTACCCCATAGTTCTCTACTTACATGTCCATGTAATTCAGAAACGCCATTGGCCTTTCTTGCAAAACGAAGGGCCGCTAGTGAGTGGTTAAACTGGTCGTCTTCAATTCCTGTTAATTTTCTTACTTCATCGATACTTAATCCACAGAAATATCCCATCTTATGACATAAATAAATATCATGTTTTTCATTGCCTGCCTCTTCAGGAGTATGGGTAGTAAATACCATACGTTTTTTTACTTCTGCTAGTGATTTATATTTATTTAATAAATAGAAAGCTGCAGAGAAACCATGCGCTTCATTCAAATGATAAACTTCTGGGTTGAAATTTAATTCATCAATTAATTTAGCACCTGCTACACCTAATAAAATAAATTGAGCAACTTTAGTAGCAACATTGGCATCATATAAACGGTGTGTGATGGTTTGAGAAACATAATCATTCTCTGGTAAATCGGTGCTTAATAAAAATAGGGGTGCACTACAAAAAGTATTCGGCGCTAAATAAAAGGCTTTCACCCATACTGGATGGTCATGAATAAGAATTTGATATTTAATACCAGTATCTTCAAGAAAAGAATATATTTTTTCCATAAAAGTAACCTGCAATGTTTGGTCTTGATTGCGGGCTTGGTCGTAGTAACCATATTTCCATAATATACCAATACCTATTAAATTTTGGTTTAATTCAAATGCGCTTCTCAAATGAGAACCAGCTAAAAATCCAAGGCCACCACTATATATTTTTAAAGGCTGATGAATAGCAAATTCCATAGAAAAATAAGCTGCCTTTTTTTTGAATTGATCATTGATAGTGTAAGGCACTTGATAATTTCTAAAACTCATACAAACGATTTTGGTTATTTGACTGCAATATAATGGTATTTAAAGAAAATGTAATTATTACACATTAAACTGTGGATAAGAACCGTTAATGGGCCTAAATTGTGGATTATTTCTTCTTCTTGGGCTTTCTTTTTTTATCATAACTATCGTTAAAGTAGCAGGTCATATTGCGATGATTACCGCAATTCCCATCCTCTTTAATATTTATGACATTGCCTTGAATTGTAAAATGTATAATACATGGGTCGCCTTTTTCTGAATAGGTTGCTTGGTTCTTTGTAAATGTTAATAGGCCTTTTAATTCTCCTATGCAACTGCCTTCTTTCTTTTCAAAATGTAAGAAGAATTGATATTTATTAGCAGTATTGTAGTCTCTAATAGAAATAAAATTTTTAGCATCTCTAGCATAGTCACCACTAAAAGTATAATTCATAGACATAGTATCTAGTGGGTTGAGTATTTTTTTAGTTTCTGGCTTTTTATTGCTGTCGAAATAAATTAATCTAAAACTACTATCGGTATAAGCCCATCCTTTCTTTTCATATGTAAGAGTATTATCTTCTGCCAATTTATTTTCTTCTACTAAAAAAGAGGGCTCTCTATTAATATTTAAATTCTTGCCATACATTTTAGAGCTTTGATTTTCTTCATTGAATTCTGTAATGACTTTATAATCTAAAAATATATTTTTCTTACTAAATACGACAACAGCTATTTCTTGTTTTTTTGGATGACTTACATTTAATAATAAATAATATTCTTCTTCTTTTTCAATTCTTATAATAGGATGTAATAAAGCTTTATTATCTTTTATACCTATGATATCTTCAACGACTGAATCTGGAACAAACTGAGCTAATGCTTTTCGACCAATGATTAAAGTATCAGTAAATCGGTTTATATTAGAATCAGAGATAGATACAGGTAAGCTTACCGCTTTAAAAACTTTATTAAAGTCATTAATGGTAAGAGGGGTATTGCCCGTTAAATCTGGTTTTTTATCGGCGCAAGCCAAAATTAAACAGCAAAGCAAAATATAGTACCCTTTTCGCATCTTGTAGTTTTTTGCTAAAATAGACTATCAAACTGAGTTAGGCAAAAGCTTTTATCATTAAATTTACATTACTACGGGCATGAGCCCTTTTAACTCTTATTTAAGGTAAAATAGAAAATTTGAATAGGATGAAATAATTTATGAGAGAAAAGTCATTAGATAACCTGAACGAATCGGTACCTGTCCAAAATAAGGGTGGGTGGCGAAAGTTTATGGCCTTTATTGGTCCTGCCTATTTAGTAAGTGTGGGTTATATGGATCCGGGCAATTGGGCCACCGATTTACAAGGGGGTGCTAAATTTGGATATCAATTAATATGGGTATTACTTCTCAGTAATCTTATGGCTATTTTATTGCAAAGTTTAAGTGCAAGATTAGGTATTGTGCGCAGGTTAGATTTAGCACAAGCTAATAGAGAAACCTATCCTCCTTTTATTAATTTCATTTTATATCTATTAGCAGAACTTGCTATTGCTGCAACAGATTTAGCAGAAGTATTAGGTATGGCCATTGGAATTAAATTATTAACAGGTATGCCATTAATGTATGGCACTATGATTACTGTCTTTGACACATTCTTATTTTTATTTTTACAACGTTATGGCATTCGTAAAATGGAGGCCTTCATATTGGTACTCGTAGCAACCATTGGTTTTAGTTTTCTAATACAAATTTTTATTGCAAAACCTAATTTATCCTATGCCATTAAGGGGTTTATACCTTCAAAATTATCTCCTGAAGCTTTGTATATAGCTGTGGGTATTATTGGAGCTACTGTTATGCCTCATAATTTATACTTGCATTCGGCCTTAGTACAAACTAGAAAAATTGAAAGAAGTAGTAAGGGAATAAGAAAATCTATTTTTTATAATTTCATTGATAGTGCTGTTGCCTTAAATGCAGCTTTTTTTGTAAATGCATCTATTTTAATTTTAGCAGCAACCGCATTTTTTTCTACAGGTAATACCCATGTTGCTAAAATTGAAGAGGCACATTCAATGTTAGCTCCTCTTTTAGGTTCAACGTTAGCACCAATTTTATTTGCTATTGCATTAATTGCTGCAGGCCAAAGTTCAACAGTGACGGGTACTTTAGCGGGTCAAATTGTTATGGAAGGTTATTTAAAATTAAGATTGAATCCTTGGATAAGACGTTTACTCACTCGACTTATTGCCATTGTGCCAGCTTTATTGGTTATTGGCATTATGGGAGAAGATCATGTAGATGAGTTATTAGTATTGAGTCAGGTTATATTGAGTTTGCAATTAGGCTTTGCTGTTATACCACTTATACATTTTGTAAGTGATAAAACGACAATGGGAGAATTTGTCATTAACTGGAAAGTAAAAACGATGGCTTGGATAGTGGCTAGTATTTTAGTATTTCTAAATGGTAATTTAGTGATTGGTTTTGTAACTAGTTTTTACTACGGAACTGGCAATGGATATTTGAAATTATTACTTATCATACTTGTACTTTTATTTTTAGCGCTGCTTATTTATATTATTGTATTTCCAATTTTTCTAAAAAGACATCATGCAAAAGTGGAGGAGGGTTTTCATGGTGAGATAATTGAATTAGATTGGTCACATGAAGCGCCAGTGAATAAAATTGCTATTGCTGTAGACTTTTCTTCTGCCGATGCAAAACTTATTAAAACAGCTATTCAGCATGCACATCAGGCTACTGAATTTATTTTTATTCATGTGGTAGAAAGTGCGACGGCTAAATATTTACAAGAATCTAGTGATGATATTGAAACAAGAAAAGACCAAGTAAGACTTGATACTTATGCAAATGCTTTGAAATTGAAAGGCTATAAAGCCACTACCTATTTAGGGTATGAAAATAGAGTGAAGGAAATTGTGAATATTGTAAATAGCTATGAAGCTAAGTTATTAGTTATGGGAGGGCATCGCCATCAAGGTTGGAAGGACTATATCTTTGGCGAAACCATAGAGTCGGTAAGGCATAAAGTTCAAATTCCTGTCCTTATTGTAAATATCTAAAAGTATTTAAAGGCTTTTTTACCAATTTATATCAGTTATTTATAAAGCTAGTTTTTGTACATTTGCAAACAAAATTTATACACTATGGGACAGAAAATTAAAGTAGCCAATCCGGTAGTAGAATTGGATGGTGATGAAATGACCAGAATTATTTGGAAATTTATTAAAGACAAATTAATACTTCCTTATTTAGACATTGATATTAAGTATTATGATTTAGGTATGGAATACCGCGACCAGACTAATGACCAAGTAACCGTGGATGCAGCCAATGCTATAAAACAATATGGAGTTGGTATTAAATGCGCTACAATTACACCTGATGAGCAAAGAGTGGAAGAGTTTAAGTTAAAACAAATGTGGAAGAGCCCTAACGGGACTATTCGTAATATTTTAGATGGTACTGTATTTAGAGAACCTATTGTTTGTAATAATGTACCTCGTTTAGTGCCTAATTGGACCGCACCTATTTGTATTGGCCGTCATGCGTTTGGAGATCAATATCGTGCTACCGATTTTGTTACTAAAGGAAAAGGTAAATTAACCATTAAGTTTGAGGGGGAGGATGGGACGAAACAAGAATTTGAAGTATTTAATTTCAATGGTGATGGTGTGGCAATGGCTATGTACAATACCGATGAAAGTATTTACGGTTTTGCACGTGCTTGTTTTAACCAAGCCTTAGCAAAAAAATGGCCTTTGTATTTATCTACTAAGAATACAATTTTGAAAAAATATGATGGCCGTTTCAAAGATATTTTTGAAGATGTGTATCAAAATGAATTCAAAGCAAAATATGCCGATGCTGGAATAACTTATGAGCACCGATTAATTGATGATATGGTGGCATCTGCTTTAAAATGGAATGGCAATTTTGTTTGGGCTTGTAAAAACTACGATGGAGATGTTCAATCAGATACAGTTGCACAAGGTTTTGGTTCTTTAGGTTTAATGACTTCTACTTTAATTACACCTGATGGTAAAGTAATGGAAGCAGAAGCAGCTCATGGTACGGTAACACGCCATTACCGCGAGCACCAAAAAGGGAATAGAACTTCTACGAACCCTATTGCTTCTATCTTTGCATGGACAAGAGGATTAGAATTCCGTGGTCAATTAGATAATAACCAAGAATTAATTCGTTTCTCTAAAGCTTTAGAAGAAGTTTGTGTGGAAACAGTTGAGTCTGGCATTATGACCAAGGATTTAGCGGTATGTGTGCATGGTAATAAAGTAAAACATGGTGATCACTATGTTTATACAGAAGAGTTCTTAGATGCTTTGGATACTAATTTAAAAGCTAAACTTGCTAAATAATTTTATTTAGAAATAATACAAATTATTTAAATTAATATATTCAATAAAAAACCCGATAGCTAATAACTATCGGGTTTTTTATAAATTTAATTGAGATAATAATAATCAAATAAGTAGCTAAATATATTTATACTATTTCTTCATACATGCAGCGCTACATTCATGCTTGCATTCTTTTGTAGTACACATATGTCCTTTCTCTCCATGATTAGCTATATGACCTGCTCCGTCTTTGTGACAAGCTTTTGTACATTTATGCTCTGCTTTATGGCAGTCTGTTGTGCATTTGTCAGCTGCAAAAGAGAAATTAGTAGCCATTAAAAACAATCCAGCGAATAATAATTTTTTCATGATTTTTATTTTTTAGTTTATTAAATTTAATTTATTCTAATATTTCTATTATAGGTTTTCCAATAGATCCACTAGGCATTTGTATGCCTAAAAGTGTAGTAATAGTAGGGGCAATATCGGTCATATAGGTTTCACGTTTAACCGTTGTTTTTTTAATGCCCTTACCAAAAAATAATAAAGGAATATGTGCATCATAATTATATAAAGTCCCATGGCTTGTGCCTGTTGGAAAACCATCTACATAGCCCGACTTATTTATAATAACTAAGTCTCCACTTCTTTGAACATTATATCCATTTACAATTCTTTCTCTTAAGGAAGCAGGCATGGAAGCACTAGCTGCATGTCTAGTTTCCACTACTTGTAAAACATCGGGTTTCTTTTCTAGGTAGCTGCTTACTAAATCAATTAATTTATCTTGACTTATTTTCATGCTATCCATTAAAGAATGATTAAAATAAATATTGCCCTCTCCTATATAATTAATAAGATTAGCATTGAAGCCTTTTGCCGTTAACATAGCACCAATTTCATTTTTGAGTGCCCCTTCACTACTTAAACCACCTGGTATTTGATGTTTGATATTGAAAGCTGGAATATTTGCTACTGCATGATCTGCGGTTAAAAAAACAGTATAATTGTTTTTACCTACTTGCTTATCTAAAAAAGTAAAAAAGTCGGCTAAGATTTCATCTAATTTAATATAGCCATCCATTGTTTCCCAGGAATTAGGACCGAAGCTATGGCCTATATAATCGGGTGAAGAAAAACTTACGGCTAGAAGATCGGTAATATCATCATTTCCCATGGCTTCATTAACAATGGCTTGCTTGGCTAATTCTTCCACTAAGCTATTTCCATATGGGGTGGTAGATATTTTACCATAGTCTTTTGCTATAAAACTTTTTAAAGTATAAGGAAAATGTTTGGCTTCTTTACCAAAGGGAGTTGATTCGTAGGTATTTTCATCTAGATCACAATTGGCTTCATAAACTGATGCAGGTAAACTTAAATTCCAATTAAGATTATATAAGCTGTCGGGGCGGTGTAAATTATTATAATTACTTACCCAACTTGGAACTGATTTTGCATAATAAGTAGAGCTAATAAAATTACCTGTTTTACTATCATACCAAAAGGCACCATTGGCACTATGTCCCGCAGGTATAATGGCCCCTCTGTCTTTTAATGAAATTCCAAAAACTTTGCTTTTAAAATTGCTGGCTAATTTAAACTCATCACCTATTGTGGTAGTCCAAACATTCATAGGGCTCATTTGTCCCGCAGTATTATTGCTACTCCCAATGGTTTGTACATTAGGGTCATCTACGCAATAAACTTTTTTCTGTTTCACATTATCATACCATTCATTGCCGGCAATTCCATGAAGAGCAGGCACAGAACCTGTGTATACGCAGGCATGGCCACAGGCTGTTACAGTGGGTAAATAGGGGATTAAAGTATTATCCACAGTGGCGCCTTCATTGATGAATCTTTGGAAGCCTGCTGATGATTTGAAAAAGGGCTTGAATCTGTTGACATAATCCCAACGCATTTGATCTACTACTATACCCACTACCAATTTAGGCTTATGTTCAGTAGAACTCTTGCTATCATTGACTTTCATAGCCTTTGAAGTATTTTTATTTTGCGCATAGACAGCCATTGAAAATAGACTTAAGCAAATGAATAAAGTATATCTCATTTCAAATATTTTTCTCTTATAAAATGTACTTGTTAACACTAACAAATAGTAGACTGCAATTTACAGCTATTTATTAGAGGATAAAAGGTAAAAATTTATTAAATTTGCTCATATAAAAAAAGATAATATGGCGGATATATTTGAAAGACTCATTAAGAATTATGGGCCTATTGGGCAACACCGCGAAAGAGCTCATGGTTACTTTGCTTTTCCTAAGTTAGAAGGGGAAATTGGCACTAAAATGAAGTTTAGAGGGCAAGAAATGATAGTTTGGAGTTTGAATAACTATCTAGGACTGGCTAACCACCCAGCTGTACGTAAGGCTGATGCCGATGCAAGTGCTAAATACGGATTAGCTCTTCCCATGGGAGCAAGAATGATGAGTGGAAACAGCGATTTACATGAGAGGTTGGAGGCTGAATTAGCCAAGTTTGAACATAAAGAAGATGCTATTTTAATGAACTATGGTTATCAAGGTATCATGAGTGCCATTGATGCTATTTGTGGAAGACATGATGTAGTGGTTTATGATGCGGAGTGTCATGCTTGTATTATTGATGGATTAAGAATGTTAGCGGGCCATCGTTTTGTATATAAGCATAACGATATTGAAGACTGCGAAAAACAATTATTGAGAGCAAAAGCTTTAATAGAAAAGCAACAGTCTGGTGGAATTTTAGTGATTACAGAAGGGGTATTCGGAATGGCTGGAGACCAGGGAAAATTAAAAGAAGTAGTCGCGTTAAAAAGTAAATTTTCTTTTAGATTATTGGTAGATGATGCACATGGTTTTGGTACTTTAGGTAAAACAGGTGCTGGTGCAGGAGAAGAACAAGGATGTCAAGATGGGATTGATTTATATTTCTCCACTTTTGCAAAAAGTATGGCTTCTATTGGAGCTTTTATGGCTGGACCCAAAACCATCATTGATTATATTAGATACAATATTCGTTCGCAAATTTTTGCCAAAAGTTTACCCATGCCCTTTGTAGTGGGTAATTTAAAACGTTTAGAATTATTGCGTACGCAAACTGAATTAAAAGACAAGTTGTGGAAAAATGCTTTAGCCTTGCAAAATGGTTTAAAAGAAAGAGGCTTTGATATTGGCAAAACAGATTCAGTGGTGACGCCCGTATATATGAAAGGTGGTGTAGAGGAAGCAACTTTAATGGTGATGGACTTAAGAGAAAATTATAAAATATTTTGTTCCATTGTTGTATATCCTGTAATTCCTAAAGGGCATATTATTTACCGGTTAATTCCTACAGCAGATCATACTCAAGAAGAAATTGATTTAACCTTGAAAGCCTTTAGTGAAACCAAGGCTAAATTAGATGCAGGTGCATATAAGGCGGAAGAAATTCCAGATATGGCTAATAAATAATTTAGAGTAAGTCTAATTGATTTTGTTCTTTTTTTAATACCTCAATACTAACATTGAGTTCAAAACCAATTAGTAAAATTAAGGAGTTGAGGTAAATTAAAGTCATTACCACCAGCACCGTTCCAATGGAACCATAAATTTTACTATAACTACTAAAATTATTTACCCAATAGGAGAACCCAAGGGAAGTAATTAGCATTAATAATGTAGAGAGTAAGGCGCCAGGAGAATTCAATGGCCATTTTTCTTTAATAAGAGGGGCATATTTATATATAAATGCATTACCAAAAAACAAGAGTAAAATAATAACAACCCATCGAACGGTATTCCAGTAGGGTACAATAGTTTTTCGCTTAATATCAAATATTTCTCTAAGTAATGTTGTTAATTGATCCTGACCAATTAAAACTAGTAAACTTGCAAATACCAATAGTATTAAAATAATAGTTAATCGAATGGCTCTCATTCTTTGATGTAAGAAAAAAGGTTTGTTTTGCATAATAGATTTATCGAAGCTTCTAATAATGCCTGTCATAGCGTTAGAGGCGTAAAATAAAAGCAACAAAAATCCAAATGAAAAAATTCCCACATGCTGACTCAATAAATCATTAATGATTTCCATAATAAACTTATAAGTGCTTGAATTAGGAGCAATATCTTTAAAAACAGAAAGAATTTGTTTTTTTACTTTAAAGGCCTTTGGAAAATAAGGGATGATTGAAAATAAAAATAGAAAACCGGCAGGAAGGGCCATAATTAAGTTAAAGGAAATAGCAGAAGCACGATCGTATAGGCCAATAGTGTTTAATTGCTTGTAGACAAACCTTAATACTTGATATACATTAACATGTTGAAACCCGGGAATGTAGATTGCTTTTGCTTTTTGTTTTAAAAACAAATACAAGGGTTTGAAAAAATTCATGATGGTATTGAGCAGTATAGTAAGAAATTTATTCAAGTTATAAAATTATCATTTATTTTTTTTCGCTTGGTATTCATCTAATTTAAGCTGGTACTCTTTAGCAAATTTACTATGTTCTTCATAAGTAGCGCTAAAATGATGATAACCACTAAAATCGGCCTTGGCTACAAAATAAAAATAGTTGGTAATAGGGGCATTTAAGACCAAATCAATTGTTTTAGGAGCGGGTGTACAAATGGGACCAGGAGGGAGACCTGCTTTCTTATAAGTATTATAAGGAGAAGGGTTGCTTAGATATTTTTCATAAATACGCGTAAGGGTAAAATCCTGCATTGCATATTTAATAGTAGGACAAGCTTGCAGTGGCATTTTTTTCTTGAGTCTATTTTGATATACACTTGCAATGATTGTTTTATCAGAATCATAATTGGTTTCTTCTTCTACAATGGAAGCTAAAGTGTAAACTTCATTTTTAGTAAGTCCAATAGAAGCTGCTTTGGCAAGTCTATTATTTTTACTCCAAAAAAGGCTTTCTTCCGTTTTCATTTTTTGCAATAGCTTAGGCATAGGCGTTGACCAATAAAATTCATAGGTATTGGGAATAAATAAGCTAAGTACTTGCGTTGTATCTGTGCCAAATGGTGCAAGTGAATCGTTGTTATTTAAATACTGTATACAATCTATACTATCTATTGAAAAAGTGCTAGCTACTAATTTAGCGAGGTCGCCCTTGGTTCTTACTTTATTTAAAATAAATTTAACCCTTGCTTGTTGATTATTTCTAAGTATTCTAATTAAATTAATTAAACTTGTATTTTTAACAATTAAAAATTTTCCAGGTTTAATTCTATCTTCTACATTTAAAAATTTAGCAAAAATTAAGAAGCTTGTTTTGTCTCTAATTATTTTTTTATTACTTAAGCTATCTGCTAAGGCATTAAGTCCTCCCGCTTTATATTCAAAGCTTTCTTTTTCAGTTGTGAAATGAGTTACTTTAATAAATAATGTATAGGAGCTATACGTTACTAAAACCAATAAAGCAATTAGGATCCATTTTTTCATAAGGTAAAGATATTTCATCCTTTTAATACAGAATCAAAAAACAATAAAAATCCCTCTCGTTTGAGCGAGAGGGATTTTTATTTGGATGGGAATATGTTATATTGAATTACTTAGGTTAAAAAAAAAAGATTACTTAGAATTCAATTTAAATATATTACTTTACTTTTTAGTTGCAGATGGAATAGAAGCTGGTGCAGGAGCAGGGGCTGCTTGTTGCACTGGAACTGTTGCAGGAGCCGTAATTGAAGTATTTACTTTGTTTAATAAGCCTTTATCTGATGAACTGCCACCAGATTTTAAGAATAAGGTAGAAGTCATGGCTAATATAGCAATTACAGCAGCAAAAATCCAAGTGCCTTTTTCTAGTACATCTGTTGTTTGCTTAACGCCCATAAAATTATTGGTAAGGCCGCCAACATTCGCATTTAAACCGCCACCTTTTGGATTTTGAATTAAGACCATAAATCCAAGGCCAAAACAAGCTACAATAATCAATATTAAGTAAAGTGTAATCATTTCTTTTGTTTTAATTGTTCAATTCTAGACGCAAAATAAACGGATTTTTCAGGAAAAATAAAACTTAATTTTGAATAGATGTCGATGGCTTTACGCTTATTGCCTTGTTTTACCCATATTTCTGCCATGGCTTCAGTGATAACATCGGCTGTGGTATTGGCTTTTTCAGCAATTGCAGCAATTTCCTTCTCGTTTTCCTCTGCCATTTCCTCCATTACTGGAATACCTTCTTTTTGCTTTAAAACCTTTAACCAAGCGGTAAAACTCCTTAATTGTTGTGTGAATTTGTCCTGAGGGATCTTAGTAAGGTCTATTTCAATTCCTTGAGCAGCAAAATAGTCGGCTTTCGCGGCCATAGCTATTTCTGCCTCATATGCCAATTCTATAGTTTCTATAGGTTCTTTAAATTGTGCAAATTGTTCTGAAATGAGGGTAGTTACTTTATCTTCCAAGGGAGCTGCAATGATATCTTCCTCTTTGTCTTGTAAAATCTGATGCAAATGCAAGGCAGTTGGAAAGTAGCTAGTTGTTTTTTGCACTTGTTCTTGAAATAAAGGCGAACCAATTAATGCATATTTTTTAGCTAATAGAAATTGTAAGCTAGCACTATAAGGATGTGTTTGTACCCATTTTTCTAAGGCAGCTGTTTCAATAGATTCTAAACTGCCATGACCAGTCCATTGAGCTAATATTTTATTCTCCAGGGTTGAAGTCATACTTACCAGTTTGAAAAAATTTGATTAAAGATATCGTCTGTAATATTTCTAATGATATCATCCATCAATTGTCCCTCTGCTTGATTTAAAGTAAGGGTAGCAGAAAAATCAAAATTTCTTGTGACATCAAATTCTTGTTCTTTATTATCCAAAGTCTTTTTTAAGAGCACATGAACGGTTACCGTTAATCGGTTGGTACTTGCTTGTTGTGCACTTACTCCAACTGTTTGAGAAGGATCGTAATTGGTAATAGTTGCAAATATTTGATAATGCGCATCGTCGTTATTGGTTCTAGTCAACTTTGTTTGACTCATTATTTTTTGTTGCAACTTGTCTGTGAGTAGCGGAGCTAATTGCGGATTTACATACCTCGCTTTATTTTCTACGAAACCAATTTTGATGGTTTTGATATTATCTGGAATTACAGCATCTCTAAAACTATAAATACCACAACCACTTATAATTATTGTGCAAAAAAGAAAGTGTAAAATATATTTTAATGGCTTACTCTTCAATGTTGTATTCTTTAATTTTTCGATATAAAGTTCTTTCGCTAATACCTAAGTCGGTAGAAGCATCTTTTCTTCTGCCTCTATGTTTCTTAAGCGCCTTTAAAATTAGTTCTTTTTCCTTATCCATAATATTCAAAGATTCATCCACCTCATAATGGCTATTAGATTCATTGTCAATAATAATGGGCTGGGGGTGATTCAAATGAACAGTAGGTTGAATATTAGCAGCGCTAACATGTGCAGGGCTGCTTGGCATAATATCTTCTTTTAATTCATTGATTAAAGATTCTTTATTGAAACTGGCAGATTGACCTGCAATTGTAGGGTTTTGTAATATTTCTAAAAACATTTTCTTTAATTCATTGACATCCTTTTTCATATCAAAGAAAAGCTTGTATAAAATTTCTCTTTCATTGGCAAATTCACCAACAGGGGTGCCACCTGTAACCATTGGCATATTTTGCATTTTATGCTGAGGTAAAAAACCCGCTAAGGTTTCACTATTAATATTATCAGATTTGCGTAGTACTGAAATTTGCTCTGCAATATTTTTTAATTCTCTTACATTACCAGGCCAACTATATTTAGTAAGTAATTCTCTAGCCTCTTCATCTAAAAAAATGGGTTTGGTTTTATATTTCTCAGCAAAGTCTACTACAAATTTTCTAAATAACAAAGGAATATCCTCTTTGCGATCTCTTAGAGAAGGAACGCGAATAGGAACAGTATTTAATCGATAATATAAGTCTTCTCTAAATTTTCCTTTCTGTGTATATTCTAAAAGCTCTCTATTGGTAGCAGCAATTACTCTTACATCCGATTTCTGCACTTTAGATGAGCCTACTCTTATAAATTCACCCGTTTCTAAAACACGTAATAAACGAGCCTGTGTGCCTAATGGTAATTCGCCAATTTCATCTAAAAATATAGTACCACCACTTACGGTTTCAAAATAACCCTTTCTACTATCAACTGCACCTGTGAAGGAACCCTTTTCATGTCCAAATAATTCAGAGTCAATAGTGCCTTCTGGAATAGCACCGCAGTTTACTGCAATAAAAGGGTTGTGTTTTCTGGCAGATAAGCTATGTATAATTTGAGAGAAAACTTCTTTACCCACTCCGCTTTCACCCACAATTAATACGGTTAAGTCGGTAGCTGCAACTTGTTCAGCAGTATTTAAGGCATGATTGAGAGCAGGAGTATTGCCTATAATATTAAATCTATTTTTTAAAGCTTGTAAGTCCATCTTATTTATTTTATAGTTCCAATTAAAGTACCTTTTGTATATGCAGTAATAAGAATATTAACATAATCCCCTTTTTGTAAAGATTTTGTTTGTCCTTGCATTGATTTTGGAAATACTACCACTTTGTTTTGACTGGTTCTTCCCATCCATTCTTTATCACTTTTCTTGCTATTCCCTTCAATTAAGATTTCGTATGTATTTCCTAATTCTTTTTTATTACTCTCATTTGATAAATGCCATTGAATGTCTACAATTTCTTGTAGTCTTCTTTTCTTTACCTCTAGTGGAACATCGTCTTCATATCTTTTCTCTGCTAATGTGCCTGGACGTTCAGAATAAAAATACATATAGGCATAGTCGAATTTTGCTAATTGCATAATGCTAATTGTATCTTGATGGTCTTCTTCTGTTTCAGTGCAAAAACCTGCAATGATATCGGCTGAGATACTACATTCCGGCATTAATTCTTTAATTCGAGCTACTTTAGCAAGGTACCATTCACGAGTATACGTACGGTTCATTAATTGTAATACTCTTGTGCTACCACTTTGAACAGGAAGATGAATATATTTACAAATATTATTGTACTTCATCATAGTAAATAGAACTTCGTCAGTAATATCTTTAGGATGTGATGTACTAAAACGCACTCTTAGTAAAGGGCTTATTAAAGCAACATTTTCTAATAACATTGCAAAAGTTACCTGTGAATTGGTTTCAGGGTTTGTCCAATAATAACTATCTACATTTTGTCCAAGTAGAGTTATTTCTTTATAACCTTTTTCAAATAAATCTTTGCATTCAGCAACAATAGAATAGGCATCTCTACTTCTTTCACGTCCTCTAGTAAAAGGTACAACACAAAAACTACACATATTATTACAGCCACGCATAATGGATACAAATCCGCTAATGCCATTGCTATCTAATCTAACAGGAGAAATGTCTGAATAGGTTTCTTCTCTACTTAATAAAACATTCACCGCTTTTTGTCCAGTGCCCGCCTCTATAATTAAATCGGGTAGGGTTCGATAAGCATCGGGGCCTACTACTATGTCTACTAATTTTTCTTCTTCTAAAAGTTTTGATTTTAATCTTTCAGCCATACAACCCAAAACACCTACTAACATGCCTGGCTTTTGTTCTTTGTATTTTCTAAACTCGGTTAATCTTTTTCGTACAGTAAGTTCTGCCTTCTCTCTAATAGAACAAGTATTGATTAAAATTAAATCCGCCATTTCCAAATTACGGGTACTGCCATATCCATTTTTTTCTAAAATAGATGCCACCACTTCACTGTCCGCAAAATTCATAGCACAGCCATAGCTTTCTATCAGAAAGAACTTAGTAAAAGGCACTTTAACATCATGCTCTTTGGAAGCCGTGGTGAATAATTCCATTCAAATTGGTTTAAAACGCAAATTTAGTTAAAAAAGTAGAATGTGTCAACTTGTCAGCCATAACTTCTAATTATTTGATAATGAAACCCTTACTTATGCTTTCTCTCATATGTGTTAATAATTTATATATAATTAGAAATCAATGATTTATCAAAGGCTTCCTATATTTGAAAAAATATTGATTTTCATGCGAAAAAGTCTGCTTACGTTTTTACTATTTATGTGTGTGCAGTCGTTATTTGCTCAAAATATAGCTGTGGCTAAACTCAGATCAGAAACATCTAGGACTATTAAAAAAGATAGCGACACGAGTTATTATAATTGGAAAAAAGGGGGCATGTATAATTTTAATTTATCACAAAGCTCTTTAAGTAACTGGGCAGCAGGGGGAGATAATTTTAATATGTCTATTAATAGCTATTTTAATTATTTTGCTTATTTCCAAAAGCCTCGTCAAAGTTGGGATAATAATTTAGACTTGAATTTAGGTTTTGTACAATCCACTAGTTTAGGAGGTAGAAAAAATGATGATAGAATTGATGTACTTAGTAAATATGGTTACCGCATTGATACAATAGGTATGTGGTATTTGACAGGGTTATTCAATTTCCGTTCTCAATTATTTGATGGTTATAGTTACAGCGGAACGAATTCAAACTTTACTTCATCTTTTTTATCTCCAGCTTATATTATTTTATCAGCAGGATTGGATTTTAAACCTAATAATACTTTTTCCGTTTTCTTTTCTCCATTAACCTCTAGAACTACTTTATTATTAAATACTAGACTTTCTAACTTAGGTAGTTATGGCGTGCCTGTCGGTAAAAAAATAAATAGAGAAACGGGTTTATTTGTAACGGTGAATTATAGTAATACCATAGCGCCAAATATTACCTATAAAGGTCGTGCCGATTTTTTCTCTAATTATTATGAAAAGCCTGAGAATATTAATTTATACATGACCAACATGTTTACATTTAAAATTAATAAGAATTTCTCGGCTACTTATAGTTTGGATTTAATGTACGATGATAAAATTAAAATCTTTGGCCCACTAAAAAAATCTCCAGGGCTACAATTGAAAAGTATAATAGGGGTGGGCTACTTTAAAAATTTACAAGTTAAAAAGACCATTCTTAAACCTAAGGTCTAGTGATTGCTTTCAGCGTATGCTTAATCTTATTCGCTTTATGCGTGAGGTCTTGGTAGTCTTTACTAATAATGGTTACATGACCCATTTTTCTTCCTGGCTTGGTTTGTTTTTTACCATAAATATGTACAAATACATTATCCATTTTTAATACTTCTTCTAATCCCTCATAATAAACATTACCGCTATGGCCTTCGCTGCCAATAATATTTACAATGGCTGAAGGTAAAATTGCCTCTGTATTCCCTAAAGGATAATCTAATAAAATTCTAAGTAACATATCGTACTGACTACTAAAATTGGCTTCAATAGTGTGATGCCCACTATTATGAACACGAGGGGCTGTTTCGTTTACCCAAACTTCTTCATTATTATCTATAAATAATTCAATAGCAAATAAACCTGGGCTCTTTAAACCTTTTACTATTTTTCTAGCTATGGCCTGGGCTTTCCATAAAACTTTTTCTTCTAATTTGGCAGGGCTTAATTGATAGTCCAATAAATTATATACTGAATCGAAGATCATTTCAGCTGGAGGATAAATGATGGTTTCTCCTTTTACATTCATACCTACAATTAAAGCTATTTCTGTAGCAATTTTTATTTTTTGTTCTAATACAGAAGGAACATTAAAACCTACTTCAATTTCTTTTTCGCTATGTATAATTTGAACACCCTTACCATCGTATCCTCCTTCAGCCATTTTATGCACTGCAGGTAGAAAAGAAATATGATTTAGTAAATCGGATTTATTTTCTGTGATGACAAAAGGGGCAGTAGGAATTTCATTTTCCTTATAAAATTGCTTCTGTAAAATTTTATTTTTAATGGTACGAATGGCGCTGGGTGTTGGATACACTTTTACACCCTCGGCTTCCAATTTTTCTAAAGCATCTACATTGACTGCTTCAATTTCTATGGTAATGGAGTCTAAGCCTTTACCGAAATTATATACCGCATCAAAGTCTTGTATATTACCTAAAGTAAAGTGATGGCATAAATGAGCGGCTGGACAACTGGCATCATTTTCTAGTACATAGGTAATTACATCGTAGTTGGAAGCTGCTTGCAATAACATACGACCTAATTGACCCCCTCCTAAAATGCCTAATTTCATTTTACTATCTTTTTTGCAAAGATAAGGTTCTTGGACAAGTTTTCATTTTGCATAGCGCTGAAAAGAGATTAAATTTGCTAATAAATCAATTAAGTCAATAATCAAGCTAAGATGTCAGCACAGCCCATTATTACAGTACAAGAGCTCGTAAAATCCTATGGTGATTTTCATGCTGTAAAGGGTATTAGCTTTGAAGTAAAAGAAGGTGAAATTTTTGGATTGTTAGGCCCCAATGGTGCTGGAAAATCGACCACCCTCGAGATTATTGAAACTTTAAGAGAAAAAACAAGTGGGACAGTAATAGTTAATGGTTTTGATTTAGATAAGTCACCCGAGTCTATTAAAAAAATGATTGGCGTACAATTACAAACTGCTGGATTTTACCCAAATTTAAATTTAACTGAACTTATACGTTTATTTGTAGGACTTTACCAAAATGAAATGAATGCAGATTCACTTTTACAAAAAGTAAATTTACAGGATAAGGCCAAAGCAAAATTTAAAGAATTAAGTGGGGGACAAAAACAAAGATTTTCAATTGCTACTACCTTAATCAATAAACCTAAAATTATTTTCTTAGATGAACCTACAACGGGTTTAGACCCGCAAGCAAGAAGAAACCTTTGGGATTTAATTAAAGAAATTAGAAACAATGGAACCACTGTAATTATTACCACGCATTATATGGATGAGGCAGAAGTATTGTGTGATAGGGTAGCCATTATTGATAGTGGTAAAATAATAGCCATTAATACACCGAATCATTTAATTGATGAATTAGTGGAAACTGGATTTGAAAAAGTGAAAGAAGTAAAAAAGGCAAACCTAGAAGACGTTTTTATACATTTAACGGGCAAGGCTTTAAGAGAAGAATAAAAATTAAAAAAATAAAATAAAAATATGGAAGACTTAAAATACCCCATTGGTAAAGTTGAATATTTACCTTTTACAGAAGCAAATAAGAAATCTTGGATTAATGCTATTAAAACAGCTCCTGCAAATTTAGAATTAGCTGTTCAACATTTAGATAAAGCTCAGTTAGAAACTCCATATAGAGATGGTGGTTGGACTATTCAACAAGTAATGCATCATATGGCCGATAGTCATATGAATGCTTTTATTCGTTTTAAAATGGCCTTAACGGAAGAAGTGCCTAGTATTAAAGCCTATGATGAAAAAGCATTTGCAAATACTGCAGATTCACTAAGTACGCCTATTAATTATTCAACTACTATACTTCATGCTCTTCATGCACGTTGGGTAATCTTATTAGAATCTATGACTGATGAGCAGTTTCAAAGAAAATTATTTCATCCAGTTAGAAATGCAGAAGTAAGTTTATGGGATATGTTAGCAATATATTCCTGGCATGGTAAACACCATTTAGCGCATATTACGAATTTGTGTAAGCAGAAGGGTTGGTAGAACTTAGTTTATTTTTTAAACAAGGCCCTATTTACTTCAGCTACTAAATAAACACTTCCTATAACAAGGATAAGGTCTTTGTCACTTGCTTTAGCTGAGGCTATTTCAAGTGCAATATTTACATCATTGTATATATCACCTTTCAGTCCAATGAGATTTGCTTTTTCTGCAAGCTCTTGAGCTGCTAGTGCTCTAGGTAAATGTGATTGTGTAAAATAGTAGTTTGCATTTTTAGGAAGTAAATTAAGAACTGCATTTACATCTTTATCTTTTACCATGCCTGTAACAATATATAATTGTTCATATTGGGTAGTGGTCAATTGATCTAGCATTGCTTTAATACCGTGTTCATTATGCGCCACATCTAAAATAATTCTAGGATTAGATTGAATACATTCCCATCTTCCCATTAAACCAGTTGAGGCTTTAATTTCAAGAAGGGCTTGCATTATAATTTCACTTGTTAGCTTCCAACCCATACCAGCTAATAATTGACAAGCCACTAAAACACCCTTTAAATTTTTAGCTTGGTATTTCCCAGGAAGGTCACAGCTAAGCGTAAACTTTGTATCAAATAAAGGCTTGCTTAGTAAGTGAATTAAGGGTTGACTAAAACTAAAACTAGCGTTATGCCAATTATTTTCAAAGGCCTCTGCTTGAATAAAATCTTCACTAAAATAAATGGGGGCATCTTCCAATGCAGCTTTTTGGATAAAAACAGATTTACTTTCTGGTATACTTTCACTAATAACAACAGGGGTTTCTTTTTTTATGATTCCCGCTTTCTCAGATGCAATGGCTTCAAGTGAATTTCCAAGCAAAGCCATATGATCCCAACCAATATTGGTAATTAAACTTAATATAGGTTCAATGACATTAGTGCTATCTAATCTTCCACCCAAACCGGTTTCAATAATGGCAATATCACAATTTTCAACTGCGAAATATTCAAAAGCCATACCCACCGTAATTTCAAAAAAAGAAGGTTCTATTTTTTCAATTAAAGGTTTTACTTTATTGGAAAAGGATATCACAAATTCTTTTCTACACATTTCTCCATTTACTTTTATTCTTTCTCTAAAATCATATAAATGAGGGGAGGTGTACAAGCCGGTTTTATAGCCTGCTTTTTGAAAAATGGCAGCAAGCATATGGCTAGTAGATCCCTTCCCATTAGTTCCCGCAATATGAATAGTTTTAAATTTCTTTTCTGGATTGCCTAAGAAACTACAAATAACTTGAGTATTATTTAAATCATTTTTTATGGCAGCAGCTCCAATACGACTAAACATAGGAAGACGACTATATAAATAGTCAATGGTATTTTGATAATCGTTCAAGGCTAGGGAATTATTGATTTTCGAACTTAAACTTTACGGTAACATTAGAAACATGATCGGAACTATTGAAACTTATTTTAGTTAAGTATTCAACAATGGCTCTTTTATATTTAGTATCATTAGAGCTTGAACCTTTTACAATTTGAACAAAACGGCCAACACCTGTAGGGCTCACTTCAATTTCTGCGTATATAGTAGCAGGTTCTACATCTCCATTAAATGAATAAGCTTTTGTAACTCTTCTGTCACCTTTTGTTACAAAGGGGCCACCTGTTCCTTCATAATTTTTTCCATTAATACTTCCATTAGCCACTCCTTGATCGCCTTTGCCACCTGCAATACCTTGGTCTTTGACATTATTATAACTATCCTGATTATTTCCCCCTTTGCCATTCCCACCAGCATATTTGCCCATTAAAGCTTTTGGCTTTTGAGTAGGGGGTAAGGGTAAGTTTTTAATATTTGTTTTAGCTTTCAAGGATCTGATAGCTTCGTCGTTAGGGTCATTGCTACTTGCATTAATTTTAACTGCTTTATTAATAGCCGTTGCTTTTACTTTTTTGCTTGAACCGACTTCAGGTGCTGGGGCTTCTTTACTTAAGGGTGCAATATCTCCTTGGCCTGTTGTGGTATTACCTAAGTTCACTTCCATATATGAAGTTGCTGGAGGAATAACGGTGGCTGCAGGTTGCTGCCAATGCATAATAATAAATAAGCAAGACAAGGTAATACATATAAGTAAGGTGTATACACCTGCCTTTATATTTTTTTCTTGTTCAAAGCTTAATTGCATAGTATAAAATTAAAGCAAAAATAAATCAAAACCCAAATTTGACATCCTTTAAGATGAATGTTTGATTGGTTTAATAGGACTAGGCCACGTATTTATAACAATACCTGTTATGATTATACAACCACTTATAATTTGAGTTGTTGAAAAACTTTCTCCTAAAAAAAATACAGCCTCAATAGAGCTTAAAAGCGGAATTAAAGTTCCAAACAAGGCGGCCTTACCAGCACCAATTTTTTGAATTGCATTATTCCATATTAAATAAGAAATGGTAGAATTACCAATGCCTATGTATAAAACAATCCATAATAAATGAGTGTTAAATACAATAGGTTGAACAAAATTCATTTCATAAATAGCAACAGGTAATAGTAAAATGGCACCAACGGTAAATAGAACTAACAAAAAACTATTATTAGAGATACCTACTGGTTTTTTTCTAACAAAAACATTATAAGTGCCAAAACAAAAACCAGCACCAATCATCCATAAATCGCCGACGCCAATTTGAAAATGTACAATATTTGAAATTTGACCTTTCGTTAATAAATACACTGTACCAATTAAGCCAAGAATTATACCTGTTATATTTTTCCAATGCAATTTTTCATTTACAAAATAGGCAGCTAGTAGTGCCGCCACAATAGGGTGCACAGTGGATCCGAATAAGGCCATATTAATGGCAGTGGTGTAATGACCAGCTGTATATATTAAGGTATTGTAAACTGAAAAACCTATTAGACCCATCCAAAAAAAATAAGCTTTATTGGCTTTGAAAATTGGCCATTCTTTTTTTACATTTTTATAAGCAAAGGGGAACATGAATATTGTGGCAATAGTCCATCTCATAAACGCTAAACTAATTGGACCTGCTAAATGAATAGAATAACGAGATACAATAAAATTACCCGACCAGATAATACTAGAGGTAATAGCCAGTAGTGCTCCTATTTGATTTTGTCTTCTCAATGGTGTGCAAAATTTAGGGTAAAGTTGCCTTTAATTCTCTCTATTGGAGGGTTGTAATAACCAAATTTTAAATTTGGAAATTCTTCTGCAATTAAATCCATCATTTGTTTAACGCCCATAATTTCTCCTACTTCTGTTACACCTATTTTCCCTAAATACCAATCGGGATCAATATTAAAATTACGCCACTGAATCATTTTTAAATCGGCATCAATAATAAGTTGTCTTAGGGCTTCATATTCTGCAACACTATCCGTCATACCTGGGAAAACAAAATAATTTATACTTGTCCATTTGCCAGCAGCAGACATTTCTTTTAAACTTTCTACGATATCATTAAATGTATAATTATTTGGACGGTAATAAGCATTGTAAATTTCCGGTCTTGCCGAGTTGGTACTTACTCTTAAACTATCTAATCCGGCTTCAGCTAAAATTTTTACAGCTTTTGGATCAGAACCATTTGAATTTATATTTATGCTTCCTTTAGGCGTATGTTTTCTAATTTCGATTATGGCTTCTTTAATAGTTTCCCACATTAATAAAGGTTCCCCTTCGCAACCTTGTCCAAAACTTACAATTGGGAAAGGTGCTGTCATTAAATGAGGAACTGTATATTCAACAACTTCTGCCGCAGTAGGCTTAAAAACTAAGCGCTCTTGATTTGAAATAATTTCTTCATCAATAGGTTGAAAAGAAATACATCCAATACAATTGGCATTACATGCAGGTGAAATAGGAATGGGACATTCCCATCTGCCCATGGCAAAATTTCTTGCAGCAGGACAATGATAAGTCATGCAACAATTTTCCATTAAATGTTTTACTAATCTGTTTTGACTATAGGTTTCTAATAATTTGCTAGTACCCGCTTCAATTATTTTTTGATCATACCCTTCACAATCTTGTCTAATATCTTTTTCTATTCTTACAGCAGGTACATAATTTTTCCCATCCTGCCAGCCTACCGCTGTATAACAAAATAGTGGAAGCTTGGGGGCATTGGGTAAGGTTTCATAAGCAGCAATATATAATCCTGTATGAGCTGGAGGAATAAAAGCGGCCACTGCCCAACCTTTTTCACAAATACGCATTTCACCTGTTTCAACATCAATACCAATGCCTCTTCTTTCTGGTAATTCATATAAACTTCCGCCATTTGGCAGTTCAATCCAATCCTCTACATCTATGGGATATGCGTCCCAACCAGCACGGCCTGCCACATACAAACTAGTGTCTTCAAATATTTGGCCTTTGCCATCGGAATATAAAATATAGGGAGAAGATTGTAATGACATATTATAAAGGTATCAATTAGAAATGATAGAATGCGTTTAGAATTTACTTTAAGATTGACTTGTTATGATTGACTTGTTCTTGAATGCGCAATTTGTTCTGCACAAAATGCATTGAATTCATTAGTGATATTTGCTGTTACAGGTTCATTAATTTGTTTTTGAATAAGTTTATTGTCTTTAAAGTCAATAGTAATAAGGTCGTCTTTTATTAAAGCATTTTCTACATTGACCCAAGAGTAGTGTTTTTTAGGAAAAGTGTTTATGACAATACCTGCTGGATCAAATGCAATTTCATAAGGAAATTTAACCTGTCTTTCAAATAAGGCACCTATTAAAAAAATACTTGCTATAATTAAGCCATTGGGTTGTAAAAACCAACCCCAGGAAGCTAATAATAAACCTAATCTATAATAAGGTAAAACACCTCTTTTAGCTTGAAAAACACAAAAAATCCACCAGCTTGTAAAGGCGGTCATGATGGCAAAAATGAGCGCTGGCTTAGGGAATAAGCCTAAATAGATTGAATAACCAAAAGCCACTAATGAAATCAATAACATGAATTGACTAATACGGTCTACATTCTTAAAATCGGGGCTTTTACAAATTATTATGTAGTCAAATTCACGCATAAAAAATGGGTTTCGATGAGGATAAAATTTGGTGCAATTTAAGCTCATTTGGTTAACTTTGCACCATGAAGAAAACACATATTGCATTATTGGTATTAATCGCTGCTGCTATTGTAGTACTTATAAGCTATACAGGCGATTTAAGTAGTTATGAGACAATTGCTTCTGCCAAACAAAAAGAAGGAAAATTTGTGAATTTGATTGTCAAAATGGATAAGTCCATTCCCGTTCAATATGACCCAATAAAAGACCCTAATCTATTAGAATTTAATGTTCAAGATAGCTTAGGAGGTAAAATAAGTGTGGTCTATCATAATACCATGCCAACCGATATGGAAAAATCGGAGCGATTGGTTTTAAAAGGAAAAGTACAAGGTGAGCATTTTGAATGTTCTGCAATTGTAATGAAATGTCCTTCTAAATACAAGGACAATCCGAACGCTATGAAAAACCAACCGGTTACCATTAGCAATTAAAAAAAATACAATTAGGTAAATGAATACTACAAAGTTTATTGACGAGCATCTATTCCCTGGTCAAATAGGATATTTTTTAACCATACTTTCTTTAGTGGCTTCTTTAGTGGCCACTTATTCTTTTGCGAGAGCATTTTTCTCTAAAGAAATTAGTTTGCAAGCCCAGTGGGAAAAATTAGCCAAGATGGCTTTTATTATTGAATCAGTGGCGGTAGCATCTTGTTTTGTGGTTTTATTTTACATTATTTCAAATCATTTGTTTGAATACAAGTATGCATACATGCATAGCGACAAAAACCTGCCTTATCAATATTTGTTAAGTTGTTTTTGGGAAGGGCAGGAAGGAAGTTTTTTATTATGGAGTTTTTGGCACTGTGTTTTAGGATTAGTATTACTTGCTACCAAAAAGAAATGGGGGGAATCATTTGCGGGTGTAATGATGGTTTTAAATTTCGTACAATTTTGTTTAGCAACTATGATAGTAGGCTTGTATATTTTTGATATGAAATTAGGAAGTAGTCCTTTTTTATTATTAAGAGAAGAAATGAATTGGCCTATTTTATCTAGACCCGATTATTTACATTTAATAAAAGATGGCACTGGTTTAAATACATTATTGCAGAATTATTGGATGGTCATTCATCCACCTATTTTATTTTTAGGTTTTGCTTCCACTACTGTTCCTTTTGGTTTTGCAGTAGCTGGCTTAATTAAAAAGAAACATGATTGGATGGATAAGTCCTTGCCTTGGGCAACTTTTTCTGCGGGCGTTTTAGGCTTAGGTATTATGATGGGTGCTGCTTGGGCATATGAGAGCTTAACCTTTGGAGGTTATTGGGCATGGGATCCTGTAGAGAATGCATCGCTAGTACCTTGGTTAACCTTAGTATCAGCAATACATGCTTGTATTATTTATAGAAAAACAGGATCTAGTTTAAAACTCACTTATTTATTTTTTGGCATTAGTTTTTTACTTGTATTGTATTCTACTTTTTTAACAAGAAGTGGCATTTTAGGAGATACTTCAGTGCACGCCTTTACCGACTTAGGAATGAATGCACAGTTATTGGGCTTCTTATTAATTTTTGTAATTCCTTATTTCGTTTTATTCTTTGCAAGGTTTAAGCACATACCCGAACCGCAAAAAGAAGAAGCCATTGATAGTAGAGAATTTTGGATGTTGATAGGTTCCCTTATTTTATTTTTATCGGCGGTGGTTATTATATCTATTACTTCCATTCCTGTATATAATAAATTATTTGGAACAAAAATTGCACCACCTGAGGATGCAGCATTTGCGCATAATCAAGTGCAAGTATTTGTAGCCATAATTATTGGCTTATTAACAGCAGTCGGACAATTTTTAAAATTCAAAGGAACTGCTAAGGCTTTTTTAATAGAAAAACTAAAATTACCTTTATTAGTAACTATCGTAATTACTGCGCTTGTATATATTTTTATAGGGGTGGCTTTTAAAGAAAAAGGGATAGGATTTGAAGGGGCTATTTATGTAGCCATGTTTGCTTCTATTTATGCTATTGTAGCCAATATTTTCTTTTGGGTAACAATGCAAAAAGCAAAATTAAAATCGGCAGGTTCTTCTATTGGACATATAGGTTTTGGAATGGTTTTATTAGGTATTTTAATTTCCTCTTCAAATAAAACTGTACTTAGTTGGAATACTACGGGTATTAGTCCGCTTCGTGTAGAATCAAATAAAAGTCCAGCAGGGAACCCAAGAGAAAATATTACTTTGTTTGAAGGTATTGACACCGATATGGGTAAGTTTATGGTTACTTATGTGCGTGATACTTTTGATATATTAAATAAAAGATTTTTTGAACTTAAATTCAAAGAAAAAAAGACGCAATCTGAATTTTTCTTATATCCAGATGTTTTAAAAAATAATAAAGGCATGGAAGGTTTTTCTGCGAATCCTTCTTCTAAACATTATTGGAATAAAGATATTTTCGTGTATGTGACTTCCTTTCAAGATAATTCAAAAGAGGATACCACTACTTTTAAGCCACATCAAATAGCCCTGGGCGATTCTATATTTTATAGTAATGGCTATATTAAATTAGAAAAAGTTTTAGTGAATCCTAATTCAAGCCGACCTGCTGGCACCAATGAATTGGTTTTACAATTAGCTATTACCTCTAAAGAAGGTTTAAAGTATACGGCAAACCCAGGTATTGTATTAGAAGGAATGAATTTGCAGTCTAATGTAGATACTATTAAAGCACAAAACTTAGTACTTAGCTTTAATAAAGTAATTGACCAACAAAAAGGCATGTTAGAAATAGGTGTGAAAGAATCGGCAGCCTTAACTAATTTAATTACTTTAAAAGCCTATGAATTCCCTTTCATTAATTTACTGTGGTTAGGGGTTATTATTATGACCTTTGGCTTTGGACTAGCTACTTGGAATAGGGCAGCTAAGTTAAAAGAAAAGTAAATGAGAGGAATTTGAGGTTTTGAAAGGTTACTTTTCATAGATTAGCGTATTAAATTTAAAGAAACAGATTAAATAGATAAATGAAAAAAAGCATTCTCTATATTATTCTTATTTGTTTAGCTTGCTTTAATAGTTTAAAGTCTAAGGCTCAAACTATGTCTAATGATACCATTAGAGATAATATTAGAGTAGAGGCCTTTATTACTCCTGAGGGAGACACCATTCCACAGTCTTGGTTACCTACAGTTGAAGTGACAGCAATACAATCTACTCGCTGGAAAAACTATTGGAGAAATTGGACAAGGCTTCGAAATGCAGTTTATGTAACTTATCCTTATGCTAAAACAGCTAGTAAGCTAATTACAGAAGTTAATAATCAATTAGCAGGTGTGCATGATGAAGCTGCAAGAAAAAGAATCATTAAGTCTAGAGAAAAGGAAATGAAAAGAGACTTTGGGGATAAAGTAACCAGTTTATCGGTGTATCAGGGAAAAGTCTTGATGAAATTAATCAATAGAGAAACAGGTAATAACTGTTATGAAATAATTAAAGAATATAAAGGGGGCTTTAATGCTGGATTTTGGCAAACGGTGGCCTTTGTTTTTGGAAGCAGTTTAAAGCAACAATACGACCCTCAGGGAGAGGATAAAGACATTGAAAAAATTGTCTTAGAATTACAAAAGCTTTACGGCTACAAGGGTTAAGCTATGGGGTAGGTTTTTGGGGTAGGTTTTTGTATCTTTACCCCATACTAAGAACCATCATGAGCGAGGAAAAGAACCTAAACTTTATTGAAGAAATTATATCCCAGGATTTAGCATCGGGTAAGTACGATCAAATTTTAACCCGATTTCCACCCGAGCCGAATGGCTATTTGCATATTGGGCATGCCAAAAGTATTTGTTTAAATTTTGGTCTGTCTGCTCATTTTGGAGGAGGTACGAATTTAAGATTTGACGACACCAACCCATCTACGGAAGAAACTGAATATGTTGATAGTATCAAAGCCGACTTACAATGGCTTGGTTTTAATTGGGTGAAGGAATGTTATGCATCTGATTATTTTGATATACTTTATAGTTTTGCTGTTCAATTAATTGAGAAAGGGTTAGCCTATGTAGATGATAGTACTTCGGAAGAAATTGCAATACAAAAAGGAACTCCTACCGTAGCAGGTACAGGCAATGAATATAGAAATAGAAGTATCGCTGAAAATTTGGAATTATTTGCAAATATGAAAGCGGGTAAATACCAAGATGGTTCAAAAGTTTTAAGAGCTAAAATAGATTTAGCAAATCCAAATATGCTTTTGCGTGATCCTATTTTATATCGAATTAAAAAAGCACATCACCACCGAACCGGAGATAAATGGTGTATTTATCCAATGTATGATTTTGCACATGGCCAAAGTGATGCTATTGAAAAAATTACTCATTCTATATGTACTTTGGAATTTATTCCACATAGAGCTTTATATGATTGGGGTATTGAGAACTTAGGTATTTTTCCTTCCAAGCAATATGAATTTTCTCGTTTAAATATTACGTATACTATTTTAAGTAAAAGAAAATTATTACAATTAGTACAAGAGGGCCATGTTTCAAGCTGGGATGACCCTCGTATGCCAACCATTAGTGGTATGCGTCGCAGAGGATATACCCCAGAAAGTATCAGAGATTTTTGCGATAGAATTGGTATTGCTAAAAGAGAAAATATAATTGATTTTAGTTTATTAGAATTTTGTGTAAGAGAACATTTAAATAAAATTGCACAAAGAAGAATGGTAGTGACAGACCCTATTAAATTAGTCATTACGAATTATGATAAAGGAGAAGAGATACTTCATTCTGAAAACAACCCAGAAGATCCTGATGGAGGAGTGAGAGAAGTTCCTTTTTCTAATGAACTCTATATTCAACGAGAAGATTTTATGGAAGTGCCTACTAAAAAATATTTTAGACTAGGACCAGGTTTAATGGTACGATTAAAAAGCGCTTACATTGTGAAGTGTGACAGTTATGAAAAAGATACAGCTGGACTTGTGCAAATTATTTATGCAAGTTATATACCAGAGAGTAAAAGTGGTTTAGATACATCTGGTATTCATGTTAAAGGAACACTACATTGGGTGAGTGCAAAGCATGCAGTGCCTGTTGTATTGAATGAATATGATCGCTTATTCAAAGTGGAAGATGTGGCCAGTGCAGAAGGTGATTTTAAAGACTATATTAATGAAAAATCTTTAACAAAAACCAATGCTTGGGCAGAACCTGCCTTGGTATCCGATGCATTAGATATGCGCTTCCAGTTTTTAAGAAAAGGCTATTTCTATAGAGATATAACTAGCACTAAGGATAAACTTGTTTTTAATAGAACAGTAACTCTTAAGGATGCATGGGCAAAAGAGCAAAAAAAATAATACAATTAATTCATTTATTGAATGTTAACGCTCGAAACCTTTATCAAGAATTGGGAAAAAAAATTTCCAGCGCTTTCATTAAAGAAATCGACATTTATTGTTGCCATTAGTGGGGGAGTAGACAGCATGGTACTTGCTTATTTAATGCATAACGCTGGTGCTAAGATAAGTATGGCACATGCCAATTTTCAATTAAGAGGCGAAGAAAGTACCCGAGATGAGAAATTTGTAAAAGATTTTGCCTCAAAATATTCCATACCCCTAGCACTTAATAAGTTTGAAACAGTTGCTTATGCCCAAACTTATAAAATGGGTATTCAAGAAGCGGCTAGAGAAATGAGGTATGCTTGGTTTAGCAATTTATTATCTGAAAATATTAGTGTAAAAAAAGTATTGCTCACTGCACATCATGCCGATGATCAGGTTGAAACTGTTTTTATGCAACTAGCCAGAGGAACGGGCTTACATGGTTTAACAGGTATTCCAGAAAGAAGAGAAGATGCCTTGTCTATTGCAAGACCTCTGCTTGCTTTTTCTAAAGAAGAAATTCTTGAATTTGCTACTTTGAATAATATAGGTTTTGTGGAAGACAGTTCCAATAGCAAGGACGATTACACCCGTAATTTATTTCGTCATAAAATTGTACCTATAATTCAAGAAGTCATTCCTCATATGACACAGAATGTTTTAGATACTATTCATAGGTTAAAAGAATCGGAATCAATTGTAGAATCTACTGTGACAAATTTCTGGGAAAAAGGACTAAGGGTACAAAAAGGCATTTTGACTATTCAAATTAAGTATTGGAAAAAAGTAAATCATAATTTTACTTATACTTGGGGGCTTATCAAAAATTATGGTTTCAAGCCACAGCAAATTAGTGAAGTGCATAAATTATTAACAGCTGTCAACGGTGCCTATATAGCTACTGCTTCCCATCGTTTTATTAAGTTTAATGATTCTATTCAAATTATTGATAACAATACAGATAAAGAGCATATTATTATTCATGTTGCTGATGGCGAATTGCAAGTCAATAATGGCGTTTTGCATTTTGAAATGAAAGAGGCTAATTCATTGGGTGAAATCAAGAAAGAAACCAAGTATGCCTATTTAGATGCTGATAAACTAGAATGGCCATTGTTGTATAGAACTTGGCAAGCTACCGATTATTTTTACCCTTTAGGACTTCGTAAAAAGAAAAAACTAAATCATTTTTTAGGCGGGTTAAAACTCAGTCCCGCAGCCAAACAACAAACGGCTGTGCTTACCATGGGCGATAAACTCCTATGGGTAGTGGGTCAGAGAATTGATGATCGATATAAAATAACAGATCAAACAAAAAATGTATTAGTGATTACCTCGATAGATAAACACTAATTTGTTCTAGAAAAGCGCTTAGAACATTAAAGTTTCCTATAAAATAACTGGTTATTATTAAAAATACCACTCCATACACAGAACCCCATAAATGGGCACTATGGTTTATGCCCCCTTGTCCACTTTTAGCTAGGTAGGCAGTTAAGCCTAAATAGATAGGGCCAAAGATAAAACCTGGTATAATAGGAGGAATAATAAAAAATCCAATTTGCATTGTAGGTTGTAAGAAGATTCCTACAAATACAATGGCCGACACTGCGCCTGAAGCTCCTAAGCTATTATAATTATATTGTTTATAGTGATTCAGGTAAGTAGGAATTAAACAAACAAGTAAGGAAGATACATACAATATGATATACATCGAAGAACCTAATCTACCAAAAATCATAGCAAAATATTGTTCAATATAATCACCAAACATATAAAAGGAAAACATATTAAAGGCGAGATGCATAAAGTCGGCATGAACTAAGCCACAAGTAAAAAATCGGTACCATTCATTATTGTTATGAACAGAATAGGGATGAAAAATAAGCTTATCCATTAAAGCATTGTTGTACATAGCTGAAATTGAAACAGCCACTGTAATGATGGTAATATATAAAGTAATGCTCATTGGAGTAATTTATTTTTATAATTTAGTCTTATAAAGTAGTTCTTAAAAAATAGTTTAGTAAAATATAAATAAAGTGAATAAGGGTATGCTAAAATTATTGATGATGGTATTTTTCATTGGCCAAGATACTACAAGCTCTGTATACTTGCTCTGCTAAAATTAAACGAACTAGCATATGTGGAAATACTAGTTCAGATAAAGACCAAATGAACTGAGCCCGCTTTTTAATTTCTTCCTCTACGCCGTAAGCACCTCCAATTAAAAAAACAATTTTTTGTGCACTTTGATTTGCTTTTTGTTGAATTAATTTAGCTAAGCCCGGGGAACTTAGCATTTTACCTGTTTCGTCTAATAAAATAAGTATATCTGTTGGTTGAAGTGCTTTTAAAATACTTTGTGCTTCAGCTTTTTTAATTTGTCCAGGTTCGGTGGCCTTAGCGGGTGCAATTAATTGCCAGTCGACAGGGTAGTAGTGACTTATTCTTTGTGTAAAATTAAGTACCCCTTCCTTAATATAAGATTCATGGGCCTTGCCAACAGAGATAAAAGCTAATTTCAATAAATATATTTTATGTTTAATATTAAATATAAAACATTGGTTGCTAAGAAAAAAATAGAATTATTCTTTATATTTAAAGGTCTTTAATCATTATTAAATGCGTCTTTTCGTATATAGAATATTTTTAATATTTATATTTACTTCTATTAGTTTTTCTGCTTTTAGTCAAGACTTTTCTAATAGAGGAACTGACTTCTGGGTAGTATATAGTGGCCATATTGATGCATTGACTTCAAGAATGGCTTTATATATTACTTCTAATGTAAATACAAGTGGCACTGTTTCGGTAAATGGAAAGTCTACCGATTTTTCAGTTACTGCGAACCAAGTAACAGTTGTTCAGTTATCTAATACGAGTCCGCTAAGTAATGCAGATGCTTATTTAACAAGTACCAATATAAGTCAGTTAGAAGTTATTGGTATTAACAAGGGTATTCATATTAAGAGTCAAAACCCTGTCGTGGTTTATTCTCATATTTTAAATTCGGCACGTTCTGGATCTACCTTGGTGCTGCCCACTAAAGTGTTAGGTCGCGAATATGTAGTTGCTACTTATAAATCCACAGGTAATATAGTTCCTTTAACAGGAGCTGGAGCGGAGCAACAAAAGAATACAGAATTTGAAATTATTGCTACTGAAGATGGTACTAATGTTGAAATTACGCCCACTAATTCAGATTATAATAATCGTCATTTAGCCAATGTTACTTTTGATACAATCTTAAATAAAGGCGATGTATATCAATATCAAAGTTTTGAAGATTTAACAGGAACCAAAATAAAATCGGTAGCTACTTCTACTTTATCTTGTAAGAAAATTGCAGTGTATGCTGGCTCCACTTGGACTGCCATGGGTTGTAGTGGAGCTGGCAGTGGCGATAACTTATACCAACAATTATTTCCAACTAGTTCCTGGGGCAAACATTATTATACTTCACCAGCCATTAATAGGAAGTATGATTTGTTTAGAATTTTAGTACAAGATCCAACTTCACTAGTATATGTAAATGGAGTGGCCCTTAATCCGTCTACCTTAATTAATAATTCTTTTTATGAGATAAGTACTAGTGGAGATAATTCTTATAGAGATATATATTCTGATAAACCCATTAGTGTTTTACAATATTTTATAACTATGGGTTGCGACGGTTCTAATGCGGGAGACCCTGAAATGATAGCTTTAAATCCTATAGAGCAAACATTAAATGATATTACTGTAATGTCTGCTCGGAGAAATTTGACTCCACCCAACACCAATATTACAAGTCATTTTTTAAATATAATATTTAAATCAAATGCTTTTAGTTCTTTAAAAATTGATGGAGCCGCTCCAACAGCAATACCCAAAGTAATGGGAACTACTGGTTATTCTTATATTCAAGAAGATGTAACTAGTTCAACTGAAACATCGCCTTCTCATAGAATTGTCTGCGATTCAGGTTTTATATGTATAGCCTATGGATTTGGTAATGTTGAATCCTATGGTTACAATGCTGGGGCTAATGTAAAAGACTTAAATCAACAATTAACAGTGGAGAATAAATATGCTACTGTTCAACTTCCAATAACATGTAAAGGTACTTTATTTACACCTTCTATAACATTACCTTATATTCCCTTATCCTTAAAATGGATAATTCCTAAGTATGATACCATTATTGACAATTCGCCAGCTGCTGATTCTTCTTATATATCCGTTACAGGTAAATTAATTTATAAATTTACATTGAAAGCGAAGCTTAAATACGATTCAGTAGGCACCTATAATATTGAGCTTATTGTAAATAATCCTACAGCTGATGGCTGTAGTGGGGAACAGCAATTGAACTTTGATTTATTAGTTACTAGTGCTCCCAAGGTTGATAATAAAATAATAACTTCAAATTGCATTAGTGACACAATTACATTAAAAGATAATACTTTATTATCTGCTGAAGACAGAAGTTTAAGCAACTATATTTGGAATGTTGATAATGGAGTCCAAGGGAATTCAAAATCCTTTAAATTTTTACCAAATAAGGCGGGTAAGTTTGTAATCAGTTATTTTGTAATAAACGATGTAGGTTGTATAAGTGACACTATAGTTAAAGAAATTTTAATAGATAGTCTTCCAAAAGTAAATTTTGAAACTTCAGCTTTCAAGTGTCAGAAACAAGAAATAACTTTTACCGATGCCTCATTAGCAAGGGGATCCTCTGTTTTAAAAAAATTAGCATGGGACTTTGGTGATTATTCAGTAGTGGATACTTTAGATATTTCTAAAAAATCGGTAGTACATTCATTCGATTCATTAAGAAATTATACAGTGTCTTTAGCGGTTATTACTGAAAATGGCTGTATAGCAAAACAAAGTCAAATAATAAAAAATAATCCTATCCCTCAGGTTGGCTTTATTTTACCTGAAGTTTGTTTATTAGATCCCTTTGCACAATTTAAGGATACTACTAAAATTGCAGATTTATCAAATAATTTTAAATATAAATGGAATTTTGGAGATGCATCTAATACTAGTACTACCAATACCGATACTACCCAGAATCCTAAACACAAATACATCAATACAGGCGATTATACAGTTTCGTTAGAAGTTACCAGTAAAGCAGGTTGTATCGCTTCAACTGCTGTTCAATTTACAGTAAATGGTACTTTCCCAAATGCAATATTCAAAGTAGTGAATGATACAGCATTATGTTCAAATAAAGAGGTTGAAATAATTAATAAGTCGACTGTTGATATTGGTAGTATAGGTAAGATAATTATTTTTTGGGACTATGACAGAAACTTAACAGACACTACTGTTGATCAAAATCCTAGCTTTGATAAATCCTATAAACATTTATATAAAAATTTTATTTTCCCTGGGAAAATGAATTTTAATATTAAAATTATGGCTTATTCAGGGGGCATTTGTGCCGATGATACAGCTACCTCTATTACTATTGTACCCCCACCAACTTCATTAGCTATTTCTTCTAATAAAGACTATGCTTGTATGTATGATACGCTGTCTTTTAGAGCAGCTATAGAAGGAGGTTTGTCGCCATTTTCTTACGAATGGAAAACTGATAATACGGCAGCCATTTTCAATAATAATATTTTAAAAGGTATGAATGCAGGTAATGTTAAAATTTCAGTGATTGCAAAGGATATAAAACAATGTACTTATGATTATAATAATTTAAAATTACTTGAAGTTAAATCAGTTCCAACCGCTATTTTAAAAGCAAAAGACACAATTATTTGTAATGAAGATCCTGTTACCTTAAAAGGAGAGGGAAATTATTTGTTTACTTGGTTTACAAATGGAATGCCAGCTTATACAAGTAGGGTTGATAGTTTTTCTACAACTATTAATGGTTTTTATAAATTAAAGGTGAATGACGGACAGTGTAATTCTCTTTTTTCTGACTCAATTTTTATCAGAAAATTAATTATACCTAAATATACATTAAGTTATAATCCAACTATTTGTATTAATACACCATTAGCCCTGAATACGAATGCTGAAGATGCAAGAAATATTTATTTTAAATGGGATTTTGGTGATACAAAAACTTTTGATAAAGCAAAAGCAATTAGCCATTCATATGCAGCAACTGGTTCCTATATGGTAAAGCTGGCTATTACAAATGACTATTGTCCAAAGTATGAACAATTCTTACAGGGAGATTCTGTAAAAGTAGTCCTACCTATTTCTCCTTCTACATTTACTTTATTTGTTTTAGCAGATATTGATACAGTACTTTCACCTTTAAGAAAAGATCCTGGTTATACACAATTTGCATGGAACCCATCTACCTATTTAGATAACCCATCTATTGAACATCCTTTATTTAGAAGTAATAAATCAATAAATTATACTTTGACAAGAACTGAAGTTTTAACTGCTTGTAAGGTAGAAGATATTTATAAAATGGATGTTTCAGATCTTGTTGTTGTGTCTATACCAAAAGCCTTCACTCCTAATAATGATAATTTGAATGATATACTTAAAATTGAATATGGAGCGGGATTAAAGACTTTTCATTTTTTAAAAATATTTAATAGGTGGGGAAACATTGTTTTTCAAACCACTAATTTAAATCAAGGTTGGGATGGTAATTACAATGGTATTCCTCAGGAAATGGATGCCTACACTTATTTTATGAGCTATATAACGTATAAAGATGAACCTGTTTCTAAAACTGGTTCCTTTATTTTATTAAGATAAATGAAGAATAAATATTTTTACATATTTTTTTTATTATCTAGCTTATATGCAAAGCTAGGTTATACCCAAACGCCCTATAATTCCCAAGGTTTTATGTCTACTCAATATTTTAATCCTGCCGCAGTGGGTTTTGGCATAAATAATAGATTTCAAAGTTTTTTTAGAACTCAGTACGCGGGAGTGGGAGACCCCTTTTATACAGCTGGTGCTGCAGTAGATTTTGGTTTTTTTAAAATTGATGATAACCCTAATAATATTTTTGGATATGGTATACAAGCAGTTTCAGAAAAAGTATTAAATGGCATATTGCAAACAAATGCAATTTCTAATAGCTTGGCCTATCGAATTTTTTTTAACAAAAAACAAACATCTTATTTTTCCTTAGGGATTGGATATTCTATTTTAACACGTACTTTAGATGCATCTCTTTTAAGCTTCGGAGATCAATATTATTCGGGTAGACTTTTTAATCCTTCCAGTTTAGAGGCCATAAGTAAATATCCCACTAAATACACTACCAATGCAGGTTTTATGTATGGTTTTCAGTCTGAAAAAAGTTTTTTCCAAATAGGAGCAAGTGAATTTCTAGTGAACAGAACTATTAATACCATTATTAATAATGAGCCTAATCAGAATTATCAAATTTCAGCTTTATTAAATGTAGAATATCAACTAGAAGATGGTAAAACTATTTTATTGCATACAGACTATCAGAATAGATTAGAGAAAGAATATTTTTATGCAGGCGCTGCTTTGGGAGTACCCCTTAATAAAGAAATGAATAGAGCTTATTTTGGATGCTTTTATAGAAGTAAAGATGCTTTAATACCTTATATAGGTTTAATGTATAATAAATACAAAATTGGGCTTACTTATGATATTTACAATAACAGCTTAACTTCCTCCAATTTAAGACCTCAGACAATTGAATTTTCACTAACAACTTCTTTAGGACGCAGGTATTCAGAAAATTTGAAGAGTTTATTTGACTAAAAAAGCCTTCCCGATAAATCGAGAAGGCTTAGTGACCGCGTTAGGATTCAAACCTAAAACCCCCTCATCCGTAGTGAGGTACTCTATTCAGTTGAGCTACGCAGCCATTTCCCTAGTTATAGGGGTTGCAAATATACTTCAAAATCCCATTTTACCCAAGTAAAAAGCCTAAATAAGAGCTAGAAACTAATAATGCCATCTCACAAATGCCTCAATAGCAGCGTATTTGGTTAATCCTAGACTAGCATACAAGTCGGCTGTGTTGGCGTTTCTAATTTCAGCTCTTTGCCAGAATTCCCTTGAATCGGTACCCTGGAAAGGAACACTGTCTTTTTGTGACTGATGTATAAATATTCCAAATCTCTTTTTCAATACTTGATCTGGACTCATAGGTACCGCCATTTCTATTTCAGAAACATCCCACTCTTGCCAAGCACCTTTATATAACCAAACCCAACAATCCTTCACCCAGGTTTCACCAGTAGCTTTTAATCGGCGGAGGCTTTCAAATATAATTTCTAAACAAACTTTATGTGTACCATGTGGATCCGCTAAATCGCCTGCACAATATACCTGATGAGGTTTTAGTTCTTTTAATAAATCCATAGTTATTTTTATATCTAATTCACTCATAGGTTTTTTATCAATTGTACCCGTTTCGTAAAAAGGTAAATCTAAGAAATGATAATTCGTATCTTTTAAACCTACATATCTACAAGTAGCTTTGGCTTCACATCTTCTTATCAATCCTTTAATAGCTCTAATTTCTGCAGTATCTAAATGATTTGTTTTCTTTTCTGCTAAAAATTTGCGTGCATTGGTTAAAATTTCTTGACTTTTTTTGTTATCAATACCAAATAAGTCTTCAAAGCCTACTGCAAAATCTAAAAAGCGTGTTACGAATTCGTCGGTGACTGCAATATTACCAGAAGTTTGATATGCAACATGTACATCATGACCTTGTTCTTGTAAACGCATGAAAGTGCCACCCATACTTATGATATCATCATCGGGGTGGGGAGAGAATATCAATACTTTTTTAGGGTGCGGTGCGCTACGTTCTGGATGTGCAGGAATTACTGCATTGGGTTTGCCACCTGGCCAACCTGTAATGGTATCACGCAACATGTAAAATACTTGTAAATTAATATCGTATACCGATTCTTTTAGTACCAATAAATCGGATAAACTATTTTCTTTATAATCATCAGCTGTTAAACTAAGTATGGTCTTGCCTAGTTTTAAGGCTAAGCTTATTACTGCTCTTTTTATTATTTGGGGAGTCCATTCGTTAGATCCCGTTAACCAGGGTGCTTTATTTCTAGTTAATTCTGAAGCTGCTATTTCGTCAATAACAAATGTACAATCGTCGTGATTTTGTAAAACACTTGCAGGAATTTGTTCTGTAACATCACCTTCAATAGATTTAGCAACAATAGAAGCTTTGTCACCCCATGCAAGTAAAACTATTTTTTTTGCCTTCATAATAGTACTAATACCTACAGTTATTGCTAGCTTAGGCACTTTATTTAAATCATGAAATTCATAGGTGTTTGCAATTCTTGTTTGTTGGTCTAAATGAATAACTCTAGTTTTTGAATGAAAGCTAGAACCTGGTTCATTAAAACCAATATGTCCATTTTTACCAATTCCTAATATTTGTAAGTCAATACCGCCTGTTTTTTCAATAGTTTGTTCGTAAGCGATACAAGATTCCTTTAAATTATCTTTTGCCCATTCTCCATTTGGAAGGTAGATATTTTTTGGATCGATATCTACTAAATTAAATAAGTGACGGTGCATGAAGCTCCAATAACTTTGGTAAGCCGATTTTTCAATAGGGTAGTATTCATCTAAATTAATGGTAACTACATTTTTAAAACTTAAACCTTCTTCCTTATGAAGCCTAACTAATTCCTTATATAATAAAATAGGTGTAGTGCCTGTAGCCATTCCTAAAACGCAAGGTAGATTTTTTGCTTGTTTCTCTTTAATTAATGCGGCAATTTCAGCAGCTACTGCATTAGATCCTTCGGTGGAATTTTTATATATCTGAACAGGTATTTTTTCAAAAGATTCTAGCATAAAATTATATTTTTATTTTAATCTACCTTCGAAATTTTAATCATATTAGTAGGTAAGTGCTTTTGAACAGGCGTACTTCCAGTATTCACCACGATATCATCTTTTTTTACAAAGCCATTCTTCTTCAAAATTTGAATTTGGTCTTTAATAATACTATCTAAACTTTCTTCTTTATTATAATAGAAGGATTTTACACCCCAGCTTAAACTTAATTGATTTACTAAGCTTTTTTCTTTTGTAAATATAAATAAAGGTGATTTAGGTCTGAAGCTGCTTAACATAAAAGCTGTATAACCACTTTGTGTCATACCTACTAATGCTTGAGCATTACTATCATCTGATAATTGACAACCACTATAACATAATGCATCACTTATAAAAGAAGGTGAATGGGGTTGTGGTTTTAAGTCTTCTGAACGATTATATTTATAACCATGTTCTTCTACCTCATTAATAATTTTTCGCATGGTTTCAATTACTAAAACGGGGAACTGGCCTGTAGCGGTTTCTCCACTCAGCATTACAGCATCAGCACCTTCAATTACGGCATTGGCCACATCGGTAATTTCACTACGATTAGGTTTTACTCTATCAATCATACTTTCCATCATTTGTGTTGCCACTATAACAGGCTTAGCACGGTGCAAACATTTTTTAATTAATTCTTTTTGAATCAAAGGAATTTTCTCTACGGGAAGTTCAACACCTAAGTCACCACGGGCTATCATAATGGCATCACTTGCAATGATAATGTCTCTGATATTCGTTAATGCTTCAGGCATTTCAATTTTAGCTATAATTTTTGCCTTACTTTTATGTTTGTCTAAAATAGCTCTTAACATTTCAATATCCGCAACTCTCTTTACAAAACTTAAAGCTACCCAGTCTAATTCTTCTTTGATAATGAAGGCTGCATCTTCTAAGTCTTTTTCAGTTAATGCAGGTAATGAAATTTTTGTATCGGGTAGGTTGATTCCTTTTTTTGAAGAAATGATACCCCCTAAAGTTACTTTTACTTTTACATCACCATTTTTTTCTACACTATGCACTTTTACTTCAATCTTACCATCGTCAATCATGATTAAGTTATTCACTACCACATCACCAGCAAGATTAGGATAGGATACATAAATTTTCTCCATAGTGCCAACACACTTCTCATTGGTCAAAGTTAGTAAGTCGCCTACTTTTACTTCTAAGCGGTTATTTTCAATTTCTCCTACTCTTAATTTAGGCCCTTGTAAATCACCTAAAATAGCAACAGAACATCCTAGTTCTTCATTAATTGCTCTAATATTGTCAATAATTTTTTTCTTATCCTCGTGACTTCCATGAGAAAAATTTAATCTAAATACATTTACACCCGCAATCACTAAATTCTTTAATTGATCATAGGTTTCACAAGCTGGGCCAACAGTGGCAACTATTTTAGTTCTGTGATGGGGTTGCTTAAATTCGTTTTTGCTCATTTTGTCTTTGGGGTTATTTTACTTTTTTTAATTTTTTCTCTTAGTTTAGCTTGCTAATATTTTTACAATTCTTAACCATTCTTCAGAAATTTTTTGTTTAGCCTTAACTGCATTGTCAAGAGGGGTGTATTTCATTTTATTATCTTCAATACCCACCATTACATTATGTGTTCCATTAATTAAACATTCAACAGCATGGTAACCCATTCTGCTTGCAATTAAACGGTCTAGACAACTTGGAGAGCCACCTCTTTGAATATGACCTAATATACAAACACGAACATCTGCATTAGGTAATTTTTCTTTTATGAAATTTCCCACTTGTGTGCCTCCTCCAAATTCATCTCCTTCGGCTACTACAATTAAGTTTACTAATTTTTTTCTTTTCTCTTTCTCAGTTAAAGAAGCAATCATTGCTTCCATATCTGTTTTAGATTCTGGAATTAAAATATTCTCAGCACCTGTTGCAATTCCACTATGAAGTGCAATATAACCTGCGTCACGTCCCATTACTTCAACTACAAATAAACGGTCATGCGCATCGGCTGTATCTCTAATTTTGTCAATGGCTTCCACCGCAGTATTCACGGCTGTATCAAATCCTATGGTAAAATCACTTCCTGCTATATCTTTATCAATTGTGCCTGGTATTCCAATACAAGGAATATCAAATTCACGACTAAATTTTTGTGCACCTTTAAAACTACCATCTCCTCCAATGACTACAATGCCATTAATGCCTCTTTTCTTTAAATTCTCATAGGCTATTTTTCTTCCTTCTGTTTCGAAGAATTGAGCACTTCTTGCTGTTTTTAAAATGGTACCACCTCTTTGAATAATATTCCCCACCGATTTTGAGTCCATTTCGAAAATATCATCTTCAATCATTCCATTATACCCTCTTGCAACGCCAAATACTTTAAGTCCATGATATACACTGGTTCTAACTACGGCTCTGATGGCGGCATTCATACCGGGGGCGTCTCCACCAGACGTTAAAACTGCGATTTTGCTTACTTTTTTAGCAGACATAATTTTCAATTGATCATTAATGTATTGATTTACAATAGTAATTCCAATACGATGTAAAAGAAACCGAGCTACAAATTTAATCAATTGAGCCCAATTTTCCATTCAATTTATGAACAGTTTTGTTATGCTAACGCCTGTTATTAACGCAGGCTTAAAACCTGCTAAAGTGTATATAATCAAACTATTATGAAGCCTATTTCAATATTATGCAGGTTCTAAATATATTTCAGCCATCATGCATCTAGTACTACCACCTCCTAATGCCTCAATGGTAGGTATAGAAATGGGGAGGATGGGGTTATATTTTTCTAGCCTTTTTAGCTGTGCAATATGGAGAGATTGGTAGGCCTGCTCCGAGACGATTAAATGAGGTTTTTCAGCAATGTCGAAAACTTGTAGCATGTTCCCTGCAAAATGATTCATTTGATCCTGGCTAATTTCAATGACTTCTTTATGGGTTTGTTCAAAGCTATTTCTTAACATTTTTTTTTCTTGTTTAATGTAAATACTATCTAAACAAATTACTACAAATTGAGTACCCATGCACATCATTACATTGGTATGGTAAATGGGTTGATCTTTTTCATCTAATGCATTAAAACAAATAGGTTTGAATTGCATTTTATCGCACCAATAAGAAAAGACATCTTTATCTAGTCTTTCTGATAAACAACCATAGGCAATTTTATTTTGGTGATCGAGTACCATACTGCCTGTACCTTCTAAAAATTTTCTATCTTTTTCAAAATTACTTATATCAAGTATTTTTTCAATTTTATAATTTTTTTGCAGAAATTTTATAACGCTTGATTTTCTCTCAGCTCTTCTATTTTCTGCATACATGGGATATAAGCAAAGCGTTCCGCCAACATGAGTGGATACCCAATTATTGGGAAAAACAGAATCGGGGGTAGAAGGTTCTTGAGTGTCTTGTACTACTTTTACTTTAATTTGATGAGCGTGTAATTTCTCTACCATTGAATCAAATTCAGCAATGGCTAGTTCATTAGCATTTTCAATATTAATATTAGATTGAAAAAAATTATTTGATGCCGTTTGCGGGTTAAAATAAAATTGATAAGGTCGGACCATTAAAATTTCCATAAATATTTTTTATATGATTAAATAGCTTTTCTCTCAATAGGCATACTCATGCAATGAAAGCCACCTCTTGCTCTTGACAATTCTGAGGAAGGCATTAGAATGAGGGTATTTTGCATGGTCGTAGGACTTTTAATTCCTTTTTCAAAATCTATTAATAATTTTTTTACTTCAACTACTTCAAAATTCTTGTTTTTAAAGGCTTCTACGGTTTTGTCGTTTCGGTCATAACCAAGTACAACGCCTTCTTTTAAGGCAAGTACATTACAGGAATCTGTCCATTGTTCTCTGGCATTATAAGGGAATTCATTATTGCCAGAATAAATAAATTGGGCGCCTTTTTTGCAACCAAAATCTTCTCTACTTATATCATCTAATAGTTGTTCTAAATCGTTAAAGATGGTCGGGCTGTTTTGTTTGGCTCTTTCAAATTTCCAAATAGTCACCAATTCTTTTTGTGTGCTTTTAAAGAATTGGCTTACTTGATTATTTTGTTTGTCTTGTATGCCTTCTTTAGAAAAATTACCTAATATCACCCAGGTGTCTTTTTTTACTTGGGTAAATATGGTATCAATATGCATGTAGTCTCTTTTCTTGGGAATTTTGACAATGCTAATTTTTTCTACCAGTGCCTTACTAAATAAAATTTCTGTGAGTTGAATGGCCGCACTCATACTGGTTCTTTCACTTACTCCTATAATTACATGCTGGGGTGAGATCATCATAATGTCGCCTCCTTCAAGGGTTACTTTATCCTCATTTTCTTTTTCGTTTAAAAGTGCAATGGGATCCTTTTGAGAAAGTTCAATTATAGAAGAACTACTACTTTTAAATAAAGGATGATAATGAAATAGATATTTTGCAAACAAAGCTTCTCTTTTTCTGGCTAGTTTGGCGGGCTTGTTTAAAATTAAATGATCCTTGATAACAATACCAATATCTCTAGTAAAAATAAAATTAGGAATAGGGGGGAAGACAAGTTCGTTTTGGCTATTAACACCCGATAGAAAGGTAGAAGCAAGTTTGGTTGGGGTATAGTTTTTTAAATCTTCTTGAAGTTGATAGCTACAACCCTCAATAGCTGCCACCGCTGCAATCAACTGGTTTTTAATATCGGTATCATTTAAAATACTTGCTAATAACCATTCTATTTCTAATACTTTTTCAGAAGCGTGAAAATTAGGATGACCTGGTTTGTAAAAACCACGATCGTTTTTAGGGTCGTCAATAACACTCATACCTGCTTTCATTTTTTCAGGGTCTAAAAAGTAAAGCAGAAGTTTGGTATAATAATCATATTCGTTTTCACGTATACTTTTTAAATGAACAATATCTTCAAATAACCAATCCTGAGCTTTAGAGGGTATGACTTTTCCTAAGCCTTTGTCGGGACTGTGAACGAGTAATCTTTTAAGCTCACCAATTTCTGAATGAACTGATAATATATTTTGTTTCATTTCTTATAAAATTTTATATATCTACGCAATAACTATGCAATAATGATAATCAATGAATGGAACCACAAAAACCTTTAAAAAGTATTTAAAGGCGTATGAAATAATTAACTGGAATCGAAAAGTAATTTGAGTGAAGCTAGTGGTCGGGCATGGGATTTAAGCCAGCGTATATCCAGGCAAAATGATAAGGACTTTTACTATGTTTATATAAATGCATCACAATGTAAATCTAACTCTTTTTATTTGCTTTCAAGTATTAATAAATCGTTAAAAGCAATCTCATATTCCTTGTTCATAGACCTGATTAATGCGTTTTTATCCTGGTAGCTTTTTTCTACAATATGCATTTTAGCGGGGTCGGTATAAATAGCGGGGTTGGCCATTTCTAATTCAATTGCTGCTTTTTCTGTATGTAAGGTTTCTATATTATGCTCAATTTGTGCTATGACTTTTTGTAATTTTTGAATTTGTTTTTGTAAGTCTTTATTAATGGCTTGAGGCTTTATTTCTTCTTGCGAAACAAGTTCTTGTTTAGCTTGTTTTCGAGTGTCTTTAGATCCTGCAATTTTACTAGGTTCTGTTAGTTGTGATTTTTGCTTTGCCATTCTTTCTTTCCACTCTAACCATTCTTTATAATCTCCTTTGAATTCAATAATTTTTTCATCTTCAATTTCCCAAATTTTATTAGCAGTCTTTGAAATAAAATAACGGTCGTGGCTTACTAGTATAATAGTACCATCATATTTAGTGAGCGCTTCAGCCAATAATTCGACGGTTACCATATCTAAGTGGTTGGTAGGTTCATCTAGCATTAAGAAATTGGCCTTGCTAATAATAGTTTTAGTAAGGGCAACTCTTGCTTTTTCTCCTCCACTTAATACTTTAATTTTTTTATCAATCTCATCACCCCCAAACAAGAAACAACCTAATAAGGCACGTAATTCTAATTCAGTATTTTTGGTACCGCATTCTTGTACCTCTTTTAAAATTGTATTATTTAAATTCAAAGACTCTAATTGATGTTGTGCATAAAAACTCTCTTCTACATTATGTCCCCAAACCCTTTCGCCATCAAATTTTTCCATACCTGCCACAATTCTTAGTAGGGTAGACTTTCCTTTGCCATTCGCACCAATGAGTGCAATTTTATCGCCTCTTTCAATTTCAGCAAAAGCGTTGTCTAAAATTTGAACATTCGGGAAACTCTTACTAATACCTTTTAAATCAACCAATACTTTACCTGGTGTTTTATCTACTGCAAAATTGATTCTAATTTTAGGTCTCTCAATTTTAACATCTTCAATCACCTCTAATTTATCTAATCGCTTTTGAATAGATTGGGCCTGTGCAGCTTTAGAAGCCTTGGCTTTAAACCTTTCAATAAACTTTTCTTGTTGTTTAATATAGTCTTGTTGATTCTCAAAAGCGCGTTGTTGTATTTCTACTCTTTGTTCTTTTTCAATTTCGTAATGCTCATAATCGCCCGTGTAAAAATGTAATTGTTGTTGGTAAACTTCTACAATTTTATTCACCATCTTATTTAAGAAGTATTTATCGTGACTTACAATTACCACACTGCCTTTATAATGCAATAAATATTTTTCTAACCATTCGATACTTGGCAAGTCTAAGTGGTTGGTAGGCTCATCTAATAATAATACATCGGGTTGTTGCAAAATCATTTTAGCTAGTAGTACGCGCATTCTCCAACCTCCACTAAATTCTTTATAGGGACGAGTTAAGTCTTTAATCGCAAAACCTAGTCCGTGTAAAACTTCTTCAGCTTTATGGTTAATATTATAGCCATCTAGTAAATCAATTTCGTGTAATGCATCGGTATATTTAATAAGCAAATCATTGTCTTCAGCATTGGCTTCTAATTCTTTGCCTAGTTGTTCTATTTCTTTTTCAAGCTCTCGTACTCTTTCAAAAGCACCTAAGGCCACTTCGGTAATAGATTCGTTAGTATCAAAACTTAATAAGTCTTGGTGTAAATAACCAATGGTGGTGTCTCTTCCTTTTTCAACAGTTCCTTTGCTGGGGGTGAGTTGTCCTACCAATATTTTCAATAAGGTAGACTTTCCTGTACCATTATAACCAATTAAACCAATGCGTTCACCTGCTTGGATGGACCAATTCGCCTCACTCACAATTACTCTTGCCCCAAACTCAAATGTCACATTCTGTAAACCTATTAGCATATTTTTTAATTCAGACCGCAAAGTTAGCAAGTTGGACAATCTAATTATGCATAAATTTGGAAAAAGATTTTATGAAACCCTTTTTCTTTATCCTTTTTACCTTTTTTGTGATAGCCTGTGATAGTAGTGAAGAGCCTGCGGTAAATAAACAGTTATGGACCTTTAGCCCTCAGAATAACCAAACAAACTTTGATAAAGCCCTATTGCCATTATTAAATAATTATCAAGAATTATTAAAAGGGGTAGCAGCAGAAGATACTGCTTATATTTTTAATGCGGCAAAAACACTTATACAATTAACCGATTCTTTCCCTGCATCTTCCATCATTTTCAAGGATAGTTTATTACATCAGCAGGCGAAACAATCTCTCAATAATATAAATGCTGAATTACAAGGCCTTATTGCCGAGCAAAGTTTGCCAGCTTTAAAAATGGACGCGCATATGGTATCTATTCAGTTTTTGAATTTACTAGCCACAGTAGGTTATCTTGAAAAGAATATTTATGTATTTAATGTGCAAGATGAAAAAATTGAAGATGGGATGATTTGGTTTGGGTGGAATAAGACCAGTAATGATCCTTATCATTCAAATAGAAAAGTTGAAATAGTTGCGCAGCAGTTATTGCAAGAATAAAATTATTGGCTTAAGTTTTTCTGTTCAAAAATTATCATGGCATTCACACTTAATGTAGAGGTAATGTAAAGTTCTTGTCTACTGTTTCCATCTTTTACCACCATGAGTGCGGTATTGGGTGGCACCGTACCTAAATTATGTGCAACTATTATAATTTCATGACGATTATTGTCTTTATTGAAATTGACCTCAAAATGAGTGGCCTTGTAGCTTAGCCTTTTATTTTCTAGCAATAGAACTTTGTTATCAAAAATCATGATGGTATCATTGTCAATAGTACCATTATCGTATAAGTCTATACTAATGGAAGGGCTATTGACAATTACTTGTTTTACTAATTTATTTTCTCTGCCTACTAAAACCCAAGGGAGTATTTGCCCTGCAGACTTAGTGGCGTTAGTACTTGTGTTTGCAATAGTTTCGTTTATAGCAGCTGCTTTAGTATTCTCTTGTAAAGCATTCGTCGCAACATTTATTGGGGAAGTAGCAGTTTGAATAGAATTATTTTGTATTGAAGTAGTTTGTATAGAACTTACTTGTGTAGGATTTGACTTAATTGTCGTATTTATATTTCTAGTTGTATTTGACTTTGTGGTATTCGTTTGATTTGTTTTAGTAAGAACTTGTTTAACAATTTCAGTTTTTTTATCAGTTTTAGTTTTAATAATGTTTTGAAGAGAAGTATTTTTCGCAACTTTTTCTTTTTCAATTATTTTATTTTCACTAACAGTTTTAAGGGCTCCTGTTTTAGTACTAAACTCTTTTACAATGGGGCCTTCTTTTTCTAAGTATACTTTTCCTCCGCCACAATCTTTTCCAGAGAATTCGTTGGAAGCGGTATAAGTACCTTCTAAAATTTCAAAACCCCTTACTTTTCGATAGGTTAAAAAGTTTGACATTAAGCAGGCTTCAAAATTCCCCACCAATTTCTTTTTATCAAAACTTGTCTCAGTAATACTTACTAATTCTGTATTTTCAGAATGTATTCCTGTAGCTAAAGCATTGGCGGTAAAATTATTTGAAATTTTAGAGTAGGTAATAGCCGTAAGTGTATGGTCAGGCTTTTCTTTAATGATAATTTCATAGGTAATAATTTTACCATCGAGGTCGCTACTGGGTGTAAAATAACCTTTCCATTTTCCACTAAGTTCTTGGCCCATAACCAGCGCGGGTAAGCAAAAGGATAGTAATAAATATATTAGTTGGCGCATATTACAAAGCTATGTATAAAATATGAACCTCATTTGTTACCTTTGCAGATATATATTATAGATAAAAAACATGGTTCAAATTCAATTTCCAGACGGCGCGGTGAGATCCTACGAAAAGGGGATTACAGCATTAGGTATCGCTAAATCCATTAGTGAAGGATTGGCAAAGAAAGTATTAGCGGCCTCAGTAAATGGGGAAGTATATGATGCTACGCGTGCAATCAATGAAGACGCATCCTTAAAATTATTAACTTGGGACGACGCCGATGGTAAAAATACTTTCTGGCATTCTTCTGCGCATTTATTAGCGGAAGCTGTTGAAATGCAATTTCCTGGTGCCAAATTTTGGGTAGGCCCTGCACTAGAGAAAGGCTTTTATTATGATATCGATTTAGGAGATAAAACCATTAGAGAAGAAGATGTTTTATTGCTTGAAAAAAAGATGAATGAATTAGCAAAACAGGCTAACGCATACATTCGTAAAGAAATGTCTAAGGCAGAAGCTATTGCTTATTTCACTGAGAAGAAAGATGAATACAAGTTAGATTTATTATCTGGCTTAGAGGATGGTAACATTACTTTTTATACTCAAGGTGCTTTTACCGATTTATGCCGCGGGCCACATATTCCCAATACTTCCTTTATTAAAGCCATTAAAATTACCAATATTGCAGGAGCTTTTTGGAAAGGCGATGAAAAAAATAAAATGTTGACAAGAGTATATGGAATTACTTTCCCGAATCAAAAAGAATTGGATGAATATTTATTGCTTTTAGAAGAAGCCAAAAAAAGAGATCACAGAAAACTTGGTAAAGAATTGGGTATTTATACGATGGATGATGATGTAGGGCCTGGTCTTCCTTTATGGATGCCCAACGGAACAATTATTATTGAAGAATTAGAAAATTTAGCCAAACAAACAGAAGAGGAGGCAGGCTACAAAAGAGTAGTGACGCCACATATAGCGAAAGAGAGTATGTATATTAAGAGTGGTCACCTGCCTTATTATCAAGATAGTATGTTCCCTCCGATGGAATTAGATGGCACTAAATATTATTTAAAAGCAATGAACTGTCCGCATCATCATAAAATTTTTGATGCAGAACCTAAGAGCTATAAAGATATGCCACTTCGTTTAGCTGAATATGGAACTTGTTATAGATATGAACAAAGCGGAGAATTATTTGGACTTATGCGTGTGCGTTGTTTACATATGAATGATGCGCATATTTATTGTACTAAGGAACAATTTGCTCAAGAGTTCAGAGCAGTGAATGACATGTATCTAAAGTATTTCAAAATATTTGGGATTGATAAATACGTCATGCGTTTAAGTTTACATGATCCTAAAAAATTAGGTCAAAAATATATTAATGAACCTGCGCTTTGGTTAGAAACTGAAGCGATGGTGCGTTCGGTATTAATTGAAACAGGAACACCTTTTATTGAAGTGCAAGACGAAGGCGCTTTCTACGGACCAAAAATTGATGTTCAAATTTGGAGTATCATTGGAAGAGAATTTACTTTAGCCACCAACCAAGTCGACTTTGCTCAAGGCAAAAGATTCAATTTAAATTTCACTAATAAAGACAACGAACCTGAAACACCATTAATAATTCATCGAGCACCTTTAGGGACACATGAACGTTTTATTGGATTTTTATTAGAGCACTATGCAGGTAAGTTTCCCGTTTGGTTAGCACCATTGCAAGTGAAAATTTTACCAATTAGTGAAAAGTTTATGCCTTATGCTGAACAAATACTTGCACAGTTTAAAAAAGCAGGATTGCGCGTGGAAATTGATGACAGAAATGAAAAAATTGGGAAAAAAATTAGAGATACTGAAATTATGAAAGTGCCATATATGTTGGTAATTGGCGAGAAAGAAGTGGCTGAGAATAAATTATCTGTAAGACGTCAAGGGAAAGGGGATTTAGGTATGCTAGACAAGGATTTATTTCTAGATCAGGTACTTGAAGAAATCAAAGAAAGATTAGCTCCTATATCATAACAATGACTATCTTTACAAAACTTAATAAACGTTTAATTACTTAATGGCATTACCGAACAGAGGACCCAGATTTAACCCAAGGTTTCAAAGACAACAAGAACCAGAACATCGAATTAATGATCGAATTCGAGTACCACAAATCAGATTGGTAGGAGACAACATTACAGTGGGTGTTTACAATACACAAGATGCGTTGAAAATAGCTGCGGACCAAGGTTTGGACCTAGTGGAGATTTCTCCAACTGCCGATCCTCCAGTATGTAAAGTCATTGATTATAAGAAGTTTCTTTACGAAAAAAAGCGTAAGGAAAAAGAGATGAAGGCGAACTCAAAACAATCTGAGATTAAAGAAATTCGTTTTACACCAGGTACCGATGACCACGATTTTGATTTCAAGGCAAAACACGCAGAAAAATTTTTACAAGACGGAAATAAGGTGAAAGCTTATGTTCAATTTAAAGGTAGAGCCATTATGTTTCAGGACAGAGGTCAACTTCTTTTATTGAAATTTGCGGAGCGTTTAGCTGAGGCGGGAACTTTGGAAAGTATGCCTAAATTAGAAGGTAAGAGAATGTTTGCCATTTTTCAACCTAAAGCAGGTGGTAAAAAGAAGTCAAGTTCTTAGTTTAGATATTGCATCTTTAATGATTTAAGTGATTGATTTTCAATCTATTTATACAATGAGTCATCCCATTACATGGAATGGCTCATTTTTTTTGCCATCTCGTCATTTGCACGTACCTTCGCCATCCATTTCCCACAAGGCTCAACAAGTGCACTGCCTGAGCAGCGCCGCCAGTAGGGAGTAATCGTAAAGATTATATAATGCCAAAAGTTAAAACT
>Ga0214919_10000532_pt1 | contig 64607 bp, 61 predicted proteins | sample LL1503_MetaG_FD_177994 | JGI IMG/M metagenome (GOLD analysis project Ga0214919, IMG submission 177994) | Freshwater microbial communities from Lake Lanier, Atlanta, Georgia, United States - LL-1503 | ecosystem: Environmental > Aquatic > Freshwater > Lake | place: USA: Georgia | collected... | reverse complement strand
ACGATCGGACGACGGCACAAAATCGAGCCGCACGTTGCCACGGGTGCGGCCGCTCCCGCGCACTCTGGTGCCCAGCACGACCTCGTCGACCGGCATCACCTGATCGATGGGACGATTCACGGCCTGGGCGAGCAGGCTCTCGTGCACTTCGAGGAGGATGTTCGGCCGGGCATTGGCACCACGGACGGCGGCCACGACATCGGGGGCCTGGCCTGCCTCCGCAAGCCGCTCGAGAATCGGCGGCACCGGCGCGAGGCTTTCGGCACTGCCCGTCGCGGAGGCCGACAACAACGATGACGCCAGCGATCCGAGCCGCTGGCTCATGCGGTTGGCGCCATTGCCGCGAGCGGCATCGGCCACTTCGGCATACCGGGAGACCGCCTTCCTTGCCCGCACAAATTCGGGCATATCGAGGCCGGTCTCGGTGGCGTTCAGAAGTTCTTCCAGCCGCCGCAGCGTGGCGGGGTCGGCGGCCATTCCAGAGGCGGCCTGCGACTGAAGGGCAGGCCAGTCGAGGTAGGTCCGCCAGGCCGGCCCGCTCTTGCTGCGATTGAGGAGCGTGTCGAGCGGCACGAGCGCCTGCCGCAGACCAACGGCCGCCGATTCCAGGGCGGCGTCGCCTGCCGGACGAAAGGTTTCCGTTGCCTGCAGGGCCTCGTTGGCCAGTTTCTCGAATCGCTGCGACGGCAGTTGGGCGGCGAGCGGGGTGGCACAAGCCGCGACGAGCAGCCCGCCTGCAACGGCGTATCGGGGCAGCGACGCGAGGACTGAGATGCTGGAAGCCATGGGCCAAAGCCTGTCGTTGGGGGGCTGGGGAAACGAGTCGGGAGTGTAGTCTGTTGACAGATTCCCCTCCACAGCGGCCCTCAACCGTGAAAGCATCCCTGTTGTTCCGGGGAAAAAGCGGGGTTTTCTCACTAGCATCAGCCAGCGAAACCGGCGCCGCGCGAAGCAGATTGCCCAGGCGGCACGTTCGGCAAAGTCGCCGCCGTTTGTCAGGCCATTCCCCGTTCGGTCGCCGGCAGGACGAAGATCTTGCCGTCGCCCATGCGGCCGGTGCGAGCCACCTCCACGATCCGGTCGATCACCTCGTCGACACGGGCATCGTCGACCCACAGCTGGATCTCCACCTTCGGCAGGAAAGCCAGGGCGTAGTCGCTCTCGCCGTACTGGTCGAGGTAGCTCTTCTGCCGGCCGAAGCCCTTCACCTCGCGAACCGTGCAGGCCTCCAGCGGCGCGAACTTGAGCGCCTCGAGCACCCGCTCGGCGAGGAACGGCTTCACGATGGCGATGACTTCTTTCATGGTTTTACGTTCACGGCCAGCTGGTGATGCGGAAGGCATCCTGCCGTGCAGTCTCACGATGCTATCCGAGGAGCCGGGGGTCGGGGGAAGCCGGAGCGAGTCGAGCTATCCTGCCCTCGAGTCGAAGGCTTTCACCGCCCCCGGCGGTTTGGGCCGATCAGCGTCTCAAGAAACGCCTAGCTGAAGAAGCTCTCGCCGAACAGGTTCAGGGGCGGGCAGGTGGTCACGGTGATGTCGCCCTTCACTTTCGTCTGGCAGGCGAGCCGCATGGTGCCCTCGTTGCCAATATAGGCCAACGACACCGCCATGCGGGCCGCCTCGAGGATGCCCCGGGGGCTGGTGTTTTCCATCCCTTTCGTGATCAGCACACGGCAGGTGCCGCACGACCCAAAACCGTGACAGTTGGCGACCGTGTGGATTCCCGGGTAGAGGGCCACGCCCGCGGACAAGGCCTCCTTGCGAAGGTTGGCCCCCTCGGGGACCTGGATTTCCTTTTTTTCGTTCGCGAAGGTAATCGTGGGCATCGGAATTCTCTCGCTTGTGTGGGGTGGATTGTCCGATACTGTAGCCAGCGCGGCGAAGTCCTTCCAGCAGACCGGAACGGGGCCATGGCTGAACTCTCGAAATACCAGCAATCGGTCGTTAAAAATTACTACGACAACCTCGATACGGCCCTGCTGCAGCGGCTGGGGGAGCAGGTGACCGACCTCTACCTCGCGGAGGGGAAGAAGCGGGCCAAACTCTGGGAAACCATCGAGAAGTCGCTCGCCAAGCTGGGGGTGTCCAAGAGCCGGATAGCGACGATCGTCAAGTCGGACGACGCCCGCCAACTCGCCACGATCCTGCAGGAACTGTTGGCGAAGGATTGACCGCTCGGCTGTCGTGCCGCATCCTGTGAGGCTTCCACCCTCCTGGAAACCACGCGATGAGCACGACCGAGCCAGCCGCAGACCGCACCGCCCTGCTTGAGTCCTTGCGCTGGAAGAAGTTTCCGGTGCTCGACGACGGCTTCGTGGCACTGGTCGATTGCATGGGCGACGACGGCTCCGTCGTGCAGGCCGCCCGGGTCAGCTACGGCGAAGGCACCCGCAAGGTCAGCGACGACCGCCAGCTCATCCGCTATCTCCTGCGTCATGCCCACACCACGCCCTTCGAGATGGCGGAGCTGAAGTTCGTGGTGCGTGTGCCGATGGACTGCTGGCGGCAATGGATCCGGCACCGTACGGCCAGCATCAACGAATATTCGACGCGGTATTCGCTGGCGATCGACTCGATGCAGTCGACGCACGACAACGAATGGCGAAGCCAGGCCGCGAATAACCGCCAGGGCTCGGCCGGCCTCTTGTCGCGGTCGGCTGGCCACAGCCTCACGCAGTCGGAGCAGGAGCTCCAGAGCCTCGCTCGAAAGGTCTACGAGGAGCGGCTGGCGGCGGGCATCGCGAGAGAACAGGCGCGGAAGGATCTGCCCCTCTCCACCTACACCGAAGCCTATTGGAAGATCGATCTCCACAACCTCCTGCACTTCCTGGCGCTGCGAATGGACTCCCACGCCCAGCTGGAGATCCGTCGCTACGCCGAGACGATCGGCCAGCAGATCGTGCAGCCGCTTTTTCCACTCGTGTGGGAGGCGTTCGTCGACTACCGGCTGGAGGCGATGCGGCTCACGAAGCTCGACCGCGAAGTGATCCAGCGGCTCGCCGCCCGGTCGGCAAAGCATGGCCTGCCGGCGGGCCACGCCGACTTCCTGGCGGCACAGGACCCCGCCTGGACCGCGCTCGAGCGGTGCCGCGAACGGGACGAATGCCTGGCCAAACTCGTGACCCTCGGTCTGGTGCGGCCCGCCGAATCGACCTGATCAACCCGCGACTTTCAGTGCCCCCTTCACCTTGCCCCTTCAAATTGCCCCTTCACATTGCCTCTTGATCTCAACAGGAGTCTGACCAGCATGCCATCCGCTGCCGACGAAGTGCTCGAACTCAACCGCCGCCTGCTGACATCGATAGCCTCGGGCGACTGGAAGACCTACTGCCAACTGGTGGCCGAAGACATCACATGCTTCGAGCCTGAGGCGCGGGGCCACCTGGTGGAGGGCCTGCCCTTCCACGAGTTTTATTTCAAGCTGCCCGCGCCGGCCACCGACGGCAAGTCGCCGCCACCCACGAAGCCCGTGACGACGACGATGACCACGCCGACAGTGAAGCTGCTCGCCGCCGACGTGGCGCTCGTCGCCTACGTTCGCCTCACGCAGACGCTCGACGAGGCCGGCAAGCCGGTGACACGCTGTTCCGAGGAGACGCGGCTCTGGCAGAAGCAGGCCGGCCATTGGAAGCACGTCCACTTCCACCGTAGCCTGCCGTCTTAACGCACGAACGCGTAGCGACGGTTCGGGGCTGCCCATGCCCCGTCGCCGGACGTTCGCTATGGGCATCCTGCCCTCCGCTCACTCGATGCTGACTGCGCTCCGGCATCCTGCCTGCGCTGGTCAGCAACGCCGGCTCTCGGGACATGGGCAGCCCCTCACGGATGATTCCGATCCCATACAAGCCCTGAGCGTAAGCGACGGGATCTCTTCCTACCGCCGCAGCACGACTTCGACCTCTTCGCCGGCCTCATACCGCCGGCCGCCGGCGGGCAGCGCGAGCAGGCCGGCCGCGCCGGCCAACCCGAGCAGATCGGATGAGCCCGACCAGGGCAGCGGCGTCGCAGCGAGCCTGCCGTCGGAAGCCGCCAGCCGGCAGGGCAGATAGACCGGCCGGTCGGCCGCGGCCTTGGCCGGGCCGGTGAGCCGGGCCACGCGGCGGGGAAGATGCCAGGCCTCGCGAGGCTCTCCCGCGAGGATCGCGATCGCCGGCCTTGCGAAAAGCTCGAAACAGACGAGGCTGCTCGCCGGGTTGCCCGGCAGGCCGAAGACGATCGTGGGCGCCGCATCCTCGCGTCGGAGGATCCCGAACCAGACCGGCTTGCCCGGCTTGAGCCGCACCTTGTGAAAGATTTTTTCCACGCCGCACTGCCGGAAGATCTCCGGCACGAGGTCGAAGTCGCCTGCCGACACGCCGCCCGACAGCACGAGCACGTCGGCCGCCAACCCTTGAGCGACCGCCGCCCGGATTGCTTCCGGCCGGTCGGCCGCGATGCCAAGCGAAATCGGTTCGGCCCCGAGCAGGCGCACCGCGGCGGCGATCATCGGGCCATTGGAGTTGCGGGTCTGTCCGAAGGCCGGCGTCGCGGCGGGCGGCACGAGTTCGCTTCCCGTGGAGACGATCGCCACGCGAACCCGCGGCGGGACCAGCACATGCGTGGCCCCTGCCTCCGCCGCCAGGCCGATCTCGGCGCTGCCGAGCGTCATGCCGACGGAGAGCACCTCCTGGCCACGACCAAACGCGGCGCCCTGCCTGGCGATGTGCTGCCCGACGCGAAACCGCTCGTCCCGCAGCCGCACCCTTCCGCCCGCGTGCACGTTTGCGGTGCCTTCCACGGCCGATTCAACAGGCACGACCGCATCGGCCCCCGTTGGAATCGGTGCGCCGGTCATGATCCGGCCGCATGCCCCGCGGCCAATCGCAAGCGTCGTGACATCGCCGGCGGCGAGGTCGACCGCCACGTCGAGTTCGACGACCTCCGGTGCAGCGGCTGAAAAATCCTCGCCTCGCACGGCGAAGCCATCCATCATCGCCCGATCCCATGGGGGCGAATCGACGTCCGACACGATCCCCGCGGCGAGCACGCGGCCGCAGGCTTCGAGCAGGGGCATGCGGCGTGGCGGCAGCGGTGTGGCGGCCCGCTCAATGAGGGAAATCGCCTCCGGCAGTTCGATCATGCCGACACCACGCGGCTGCCCAGAAATCCGCGCAGCAGGTCGTAGCCCGCCGGAGTGAGGAAGCTCTCCGGATGAAACTGCACGCCGTAGACGGGCAGCGTGCGGTGCCGGATCGCCATGATTTCGCGGCTGCCGTCGGGTGCGGTCGACCAGGCATCCATCTCGAAGTCGCGGGGGAGCGTGGGCGGATCGATAACGAGGCTGTGGTAGCGGGTCGCCTCGATCGGGCTCGGCAGCCCGGCGAAGAGTCCGTGCCCCGAGTGCTCGATCTGATCGACCTTGCCATGCATCAGTCGCTTGGCCCGCACGATCGTGCCGCCAAACACCTGGCCGATCGACTGATGGCCGAGGCAGACGCCGAGGATCGGCATCCGTCCGGCGAAGCGGCGAACCACCTCGCAGGAGATGCCTGCCTCGTCGGGCGTGCAGGGGCCCGGGGAGATCACGATGTGGCTCGGTGCCTTGGCGGCGATCTGGTCGCCTGTGATCTCATCGTTGCGATGCACCTCGACGGGAATCTCGGGGGCAACCTCCCCCAGCCGCTGGACGAGGTTCCACGTGAACGAATCGTAGTTGTCGATGAGGAGGATCATGTGCGTGTGGCGGAGGACGTGGAGTCAGTCGAGCAGGGTCGCGGGATGCCCTTCGCGGTCGATGAGCGGCATCACGTGGGGCTTGTAGATCGTTGTGTAGGCCTCGGCGATTCGATGCTGGTCGAGCGCCTCCTGCGAGGCCCAGTGCTCCACGAGCACGAACCGTCGCGGCTCGGCATTCGAGTGATAGACATCGAACCGCAGGCAGCCGGGCTCCGTGCGGCTCTTCCGCATCGCCTGCGCGAGATGGTCGCGAATCGTCGGCACGTCGGCCGGGTCCTTGGCCATGAGGAGCACGTTCAGGCAGATCATGGGGTTTTCATTCCGGGGAGAGGATGGTTTCTGCCGCTACTCTACCAGCAGCGTCGGGCCGCGGGCCAATGGCGGCGTCATCATCGCCGTCCGCCGCGCCAGGACGCGAAGGTAGGGGGGCACGAAGGCAGCACGGTGGGCGAACGAGCCCGCCGCGGCCGCCGGCTGCGCATGGTTGGGCTCACAGACGTCCTCGATGGCGAAGCCTGCGTCGCAGATTCCGCCAAGCAGCGACGTGAGCGAGTGGATGAATTCCTGCGTGCCGGTTTCCCGCAACCGCGACGGCGGCTCCGGCGGCAGAGGCTCGCCACCGGTCTGCGGACGAGTCAACGCGTAGCGTCCCCCAGCCGTCGGCTCAGCCGAGGCCTGCAGGCTCGCCGGCGTCTTGTGCTGGCTGACGTAGCGACCGCCGGGCTTCGTGATGCGGGCCACCTCAGTAAACACGCGGCGCACGTCGGGCACGTAGCAGGTGCTCACCGGATGGATGACGAGGTCGTAGCGGGCGGCGGCCAGCATCGAGAGATCGTCCATCGAACCCTGGAGGATCTCCATGTCGATCCGCCGCTCGCGGGCCACCTGCCGGTCGAGGTCGAGCATGGCCGACGAGAGATCGATGACGGTGACTCGCGCACCCGCAGCCGCATAGAGCGGGCCATGCTTGCCGCCACCCGCGGCCAGGCAGAGCACCTCCAGCCCGTCGAGCCGGTCAGGCAGCCAGCTGCGGCCCGCCGATCCGCCGCTGCCCAGCCACGTGCGTGGGTCGGCGAACGCCTCGTCGGCCGCCGGCCGCGCAAGCGGCGCGAGTCCTTCCGCCAGACGGTCCCACGCACGGGCGTTGTGGGCCAGCACGGCATCGCGACGGCGGTCGTCATCCCGCGGCATCACGACGACGGCCGCAACAGCCCGCGCCGGTGCATGACATCCAGTGGCGGCCCCGGCTTCCACGTCTTCTTTTTCGGGTCGTAGACGGCCGGCACGAGTGTCGCCTTTCCGGTCGTCGGATGGGCCAATGTTGCTGCCGTCAATCGACGCGTGAAAACCTCCCCCGTCTCGGTGCAGACATAACGGATTTCGGCAATGGACTCCTCGGCCACGGCGGGAACCCGGGCCGGGAGCACCGCGAGACCGAGCAGGCAGGCTGCCACACCAAAGGCCACGACGGCGGTCCAGATACGCGGATCCTTGAGCATGGTTTCCTCAGCGGTTCAGTCGGACCAGAATCAGTCTCGGTCGTAGAGAGCGTCGCACTGGGCGTCATCGTTGGGATCACCGTCGCAGACGATGCCGATCCCGTAAAACTCCATCGGCTCGATCTGGGCGGGGTCGGTGTAGGGCCCGGCGCGGAATTTCCGTGTGTAGGTCTCCACGTGACCATCCAAAAAGGCGACGTTCGCCCGTTGCCCCGCATGCCGGAAGTGAACGGACGGATCGGCGGTGCTCGGCAGCAGCAGTCCGCCGAGATTCTCCCGCAGCGGGTACGGGCTTAGAAAGTAGACGATGGCACTTTCGGCAAATGCGATCGTCCGCTTGGTCTCCTTGATCTGGCCCATCGTGTAGGTGCGGGTTGGCTTCTGCGTCACGGTGGGATAGTTGTCCCAGTCGTACTCCGTGCCGGCCCCCAGCGAGGCGTTGTAATCGAACCCCGTGGCCATCTTTCCGAACCGCACGATGTCAACCGCTGCGAGGCCGAAGTTCGGGCACTGATATGCGGTGACGTTGCCCTCCATGAACGGCGAGAGCGTGCCCCGCGAAAAGTCGATCTTGCCCGACTCCACCGGCCGGCTCTCGTCAACCTCGGCGAACCAGTAGCGACTCTTCCCCGGGTAGGGATTCTGGTCGGGATCGGCGATCGTGCCGGCAATCCGGGTGGCATCGTCAACCTTCAGCGGGAGAAGTTTCCCGCCATTGGCGCTGACGGAGTTGTGCAGTGCGAGCCCCAACTGCCGGAGGTTGTTGCCGCAGGCCGTACTGCGGGCCAACTCCCGGGCCGACTGCACCGCCGGCAGAAGCAATCCCACGAGCACCGAGATGATGGAGACGACGACGAGCAGTTCAACCAGCGTAAAGCCGGGCCGGCGCGAGGCTCCGCCCGAACGTCCATTGCATGCCTGCATGACAACCTCCCTGCGGTCTCCTGGCGCAGGCTCGAACGCACCACGCCCCCTCGGGACGATGGTGGCCGGCAGCACGCAGACAGACCGATGTCCTGGTAATCCAACGGCCCGCACACGCAGACCGTGCCCGTGTGACCGCCCTCGCAGTCGGCACGCGCTCCTCATGAATGCTGGTAGGTCTTCTGACTCCCAAGCTCAGCCGGCTGCATGCCTTCTCGCGAGCCGCACGGTTTCACCGTTTCGGTCGCAATGGCCTGATAACAGCCGACCTCTCATCCCGGTCTGGGAAATTCGCTTGGATACAGCGGCGGGGCCGTCCCGGAATCGCACCGGAGTTCCCTGTTTGCCGGTCGTTCACAGCTGCAAACGACCGGCCACCAGATTCGTTGGCGGAGTGTATCGGTGGTGCCACCCCTGTCAAGCTATGACGATCGGGACAGCATAACCGGCACAGATTCACAGATACCGGGAGCAGGTGTGAAACCTTGCCGGCTGCGCAGACAAAACGCCTGAATCTGTAACGGTTCTATGGTGCTGCGCGGCACAGATTCTCAGCGCCGCACACACGGCATTCTTTGCCCACAACTCGCCACAAGTCGAGCAACGAAAAATACTTGGGTGTAGCTCAAGCCGCTTTCCCCTGCCCGCCGATAGCCCCTCATGTCCCCCGGGGCAATCACTGTGCCCGTCGGGCAACCAGGGGGCGGCAGTAACCTGAAAATACTTCGAGTCACGGAATGGCTCGACAGGCCTGCCGCAAGACAGTTCGTGGATCACAACCTCGGGGTGACGGCACCTCGCGTTCGGGACGAAGACTCTCACGTGATCTACAAGCAAAGGAGATGTGGCTCGATGAAGCGTATGTTGTTCCTCGGTGCGCTGGTTCTCGGCGTTACCGTTTGTAGTCAGTCGTTTGGTTTCGAGCTCCTTGACAAGATGCTCGGCCACAAGGGCTGTGCCTCTTGCTGCGAGCCCGGCTGCGATGCCGGCAATGGATGCTGCGAGCCCGGCTGCGGTGCCGGCAATGGATGTGCTGAACCGGCCTGTGGTGCTGGCAACGGTTGTGCGGAGCCCGCCTGCGATGCAGGGTCGAGCTGCTGCGAGCCGAGCTGCGGTGCCGCGAAGGGCTGCCTCAAGAAGAAGCATGACCTCTTCGGCGGTCTGAAGGGTCTGTTTGCTTGCAAGAAGAAGTGCCGTGGTTGCACGGATAGCTGCTGCGAGCCGGCGTGCGACGCTGGTAACGGCTGCTGCGAGCCGGGCTGTGGTGCTGGCAACGGTTGCGCTGAACCTGCTTGCGGAGCCGGCAACGGCTGCGCTGAGCCGGCCTGCGACGCTGGTGCCGGTTGCTGCGAGCCGAGCTGCGGTGCTGCGAAGGGCTGCGGCAAGAAGAAGCATCGGATCGTCGACCTGCTGAAGGCGATCCACCAGGCGAAGAAGAGCCGTTGCAGCAAGTCGAGCTGCTGCGAGCCCGACTGCAGCGCGAGCTGCTGCGAGCCAGGCTGCGGTGCTGAGCCGGCCTGCGGTGCGGCTGCCTGCAGTGCTTGCGAATCGTCGACGGTTGCCCCGGCCCCCACGCCCGATGCGTCTGCCAAGAAGCAGACCAGCGGCAAGGTGGTGGCGGTGAGCCGCACGGTTTCTACCAAGTGATGATCGGACGATAGGTCGAGCGGAGATCTGTTGCCCGACTTCGGCCAGTGAGCTCCGCCCGGGACCAAAAGTCCCGGGCGGAGTTTTTTTATGCGCCAGCTTCACGCGAAACACGGCCTCCTGCCGTTTTCGCTTGGCAAACGCAGTTTGCTGGTGCTGCGCTTCGCATCCTGCGAAGCAGTCATGGGCAGCCCCCGAACCGTTGCCGAACTGCGTCGCTGCGCCTCAGAGCACCTCGGCCGCGGGGCCCTGGCGGGCGATTCGGCCGGCGGCGAGTTCCACCACTCGCGATGCGGCCCGCCGGGCGAAGCCGTGGTCGTGCGTGACCACCACCATCGTCTGTCCGGCCCGGGCCAGTTCGACGATCACCTCCATCACCTCAGCCGTCATCTCCGGATCGAGGGCGCTGGTCGGTTCGTCGAAGAGCATCACGCGGGGCCGCATGGCCAGCGCCCTCGCAATCGCCACCCGCTGCTGCTGGCCGCCCGAGAGCGTGGCCGGACGGGCGTCGGCGAAGGAGCGGAGGCCGACCCGTTCGAGCAGCTCGAGGCCGCGGGCCCGAGACTCCGCCACCGACAATCCCAGCACCACGCGGGGCGCCAGGGCCACGTTGTCGACTGTCGACAAATGGGCGAATAGGTTGAACTGCTGAAAGACCATGCCCACGTCGCGACGCAGTCGTTCCAGCTGTGCTGGCGCATGCGGCCCCGCCTCCAGTCGATGGCCGGCGATTGTGATCTGCCCGGCGTCGAAGGTCTCCAGCCCGTTCAGGCACCGCAAGAGCGTGCTCTTGCCGCTGCCGGACGGCCCCACGAGCGCCGTCACGGTGCCCTCGGCGCCCGTCAGGCTCACATCGTCGAGTACGCGGAGGTGCGTCCACGACTTCGTCAGCGATGACACGGTGAACATGATGCGGTCAGCCCTCCGTCGCGCCGCCGGCGGCGGGCCGTTCCAGCCGCCGCTCGAACCAGCGCGAGAGCAGTGCCAGCGGCCAGCTCATGCAAAGATAGAGCAGCGCCGTCACGACGGCCAGTTCCACGATCCGGCCGGTGGAGAGCGCCAGCACGCTGTACCGCTTCGTGAGCTCGATCACGGTGATCGCCGAGCAGACGCTCGTGTCCTTGAAGAGGGCGATGAAGTCGCTGGTCACCGGCGGCATCACGATCCGCACCGCCTGCGGCACCAAGACATGCCGCAGTGCCTGCCACTTCGAGAGCCCCAGCGACAGGCTCGCCTCGAACTGCCCGAGCGGCACCGCCTTGAGTCCGGCCCGGTAGATCTCCGACTCGTAGGCCGAATAGTTGAGCGCCAGACCGATGACCGCCGCCACCAGCGCCGGCAGGGCGAGGCCGATCTTTGGCAGCAGGAAGAAAATGGCGTACAGCTGCAGCATCAGCGGAGTGCCGCGGAGCACTTCGACGTAGCCCGTCAGCAGCGGCCGCAGCCACACCGGCCCATACATCCGCCCCACGGCCACGGCCAGGCCGATGCAGACCGCTAGCGGAAACGCCAGGCACGACAGGAGCACCGTCATCCCGGCCGACTTGAGCAGGAGTGGCAGGGTGTCGCGGGCAAGTTCACCGAGGCTCTTCCGGCGGGCCACCGGAATCTCGGTGGCGTCGCGGAGCATGAGCATCTGCTGCCGGCCTGCGAGATCCCAGCGATCGTAGAGCGATTTGAGCCGACCGTCGGCGATGAGCCGTCCGATCGCCGCGTCGATCGCGGCCGACAACTTCGGCGAGTCGCGGGCCGTGAGGATCGTGTAGAAGCCGCCGGCGAAGGGCCGATCCACCGTCCGCAGCCGGCTGAAGCGGTCGGCGTAGAAGTTGAAGATGCAGTCGTCCATCACGGCGGCATCGAGCACACCCGTCGACACCTGCTCCAGCGAGTCGATCGTGCCGTCGTAGCCGATCACATCGACCTCGAGATCGGTTCGCGACCGCATGACGCTCTCGGCGGCCGAGCCGGTGAGCACGCCCACCCGCCAGCGTCCTTCAGGCCCCGGCGCGGCGAGCGTGTGGAACGCGTGCAAGGGACCGTCGCGGCGGGCGAGGAGTTGCAGGCTGTAGGCGAAATAGGGCCGCGAGCAGTGGTAGTCGCGTTGACGCTCCGGCGTCAGTTCGATGCCGTTGATCACACAATCAGCAGCGCGGCCCAAGAGCAACGGCAAGCGGTCCCACTGCCCCTGCTGAAACCGGGCCTTCACCCCCAGTTCTTCGGCGAGGACCGCCGCCAGTTCGACCTCGAAGCCGGTCAGCCGTCGCGGATCGACAGGGTCGGGAAAGACGTGAGGCCCGCCCCCTTCCTGATCGGCGGCCCAGATCAGTTCGCCGCGGGCCACCACCTCGTCGAGGTCCGCAGCGGCGGCCGTCGAGACCAGTGCCGCAACCAGCATGCTGGCAGAGAGCACGCGTCGGAAGAGCTTCATCGCGAGTCTCCGCGGAGGCGGCCGAGATCGCCGCCAGGCTCGGTCAGGCGCGCGACGAGCGTGTCATGGTCGCGACCAAGACGGTCACCCTGTTCGATGAACAGGGCCGTGGCGTCGGCGGCTGCGGCGAAGTCGGCGAGCAGCGGATCGGTGAGATGAGCCTGTGGCAGTCGGGAGACGAGCGTTTGGATGTCGCTGTCGAGCCCCACACGGACGCGGGCAAACGCGATCCACCGCAGAAAGAATCCCCAGAGGATCATCCAGACGAGCGCCTCCTGCAGGAAGCCGCCGCCATCCACTATGCGGCCCTGCCAGAGATGGCCGACGAAGAAATTCCAGCCAGCCCGCACGAGCACCGCCACGAGCAGCCCCGAAAAGAGCGCCTCGCACACCCAGCGAAACACCGGCCCGTCGATCCGTCCGCGCCGGTCGGCGACGAGCCGATCGATGCCGGAGGAAAGCCAGGCGGCGGTTCGTTCGAGCAGCGTACCGACGGTCGCAGCCACACGAGACTCGTCGAGCCGGGCTCGCCCCACGAGCGGTTCGGCCAGTCGCGCCCGCGCAGAGAGCCCGCAGAGCACGCTCCGCGACTGCTCGACCTCCGCCGCGGAGAGCCCCAATTCCTCGACAGCCTGCCAGCCTCCCTGCCCCGCGGGAATCGTGTCGGCCGGTTGCCCGGCGAGCAGCCGGGTGATCAGCCCACCGCCGGCAGCCCGCATGCGTGGCCAGAACGCGATGATCGATTCCACAACGTGGAGAAAAGATGCGAACGGTCCACCATGCCAGCGTTCCACGATCTCGCCAGTGAGGATGCGCTGCCAGGCCGTGCGGCTCGCCCGCAGCCGGGAGCCGACGGACCTCGCGAGAATTGCCTCGAGCCTCGTGCGTTCGCTCGCCACGCCGGCTGCGAGCTGCGCCACAGGCCCGCGCAACGGGGCGAGGCTCTCCTGCGATTGCCTCAGAAACCAGCCGGCGAGATCGAGGCTGCCGGTGCGGCGGACACGACGGGCCGCCCGCCCAACCAACTCCGCATCGATCGCCTCGACCAGTTCACGAAAGCCGGCGTCGGGCTCGAGGCCCGCGGCAGAACGCGTCGCCGCTTCAACCGCATCGAGCCGGAAGATCCGCGGCACGACGAAGCCCTGCGATTCCAGTTCCCGCCGCCAGTCGTCCCGAATGTCGGGATCCCGCGAGGCGTGGGTCTGCACAAAGAGCAGCGGCCGGCCCGGAGCAAACGCGGCCACCTCCCGGGCGACGACCCACGAGCGGTATTTCTGCGCAGTCGACACGAGCAGGAGCACATCGCAGGCGGGCAGCACCGCCTCGAGGAGTTCGCGGTTGTGATTGCTGTCGCTCGGCCGGGCGGGGCTGTGTGTCGCCTGCCCGCCGCCATGCCGCGGAGCCTCTGCCTGCGTGTCGGGGTCGGGACAGTCGACGAGCACGATGTTGGCGACCGCCGCGGCGTCGCTGCGGACCACGCGGGCGTTCATCGCGTCGACCGGCAGCCAGGAGAGATCGACGTCGCGGGCCGCGACCACCACCGGATTGATCGTGGTCGGCCGGGCGATGTCGCCGGCGGGGCTCAGGTCACAGCCGGCCAGCGCGTTGACCAGCGTGCTCTTGCCGGTGCCGGTGCCGCCGATCACACCGACGACGAGCATCCGCGAGAGTTCGCGGCGGGCGCGGTCGAGCCGCGGTTCGATCTGTTCCCATTCGGCCCGCACCGCCCGGGCGGGCGGCCACTCCGGCAGTGAGCCGCTCCAGCGGGCAAGCATCTCGACCAGTTCATCGAAGCTGGCGAAGTCGACCGGTTCGCTGCGTGGCTGTTCGTGCGATTGTTCCTGTTGCTCGTTCATCGGGAAACCTCCCGTGGCATTTCCCGGCTGATGTCCCGGCCAAGGTCGCGACTGCACTCGACGAGCAATCGGCGGGCCCGTGTCACTTCGGGCGCCGCGGCCGCGTTGGCCAGGCGGTCGATCTCCTCGAGCCTGTCGCCAAGGACGACGTCGTGCAGCGTCTCCGCGAGCACGCGGCCGCGTTCCGCCGACCAGCCGGCGAACAGCGTCTCGATGAGCGGCTTGAGTCCGGCCATGGTGAGGCCGAGCGCCCCCTCGCCGGCGATTGTCGCGGCCGTGCCCACGACGACGTCGCCCACATGGTGCACGAGCACGGAGAGCCCTCCGGCCGAGGCTGCCGCCGCGGGCACCGCCGCCGCTCCCGCCATGCCGAGCGCCACGGTGATCGCGGGCCGAGCCACCGCGCCGACGTTGAGGCCGGTGAGAATGAACTGCACCATGCCTGGGTTTTCCTTGGCGAAGCGATCGAGCTCGTTGCGGACAAACGTGCGATAGTCCTCCGACACCAGCGGCAGGTTCGCATGGCGGCGCTCGAGGTCGGCATACCAGGCCGCGCGATCGCCATCCACGAGCCGGGCCCCGAGCATCGCGGCCAGCCGCGGATTGCGTCGGCAGGCGTTGTCGAGCCGTTCGACGAAGTCGCCGAGTGCAGTCTTGAGGGCTGCCAGTTCGACCGTCGAGAAATCCTCGCGTCGCTCCGCCTCGCTGCGGACCAGCCCCACCTGTCGCGCCACCCAACTCACGCCCTTGCCCGCCACGCGATAGACCTTGCTGACGGTGAGGTCGAGGCCCGACCGCCGCGGCTCGAGCCACTGCCAGATCTCGTTCCAGACGATTTCGCGGGGCGCGGTGGGCAGTTCCACCCGCACACGAGCCTCGTCGGTCAGCAAGCGTCGGGCCTCCCGCCACTCTTTCGCGCTCGACTCAAAGGAGTCGAGCCAGCAGCCGGCACCGGTCACGGGATCGAGCACGACACGGAGAGCCCCCGCCATCGCCTGCAGCTTGATCGAATCGAAGTCGCAGTCGGCCAGACGGACGGCGAGGTCGACCGCGGCACCATCGGGCGTGAGTTCGGGCAGGGGATGAAACTCGATCCGCCCCGCCTCGGCCGCGCGAAAGTCGTGAGGCACAGCATAGACGGCCAGCGGCGCCACGCCTGTCTCCGCGGTGAAGGTTGCCAGCCAGCCGCCGATGCGATCGCGCTGCCGCGGCCAGTCGATCATGTTGAAGACGACGACCACGGCCTTGCCCGCGGCCGCCGCGGCGGCGAAGAAATCCCGCACGGCGGCGTCGTTGTATTTCTGCTGCGTGAGCACCGCCACGATCACGTCGCAGGCGTTTCGCACCAGTTCGGCGCGGTGCCAATTTTCGCGCAGTGTGCCGTCGATGTCGGGGGTGTCGAGGAGCACGAGCCTGGCGGGCTGCCGGCCGCTCGAATCCTCGCGCCACACGAGCCGGTCGGCGTTGCCGCTCGCATCGGGCCCGAGGTCGATCGCATCCTGCACGCTCTGCCACGGGGCAGGCGCGAAGCCGGGAAAGAGGGCCGCCAGGTCGGTGCGGGCGGCGAGCCCCTGCGGCAGGCTGGCCACCGGATGCCTGGTCCGCGCCGCCTCCGGCACGGAACGGCTGATCTCAGCGGCCACGAGCGTGTTGGTGATCAGGCTCTTGCCGGTGTTGGTGCCGCCGCAGACGGCCGCCACGAGCACGGGTTCCCGCGACACCTGCGGCCGAAGCTTGCCGAAAAGCGAGCCATACCAATCGTCGGCCTGCGGATCGGGGGCCCCGAGCGAGCGTGCCAGCGGTTGCAGGGCGTCGATCAAGCCGCACAGCTCTTCAACGCTGCCGGCCCACGCCGCAAACCCCGTCCGAGGGAAAGATGCCATCTCGCTACACTTTGTATGAAAAACGTTTAGACTTCCAAGAGTCGTGTTCAGGCCAGTGTGTCTTCCGGCGCCGTTTGCCGCAAATCCGGCCGGAGGACCGCGGGCGACATGCCCTGCAGCTTTTCCTCGCACAGACCATCCACGCCCATGCTTGAACGCCGTCCCGTGTTCCCCGGTGTCATCGAGATGAACCACCAGGCCGGCTGGCGGATCGGCTGCAACGTCTACCTGGTCTACGACGACCGCGACTGGGCGCTCATCGACATCGGCTACGAAGAAACGGTGGACGAGATCGTGGAGATGATCCGGGAGATGGACTTCCCGCTGTCGCAGTGCAAGGCCCTTGTGGCGACGCACGCCGACGTCGACCACATCCAGGGACTGGCGAAGGCGAAGGGCATCCTCAAGGCCCCGGTGCTGGCACACCCGCTGGCGGTCGAATCGCTGGAGACGGGCGACCGCATCAAGACCTTCGCCGAGATCGCCGCGCAGAACGTCCACCTCGACATGCCGATCGTGAAGATCGATCGCCAGGTGGTCGACGGCGAGATCATCGAGGTCGGCAGCCACAAGCTCGAGGTCTGGCACACGCCCGGCCACACCGACAGCCAGCTCGCCTTTCGGCTGGGCAAACTGTTGCTCTCGGGCGACAACATCTACCGCGACGGCTCGGTAGGCGCGATCGACGCCCACCATGGCAGCGACATTCCAGCCTTCATCAAGTCGCTCGAGCGGATCGCGGCGAGCGACATGGAATGGCTCCTTCCCAGCCATGGGCCGATCTTCAAGAAAGACGACCGCCTGATCGCGAAGACGCTCGAGCGGCTGCGGGGCTACCTGCAACTGGCCGACTTCGGCACGTGCGCCCAGCATTGGCCGCTGATCGAGGAGTGGGATCGGGAACTGGCCGAGGGCCGGCTGCCGGCCACCAAGCCCTGAGCCAAAGCGACGGGATACCGCCGACAAGCCGGGATCGGCGGATGCGAAGGAGCCTCAGGCGTATCCTCGCCGAAGCGACGAAGCATCTGCCGTCCCGGCGGACCACCACCACTTGTCCGCGGGTTTTCCGACCCTGCCGGTTTTTCCGTGAAGACCGGTCGTGCGGCCGGCCGATATATCCCAGGAGTCCGGGATCTTCAGGGGGGACAATCCGATGATGCGATCCATGCTTGGCACGGCCATTCTGGCCGGAGCCATGTTGATGGCGGCGCCTGCCGCGCACGCCCAGCCGCCGGCCGCCGGCCAGCAGGCCTATGGCTACCAGTGGGGCAACTCTTACAACGCCACCGACTGGAACCGCTTCTACCACTATCCGTATGTGTGGTATCCGCACAACTTCTATGCGGACAGCTACCAGCAGAGCGCCAACGACCTCTATTACCGCTATCCGCAGGAAATGCGGGTGCCGGTCTACAACCGGGCGTGGCAGAACGAACTTCCGAAGTCGAAGCGTTACTACCAAGGCCATCACTTCCAACTCGACGTCTTTTGACCTCACCCGACACGCAGCATCCGCCGTTTGACGACGAACGCCAGGCGGCGCGGTGGTGGCTCGCCAACGTCTATGCGGGTGACGATGCCGTGCAACTCACGCCCCGCGCGGTGGTCACCGGGATGATCATCGGCGGGGTGATGTCGATCTCGAACCTCTACGTGGGGCTCAAGACCGGCTGGGGACTGGGCGTCACGATCACGGCTTCGATCATCGCCTATGCCGTCTTCTCGGTGCTCGAGAAGGTGGTGCCGGCGTGGCGGAATCGGCCGTTCACGACGCTCGAAAACTACACGATGAGTAGCGCCGCCAGCGCCGCCGGCTACATGTCGAGCGCGGGGCTCGTGTCGGCATTGCCCGCGCTCTACCTCACCACCGGCCGGCTGATGCAGTGGTGGGAGATCATGCTCTGGCTGGGAGCGCTGTCGTTTCTGGGCGTGTTCATGGCGATCCCGCTCAAGCGACAGCTGATCAACATCGATCAGCTCCCCTTCCCTTCCGGCATCGCCACCGCCGAAACGCTCAAGAGCTTGCACACGGCCGGCGGCGAGGCGGTGGTAAAGGCGCGGTCGCTCTTCGCGGCCGGGATCATCGGCGCGGTGGTCGCAGTCTGGCGGGATCTCTTCGCGGCGGTGAAGTCGCTTTCCGCCTATGCGTTTCCGGCGGAGCTGCCCTTCCTGCCCACGGCACTCGGCCGCGACCTGCTCACGAAATACACGATCGGGATCGAGGGCTCGCTGATCATGCTGGCGGCCGGGGCGATCATGGGGCTACGGGTGGCGGCATCGATGCTGATCGGCTCGGTTGTTTGCTTCGGCATCATCGGCCCGATCCTCGTGGAGCAGGGGATTGTGCAGCCCGGCTACAAGGGGATCGTGTCGTGGGTGCTCTGGCCGGCGACGGCGATGATGGTGACGAGCGGGCTCTTGTCGTTTGCGCTCAAATGGAAGACGGTGCTGCGGGCGTTCGGCGGACTGTCGGGCACGCTCGGCGGACTCTTCGGCGGCGGACGGCCGCGTGAGCGGATCGACGACGAACTGGCGCATATCGAGGTGCCAGCCTCGTGGTTTGTGGTGGGGGTCGGTCTGGCGGGCACTGCCTGCGTGGTGCTCGGCCATTTTCTTTTTGGCATCACCTGGTGGATGGGCATCCTCGCGGTGCTGGTGACATTTCTGCTCTCGATCGTGGCGGCGCGGGCGACGGGCGAGACCGACATCACGCCGATCGGGGCGATGGGGAAGATCACGCAGCTGCTCTATGGCGTGATCGCGCCGTCAAACATCACGACCAACCTGATGACGGCCTGCATCACGTCGGGGGCCGCCTCGCATGCGGCCGACCTGCTCACCGACTTGAAGAGCGGCTACCTGCTCGGCGGTAATCCACGGAAGCAGACGATCTCGCAGCTCTTCGGCGTCGTGGCGGGCACGCTGATTTCGGTGCCGGCCTACATCTTCGTGGTGCAGAGCAATCCTGACAGGCTCGGATCGGCGGAGCTGCCGGCGCCGGCGGCGAAGGTCTGGGAGGGGGTGGCGAGGCTGCTCGCCCAGGGACTGCATGCCCTGCCGAAGGGCGCGCTTACGGCGATCGTCGTCGGCGCCGTGCTCGGCGTGGTGCTCACTCTGCTCGAGGAGTTTGCGCCGAAAAAATGGAAGCCCTGGATTCCCTCGACGACGGGGCTGGGGATCGCGGGGGTGATTCCGGCCTTCAACTCGATCGCGATGTTTGTTGGGGCACTCGCCGCATGGCTGGTAGCGAGGGCATCGCCAAAGACAGCCGAGACCTACACGGTGCCCGTATCGAGCGGGCTGATCGCGGGCGAATCGCTGATGGGCGTGGCGATCATCCTCACGCTCGAGATCCTGAAGGCCACGGGCCTCTGGGCGGGGTGAGGTCGGTGATCGAGCGATCCGGAATCCCCCGGCTCACGCCGGGGGCTTGTATGCGAAATACACCGCGCCCCCCCCAATAAAAGCCCTGAGCGTAAGCGACGGGATTCCCTGGCCCCATCCAAGCCCGACGCGCGAGCGAGAGGAATCCGCGCCGCGGCACCGACCACTCGCGATCATTCATCCCGGCACGATCATCCCCTTGGGAAACGCGAGCCATGCGCCGCGGTCGGCGATCAGGCGGCGGGTGTCGGGGCTGGCACGGTAGCCGAAGAAGAGCGCGTGGATGTCGGCGGGGTCGATCTTTTCGTCGCGAGCCAGTTGTGGCCGCACCCGCTCGAACGTCTCCATGAATTCGCGGACCTCGTGGCTGGTGATATTGGTCTTCACCTCGCACATCACCGCAGCGGGCCGTCCGGCGATCGTGCCACGGCAGACGATGTCGATCTCGTTGCCGCGATCGTCGGCGTAGATCGTCTCGGGCACCGACGATTCGGTCACAAACCCGCAGTGTCCGGTGAGAATCTTGGGGATCCGTTCCATGGCGTAGGCCTCGAGGCCATGGCCCACCGACTGCGCCAGCCCGCCGAGCTGCTTGTGGACATCTTTCATCGTCCAGGTCAGCTCCTTCTGGGCCACGAACAGTTCATGCACCTCGTCCTCGGTCCGCTGCTGCGCCAAGGTGAGTTGCTTCATCTGCGCCTCCGTCTGTTGCTGCGCCACGACCAGATGCTTCATCTGCTCTTCCGTTCGCTCCTGCGCGTCGGCCAGTCGGTTCATCCTCTCTTCAGTCCGTTCCTGTGCGTCGGCCAGCCGCCCGACCGTGGCGGTGAGCTCTGAAAAGTCTTCTCGACGCACGAGATCAGCTTCGATCTGCACGGTCGCCTCCGCGAGCACCTTCGCCTGATGGTCGTCGAACGCCTGCCGATAGTGCGCCGTCATGTCTGCGATACTGACCATTTTGAATCTCCTTTCAGCGGGTTCGTCTCGTACGGGATTCTCGTTCAGCCACAGCCAGGGCTGCATAAGATAGTGAACGCCAGTATACGTATTAGTCCGCGGGTGTCAACATTGCTCTCGTGGACGTCTCGGCGATGGTGCCCGCTTGCGCCTCGACGGTAGAATGGTATCACCATGGCGACCCACATGCCTGTCTCCCTGCACTTAGCCGACACCGATCGCGCCGCCGTCGCGGCGACAATCGATGTGATTCGCAACCGCTGGCCGGTGGAACGGGTGATCCTTTTCGGATCGAAGGCCCGCGGCGACGACGACTCCGAGAGCGACATCGACCTGCTCGTCATCACGAGCTTGCCGGTGGATGCTGCCGAGGAAAGCGCGATGCAGGAAGCTGCATGGCAGACTGGCATTCAACATGGTCGCGCTGTGCAGTTGGTCGTGCGGTCTCATCAGCGATGGTGGCACGGCATCGACCAGGCAACGCCGCTCCGGCTGCAGATCGATGCCGACGGGATCGAGGTGTATTCGCGATGACGGGTGAGGAGGCGAGACAAGCCGCTGTGGCATGCTGCGTGGTAGTCAACGGCTCACCGATCCTGAATAAAAGCCCTGAGCGCAAGCGACGGGATTCCCCACTCCGCCCCAATAAAAGCCCTGAGCGCAAGCGACGGGATTCCGGCTCTGAAACCCACCCCTCTCCGCTGGCCCGCCGCATGTCGCCGCCATGCTGCCGCCCGTTGGATTTTCGCCGCAGATGCACTCATACTGAGTTCCTGCGATACTGGGGTCGGGCCCAGAAAAACCACAACTCAAATGACCGCCACCAGCATGGCGTCTGCTTCAGCGGATGCCACCGAGAGGAACGGAGTGCGCGCCGAGGAATCGGTCGCCCACGCGGCGGAAATCACCGCCCCGTCGAGCCCCTCGCTCTTCTCTATGCTCGGGCGTCTCTGGAGCCACCTTGCCCCGAAGCGCCGCTGGCAGCTCGGCCTTCTGCTCGCGGTCATGATCGCCAGCGGCTTTGCAGAAGTCGCGAGCCTCGCGGCGATCGTGCCGCTGCTGTCGGTGCTGGCCGACCCAGATCGGCTCTGGCAGGTGCCCTGGATCCGCGAGCAGTCCGTATGGCTGGGAATCTCGGCGGCCCGCGACCTGCTCCTGCCGGCGACGGTCATCTTCGCCGTGTCGGCCATCGCCTCGGCGGCAATCCGCCTCATGAACCTCTGGCTCTCAAGCCAGGTGGCTGGCGCCATCGGCGGCGACCTGGCCCACGACGGCTACCGCCGCACGCTCTACCAGCCCTACGCCGTGCACACCGCCCGCAACTCGAGCACTGTGCTCGTGGGCATCTTTAATTACATCTACGGCACGATCAGCGGTGTCATCTATCCCTGCATGCAGATCGTTTCCTGCGGGCTGATCATCGCCTGCATCGTGGCCGGCCTACTGGCGATCAACCGACTGGTGGCCGTTGCCACGATGCTCACGTTTGGCACCGTCTATGGCCTGATCTCGGTCTTCACGAAGCACCGTCTGACGGCCAACAGCCGACTGCGGGCGGAGAAAAACCTCGCCGTATCGCAGGCCGTTCACGAGGGGCTCGGGAGCATTCGCGATGTGCTCCTCGACCAGTCGCAGAAGTATCAGGTAGACCGTTTCAGCACCGACGACCGGTGGGTCCGCGGGCTGCAGGCCGAAGCTGATTTCCTCGGAGGGTTTCCCCGATTTCTGATCGAGGGCGTGGCGATGGCCGGGATCGCCGTCTTGTCGCTTCTGCTCGTGCGTCAACCGGGCGGATTCGTGGCCGCCTTGCCCGTGCTTGGCTCCCTGGCACTCGGCGCCCAGCGGATGCTGCCGGCGGTGCAGCAAGCCTATGCCTCGGCAACGGCCGTGCGGGCTCACACGAGCGACCTCCAGGCAACCCTCGCTCTGCTCGATCAGCCTGCGCCAGCCGTCGATCCACCCGCCGTAGTGCCGGCAGCGTTTAGGGACGCCATCACGCTCGAAAACGTTTGCTTCCGCTATCAGCCCGGCTCGGCGCTGGTGCTTCGCGACGTGAGCCTTCTGATCAAACGGGGCGAACGCGTCGCCCTGGTCGGCCCCACCGGCAGCGGCAAGAGCACGCTAGTCGACATCCTGATGGGTCTGCTCGAACCGTCCGCGGGCCGACTCCTCATCGACGGCCGGCAGGTCGCGGCCGAGGCCTGGCAGGCGAACATCGCGCATGTGCCTCAGAGCATCTTTCTGGCCGACACGTCGATCGCGGAGAACATCGCCCTGGGGATTCCTGCGGCTGAGGTCGACCAAACCCGTCTCAAGGCCGCCGCGACGCAGGCCCAGATTGCAGACTTCATCGAGTCGCTCCCCAAGGGCTATGCCACGACCGTCGGTGAACGGGGGGTGCGGCTCTCCGGCGGCCAGCGGCAGCGGATCGGGATCGCGAGGGCGCTCTACAAGCAGGCGCCCGTCCTCGTCTTCGACGAGGCGACGAGCGCCCTGGACGACGCGACCGAGCGGGCGCTGATGGAAACGCTCGACGGCCTCTCCCGCGATCTCACGATCATCATGATCGCGCATCGGCTCTCCACCACGGCCTACTGTGACCGGGTGATCACGGTCGAGCGGGGAAGCATTCGCGAGCCCGCCAAGTCATCCCATGCCACGAGCACGGCACACACCTCATGACCCGCAACAGCGCCATGCCCATCGACCTTGCCGATTCGAGCGTTCTGATTACCGGCGGCACGGGGTCGTTTGGCGAGCGTCTGCTCTTCACGCTCCTCAACGATTCACCGGTGCGACGGATCGTTATCTTCTCCCGTGACGAACTCAAGCAATACGAACTCCAGCAGAAGTTGCTCGACCACCCGCGAGCAGACGCGGTCCGCTACTTTCTGGGCGATGTCCGCGACCGCGACCGTCTGGTGCGGGCGTTCGACGGCGTCGACTACGTCGTGCACGCGGCAGCGCTCAAGCAGGTGCCGGCCGCCGAGTACAACCCCCTCGAGTTCATCAAGACCAACATCCTCGGCGCGGCCAACGTGATCGAGGCGGCGATCGATCGCAACGTGAAGCGTGTGGTCGCCCTCTCCACCGACAAGGCAGCCAATCCCGTCAACCTCTACGGTGCGACGAAGCTCTGCTCGGACAAGCTCTTCGTCTCCGCCTCCGCCTACGCAGGCCGCCACGACACGCGTTTTTCCGTCGTTCGGTATGGCAACGTGATGGGCAGCCGGGGCAGCGTCGTGCCGCTCTTTCTCAAGCAGCGATCCACGGGTCGGCTGACGATCACCGACGAGCGGATGACCCGCTTCTGGATTTCGCTCCAGCAGGGCGTCGACTTCGTCCTCGACAGCCTCGCTCAGATGCACGGCGGCGAGATCTTCGTCCCGAAGATCCCCTCGATGCGGGTGATGGATCTGGCACGGGCAATCGGCCCCGAGTGCGAACTCGCCATCACGGGCATCCGGCCGGGTGAGAAGCTCCACGAGGTGATGGTGACGGAGGACGACGCCCGAAGCACGATCGAACTCGACGATCGCTACGTGATCGCCCCGTCGCCAGAGACCGCCGCCCGCTACGCCCACGGCACGCCCTGCGACCTGGCGTTTCGCTATGCATCCGACACGAACGATCGCTGGCTCTCGGACGATGAGATGCTGGCCCTCGCGGGCCTCTCCTGACATGACCTTCATTCCCTACGCCCGCCACGAGATCGACGCAGACGACATCGCGGCCGTCGTGGCGGTGCTCCAGGGCGATTGGCTCACGACGGGTCCGATCGTGGGCCGGTTCGAAGAGGCGTTCGCGACGTTCGTCGGTGCCCCGCGGGCGGTTGCCTGTGCCAACGGCACGGCGGCGCTCCACCTCTGCATGCTTGCGGCGGGGATCGGCCCGGGCGACGAGGTGATCGTCCCAGCTCTCACCTTTGTGGCCACGGCCAACTGTGCCCGGTATGTGGGGGCGACGCCCGTCTTCGCCGATGTCCGGGAGGACACACTCACGATCGACCCGGCGCACGTGGCGTCGCTCGTCACGCCGCGAACGAAGGCGATCATCGCGGTCGACTACGGCGGCTGCCCCTGCGACTACGACGCGCTCCGCGACATCTGCACGCGACACGGCCTCCTGCTGGTCGCCGATGCCTGCCATGCCCCGGGGGCCGAGTACCGCGGTCGTCGCGTCGGCTCGATCGCCGACCTGAGCACGTTTAGTTTCCATCCTGTGAAGCATCTCACGACGGCCGAGGGGGGCATGGTGACGACCGCCGACGCCACGCTTGCCGACCGAATTGCCCGTCTCCGCAATCACGGCATCGACAGCGATCATCGCCGCCGTGAGATCGCCGGTACGTGGCGGTACGACGCCGTTGAGCTTGGCTTCAACTACCGGCTCAACGACGTGCAGTGTGCGCTCGGCCTGTCGCAACTTGAAAAGCTGCCCGGTTGGGTGGCCCGCCGCCGGAAGATCGCGGCCGCGTATGGCGCGGCGCTCGCTGACAATCCGGCTCTGCGGCTGCCGTATGTGCCTGCGGATCGCCAGAGTGGCTGGCATCTCTATCCGGTGCGGCTCACGGGCGAGGATCCGGCGCCTCGGCGGGCGGCGGCCTTTGCGGCCCTTCGGCAGCGGGGCATCGGCGTAAACGTCCACTACATGCCTGTCTATCTGCATTCGTCTTTTGTCGCGGCGGGCTATCCGTCCGGGCTCTGCCCGGTGGCAGAGGACGCCTATTCGCGACTGCTTTCGGTGCCGATGTGGCACGGACTTTCGGACGAGCAGGTGAGCCGAGTGACTGCTGAAATCACTGCGATCACATCTCGGCCGCTGGCAACAGCGTCTTGAACCGCATGTCCGCTGACGTCCTGCCGCGCACGATCGCGATCATCCCGGCCCGTGGGGGCAGCAAACGGATACCGCGGAAGAACATCAAGCCGTTCTGCGGCGTACCACTGCTAGCCCGGACCGTCGGCCTGCTACAGAGCACCGGTCTCTTTGCCCGGATCGTGGTTTCCACGGATGACAAGGAGATCTCGGACGTCGCGTGTGGAGCAGGAGCTGAAGTTCCGTTCGTGCGTCCGGCGGAACTCGCAAATGACCAGATCGGCGACGTTCCCGTCATCCGCAACGCCGTGGAGTGGCTGACCCGGCACGGCGAGACAGCCGATCTGTTCATGTGCGTCTATCCTGCCGCGGTGCTGGTTACCCCTGCCACTTTTCGGACAGCGGTCAAGTGTGCGGCGAGTGGGTGCTACGACTTCGTCTTGGCGGTTGCTGCGTTTCCTCATCCTGCTCAAAGAGCGCTTCGCAAACTGCCGGCCGGCGGCTGCGAGATGGTTCAACCAGAGCACCGCATGACACGTTCGCAGGATCTGGAACCGCTCTACTTCGATGCCGGCCAATTCAAGATCGCGAATCGCCACGTTTGGCTCGAGGGCAGGCATGTCTTCAGCCCGGCTTCGCTCATGATCGAGCTCGCGCACACCGAAGTGCAGGATATCGACACGCCGGCGGATTGGGACCGGGCAGAACGGCTGTTTACGGCGTCCAGTGTGACGGACACGCACGCGCGACGATAACGCATCCGATGGACGACCGACTGGTTCGCCATGCACTCGGTTTTTGGCACGTGCGGGAACCTCCAACCGCAGAACAGTTGCACGATTACTACCGCAACCGCTACTACCAGGGCGAGCACGGCAACTACCGGAAAAAATACTCCGCTGAGGAAGTCGCTTGGTTCAGTTGCCAAACGGCCCGTGTCGTGGCTGCAGCTGTCGCCGCGGGTGCGCCGGACAGAGGCCGGGCGCTGGTGTCGGGTGCGGGGAAGGCTTCTCGTTGGCATGGCTCGCGGACCACGATTGGGACGCTTATGGTGTCGATTACAGCATCGTCGGCTTGAACAGCTTTCACCCTCACCTCACCGACAGATTTCGCGTTGCCGACATCACGCATCCGCTCGAGTCGGTCGTGCGGGGCGAACGCTACGACCTGGTGTTCGTCAGGAACGTACTGGAGCACGTGCTCGACCCAATCAGTCTCCTCGAAAACCTGAAACAACTCGTCACGCCTTCCGGCATCTGTGCGGTCACCGTGCCCAACGACGCCTCGGAGTGGCAGGAGAACCTGCTGGCAACGGGGGCTGTGCCTCGGCGATTTTGGATAGCGATTCCAGATCACATTTCCTACTTCACGGCCAACGGATTGCGCAACGTCGCTACGTCGACCGGCTGGCACTGCCATCGCATCCTCGCGGAGTTTCCGATCGATTGGTTTCTCGCAACACCTTCGGGCAACTACGTGACCGATCCGGGGAAGGGGCAGGAGGCGCATGCCGCCAGAATGGCCGTTGATACGATGCTATCCCGCCGTCCCATGAATGACGTCCTCGCCTTCTTCGAAGCACTGGCCCGCGTCGGAATGGGCCGTCAGATAACCGCAATCCTTTCCCTGAAGCCATGAGATTTCGGCGGTATGCCTGCCTTCTGCATGACCCTCTTACCGATGGCCGATTCTCGGTTACCACGGTGCAGGATGATCACATCGAGCCGATCCGGGCATGGCGCAACGCTCAGCTCGATGTCCTCCGTCAATCGTCGCCGCTCACCGAGGCTGATCAACGGTGTTATTACGAAAACACCATTTGGCCGACGCTCGACCATCGCCAGCCGCATCAGATTCTCCTTTCCTTCTTCGAAAACGATCGCCTGCTTGGGTACGGCGGACTCGTACACATTGCATGGCCGGACCGTCGCGCGGAGGTGTCGTTTCTTGCCGATCCTCACGGATCAATGTCTCAGCCACAATATGGCACGCTGTTCAAGGGTTTTCTTTCCCTCATGAAGGTACTTGCGTTCACCGAACTCGGCATGCATCGCCTCTGGACGGAGACGTACGCCACACGGAAGAACCACATTGCCACGCTCGAGGCAAATGGATTTCGACCCGAGGGACGAATGCGTCAGCACGTTCAGATTGGCGGGTCAGGCGTCGACTCCTTAATTCACGGATGCCTGGCACATGAAAGCTGACAGGGTCTTCGTCAGCGGCGCCGCCGGCGTGATCGGCAGGGAAGTCGTGCACAGGCTGCTCGCGCGCGGAGCCCAAGTATGGGCGGCGGACCTCAAGCCGCGGCCCGCGGAAATCCCCCACACAGTCCGCTACAGACAGGGGGACTTGAATCAGCTCACCGCAGCTGAACTTGCCAACTTTCAGCCGACGATATTCATCCACTTGGCCGCAACTTTCGAGCGAAGCGACGAGTCGTATGAATTCTGGGATGAAAACTTCTCACACAACGTCCGGCTGAGTCATCATCTCATGACGCTCATGAAGGATGTCGCGGCACTCCGGAGGGTGGTGTTCGCGAGCAGTTACCTGATTTACGATCCCGCACTCTACCAATCGACAACACCACGAACCGAGGCGGTCCCACTTCGGGAGATCGACCCTATCCGGCCAAGAAACCTGACCGGTGCGGCGAAATTCTCGCATGAGTCCGAACTCGCCTTTCTGTCCGGACACTGCCAGGCGCGGTTCACAAGCGTCAGCGCCAGGATCTTTCGAGGATACGGAAAAGGCTCGCGAGACATCATCTCCCGATGGGTGCGAATGGCACTCGCCGGTGAACGACTCATCGTCTATCGCCCCGAGGGAATCTTCGACTACGTTTACGCCGGGGACAGCGCCGAAGGTTTGGTTCGGCTCGCAGCAGCGAGTTCCGTGACAGGCGTCGTCAACCTCGCCTCAGGGCACGGCACGCGGGTTGGTGATGTGGTGGAAATCATTCGAGCTTCCGTTCCAGGCGTGGCCACCGACGAAGTGTCGTCTGACATTCCGTATGAAGCATCGCGAGCCAACGTCGACCGGCTACGGACGGATCTCGGTTGGGTGCCCAGTACAAGCCTTTCCGACGGGATACGCGCCATCGTCGATTACGAAAGAGTTCGCGCTGAAGACCCTCGTGTCTCGACAGGCAAAGTTCTCGTGTCGAGTGCAGCGAGAAAAATCCCGCTTATTCGCTGCGTCATCGAAGCCGCCCGGCGACTGGCCCCGGGCATCACCGTACTCGCCGGTGATACCGATGCGGGTGCGGATGCTCGACACGTCGCCGACGGCTTCGTGCTCCTGCCGCCAACCGAGGATCACGCCTTTGCCGCGATCCTCGGCGAATGCGAACGACTGGGCGTGAAAATCGTCATTCCCACCCGTGATGGCGAGCTGGCTTTTTGGTCCCGGCACGCGCAACACCTGGCGGATCGGGGCATCGAAGTGGTCGTGTCCGAACTGCCGGCGATAGCGGTATGCCGTGACAAGATTCGCTTCAGCCGTCACGTGGCCGCGCTCGGGCTTTCAGCCGTGCCTTGCCTGGACGAAGCAACGGGGGACGGTCGATTCGTGGTCAAGGAACGGTTTGGATCGGGGAGTCGCGGGATCGGCGTCAATCTTTTGGCATCTGAGGCGGACGAGCACGCAGCACGCCTTGCCGATCCGATTTACCAGCCGTTCGTTTCGGGCCGTGAAATAAGCGTCGACGCCTGGCTCGATCGCAGGCATCGCGTGAAAGGATTGGTCCTTCGCTGGCGCGACCGCGTGGAAGGCGGAGAGTCCGTGGAGACCACGACATTTCGTGATACCGCGATCGAGGCACATTGCAGACGATTGTGCGAATCTCTGCCACTGCGAGGCCCGGTCGTCATTCAGTTGCTCCAGGACAACAACGGCGATTTTCACTTTCTCGAATTGAATCCCCGATTCGGCGGCGCATCGACTGCGGGCATCGCCGCCGGTCTCGATGTCTGGTACTGGTCCTTGTGCGAGTCGTTTGGAATACCGATCGACGAGCTTCCATACCGCCGGATTGAGGGTGAAGTTCATCAGATCCGCGTGCCTATGGATCTCCACGTTCATGGTTCTCGTATTTGATCTTGACGACACGCTGTATGACGAGTTCACGTTCGTACGGAGCGGTTTGCGTGCCGTTGCCGACTGGGGTGAATCGGCTTATGGCTGGAATGCGGCTACGTCATATCGAACAATGTCCCAACTGCTGTCGACAAATGGTCGTGGCCGCATCTTCAACGATTGGTTACAAGGCCACGGCTGTGTCCGCACGGCCATGCATATCTACCGGCATCACAGACCGCGCATCGCCTTGTGGGACACCGCGGCCATCGCGCTTGCGGCGGTGCGTTCCCACCCCTGCTACCTCGTGACCGACGGCCATAAGATCGTGCAGGCCAACAAGATCGCAGCCTTGCGTCTTACCAACCGTTTCAAGCATGCCTATATCACCAATCGCTACGGCCGCGAGAATGCGAAGCCGTCGACCTACTGTTTCGAACTCATCCGCAGACGCGAGGGCTGCAAGTGGTCGGACATGGCATACGTCGCCGACAATCCGGCGAAGGATTTCGTGAATCTCAATCCTCTCGGCGTGCACACTGTGCGTGTTTTGACCGGTCAGCACCGTGGTGTGCGAGGCCGGAACGGTTTTGAGGCTCGCCACCGCATCTCCTCGCTTGCAACCCTACCCCGGCTCATCGAAAGACTCTCATGAAACACGGTAGTGTCCGCATCGCAGGCAGGGCTGTGGACTCCGCTGCCCCGCCTCTGGTCATCGCCGAGATGTCGGGCAATCACAACCAGTCGCTGGACCGGGCACTCGCCATCGTTGATGCAGCGGCAGACGCGGGCGCTCATGCGATCAAGCTGCAGACATACACGGCCGACACGATGACGCTCGATGTGGATACGCCCGAGTTCCGCATCGACGACCCAAAGAGCCTGTGGAACGGCCAGTCGCTCTACACGCTCTATCAACAGGCCTCGACTCCATGGAAATGGCACGCGCCGCTATTCGAACGTGCGCGATCCCGCGGATTGATCGCGTTCAGCACACCGTTCGACGAGACGGCGGTGGATTTCCTCGAAACGCTCGACGTGCCGTGCTACAAGATCGCGTCTTTCGAGAATACAGATCTTCCGCTGATTCGTCGCGTGGCGGCCACCCGGAAGCCGCTCATCATGTCCACGGGAATGGCCACGATTGAGGAACTCGAAGCGAGCGTGTCGGTCGCCCGCGATGCCGGTTGCAGCGACTTAATCCTGCTCAAGTGCACGAGCGCGTATCCCGCCACGGCGGCCGATGCGAACCTCGCTACGCTCCCGCACATGCGGGAGTTGTTTCAATGCGAGGTCGGACTGTCAGACCACACGATCGGCGTCGGCGTCGCCGTAGCCGCCGTGGCGCATGGCGCTACGGTGATTGAAAAGCACTTTACACTCGCGAGGGCGGATGGCGGTGTCGACAGTGCGTTTTCGCTTGAACCCAGCGAACTGGCGATGCTCGTCTGTGAAACTCGTCAGGCGTGGCTGGCCGGTGGCAAAGTCGCATATGGCCCACAGTCCGAGTCCGAATGGGCTTCGGTGCAATTTCGCCGGTCGCTCTACTTCGTTCGCGATCTCGCGGCGGGCGATATCATCGATCATTCCGCCGTCCGAGCAATCCGACCAGGCCATGGTCTGCCTCCCGGGGAGATCGAACGGGTCGTCGGTGCTCGAGTCTCACAAAATGTCACTCGAGGAACACCCGTTTCTTGGGATACTCTCCGCGAGTTCCGTAGCGGTAACGGCAAGTAACCTATACATGCTGACGCGAGGGCCGCTGTGGCGATGAAGATGACCAAGCCGTCCGCAGGAGTAGCGAAGTGAGAGTTGTCAGGTTTTGTTGGCACACGGTACGCGTGCTTGCGGGAGTTGTCATCTTCTCATTTCGGAACCGGACACCCGGGTTCGCCTTCTGCAGCATGATCTCGCTTTTCTGCATCACGCGAGGATGGTCAAATACACTTCTGGCAAAAGCCTTGGGGCATCGTCCCCGTAAGTTTCTGTCGCCAGGACTACTGTCCTCTTTACCTCCAGACTCGCTGCAGGCCGCATTGGCAGAACTCCGTGAAAATGGGATCGTTGTTCTGCCTGGCCTGATTGACATACACACATGCGAACGAATCACGGATTACCTTCTGACGTGTTCAGGGCGATATTCGGGGGATTCACTTTCCAACTCGGATAAATCGGGCTCACAGTTTGATCGCGATCGTCCGCTCGCAGCAAAGTTTGCTATCGATAGTTGCGAGTTACTTGGGAACGACGTGCTCGAAAAACTGGCATGTGATGAGAGCGTGTTACGCGCGGCGCAGGTGTACTTGGGGGGTGCTCCAGTTGTTGACATTGCCACGGCATGGTGGACCGCATCCTCGGCTGGCGTTCCTGATTCGGAAGCTGCGCAGCTCTTCCATTTCGATATGGACCGACCTCGCTGGCTCAAGCTATTTGTCTACCTGACCGACGTGGGGCCGGATAATGGTCCACACGTGTTCATTCCCGGTACGCACCAAGATGGCGGTATTCCGGCAGCGTTGTTGTCAAAGGGCTATGCAAGGCTTCAGGATGACGACGTAGCTAAGTGTTTCCCTCGGAACCGTTGGCTTGAAGTTGTCGGCAGCCGCGGAACCGTCATTCTCGAAGACACTCGCGGACTTCACAAAGGAAAACCCGTATCTGTTGGTGATAGACTCATTTTTCAGGTGGAGTACGCATCTTCGCTGTTTGGTGGTGCCGTTTCTCCGATTCCCTACTCGTCCGTCCGCAGCTCGTGGCTGCACGATCGTGTTCACAAGTGGCGGACTGTTTTCAGCGTGTTTGACCCGCGCTCGACGTAATGGAAGACGCATGCTCGGGGCTTTTCGTTCACTCCTGATAGATCATCGCTGGCGATTCCTGGTCGGCCGCGCTCGTTACTCTTTTTTTCGACTGACACGTGGCTTGCGGACCGTAGATTCACCGTGGGCGAGGAAAAACACGGTTTCGCACAACCTGACCGCCTTCGAGAATCTTCGCAGTGACTTCACGATGCCCAGAATGGTCAGGCTCATCCATGCAGCGATTGCGCTAGAGAGCATCGGTGCTCAGTCGCGATTCCTAGTGATCGGTCCCCGCACAGAAAACGATCTATTGATCTTGCAAGGATTTGGTTTTCCGGACGCAGTGGGTGTCGATCTTATTTCGTACTCGCCAAGCATCGTGCCCGGGGATATGCATGCCCTGCCGTTCGAGGATGCAGCCTTCGACATCGTGCTGTGCGGCTGGACGCTCAGTTACAGCGATAATCCGGCGTTGGCACGGGACGAAATGGTTCGCGTTGTCAAGGACGGTGGCGTTATTGCCATCGGTTTAGAGCACTCTTCGGACTGCGCCGAGAAGGCTTCGCCGCGCGATCCAAGGCTGGTTGATCCTACGACCAAGATAGACCGTATCAACACGACCGCCCAGATCCTCCAGCTGTTCGGCTCAGCGGTCGATCATTGCTACGTGAATATTGACGCTCCTCTCCGCAGCCTCCCACCTTGCGAGATCGAGCGGCGAACAGGTCTTGCTTCAAGTCAATGCCTTGTTGTTGCAACGGTAAAGAAGCTTGCTTAACGTGATAGGCGCGGCAGGAAAGGCAACGTGATTACCGCTGTCGCACGAGTCGGGCTCCGTGTGCTTTCAGCCGCTCCAGAGCTTCTCGGAATTCGGCGAGGGCGTGGTATTCCAGCTTCGGGTGCGACATCCACCGCCGGCGGGCCAGACGTTCTTGTCGTTGCACCCGAGGGAGGCATCGGATTTCATCTGGAAACCAGCCTGCGGGTCGCCCATCTGCTCAGGATCGCCGGTATGCGCCCGACGCTCAGCTTCTGCGTCGCGAGCTTCCCTCGCTGCCCCGTGATGGACATGCACCGGGTCCCGCCGACGGGCGCGGCGATCAAGAAAGCCGCCGTATGCGTGCATTGCGCAGCGACCCACGTCCACATGAACCGGCGCTATGGCCTGCCCATTGCCGACGTGCGTGACGATTCGTTGCGAGGCCTTCAAGCGAAAGCCCGGCAGCTCGTACAGGGCCACCACGGCGAGCTTCTCGACTTCGTTCACGACGGTATTGCATTCGGCAAAGCCGCCGCCATGGATCTCGTTCTGGCCACGAAGCGTGCGACGCTCACCAACCCACCGCCCGAGATCCGCAAGCGTTGGGAGCAATACATCGAGTCATGCCTGCTGTCATACCTCGTCTTTGGCCGGCAGCTCGATGACAACCCCGCCAGGGCAGTTCTTCATTTCAACGACTACTCGCTGATGCTCGGAGCGCGTTTGGCCGCCGAATCCCGCGGCATTCCGGTGTATGGTCTCACACACGCCGCACATCTCAACAACGATGATCGACGAATCGTGATTCGCTCGGAGATCGGGCCGACCGATTTCTACACGGCGCTCGATGCATGGCCCCGCGTCAGGTCGCTGCCCTTGCCACCCGCCGATGTCGATGACATCGCGGATGACATCGTCCTGCGTTTTCGTGGCGCGGGCACCCATACGTTCTCGCCCCAGAAGACTCGCACATTTGCCTCAGGACTCGGAGCGATCGGACTCGACCCGCGACGACGGCTCATCGTCGCGTACACGAGCAGCCTCGATGAGCGGATCGCGACGCGGATGACGACCGTCGGGGCCGGCCGGCAGCCACGGGCGGTCAGGGAGGCATTCGAGTCGCATGTCTCTTGGCTCGAGCAGCTTTCAGACCACGTCGCACGGTCGCCCGATCTCCAGTTGGCGGTGCGCGTTCACCCCCGCGAAGGCGGAGGCGGTGCGGCGGCCCGCAGCGGAAAGATCGTGGCGCGACCATCCGAGCACCTCGGACTGCTCAAGGCGGCGTTTTCTAAAGACCGCCCGCACTGCCGTTTTTTCTGGCCGGACGACGACGTGTCAAGCTACGACCTCATGGAGATCGCCGACGTCGTCACCGTGAGCTGGAGCACGATCGGCCTCGAGGCGGCACGAGTCGCCGTCCCGACCGTGGCGTGGGTGGAGGGCGTGGGCCCCCTCGTGGATGACGTCTTTTGTCGCATCGCTGGATCGCCCGAGGAATACTTCCGACTCCTACGTGAGGCGTTGTCGGCCCCACCATCGATCGCCGTCTGGTCCCTCGCCATGCGGTTCTATCACCATGTCTTTCTCGGCGGATCGCTCGACCTCAGACCATGGATCGCAGCCTCGAACGAACCTATGGCCTACACCTTTCGAAACATCCCATCGCAGCAACTGGCTGCACTCGCCCTCGCGGTGAGGGAGGTCGTCGAGGGACGCTCCACGCTGCGAGATCGGAGACATCGTGAGCTGACCGCACACGCTCGCGACGGCGAGCACGCACAGGCGGCAGAACAGGCCGCGCTGATCAGAGTCGCGAACCGGCTTGTCTGCTACCTTCTGGCGGGAAGGGATAGCAATGGCCCAGCCGAGGGCCCGCTCGAGGACGTGCGGTCCGACGGCACTGACTCCCGCTGGATCCTGTCAGATGATTCTGGCGATCGCATCTATTCGCCGATGGCCTCACGCCTTCTCAGGCTTGCAGCGGCGGCTGTCGAGACGGTGGGCCCCCCGGCATGAGTGGACTCGCTGACTGGTTGCCGCCGATCGTCGCAAGGTGGCTCCGGCGCATTCTTTGGGACGTCGTCCGGGGAGGATTCGTTGGCCTCGATGGCCTGGACCGCCGTCTCGTCGACAGGATCAAGCCGGGCCGGGGAGGCTACTTCGTCGAACTCGGTGCCAACGACGGCGTATCCCAGTCCAACACCTACGTGCTGCAACGTCGTTACGGCTGGTCGGGTCTTCTCATCGAGCCCAGCCCTCTGCTCTTCGAGCAGTGCGTCGCGAACCGCCGCTTCTGCACTCCGCCACACGTTCGGTGCGCGGCCTGCGTGCCATTCGATTATCGTGAACCGTTCGTGCCGATGCTCGAGGCCGGCCTCATGACCGTAGCCAGCCGACTCGATCTTTCGGAGCAGACGGCGGCAGATCATGCCGCCCGTGGTGCCGCCTTCCTGCCGAACGAGCGGACCGTCTATTCGTTCGCCGCCCCCGCCCGCACGCTGACCAGCCTGCTCGATGAGGTGGACGCGCCCCGCTGCATCGAACTCCTGTCGCTCGATGTGGAGGGGAATGAATTGGCCGTGCTGCGGGGCCTGGATTTCAGCCGATACAAGGTCCGCTGGCTGCTTATCGAGGTCCGGCGCGACTCCGACATCCCCACCTATCTGGCAGAGCAAGGCTATCGGCATGTCGCCGACCTGACGACGAACGACACCTACAGCGACGCGCTTTTCGCGGCATCCGAGACACCCTGCTGAGCCGCTAGCGATGCGCATCCTCGTCATCAACTGCGATTACGACAACTTCATCGAGGATTTGTACCTTCGTCAGCCGCACCTGGTCGCTGCAACGTATGACGAGCAACTGGCCGCCCGCGATGCCACGCTGTTTGGTGTCTCGGATTTTTACCCTCGCCGGCTGCGGGAACTCGGCCACGACGCCGTCGAGGTCCATCTCAACAACGAGCGACTGCAGCGAACCTGGGCCCGCGAACACGGGATCGCCACGGGGGAAGGACGCGCGTGGCAGCCGGCAGCCCGCGTCGCCGGAATCGAGGTGCCGTTTCCGCGTGGCCGACGCTGGACGAGCGATATCCTCTGGGCCCAGATCGAGGATTTCAAACCGGAGGTCGTACTCACCCACGACCTCCAGGAACCGAGCGTTGGGTTCTGGAAGAGGGTCAAGCGGAAAGGGATCTTTCTCGCCGCCCAGGTCGCGTCACCCCTGCCCCGTTCACTCGATCCAGGGGCGTTTGACATCATCCTCACGTCGCTGCCGAACTTCGTCGAACAGTTCCGCATCGCGGGAACCCGCTCGGAACTCTTCCGCCTGGGATTCGACCCGGTCGTGCTCGAACGTCTCGGTCCAAGACCGTCTCCCGAGCACAACGTGAGCTTCGTGGGCAGTGTTTCCCCGGATCACCAGAGCCGCGTCGCCTGGCTTGAGGAGATCGCCGCGGCGGTCGATATCGCGATCCATGCGAATGGCGCGAGTCGACTGCCGATCTCGTCTCGCGTGCGTGCCGCGAATCGTGGCGAGGTCTGGGGGCTCGAGATGTATCGCACGCTCGCCCGATCGGCCATCACGCTGAACCACCACATCGGAATCGCAGGACCTTATGCCAACAATATGCGATTGTACGAAGCGACGGGTGTGGGAACGCTCCTCGTTACGGATGCCAAAGTCAATCTCCATGACATGTTCGAGCCCGACCGAGAGGTGGTCGTCTACCACGACGCCCGTGACTGCACCGCGAAGATCCGCCACTTTCTGAACCATCCCGACGAGGCGGCGGAGATCGCGGCAGCAGGCCAGCGGCGGACCATGCGCGAACACACCTATCTCCATCGCATGGCACAACTGGTCGACATTCTCGCAGCCGCCGCCTGATCGCAGTCGGCGGTCGCCCGCAACACCGTCCGCATGTCCGGCAAGCAATCCTTCATCGGTAGCCTGATGCCCCCGATGGCCCTCCGTTGGCTCGATCGGGTGGTGCTGCGGCGCACCATCCGACTTACGGGACACTATGCGTCGTGGGCTGACGCCGTCGCTGATTCCGACGGCTATGACGACCCCAGAATCCTCGAACGTGTCGCGGCGGCGGCGAGAGCCGTCCGGGACGGCCACGCCGCGTACGATCAGGACGGCGTCACATTCACCGAGAGTTCACCCGATTGGCCCCTCACGACGATCCTTCTTGCGGCGGCTGTGAAGAGCGGTGGGAAACTGAGCGTACTCGATTTTGGCGGATCACTGGGCAACACGCGGCGGCGTGCGAAGCCTTTGCTCGAGGGTCTTCCCGAAACGCGATGGGCTGTCGTGGAGCAGCCGTCGCTCGTCGACATCGGCCGTCGGGAGTTTCAGGACGAGCAACTAGCTTTTTTCGACAGTCCCACGGAAGCCGTCGCGAAGAGTGCGTGTAACGTGCTGCTTCTCGGGAGCGTGCTTCAGTATCTGCCAACCCCGTGGCAGACCCTCCACGACCTACTCGGCCTCGCACCGTGGCAGGCAGTCGTGGTGCATCGAACACCGGCCTGGAATCGGCCCGAACGACTCGCGGTGCAGGAAACGCCGAAGTGCATCTACGGCGTGCCGGTGTGCTACCCGTCATGGGTCTTCAATGCCGGCGACCTCCACGCCGCTCTCTCGCCGTTTGGCCGCCTGATATCATTGCCCGCCGAGGAGCAACCAGTGGCTCTCGGTGGCTCCTTCGTCGATTATGCCAGCATCGCGGTCCTGCGCGATCCACGCGTGGCCCCCGTATTCCCAGCAGAAGGCCCCGCCACGTGATCCGCGCCTACCTTTCGCGGCAGATGTTTCACCCCGGTCCCGTGGGCATTCTGGTGAATCCGTTTTACCTGGCCCGTAGGAACCTAGACCGTCATATCGCCGCCCTCGCGCCCCGCCTCGGCGGATCGCTCCTCGATGTTGGCTGCGGAACGAAGCCCTACCGCTCCTATTTCACGGTCGACGAATACATTGGGCTGGAGATCGGCGACAGGACCCGCCAGTCGTCGATCCAAGCCGATGTGCTCTATGATGGCAGCCGCTTTCCGTTCGCAGCAAGCCAATTCGACAGCGTCACGCTGTTTCAGGTGCTCGAGCACGTCTTCGAGCCCGATCGTTTTCTCGCCGAGGTGCACCGCGTGCTCAAGCCGGGAGGCAAACTGCTAATCACGGTGCCCTTCGTGTGGGACGAGCACGAGCAACCGTACGACTACGGTCGTTATTCCACCTTCGGCCTACGGCACCTTCTCGACCGTAACGGATTCTCCACGGACCTGATCGAACGCAGTTGCCGTGCCCCTGCCGCCCTTTTTCAGCTGATCAACGCCTATCTTTTCAAACTCACGGTGACGAAGTCGGGCGTCGTCAACGCCATCATCACGTCGCTCCTGATGGCTCCCTTCACGATCGCCGGTATTGTGCTGGCCGCTCTGCTGCCCAATCACGACGACCTATACCTCGATAATATCGCCCTTTTCACGAAGCGTTCCGATGAGCTCACCTGATCTGACTCCGTTCGCCGGCAAACGTGTCGCCATCACCGGTGGCCTCGGCTTCATAGGCTCCACGCTGGCGATCCGACTCGTCGAAGCCAACGCTGACGTCACGCTGATCGACAGCCTCGTGCCCGAATACGGCGGCAACATCCACAACGTCGCGGCGATCGCCGATCGCGTTCGGATCAACATCTCCGACGTCCGTGACCCGTTCAGTTTCGCCCATCTGATCCGCGACCAGGACATCCTCTTCAACCTGGCAGGCCAGACGAGCCACATGGACTCGATGTCCGACCCGAGAACAGACCTGGACATCAACTGTGCTGCCCAACTCTCAATCCTCGAGGCCTGCCGCCGGCACAATCCCCGACTGCGGCTCGTCTTCGCCAGCACCCGGCAGATCTACGGCCGGCCGCTCTACCTGCCTGTCGATGAAAAGCACCCACTCCAACCCGTCGATGTCAACGGCATCAACAAGGTCGCGGGCGAGCACTACCACCTGCTCTACCAGCAGGTTCACGACATCCGCACCTGCGTGCTCCGGCTCACCAACGTCATCGGTCCCAGGATGCGAATCCGCGACGCACGACAGACGTTCGTCGGGATCTGGATTCGCAACCTGATCGAGGGAAAGCCGATCGAAGTCTGGGGAGGGGCACAGCTCCGCGATCTGCTCGATGTAGAGGACTGCGTCGATGCATTCCTCCTCGCGGCAACCAACGACCGCGCGATCGGCCAGGTCTACAACGTGGGCTCACCGGACTCGATCAGCCTCAGAGGCCTCGCCGATCTCATGATCGAAGTCAATGGGAGCGGCGAGGCGATCACCCGTGAATACCCGGCTGATCGCAAGCGCATCGATATCGGCGACTTCTGCACCGACGCGAGAAGGATCGGCTCCGACCTCGGCTGGCGGCCGGTCACCCCCCTCCGCGAGACAATCGCCCGTTGTTTTGCCTACTACCGCGACCGGATGGCGTCATATGTCTGACTCGTCGGCGGGTCGAGACACGCAGAGGTCCCGCATCCTCCCCGCCGACCCGGCGGCACTCTATCGATCCCGGTCGAGTGAAATCGAGGAGGCCATCCGTGCCGCACTCCACGGGGGACGGTATATCCTCGGCCCGTGCGTAGAGGCATTTGAGTCGGAATTCGCATCATGGCTTGGCGCAGCCGCCGCAGTGGGGCTCGCGAACGGCACGGACGCCCTGGAATTGTGCCTTCGATCACTTCCACTTCAGCCATCGTCGTTCATCGCCATCCCCGCCCACACCGCGGTGGCGACGGCGACGGCGGTGGCGCGTGCAGGCCACGCTCCTCTCTTTGTCGATATCGATCCTCGGTCGTTCACGCTCGATCCAGATGCTCTCGCACACGCCTGCGAACGGGAACCGCGGATCGTGGCGACGATCCCGGTTCACCTCTATGGGCAGCCCTGCGCGATGGCCGCGATCTCGGCGGTAGCCCACAAACATGGCCTGTTGGTCGTGGAGGATTGCTCCCAGGCCCACGGCGCCATGATCAATGGACGCAAAGTCGGAACATTCGGCATCGCGGCCGCCTTCAGCTGCTATCCCACGAAAAATCTCGGAGCGATCGGAGACGCCGGCATGGCAGCTTCGAGCGAACCCGGCCTCGCAGAGCGTATCCGACTGCTGCGGCAGTATGGCTGGCGGGAGCGGTATGTCAGCGACGAGGTCGGGATGAACTCCCGGCTCGACGAGATTCAGGCCGCGATCCTCTCCGTGCAGCTACGTCATCTCGACGCCGACAACGCCCGCAGGCGATCGATCGCCGAGCGGTACGCGGCCGATTTGCGAGACCTGCCGCTCACGCTTCCACCGATTCCCGCGGAGCCTACGGGGCATGCCTTCCATCAATACACCGTACTTACATCGCAGCGTGACGCACTGCAACGTCACCTCGTCGAGCGAGACATCCTCACGAGCATCCTGTACCCCAAGCCCATTCACCTGATGCCCGCGTATGCCGATTATGCAGCGAGGCACGATGCGCGCTGTCCTGTCGCCGAACGCGTGTGCAGCGAACTGCTCTGCCTGCCGATGCATTCATGCCTGAGCGACGACGACGTCGGCCGCGTGATCGAGGGACTGCGGTCGTTTTGTGGCACGATGCCATGATGATCCACTACTGCACCTACTTCGACCACAACTACGTCGTGCGGGCGATCGCCATGCTGGATTCGCTCCGGCAGCATTCTCCCGCGTTCACGCTTTGGTGCCTGGCCCTCACCACGGAGTGTGAAGCCATTTTGAGACAGTTGGCACTTCCCGAGATCCGCATCGTCCCGCTCCGCGAACTCGAAGCCGCGGACGCGGACCTCGCCGCCACGAAATCCAGCCGCTCTCGGGCCGAATATATCTTCACGATGACTCCCTGCTGGTGCCGCCACCTGCTCTCGCAGCACCCCGAGATCGACCTGCTGACCTATCTCGACAGTGACCTGTTCTTTTACTCCGATCCGTCGCCCCTCTTCCTGGAACTCGGGTCGGCTTCGATCGGCATCATCGAACACCGCACCACACGGCCGCGTGCACTGGAACGGAAATTCGGCAGGTTCAACGTGGGCTGGGTCTCATTTCGAAACGACCCCGCCGCAGAGGAGTGCGTCTCCGGCTGGCGCTACGACTGTCTGGAATGGTGCTTCGACCGGGTCGAGCCGGGAAGGTACGCCGATCAGAAGTACCTCGACTCCTGGCCCGAAAGACACGCAGGGCTGAAGATCCTGACCCACCCCGGCGCGAACGTAGCGCCATGGAACGTTGGCCGACACGAAGTGAGGCTTTCTCACGGTCGGCTGACGAGCGACGCCATGCCACTCATTTTCTATCATTTTCAGGGCGTGCGCGACCGCCGCGACGGTCTGGTCGATCTCGGGCTCGGCCCCTATTGGGTGCCCATCTCCAAGCGGCGTTGGCTTCGCGAATACGTCTACCGCCCGTATCTTCTCAATCTCGACCAGCATGCGTCGAGGATGAACTCCAAGCACGAACGATCGCGTCCGCTGCAGACTGCTCGGCAGGATGAAGGCACGTCGCCCTCGATGGTATTCGTAGCGCGGTCCGCGATCACGGCGAAGACAGCCAAGGCATGGGCTCCCCTCAACCGATGGTGGATGGACTGGAGTGGTTCGGGGATCACCGCCGACCGCGATCCTCGCGAAGCATCGTCTCCTTCGGTGTAGCAAATGATCCCACGCATCTCGATCATCACCGCGACTTTCAATCCCTCGCCGGTGGTCGACGAATGCTTCCGAAGCGTGGCATCGCAGCAATACCCGAACCTGCAGCACATTGTCATCGACGGCGGCTCGTCGCCTGAGTGCTTCGCACGGGTGCTCGCGCATCGCGACCGTATCGACGTGCTGGTGCACGAGCCCGATCGCGGCATTTCCGATGCTTGGAACAAGGGCCTGCGGCATGTTGATGGCGACATCGTCGCCCTCCTCAATGCCGACGACAACCTGCTTCCCGGCGCCCTCGCCGCCGTTGCTCACGGCTTTCGAAGCACCGGAGGCCGCGCGATTCTGCACGGCGACGTCATCCGCGAGGAGGACGGCCGCACGTGGAGAATGGGCTCGCCAGTTCCGGTCGGATGGATGATCTACGTCGCCACTCCGATACTTCATCCGGCGACCTATGTTCCCGCCGCCGTCTATCATCAACTGGGGGGCTTCAACGAGACGTATGCAGTAGCGATGGACTACGACTTTATCCTTCGCGCCCACATCGCCGGATGGCCATTCACGCGGATCCCCGAACCGCTCGTACGATTCCGGGCGGGCGGCATCAGTGACCGCCGGGCCCTCGAGGGCTTCACCGACGTCTACCGTAGCCAGTGCCAGCACGGACTTGCCCGTTGCATCACGTGGCCGTTGTATCGTGCAAAGATGGTGTTTCGGAGATGCATCAGGCCGCTTCTGGGCATGCGGCACTGATGGCTGTCTGCGGCGGCCCGAGTCACTGCACGGTGACGAACTCCACGTTCTTGTCGCCCCGGCCGTTTTTCAGCTGTGCATAGCGGGCGAATGCCGCCCAGTAGTCGGGGGGTAGAACCCAGTCTGTCACGAGCCGCCGATTGAGCGACTCCAGTCGCACCGCGCTGCCATCGGGCGTGCGGTCGATCAGCGCGACAACGTCAGCCTCTAATGCCTCGAGTTCGCGGGCGTTTCGCATCTTGACGTCGGTGACGTGCGCGAATTGGATGCCGAACGCCAGCGTGAGCATCGACGCGCCGGCGACACCCCATCGTGGGTTCCGTTCGACACATTTGGCAACGGCGACGCAACACAACGCCATCAAGACTTCCTGTGCTCCATACAGCGCGCGGACTGCGGGATAGCTTACGGCCCAATGGCAGCCCGATGCCGCGAAGGCGACGAGCAGGTAGCGAACACCGGCCACGATCGTTCCTTCCCCGACACGCCGCAGTCCCAGGAAGATGACAACCGCGACCAGCCAGCAGAGGATCGTGGGCACGACACACAACTGATAGAAGTGCACTGCGAACATGCCTGCGGCACTGAGGACCACCTGCCGGCCTAACGTCGCCGGGTCGGCAGCCCATTGGAACGGGTACGACACAGGCGACCAGAGGAGAATCGCGGTCCTCACTCCAGCATAGATCATCACAGCCACCAACCACGGTGTCATGAGACGAACGGCCATCCTGACACCAAGCGCAGTGGGAGGCTGCAGCATCGGCAACAGTTGGAGCACGATCGCTGGGATCACGAACATCTCCGAATCAAGGAATGCCAAGCCTAGGAACACGGCCCTACCCCACGGACGGATCCACGCAAATCCTGCGCCCATTAACAGCAGGCCGATCGTGTAGGTCATGCAAGTCGGCCAGAGAAGCACCTCGTAGTTGCAAGGATAGAGCAGGAATGGAAAAGCCACCCCGACCACCAGACGCCCGGGAACGGAGGGACATGTGACCCGCCGGACGTACGATAGCAAGAGAAGAAAACCGGCGGCATGAATCGTGAAAAACACATACGCCGTCGGCAACGCCGGGACCGCGTGCAGGGATTGGAAATGCAGCCAGTTAGCCACATACCAGATCGGCAAACGACTGAAATATCCACCGCCAGGCAGCAGTGGCCAACCGCCCTGTTCCAGCATCCCGGCGAGATGGACGTAGTCGTCGGCGAGAAATGGTGGTTGCCGAAAGCCCGTCACGCTGGCAAACGCCAGAAGCGACAAAAGCAGCACGCCGACGGTGACTCCGGTGCCCCGCCACTCTCCGCGACTATAGATCCTTTCGATATCGGCGGCCATCTGTTCGAGTGTGAGATCTCGCTTACAGTGGTCTCTGCCGGCGCGGCTCATTGACTGCCGCACCGTCGAATCTTTCAACAGCCGCAGACACTCCGTTGCATGTGCGGTCGTGTCACGTTCCGCCACGAGCGTGCCCGTTTCCCCGTCTTCGATGACGTCCACGACACCCGGAATGCGATACGCCACCACCGGCAGGCCGCAGGCCATCGCCTCGACCATCACCACAGGAAATCCTTCACGACTCGAGGCATGGAAGAAAACCTTCGCACGATGGAGCACTTCAAGCACATCGGCGTTCGACTTCCGTCCGGTGAAGTCGATGACGTCGGCGAGGCCCGCGGCCCGCGACCTCCCAACCATTTCATCCCACAGCGGCCCCTCGCCGACCAAGGCTACGCGACCGACCGCGCCGGCGGCATGCAGAATCCGCACGACCTCAATCAGGTCTTCGATGTTCTTCGTCGGCACGAAGCGGCCCGCGTAGATCAGGTCGATGTCGCGGGCGGGGGCATCGCTCGGGCCAGGCTGCGGCGGAAGTTCGATGCCGTTGGGCACGACATGCACCCGCCGAGCGGCCACACCCCAGCGCTGCACGAGTGCATCGGCCGTGCTCTGACTGACGGCGATGATCTGCGGGTACGGAATGCGGTAAAGCACCGTCTCCGCCAGGCCGATCAACCGGCGGAACCGATTGCTCATCCATTGCCCGTCGCCGCCGCGTGACACGTCGTGGATCGTCGCCACCATCTTCTGCCGCGAGAGCAGGCAGGCCAGCCACACCGGCGGGAGCGGGGCATACGTCTGCGTGTCGATGACGTCGTAGCGGTGCGTCAGGATGTGGAAGAACGCCGTGACCATGAACCGCAGCATCGCAACAAGCGGGCGGCTCGGCGGGTTTGCGATCCGCGGGCCACGGTGTAGGTGCCGCACGCCGTCGATCATCTCCTCGTCGGGGCTCTGCCGCTGTCGCATCGAGAGCCATGTCACCGTATGGCCCCGGCGAACAAGCTCGCGGGCGAGCAGCGCATACCTCACCTCCCCGCCCCCCACGGCATACGGCACCGACATCTCGCTGACGATCAGGATCTTCATGACGCACACGATCCGGCGGACCCGACCAAGCCCAGCATCAGAAGTTTATAACTCCGCACGCCCATTCTAGGGAGGAGACACGCCATCCGGCCCGGCACCGTCACGGGCTGCCCATCCAGCCGGTGATCTCGTCACGAAACCGCTGCGGAGCAAACCGCTGCGACAATTCGAGCATGAAGTTCGGGTCCCACGCGGTCGCCCGAGCCTCCCCAATCGCCGTGATCACCGCATCGACAGTGGCCTCCTCGAACAAGACGCCGCCGCGGCACGGTTCCACGGTCTCCAGCGCCCCGCCTCGTGCGAACGCCACGACCGGACAGCCCCGCCCAATCGCCTCAAGCGGCACGATCCCAAAATCCTCCTCACCACAGAACAGCAACGCCACGTGCGACCGGTAGAGTTCGTCCAGACGGCGGTCATTTACATAGCCGACGAACCGTGTCCGCGGCCCCGCCATCGCTTCGAGCGGCTTCCGCTCCGGCCCGTTTCCTACCACCGTCAGCGGGAGATCAAGTCGCCGTGCCGCCTCCACAGCAAGCCGGTCGTTCTTGTAGGGCTGCATACCCGACACGACGAGCAGTCCGGCCCGTGGTGCCTCTGCGGGCGGCTCCACCGGAACGTCGACCGGCGGATGAATCACACGGAAGTCCGACTCGGGGACACCATAGGCATCTGACGCACGCCTCGCCGTCGTGCGCGAGTTGACCGCCCACGACGCCACGCGGCCCGCCGCCTCGCGGTCTACTCGCCGCAGTCGGTCGAGCACCCGCCGCACCGCCGGCCGCAGGACCGCCGGCACCCGGGCCTCGGTATCCGACGCCTCATGCCAGATGTGCCGCATCGGCGTGTGCAGGTAGACATGCACGGGCGCCGCGGTCTCGAGCGCAAGCGTCTTTGCCAGGCCCGCGTCCGACACGAGCAGCCGGTCTGCATCGGCCAGTTCATGTCGAAACGACCGCCGCATTCCCCACGGCAACAGTGGCAGGAGCAACGGCATGAGTCCCGGCACCGACTGCGAGGCACGAAAGAGCGGCTGGATCTGGCTCGGCCGCACCCGCGGCAGCAGGTCGGCGATGTCCCCGGGCCAGCCCGAGACGTCCGTCGCCGCAAACGCCGTCAGGATCGACGCGGCGGGAAACAACGCCGCCAGTTGAGCGAGCACCCGCTCGCCGCCACGCGGCTCGAAAAACCAGTGGTGGGCGAGGAGTGTGCGGGACGTCATGAAACCAAGCGACCGGGCTATCAAGGAACAGCCACAACCATGTCAGATCATGCCAGCGGCACAAACGCCCACACCGCCAGAACTCTCACGAGTCGATCTTCCACCAACACCTCAGCGATCACCGCGAGATTACCCTGAATAAGGATCCTGCGATTACCACCCCGGGATTCCCCATGTTCAAGCGGTGCCGCTCGGAGCATATCGTCGATAGCAGCGGCCATGGCAGCGACGATACTTCTGTCGTGGGCTGTCATCCAGATGGAAGCCAACTCCTTCTCGGCCGCCGACGCCCAGACAACCGTGAATGTCATTCGATGTCTCGAGACTTCAAGTCACTGAGAATGGCACCGAGACTCCTTCCGTCTGCCAACCGACTCCGCCTGTCAAGTTCCTGAGTATCAAGAGGAGCATTCAACGACCGATAGTCTTCGCTCCGCGCGAGAGGAGCGAAATAGCCGATCACCTGACCGGAGGAGTCGCAGACCTCTACGGCGCGGTCAGATGTCTTGATCTGTGCGAGAATCGCATCCGGAAGTGTGATACTTGGCATGACCGTATCCCCTTTGCTGGAGGTTGTTGTCGCGGTGGCAAATCACGACCGCGTCGCCGAGCGCGTCGATCTCCAACTCGGAACCCGGCGTCGGGTGAAGTTGGTCGCGAACCGCTTTGGGAACGACGATCCGACCCGCACTGTCGATGGTCGTTTTTATACCAGCATGGTATGTGACGTGCGATTGGAGAGCAATGAGATGCCCCCAGGGGCCAGGTGGTTCAAGGGCATGTCCCGTCGCTGACGCTCAGGGCTTGTAGGCACGGCATTCCGCGGTGGAGGGCTACACTCGCGGCGGCAGTTCGCTGTCGATCAGCGACACGACGAACGACGCGAAGATGATCTGGATGCCAGCCAGCACGAGCGACGTGCCGATCACCGTCTCGCGGATGCGGCCGCCCGGCCCGAAGCCGCCCCGCAGGAAGTCGAAGAGCACCGCCGCGAGAAACAAGACGCCGGCACCGGCGATCACCGCGCCCACAAGCACCGCGCGATCGTCGCGGATGGTGGCCACGCCGTCGTTGAGAATCCGTGAGCGGCTGTAGAAGCCCCGCTTGCTCGCCCACACCTGCGCGATCGTGCCCAGCGTGAAGCCCGACAGGCCGAGATTGAACATCCCCCCTGCGAGAATCAGCCAGTGGTCCCCGATCGGGAAAGACCCGATCTGCACCATCTCACCCGAACGCGTCGTGAAAAGCGCCCCGGCGATCACCGACGCCAGCCCGATCAACACCGTCGACGGAATGAGAAACATCCACATCGGCGACAGCGCTAAGAGAAACCGCAGGTGCCGCCAGCCGTCACGCCACGGACGCAGATGCGGCTTGCGGTCGCGACCGTCGCGGTGCAGCGTGATCGGCACCTCCGTCATCCGCAGATGCTTGAGAGCGGCTTTCACGACCAGCTCGCTCGCGAACTCCATCCCGGGGGAATTGAGCTGCAGATCAAGAGCAGCCGAGCGGCGGAAGGCCCGCAGGCCGCTGTGGGCATCGCCTACCCCAGAATGGAAGAAGAGGTTGAGAATCCCGGAGAGCACCGGATTGCCCAGGTAGCGGTTCATCGGCGGCATCGCCCCGGGCATGATCTTCCCCATGAAACGGTTGCCCATGCAGAGGTCGTAGCCTTCCTCGAGCTTCGCCACCATCGGCACGCCCTCGCGGAAGTCATACGAGGCGTCGCTGTCGCCCATCACGATGAAGCGGCCGCCGGCCTCCTCGATGCCGTGAATGAGCGCGGCCCCGTAGCCCCGCTTCGGGCAGAGGGTCACCCGGCAGCCCCGCGACTCGCCATATTCGCGGCTGCCGTCGGTGCTGCCGTTGTCGGAGATCAGGATCTCGGCCGAGAGCCCGCGAGATGACAGCTCCGCCACCGCCTGCTGGGCCGTGTCGATGCAGGCCGGAAGCGTGATCCGCTCGTCCAGGCACGGCATCAGGATCGTGACGTCGATCATGTCTTTTATCGTGTCAGCGGAATGGGCAACTGGAATGGTCATGGGGCTGACTCCTGCGGCGGCCGAGCCTGGAGCACCCACGTGGAGCCGCGTTTGTCGGCAGCCACCATTCGGGCCTGCACGCCGGTCGCCTCGGCAAGTTTTTCGATCACAAACCGGTCGTTGTCTGGCCCCTGGCTCACCAGCACATACGGACCGCGGCGGAAAAACGGGTCGTTGCGAATCAGATCGTTGCGGAAGTAGCCCTTTGAAGGATCGAGAAACGAGACGATGTCGCCCTCGACGAGCCGCGGGTTGGCAGGCCGGGGCGGCATCTGATCCAGATGCTCCGCGATGAAGCCGCGGATCTGCCAGAGCCTCACGGGCAGGCAGAGTGCCATGCTAAGCACAGCGGCCAGGCCAGCGGCCCGGAGCACATCTGCAACCGAGCCCGAGTGCGCATCCCCGCGATCGCTGCCGGCTTCTCCTGCCGCGAGGCCGGCGGCAAGCACGGGCAGACAACTCCATGCGGAAAAGAAATAACGATAACCCCAGCCATGGCCGCCACTCATCGCGATCAGACTGTAGCCAAAGAATGTCGTGAGACCGGAGAGCGCGAAGAGTCGGGCCGCGGTCGAATGTCGGTTGCGCCAGAATCCCCAGCAGCCCAGCACTACGAGGCCGGGAGTATCCCAGGCCACCGAGCGGAGAAACGAAAACCATCGCCCCTTCACGAAGTCGAAAAACGTCGGCAGGCTGACGGCCGTGAAATACCCCCTGATCGCCCCGACCGTCTCGGTGACTCCCGACGAGACTGCCGCCGCCGCGGGTGCCGCTGCCTCGGCCGCGACTGGAACCTGGTTGCCTGCATCCGCCGGTGGCTGGTCTGCAATAGCAGCGGCTGCAAAAAGAGTCGCCGGCCGGTTGCCACGGATCGCATCCTCCACATGCCGCCAGCCCACCTCGAGCGGCACAAAGGTCGCCGCATAGCAGAGGGCGATCACCGGCAACCGTGTCCAGCGATCGCGCCGCAGCGTCAGCCAGCCCAGCCACGGAAGCGAAAACACGAAATGTGGAAACGGATTGTGGATCACCAGAGCGAAGCCACCCACGAGCCCCGCCCCGGCCACTCGTGGCAGCGTCGGGCTCAGCAACAGCCACGCATAGAGCAGGTTGATCGTGAGGTGCGCCGTCATTGCGTAGAACGAGATGCCATACGCGGAGAAGACCGGCGACGCCAGCGTGAACAGCACCACCCATCCCGCCGCCCGATCGCCGAACGACCGTCGCACGACGGCTGCCAGAAGTAGGATCGCGCAGCCCGAAAGCACGGGATTGAACGCCCAGGGAATGCCGAGAGCCGTGAACGGCGTCAGCAGGATCGCATGGCCCGGCCAGTAGGCCGAACAGGCCTGCCCGGTGACGAACGACGTCTCGAAAAACATGCCGACGTTGTCCGGGGCGACAAGCAGCGGCGCCGCCTGCGGTGGCCACTGCCCGGCAAGTTGACCAGTCGCGAACACCTGCGACTGGAAGAACGGCGCATATTCGTCCATCGTGAACGGATACGCGTGGTGGGCCACGAGCGACATGGCCGACAGAATCACCACCACGGCCACCGCCACCATGTGGACGTTGCCGCCCAGCCACGCCACCAGATCGTCGACCCACCGCTGAGGCGGCAGCAGGAACGCCGCGATCAGAAACAGAAGACCCAACAGGCCGCCGGCCCAGTCGACCGTCGCCATGAGCAGGAAGAACGGGACGTATGTCTTACTACCGTCGGCAAGAAGTGCGTTGGCTTCCACCTTGAGATAGCAGAGGTAGGCCGCCACCACGGCCTGCAGTCCAAGCACCGTAACGATAGGCCAGCGTCGCCCTGCAGTGACTCGCTTGGTATCAGCGGAACCGTCGGCCTGAACGGTCATAGGGCTGACTCCTGCTCGGGGGCAGGTTGCAGGATCCAGCTGGAGCCGCGGTCGCCGGAATACATCATCCGAGCCTGCCTCCCGGCGGCCTTGGCGATCTCTTTGATCGATCGCGTGTCGTCTTCGAGGCCGGTGCTCACGAACATGAACGGACCGCGTGCGAGGAACGGATCGTTGCGAATCAGATCGTGGCGAAAATAGCCATGCTCTTTGTTGATGAACAAAACGACGTCGCTCGAGCCGATCTCTTCGGTGACAGGTTTGGGCGGCAGCTGTGCCCGATGTTCAGCGATGAAGGCATGGATCTGCCAGAGTCGTACTGGCAGCGAGATGGCGAGGCTGAGCACGGCGGCAAGGCCAATCGCCCGGAGAATGTCGGCCGTCGCATCACCGCGGCCGGGATCGGCAGCAGCCTCGGCCAGTTCACGGGGGGAACGGTCCGTCGCCATGCTTGCGGCCAACAAGGGCAGGCAACTCCACGCGGAAAAGAAGTAGCGGTATCCCCAGCCATGGCCACCGCTCATCCCGATGAGGGCGTAACCCAGGAACGTCGAAAGCCCCGAGAGCGCGAGAGCGAAGCCGCCCACGAGCCCCGCCCCTGCCACCCGCAGCAGAGTCGGGCTCAGCAGGAGCCACGCATAGAGAAGGTTGAACGCGAGGTGTGCCATCATCGCGTAGAACGAGATGCCATACGCCGCGAACACCGGCGACGCGAGCGTGAACAGCAACGCCGAGCCCACTGCACGATCACCAAACGACCGACGCACGATTGCCGCCAGCAGCAGGAACGCCACGATCATAAAAACCAGCCCGAGTACCGCGTCGATCGGCCCGCGATCCCAGCGCCACCGTGACGGCGAGGGGGTGCCTTGATGAGCGTCGCCTGTTTTCATGCCCCCTGCCCTCTCATTCCCTTGCTTGCGCTGCGGGCTTGGACGAACCGCTTGTGCAAGTCCGACGCGACAGTGGTGGGCCTACCCCGCCATCGCCTTCTTGAGATTCTCGTCGATCGCGGCCAGAAAATCCTGCGTGGTGAGATGCGGCTGCGCGGGGCCGATCAGGATCGCGAGATCCTTCGTCATCTTCCCCTCTTCCACCGTCTCGATGCAGACCCTTTCGAGCGTGTCGGCGAAGTGGGTCACGGCGGGAGTGTTGTCGAGTTTGCCCCGGTGGGACAGGCCACGGGTCCAGGCGAAGATCGACGCGATCGGGTTGGTCGATGTGGGCTTGCCCTGCTGATGCTGACGGTAGTGCCGGGTGACCGTGCCGTGGGCCGCCTCGGCCTCGACCGTCTTCCCATCGGGCGTCATGAGCACGCTTGTCATCAGGCCCAGCGAGCCGAAGCCCTGGGCCACGATGTCGCTCTGCACGTCGCCGTCGTAGTTCTTGCAGGCCCAGACGTAGCCGCCTTCCCACTTGATCGCGGAGGCGACCATGTCGTCGATCAGGCGATGCTCGTAGGTAATTCCCTTCGCGGCGAATTCCGTCTTGAACTCGGCGTCGAAGATCTCCTGGAAGATGTCCTTGAAACGGCCGTCGTAGGCCTTCAGGATCGTGTTCTTGGTGGAGAGATAGACGGGGTAGCTGCGGGCCAGGCCGTAGCGGAAGCTCGCCCGGGCGAAGTCGCGGATCGAGTCGTCGAGGTTGTACATCGCCATTGCCACGCCCGGCGACGGGAAGTCGAACACGTTCATCTCCATCGGCTTCGAGCCATCGGCCGGCGTGAACGTGAGCGTGAGCTTGCCGGGGCCCGGGATCTTCACGTCGGTGGCCCGGTACTGATCGCCGAAGGCATGGCGGCCAACCACGATCGGCTTCGTCCAGCCCGGCACCAGCCGCGGGATGTTTTTGATGATGATCGGCTCGCGGAAGATCACGCCGCCCAAGATATTGCGGATCGTGCCGTTGGGGCTCTTCCACATCTTCTTGAGGTTGAACTCCTTCACGCGGGCCTCGTCGGGCGTGATCGTGGCACACTTCACGCCCACGCCATACTCCTTGATCGCGTTGGCTGCATCGACCGTCACCTGGTCGGCGGTGGCGTCGCGGTTTTCGATGGACAGATCGAAATAGCGGATGTCGAGATCGAGATAGGGCAGGATCAGTTTGTCCTTGATGAACTGCCAGATGATCCGAGTCATCTCATCGCCATCGAGATCGACCACCGGGCCTGCGACCTTGATCCTGCCTGCCATGATGAACCCCTGCTCCTGCTGCGGGAATGACGGACGAAACGCGCTGTCAAGGCAATGTTGTACCAAGCCCGGCGCTACGTTTCATCCGCACCCGGCTGCGTTGCTGAGTTGGGGGGAGCCGGGGATCGGTGCGAGGATCCCGAGCATTACGCCGCCGCGGCGTTCGCGAGGGAACTCGTACCGTCCCCGGCGTCGCGTCGCCACAGGCTACGACACCATCGCGGCGAGGATGTCGGCGGCCGTGTCGACCTGGGCCAGTTCGATCCATTCGTCGGCCGTGTGGGCTTGGCCGATCGCCCCCGGCCCGAACACGAGGCTCGGCACGCCCGCGGCTGAAAACACGCTGGCATTGGTGCCGTAGCGGGCGGCGATCTGCCGTGATGCCACGCCCTTGCCTTGGGCGGCGGCGGTGAGCCTGTCGAACCACGTCCGGTCGGCCATTGCCGGCAGGCCCGCGCTCTCCAGGAACGGAGCGTCGTGCTCGATGCGGGCTCCACCGCAGGCCGCCGCGATCCGCTCGATCACCTCGTTGCGGGCCGCCTCGGGCGACTCGCCCGGCACGACGCGTCGATCGAGTTCCAGCACGACCAGATCGGGCACGAGGTTCACGCCCATGCCACCATGGATCGTGCCCAGGTTCAGGGTCGGCGGGCCGCAGGGATGCTCGGGGTGTCTCGTCAACAGTTCCCGCGCCAGCGCCTCGATCGCGCCGATCGCGCGGCCCGCCGGATAGATGGCGTTGTCGCCCTGCTCGGGGAACGCGCTGTGACAGGCCACGCCGTGCACCCGCATCCGCCACCGCACGGCGCCCTTGTGCTGCGTGACGATGTCGAGCTCCGTGGGTTCCGCGACGATGGCCGCCGTGGGCGTTCCGCCGAGCAGATCGCGGGCCGCCAGGTCTGGCGGAGCGAGTCCGGCCGCGGGCGCTGTCCAGAGCCGCGCGATCGCCTTCGCGCCGGAGAACCCAAACTCCTCATTGACGGTGGCGGTGAAGACGACGTGAGCCAGCCGCGGCCGGCCGGAGGTCCGCAGCCGATCGATCGCCACGAGCATCGCCGCCATGCCCCCCTTCACGTCGCACGAGCCGCGGCCATACAGACGGCCGTCGCGGACCACCGGCGCGAAGGGCTCGATCGACATGCCGTCGGCGGGGACCGTGTCTTGATGGGCATCCCAGAGGATGGTGGGGGCGTTTGGCACCGTGGCGTCAAGCCGGACGACCACGTTGTCGCGGCCGGGCGAAACGGGCTGTCGGACCCAGGGCAGGCCGGCCGCCATGAACCGCTGCACGAGGTAGTCGGTGACTCGCCCCTCCAGGTAGTCGGGGCCCGACACGTCCCGCCCCATGGGGTTCACGCTCGGACGGCGGACAAGATCAGCGAGGGTCGCTACGTGTTCGGACATGATCCCCACCCTACCAAACCGCCCTTCCGCCCGGCGAGGTTCCTTTTTCTCACTGCGGGTTTCTCCCTGCGAGACGGCGGCGGCAGGGCGGTGGTAGGATGACGTCATGAAGAACCGACCAGCACGCTCCATAAAGACACTCCCGGCAGCCGCCAGATGGTTGGTGGCCTGCGTTGCCATGCTCCTGCTGTCAGGCGACGCCGCACGCGCCCAGCAGGATACGGCCACGGCTGCGATCAGAGCCGCCATCCGCAGCTACGCGGAGGCCTTCGAGCGGGGCGACGGCAAGTCGCTCGAGGGCTTCTGGACACCAGACGGCGACATCGTCGATGACGAGGGACGGGTGCTCAATGGCCGCGAGGCCGTCGGGCAGATCACGCCGGCCACCAAGGATGCGCCTCGACCGGCGTTTCGAATCGAACAGACGCAACTGCGGCTGCTCAGCCCCGACGTCGCGATCGAAGACGGCACCGTCGAGGTGACCCCGCCTGGCGCGACCGTGGCACTGACCGGATGGTTTTCGGCCACCTGGGTCAGGCACGACGGCGTATGGAAACTGTCCAGCCTGCGAGAGTCGCGGATCTCTTCGCCGCAGGCCGCTCCTCGCCTCGCCGACCTCGATTGGATGGTCGGCGACTGGACGGTGGTGGAGGACCACCCCGACCGCGAGCCGACAGCCGGCGGCCTGCCGCTTGTGCCAGGCGGTAGCCCGCCGATCGAGGTGTCGGTCCGCTGGAACGCCACCCGCACCTTCCTCCTCCGCGACATGACGATCGCCGATGCCACCGCCCCATCGAGCGGTGATACCGGCGACGGCCTGCCGGCGATGCACATCACGCAGAGGATCGGCTGGGATCCGCTCTCGCGGCAGATCGTCTCGTGGTCGTTCGGCTCCGATGGCAGCCATGGCGAGGCAGCGTGGACGCGCGACGACGACACCTGGGTCGCGCGGACCATGGCCGTGCTGCCCGACGGCACGCAAAACTCCTCGCTCAATATCTACACCTACGATGGTGTCAGCCGCTGCACCTGGCGGTCGGTGCCCACGCACGTGGGCGGCGAACATGCGCCGCACGTCACCATGACGATGATCCGCAAACCGACGCCCGCATCACCGCAGACTTCTCCGCAAACGTCTCCGAAGGGGAGCCCGGCCCGATGAACACGCACCCGCACGCCATCCGCCTTCTCCGCGGCACGCTGCTGACTGGCCTGATACTGGCGACTGGCCTCGGCCGACTGTCAGAAGCGCAGCCACCGGCCAAGAACGGCGGGGCGGCCGCAACACCCTCAACTCCCGCATCGCAGGAGCCAAAGCCCGCCGCCAACGACGACGACGATGGCGATGACGATGGCGATCTGGCGAAGAAGGTCGCGATCATGAACAGCCCGCGGTGGCGTCGGGCCATCTTCGAACTGGGCGAATGGCTTTCCGCTCAGGCGATCTACACGCCCACGCAGGTCCGCAACATCAAGGCCGACTTCAACCGCAAGGTCGAGAAGATGTCGCCGCACGATCTCGAATACCTGCTCGACGACCTCGACGAGAAATTCCAGATCCTCGACACCCCGGAGGCCCGCGACGCGCGGTCATGGGTGGCGCAGTATCTGTCGGTGATGTCGGACCAGAAGCGGGCAGAGGCGCTCAAGGATGTGCCCAACGTGGTCACGATGAGCGCCGGGCAGCTCCAGCAGGAGATCCAGAAGATCGAGCAGAAGCGGAGCTCGCTGCAGCAGCAACAGGCAGCGTTTGACGAGGGTCGCCAGCAATTGGTGCAGCGGGCCCAGGCCGCGCGGCAGCAGACGGCGGCCGCTTCCGCGGCGGCGATGAGAGGCACCGGCGGCGTGTCGTATTCGCCCTACCGCGGCGGCGGCGGTGGTGGCGGCAGCAAGCCACCGTTTTCAGATGTGCAGGGCAGCGGGATGTCGATCATGTCAGGGCCTTTTGGCGCCTACGTGTCGATGAATCTCGGCGGGTTCTAGCTCCCAGCCCGCGAACACCCATTCCCCCGGCTTCCGCCGGGGGCTTTTATGGGAACGGTCGCGCACCACGCCCCAATAAAAGCCCTCAGCGTAAGCGACGGGATCTTGCGCCGGGGGAATGGTGGAACATTCGTTTTCCCGCGAAAATCGCCCCGACTCGCCGCCAGAGCCTCCCCGCTGTATAACTGGGCCGGTTATGCCGACTGACCGGTGGGTTCTGCCCGCCGGGTTTTTTTGGGCTGCGACTTCGTGACAAATTTCACGAAGTGGTCTCCCACGGCCGATTTTCACAACCGGAACCCATCCCGGCGCTCCGGACAGCCCGTTCACCCGACCTCCACCCGCCCCGCGGACATCATGGACGCTATCCTTCCCGTCCTGCTCTTTGTGGCCATCGCGGCGGCGGTGTCGGTGGGCCTCGTCGTGACGGCCAGCCTCATCGGCCCGCGGCGCAGCGGGGCCGTCAAGGAAATGCCGTACGAGAGCGGCATGGACCCCATCCACGACACCCGCCGACGGTTCGATGTGCGGTTCCACCTCGTCGCCATCACCTTCCTGGTGTTCGACGTCGAACTCCTCTTCCTCTATCCATGGGCTGTCGCCAGCCGGTCGGCCGCAGGCATCGACGCCGCCGTGGCCGACGGACTGGTTTCCTGCCGAGGCATCGTCTACGCCGGAGCGATGCTCTTTATCGCTCTGGTGATCGTGGGTTTCGCATACGACTGGCGAAAGGGAGTGTTCCGATGGCGCTAAACATGCCTGGACGACAGACCGTGCCTGGAAAAATCGAACTGCCCGAGAACGTGGTGGTCAGCAGGCTCGACGAACTGGCCAACTGGTGCCGTAAAAACAGCCTCTGGCCGATGCCCTTCGCCACCGCGTGCTGCGGCATCGAACTCATGGCCACCGGCGCCGCCAAGCACGACCTCGCTCGGTTCGGTGCCGAGGTCTTCCGGTTCAGCCCGCGTCAGTGCGACCTGATGATCGTGGCGGGCCGCGTGGTCATGAAGATGCTGCCGGTGCTGCAACGCATCTGGCAGCAGATGCACGAGCCGAAGTGGTGCATCTCGATGGGTGCCTGCGCGAGCACCGGCGGCGTGTTCGACACCTATGCCGTCGTGCAGGGGATCGACCGCTTCATCCCGGTCGACATGTACGTGCCCGGCTGCCCGCCGCGACCCGAGCAGCTCATTCAGGCGATCATCGACCTGCAGGACAAGATCCAACGCGAAGGCACGATCACAGGCCGCGAGTTCGACACCAGCCAGAGGCAGCTCCGCAAGCGGGCGCTCGTCGAGGCTGACCAATTGCTCGTGCTCGATGCCTCCCGCAATCCCGTCTCCCAGCGGGAACTCTCCGCCGCCGCCCACCGCACCTGACCCCCTGATAGCTCACAGCTGATCGCTGCACACCGCACACAGCCCCTCCAATGCCCCACGAACCTCCTGCCGTCGACGACGTTCTGGCCGCGGTCGCCGCCCGCTTCGGTCCGCTGGACTCGTCCGTGTTTCGTAGCCAGACAAGCCTCGTCGTGCCGGCGGCCCAGTCGTTCGAGGTGCTCGAGCACTTGAAGCAGCAGGGCTTCGACATGCTCGTCGACGTTTCCTGCGTCGACTACCTGGAATACCGCGGCGCGAAGCAGCGGTATGGGCTCGTCTATCTGCTCGCCTCGACCACGACCAACCAGCGGCTCACCGTGCGGGTGTTCGTCGACGATCCCGTTTCGGAAGACGAGAAGTGGCCCACGGTCCGCAGCGTGGTGCCGCTCTGGCGGGCGGCCAACTGGCTCGAGCGTGAGGTCTGGGACCTCTTCGGCATTCAGTTCGCGGGTCACCCCGATCTCCGTAGGCTCGTCATGCCGGACGAATTCACCGCCCATCCGCTCCGCAAGGATTATCCGCTTCAGGGCCGCGGCGAGCGGCACAACTTTCCCGTCATCACCCGCGACCACAGCTGACAGGCCGCCACGCCACCATGTCTATCGCACCCGCCCCTTCATACAGCAGCACGTCCAGCAGCACGTCGCCCGCCGATGCCGCCGGCTCGTCGAGGTCAGAGGACTACCTCTGGACGCTCAATTTCGGCCCGCAGCATCCGGCCACCCACACGACGCTTCGGCTCGTGCTCAAGCTCGACGGAGAGCGGGTCGTCGATGCGATGCCCGAGATGGGCTATCTGCACTCCGGCTTCGAAAAAATCGGTGAGCACCTCACGTTCAACCAATACGTGACGGTCACCGATCGCATGAACTACATCTCCCCGATGGCCAACAACGTGGCCTGGCATCATGCCGTGGAGAAACTGCTCGGCATCGAGCTCACCCCCCGCTGCCGCTCGATCCGCACGATCATCGCCGAGCTGGCGAGGATCAGCGACCACCTGCTCTCCAACGGCGCCGTCGGCCTCGACACCGGTGCCTTCACCTTCTTCCTCTACGCGTTCTATCAACGCGAGGTGATCTACGACATCTTCGAGACCCTCTGCGGCGCCCGGTTCACCAACAGTTGGACTCGCGTGGGCGGCGTCTCGCAAGACTTCACACCGCTGGTGATCGAGAAGATCCGTACCTTCGTGAAGACCTTCCCCAAGACGCTCGAAGACATGGAGCGGCTGCTCACCCGCAACCGCATCTTCGTCGACCGCACGAAGGGTGTGGGCGTGCTCTCCAAGGAAGAAGCCATCAACGGCGGGGCCACGGGCCCCGTGGCCCGTGCCAGCGGCGTGACCCGCGACCTCCGCAAGGACGAGCCCTACCTCGCCTATGAGGATTTTGATTTCCAGATCTGCTGTGCGTCCGCCGGCGACTGCTACGCACGCTACCTCGTGCGGATGGCGGAGATGCGAGAGAGCCTGAAGATCGTGACGCAGGCGCTCGAAAACATCCCCGCCGGCCCCGTCAGCGTCGGTATCGACCAGCGGACGGCCCTGCCGACCAAGCAGCAGGTCTACTCCACGATCGAGGGCACGATCTCCCACTTCGAGCTGTCGATGAGCAACCGCGGCTTCGAGGTTCCCTGCGGAGAATCCTACGGGGCAACCGAGGCGCCCAACGGCGAACTCGGCTTCTATCTCGTGGGCGACGGGAGTGAGAATGCCTATCGCGCCCGGTGTCGCCCGCCTTCAGTCCTGCACTTTGCCCTCTTCCCGCAATTGATCCGCGGCCACACGCTCTCCGACGTCGTCGCCGTGCTCGGCAGCCTGAATATCATCGCCGCGGAACTCGACAGGTAGCCCAGCGTCCATGATCGCCCAACCAAGAATCCTCACTGACGAGATGATCGCCGAGATCGAGGCGCTCGCGCCCCGCTATCCCAACCGTCGCGCGCTCACACTCCCCGCCCTGCACATCGTCAACGCGGCGCTTCGGCATGTGCCGTTGCAGGCAGTGGTAGAGATCGCGGAGGTGCTGGGGCTGGCCCCGGCCGAGGTGCAGGACACGCTCACCTTCTACCAGTTCTTCCACCAGGAGAAGCCGTGCGGCAACGTGCGGGCCTTCGTCTGCCGGTCGATCTCGTGCGCGCTGCGAGGGGGCGACCACCTGCTCGAGCACCTCTGCCACAAAAACGGGATCGATCCCTACGGCACGACCTCCGACGGCGAACTGACGATCGAGCCGGCCGAGTGCCTCGGGGCCTGCGACTTCGCCCCCTGCATCCTCGCCAACGACGACCTCCTCAAGAACATGACCCCCGAGACCGCCGAGGCGGAACTCAAGAAGCCACGAGCGAGGGCCACCTGACATGCAGCCATTCAAACCGGTCCTCCTCGAGGCCGTCGGCGTGCCCGATGGCCAGTCGATCGCCAGCTACAAGAGCCGCGGTGGCTATGAGCCGCTCGAGAGACTGCTCAAGGAGAAACAGCCCGTCGACGTCATCGAAATGGTGAAGGCGTCGGGACTCCGCGGCCGCGGCGGCGCCGGCTTCTCCACAGGGCTCAAGTGGACCTTCGTGCCCAAGGATCATCCCGGTCCGATCTATCTCTGCATCAATGCCGACGAGAGCGAGCCGGGCACGTTCAACAACCGGATCCTGATGGAGGATGATCCTCATCAGGTGATCGAGGGCATCATCCTCTCGGCCTACGCCACGCGGGCCAGCACCGCCTACATCTACCTTCGCTACGAATACCCGCGGAGCTGGCAGCGGCTGCAGGCGGCGATCGACGAGGCCTATGCCGCCGGCTACCTCGGCAAGAACATCAAAGGGAGCGGCTTCTCGCTCGACGTCTATCTCCACCGCGGTGCCGCCGCCTACATCTGCGGCGAGGAGACGGGTCTGATCGAGAGCCTCGAGGGAAAACGGGCCTGGCCGCGGATCAAGCCGCCGTTCCCTGCCATCGAGGGCCTCTTTCGCAAGCCGACGGTCGTCAACAACATCGAGACGATGGCCTGCGTCGCGCAGATCGCCCGCCGTGGCGTCGACTGGTTTCGCTCGATCGGTGTGCCCGCCGACCCGAGCAATCCCCGCGATCCAGGCAGCTACGGTCCGAAGCTCTACTGCCTCTCGGGCCACGTGGAGCGGCCGGGCTGCTACGAGACACCGCTTGGCATCACGGCCCGCCAGCTCATCGACGAATATGGCGGTGGTGTCTGGAAGGGCCGCAAGGCCAAGGCGGTGATCCCCGGCGGCATCTCGATGGGCCTGATGACTGAGGCCGAACTCGACACCCCGCTCGACTTCGCTGGCCCCGGCAAGGTGGGCTGCCTTGGCCTGGGCACTGCTGCCGTCGTCGTCATCGACGAGACGGTGAGCATTGTCGACTTCCTGCACAACTCCTGCCGGTTTTTCGCCCACGAGTCGTGCGGCCAGTGCACGCCCTGCCGCGAGGGCACGAGCTGGTCGCTGCGGATGCTCGAGCGGATCAAGGCCGGCAAGGGACGCCTCAGGGATCTCGATCTGCTCGCCGAGATCGGCAACACGATGGGCATGATGCCCGGCTCGACAATCTGCGGACTCGCCGACGGCGCCGCGTGGCCGATCAAGAACGCGATCAAGAAGTTCCGCGGCGAGTTCGAGGACTACATCAAGCAGACGAATCCGCAGGGATGGATGGTGACGGATCCCGTTCCCGCCCTGCAAATCGTCGGATCACACTGACGCAGCACCATCAGCACGATCGCATCAGGAACATTCATGCCCACAGTCATCGTTGACGGCAAGGAAATCGAGATCGGAGCCGACGAGCGGCTCAACTGCATCGAGGCCGCCCGCCGCGCAGGCGCCGAAATCCCCCACTATTGCTGGCATCCCGGCCTGTCGGTCGTGGCCAGTTGCCGGATGTGCCTCGTGGAGACCGGCACCCGCGACGCCGCCACAGGCAAGATCTCGATGATGCCGAAGCTGGTGCCTGGCTGCCAGACGCCGGCGAAGGATGGCACGGTTATCGTCACCGAAAGCCAACTGGTCAAAGACAGCAGGGCCCGCGTCGAGGAAGCGCTCCTCATCGACCATCCGATCGACTGCCCGATCTGCGACAAGGCGGGCGAGTGCCTGCTCCAGGACTACCACTTCCAGCACGGCCAAGCGGAACGCCGCGCTGATCTCCATGCCTTCACGAGCCGCCGTCGCGACGTCGGCCCGACCGTCACGCTCTTCGTTGATCGCTGCATCATGTGCACGCGGTGCGTGCGGTTCACTCGCGAAGTGTCGGGAACAGCCGAGCTGATGGTATCGGCCCGTGGTAGTAAAGAAGAAATCGACATCTTCCCGGGCCATCCGCTCGACAACAAACTCTCCGGCAACGTCGTCGACCTCTGCCCGGTGGGCGCTCTCGGCGACAAGGACTTCCTCTATCAGCAGCGTGTCTGGTTCATGAAGCGGGAGGCCAACGTCTGCGGTGGCTGCTCCGCCGGCTGTTCGATCCACACCGAGCACAATCAGGACACCGTCTACCGTCTCAAGCCGCGTGAAAACCCGCACGTCAACACGTGGTGGATCTGCGATGACGGCCGCTATGGCTGGCACCACATCCACGACGCCTCGCGGCTCGTGGGGGCCGGTCGCCGCGCCAACTCGAGCACCGACCACAGCACCGACCACAGCACCGACCGCAGCACCGACCGCAGCACCGACCGCAGCACGCCGCTGGAGGCCGTGGAGTGGATGGAGGTTGTGCCGCGTCTGCGGGCCGACCTCAAGGCTGCCGGCCGGCTGGCAGTGGCCGTCTCGCCGATGCTCACGGTGGAAGAGGCCTGGATGCTCTGCGCGGTCGCCCGGTCGATCGATCCGCAGGCGTTGCTCGCCGTCGGCCACGTGCCGCGGACGGGCGAAGACCAGACGTTCCCCGGCGGCTTCACCATCCGTGCGGAGAAGTGCCCGAACCGCCTGGGCGTGGAAGGGGTCGTGGCGCTGTTCGACCCGACCGTGCCGTCATGGAACCAGTTTGTCGAACATGTCGGCAAGGGGCAGGCCGACGCGGCCTGGGTCACCGGAGCGTATCCCGCCGCCTGGATCGACGACGCCACCGCCGCGGCGTTCGCCGATCTCACGTGCCTCGTGGTGCAGGATCTGTTCGACTCGCCGCTTTCGGCGCTGGCGACATGGAGGCTCCCCGCCGCCGGCTTCGCGGAGCGGTCCGGCACCTGGGTGAACGTCGCCCACCGGGCACAGACCTTCGAGCAGGCCGTCCGCCCGCCCGCCGGAGTCTGGCCGGAAGGCCGGCTCTACTGGAACATGCTCGGCCGTCGCGGCCTCTACGATCCAACCGCCGTGCGGCGGCAGATCGCCGAATCCTCCGCCACGTTCGCGGCGCTCGCGGGCGAGATCCCTGCCACCGGCGTCGACCTCCGCATCCACCAACTCGCCTGACCACCACATGATGAACGCTCTCGCCCCCTTCCTGCCCACGATCGCCGCGCTCGTGAAGATCGGCCTGCTCGTCGGCGGCCTGATGACGGCGGCAGCCTACCTCGTGCTCGTCGAGCGGTGGATGGCCGCCTGGGTGCAGGACCGCAAAGGCCCAAACCGCGTTGGCATCCCGCTCACGAAGATCCGGCTGTTTGGCCTGGGGCAACCGCTGGCCGACGGCCTGAAGATCATCATGAAGGAAGACTTCACGCCCCGTCACGTCGACAAGGTGCTTTACACCGTCGCGCCGCTGGTGATCCTTGCGGCCTCGCTGGCGATCTTCGCCGCGATCCCCTTCGGAAGCGTGCTGCCGCCGCTGGGCATCCCCGGCCTCCCCGACCCGGTGCCCTTCCTCGTCGCCCCGGGCCTCGATGTCGGCGTGCTCTGGGTCTTCGCCCTCTCGAGCATCGCGGTTTATGGCGTGCTGCTCGGCGGCTGGGCCAGCAACAACAAGTATGGCTTCCTCGGCGGTCTGCGCAGCAGTGCCCAACTCGTGGCCTACGAGATTCCTCTCGGCCTGGGCCTCCTCGGCGTCGTGCTCGCAGCCGGATCGCTCAAACTCGACGCGATCATGAACGCGCAGGCGGAGAGCGGCGTCTGGTATGCGTTCGCACAGCCGCTTGGCTTCATCGTCTTCCTCGTGGCCAGCTTCGCCGAGGCGGCCCGGCTGCCGTTCGACCTGCCGGAGGCGGAGCAGGAACTGGTGGGCGGCTACCACACCGAATATTCCGGCATCAAACTGCTGCTGTTTCTCGTGTCCGAGTTCCTGCACATGGTCACGGCGGCCTTCCTGATCGTGATCATGTTTCTGGGCGGCTGGCATCTCTGGGGCGTGACCGGCTCGGGCCAGGAAGTGACCTGGCTCGGGGCATTCATCCGCTTCGGCGTGCTCTCCGCGAAGATCTTCGCCGTGATCCTGTTCTTCATGCTCGTCCGTTGGAGCTGGCCGCGATTCCGGTTCGACCAGCTGATGAACCTCGCCTGGAAGGTGATGCTCCCGCTGGGCATCGCCAACCTTGTGACCGTGGCAACGATCGAGGAGTTCCGTCCACAGCTCGTGGAGCGGCTCGGTGCCGGCCCGGCCGGAGTGATCGCACTGGCCGCGCCCTGGGCGGTGTTCTTCCTCGGCTGGATTGCCGCCGGCATGCTGACGCCCTCCGGCACCGACAACACGCCGATCCGCACGCACACCCTGCTCGACGCCGAGCGCGAACTGGTGGAGGTTTGACATGAAGCCGACCGACCCTTCCGTCACCTGGATCGAGGAGAAGCCGCTGGGCCTGGGCGAGCGGCTCTACCTGCCGCTCTTTGTGCAGGGCCTCACCACCACTGCCCGCCATCTGGTGAGCCCGAAGCTGACTGTGAGCTATCCCGAACAGAGGCCCACGGTGGGCAATCCGCTGATCTACCGGGGCGTGCATCGGCTCAACCGCGACACGGAAGGCCGCGTGAAGTGCGTGGCCTGTTTCCTCTGCGCCACCGCCTGCCCGGCCCACTGCATCGACATCGTCGCCACCAACAGCCCCTGGCCAGACCGCGAGAAATACCCCGAGAGCTTTTCGATCGACGAGCTGCGGTGCATCTTCTGCGGCATGTGCGAGGAGGCCTGTCCGGTCGACGCGATCGAACTGACGAGCCTCCTCGATCTCACAGGCAAGAGCCGTGAGGAGATGATCTTCGACAAGGAGAAACTGCTGAGCGTCTACGACATGACGAAGGACGCCGAGCCGATGAAATCGGCGAGCCTGGGAGGCACGCTGTGACTCCATTCTCCTTTGATCCCCTTGCCTCCGGATCGCTGCTGGCCGGGGCCGTGCTCGCCACCGTCGCCAGCCTCTGGCTCCTGCTGCCGAACGGCCGCGACACCACCTCGGCCCGCTGGCTTGGCGCGTCGCTGGGCCTCGCGGCGTTGGCAGGCTTCATCGCCACCGGCCGTCGGCTCGGCGGTCTCGGCGAGGAGGCGGTGTTTCTCATCGTGTCGCTCGTGGCCGTCATCTCTGCCGCCGCCACGATCGTGTCGCGGTCGCCGGTCTACGCGGCGATCTGGTTCGCCCTCTCGCTGGCCGGCGTGGCGGGCGTGCTCCTGGTGCTGGGAGCACAGTTCCTCGGTGTCGCTACGATCGTGGTCTATGCCGGCGCGATTCTCGTGATGTTTCTCTTCGTGCTCATGCTCGCGCAGCCGGCGGGGCTCGCCCCCTATGACCGCGTCTCCAACGAGCCCTTCCTGTCAGCACTTGCCGGGGCGGTGCTGCTCGGCGTGCTCTCACTCTCGATCGGCCGGCTGTCAGCCGGGCCGGCTTCCTGCTGCGACCTTCCCACGCGGGCCACCGCCACGCCTCTGACAGCCTCGCCATCCGCGGCCGCAGGCGTTGCGGCCCCGGCCACAATCGACACACCCGCG